>JAEEGJ010002783.1_pt1 | contig 78651 bp, 70 predicted proteins | sample 8958761 | NCBI WGS metagenome assembly JAEEGJ01 (sample SAMN16246546, study PRJNA631951) | gut metagenome | biome: gut microbiome; feature: rumen; material: RS-attached | host: Bos | place: Iran: Karaj | collected 2018-10 | reverse complement strand
CTATGTAGATCTCACACTTCTCGGGATTCTTATCGGAACAATCTGCCAATTTTCCGGGAAGAGCCATTCCTTCAAGTGCTGTCTTTCTTCTGGTTAAGTCTCTTGCTTTTCTGGCAGCTTCTCTAGCACGCTGTGCAAGGATTGATTTTTCACATATTGTCTTAGCTACCTGAGGATTCTGCTCAAGATAATATGTAAGCTGCTCACTTACAACTGCATCAACTGCTACTCTAGCTTCTGCATTACCAAGCTTTTGCTTAGTCTGACCTTCGAACTGAGGCTCCTCAATTCTTACAGAGATGATAGCTGTAAGACCTTCTCTTATATCTTCACCGGAAAGATTAGGATCTGAATCCTTTAATATCTTATTGGTCTTAGCATAATCATTAAAAGTCTTAGTGATGGCATTTCTAAATCCTGTTAAGTGCATACCACCTTCAGGAGTATTGATATTGTTTACAAAGCTGTAAACCATCTCGTTATAACCATCGTTATGCTGAACAGCCACTTCTACAGCGATATTATTCTTAGTACCTTCGAAATAAAGAATATCGTTGTATAAAGGAGTATTACCTCTGTTCAAATATGAAACGAATTCCTTAATACCACCTTCGTAGTGGAAAGTTCTCTCCTTGGGCTCTTCATGTCTGTTATCAACAAATACAATCTTTAAGCCCTTGGTAAGGAAAGCTGTCTCTCTGAATCTGTTCTTTAATGTGTCAAAATCAAATATTGTCTCATCAAAAATTCTGTCATCAGGTAAAAATGTTACTTTAGTTCCTGTCTTTTCAGGATCACACTTACCAAGAACCTTTAAAGGAGCTGCATTCTTACCACCATCTTCATATCTCTGATAATAGATTTCTCCGTCTCTGCAGATTTCTACTTCAAGCCATCTTGATAATGCATTAACAACTGATGCACCAACACCGTGAAGACCACCGGATACCTTGTATCCTCCACCGCCGAATTTACCGCCTGCATGAAGCTTGGTAAATACAAGTTCAACAGCAGATACACCTGTCTTATGGTTGATACCTACAGGAATTCCTCTACCGTCATCTTCTACAGTTACTGAATTATCACTGTTTAATGTAACATTTATAGTCTTACAATAACCTGCCAATGCTTCATCAACAGAGTTATCTACTATCTCATATACAAGATGATGAAGACCTCTTATAGAAGTACTACCTATATACATACCGGGTCTTTTTCTAACCGCCTGTAATCCTTCAAGTACCTGAATTTGGTCCGCGCCGTATTCCTGTTCTTTGTTCTTGTTTTCCATAATTACCTCAATTAATATATTTAACTATGTTTACTAAATCAGTTATTATCTATTACTTTACCTTTTTCTACCACAAATATCTTATCGATTTTAAAACTGTCATTTATAAAATCATCGAGACCGGTACATGTGATAATTGTCTGAATATTCTTAATGCTCTCAAGAAGCATATTTTGTCTGTTACTATCAAGTTCCGATAAAACATCATCAAGTAAAAGAATTGGATTTTCACCTGTTTTTTTCTTGATAATCTCTATCTCTGCCAGTTTTAATGATAAAGCTGCAGTTCTTTGTTGACCCTGCGATCCGTATTTTCTGGCATCAATACCATTTATGTTTATTGTAAAATCATCTCTATGAGGACCTGATGAAGTTGCTTTGCTCTTTAAATCTCGCTCAGCATTTTCTTTTAACTTCTTTTCTATCTCATCCTCTTTGGTATCAGGCTCGTATTTTATATCTATATATTCTTTATTACCTGTTAATTTGTAATGAATCTCTTTTACAATATCATTTAATTCTTTTACAAATTCTGCTCTCTTTTTTATAACCTGACTTCCGTAACTTTGAAGTTGTGAATCCCATATAAACAGGGTTTCTTTAAGAGCAGGCTGGAAATATATATCTTTTAAAAGTTTATTTCTTTGATCAATTATTTTGTTATAATTGCTCAGATTAAAAACATATGAAGAATCAAGTCTGCATATTTGCATATCTATAAAAGTACGTCTGAAAGCAGGACCGCCTTTTATAATATTAAGATCTTCCGGAGAAAATAGTACTACATTAAGAATGCCTATAAGTTCTGAAGTTTTCTTTAATTTTTCATGATTTAAGGCAATTACTTTTGACTTATTTTTTCTTAGATGAAAATCTATTACTACATCTTCGTCGTTTTTATCTATTATTGTTTTTATATGACTTTCATCGCTGTTAAAATTGATAATTTCACTGTCTTTACTGCCTTTATGAGATTTTGTGGTAGAACATATATATAATGCTTCAAGAATATTTGTTTTTCCTTGAGCATTTTCACCTGTTAATATATTGGTTCCTTTATCAAATTTTAAACTGAGAGTTTCATAATTTCTGAAGTTCTCAAGTTCAAGCGATTTTATAGTCATTATTCACCTTAATTATATCTTTTTGATAACAACTTCCTGGCCTTTGTATTTAACAACATCTCCAACTACTATCTTTTTACCTCTTTGAGTTTCAACCGATCCGTTAACAAAAACTTTTCCATCCTGAATCTCAAATTTGGCATCAGCTCCGTTTTCTACTAAAGAAGCAGCTTTTAGAAGTTGTCCCAATTTTATAAAATCATCTTTTAAATAAAAATCCATAATTATTCTCTAATTAACCTAAAATAGGTAATACTACGTAGTTATAAAGATTTTCTTTTCTTATAAAGCAAGGGAATTTTTTACCAATTAAGTAAATAGTAACCTTTTCTTCATCAATAGCTTTTAATGCATCAATTAAAAGTCTGGGATTAAAGTTAATCTCTATATCTTCGCCTTCTTTGAATATACTTATATTTTCATTTATACTACCAATCTGTGAAAATACACTTACATTCATATTATCTTTTTCAATTACAAGTTTAACGGACTTCTTATCTCCATCTTTTGCAATAAGAGTAGTTCTATCCAAACATTCATAAAAGTTTTTCTTATCAATTTCAACTTTTGTAACATAATCATTGTATTTAAGATTGGATGAATCAAAGAAATTACCTTCAATTAATCTCATAACAACTATATTACTATCAAATTCAAATACTACATTGCTATTCATAAAATACATACTAATCATAGCTTCTGTATCATCTGAAATTATTTTAATAAGTTCATTAAGACTGGAACCCTTAACAATAATCTTTTCATCAATATCTTTATTGTTAATTTCCATCTGTCTGATAGCTACTCTACTCTGATCAACGGCTTCAACTCTAAAAATACCGTTTTTAATAACAAAGAGCTCACCTTCAAGAATCTTATTAACACTTGTCATAGAAGTACAAAAGATTGTTCTTCTAATAATATCTTTTAAAGAAAACTGACTTATCTCTAACTTATTGTCTCTTTCAATCTCAGGAAGATCATTAAATAAATATCCTTCTTTTCCCGGAATAGTATATTTAATACCATTACTTTCAATAAGAATATTTATATTGTCATTATCTTCTCTCTCATTGTAAAAGATACTAATATTGCCTTCAGGAAACTTTCTAATGATATTTGTTAAAAGAAGAGCTTCAATACCAACCATTCCTTCTTCTTCAATATCACCTTCAACAATACTTTGAATTGCCATATCTTCATTGCTGGCTAAAAGTCTAATATAACCTTTAGTAGCATCTATAAGTACACATCCTGATGTATTTAAAGTAGGTTTATTGGAAACTGCTTTACTAACTATTGATAAAGCATTTAAGAATTTTTCTTTTTCTATTGAAAGTTTCATTAAGTTCGGGCTCCTTAAAATAAATATATTAACTTTTAATAAAAATATTAATAGGCGTTGTTGATATGTTGATAACTATAAAATTATACCATATTTTCAATGATTTTTGAATTGAAAACTATGTTTATAAAGAGGTAATTATCTTAATAAGTGAGTCTATATTTTTCTCAAAAGTAGGATCATTTTCAATACTTTCAGCTACCTTATTAATATTATGAATAACGGTAGAATGATCCTTTTTCATCTTAATACCAATATTATTCTTATTATCTTCTGTTAATTTAAGGCATAAATACATAGCTACCTGGCGAGCAGTTGCTATATCTTTATTTCTTTTATTTGATAAAATATCACTTACTGATACATTATAATGCTTAGAAACCTCTTCTATTATAATGTCAGAGTTGATAACTTTTGTTTTATTGGGATTAATTATGTCTTTTAGGCTGTTTTTAGCCATTTCCATATCAATCTCATCAGAAGAAATCCTTGATAAAGCTATAAGTTTGTTATAAGCTCCTTCGAGTTCTCTTATATTTGAACTTATATTATCAGTAATATAAGTAAGGATTTCATCATTGATTTTATTGCCATGTTTTTGATTAAGCTGTAATAATATGGCTTTTCTTGTCTCATAGTTAGGTGGTTGAACATCAACCTGAAGTCCCATCTGGAATCTTGTTAAATATCTTTCATCCAAAAATTCCATATATTTAGGATGTTTATCAGAAGAAATGATAATTGACTTACCATTTTCATATAAAGCATTAAAAGTATTAAAGAATTCAACCTGAGTTGCTTCCTTACCTATAACAAATTGAATATCATCAATTAAAAGAACATCTACATTTCTGTATTTATCCTTTAAAACAGACATTGAATCAGTATTATATTTTTTATCACTTCTAAGTGAATTAACTACATCATTTGTAAAGTTTTCACTTGTTACGTATAAAATCTTAAGTGAAGGATTATGCTCATTAATATAATTTCCGATAGCATGCATTAAATGAGTTTTACCAAGTCCGGATCCTCCATAAATATATAGAGGATTATATAAGTTTTTATCAGTTCCGGCTGTTTCAGCTACTGCAAGACAACAACTAACAGCAAATTCGTTATTACCTGCTACGAAATTATCAAATGTATATTTTTTAATTAAACTGGGATTAGATGATTCATTTTCCTGATTATTGGTAGGAATTGAAACCTTTTCCTGAGGTTTTGACTCTTCAACTATGAAGTTAACTTCATATACATTGTCATTACCAAGAGTTTCAGATATAGCTATAATGAAGATATCTTTATACTTATCTGTAATAAGATCTAAGATTTTAGCTTTGTCGGAAGGTAACTTAATAGTAACCGTGTCTTCAGTTTCACTGCCATATTCCATTGGATCTATCCAGGTTTTAACAGCTATTGATGAAATATTGTAATCATTAATAACTGATTCCTTTATTTTTATCCAATTTTCTTCGACCGGTTTCATATTAAGCCTCCTTAACTCACTCTATTATATTTAATTATAGAAAGAAAAGCAAATGACGAGAGGGCTTATTAAAATTCACAAAATATTAATTTTATGTTAACTTTTGATTAAATTATGAATTGATATATAAAAAAAGAGTGTATAATGAGATTAACTTGATAAACACCTATTTTATGAGATATTAATAAAATAATTAACATGTTTTTAAAAGTTATCAACATTTTATCAACAATTTGTTGATATTTTTATGTAAATTCATTATTTTAACTGATAAAAAAACAAGTTATCAACATTTTGTATTTATCAAATATTCATTCCCTAGATGTAGATATAAAAAAAATTTGCTGATTTTTCCTATATTTCTAGGATATTTTTTTCTTGACTCGGTTTACATATTCCTATATAATTTATGTGTTTTCGACGTATAGGAAATGGAGGTATGCTTTATGAAAATGACATTTCAGCCTAAGAAGAGACAGAGATCTAAAGTTCACGGCTTCAGAGCAAGAATGAGTACTCCCGGCGGAAGAAAAGTTTTACAGGCTAGAAGAGCTAAGGGAAGAAAAGTTTTATCAGCATAAGAGATAAGTAGGCCGCAATTATGTGGCCTTTTTTTCACTTAATTTTTAAGATGATTTTCACAGATTCGTTAAGAAAGAATTCCGATTTTCAGGCAGTTTATAAGTCCGGCAAATCATATGCTAACAAATATTTGGTAATATATACGTCAAAAAACGGCACGGACAGAAACAGACTTGGTATATCGGTTAGTAAAAAAGTGGGAAACAGTGTCGTAAGACACAGAATTAAAAGACTCGTAAAAGAAAGTTACAGACTGCACGAGCAGATGTTTAATAGTGGTTTAGACATTGCAGTCATCGCGCGACAAGGATCTGACGCTTGCGACTATGCAAGTATTGAGAGCGCATTATTACATTTAATGAAATTAAACGGTACTTTGGATAATTCCCTTAAAGGTTAATATATATTCATTATATATATGAAGAAATTTTTTATTTTTCTTATTAAGTTATATCAAAAATATCTATCACCTTTAAAATCTACACGCTGCCCTTATTATCCGTGTTGTTCCCAGTATGGCCTTGAGGCTATTCAAAAGCACGGAGCGATAAAAGGCGGTTTTTTAGCTGCTTATAGAGTTTGCAGATGCAATCCCTTTTCAAAAGGCGGTTATGATCCTGTACCGTAACAGGAGGCAAAATTGTACGATTTATTGTTAACGCAGAATACCTCATTCATTATCGGCCAAGTTGCTTGGGTTCTCGGTAAGTTAATGCAGGGTATTTTCTTTGTTCTTGATAAAATCGCGTCTTTGTATGGTGGAACACCCAACATCGGAGTCGCTATTATCATATTCACAGTAGTTATCTATCTACTGATGTTACCCCTTACTTATAAACAACAGAAGTTTTCTAAGATGTCTGCTATTATGAATCCTGAGATTCAGGCTATTCAGGCTAAGTACAAGGGTACAAAAGATCCCGATCAGATGCAGGCAATGCAGCAGGAGACTAATGCAGTATATGCAAAATACGGAGTATCACCTTCCGGTAGCTGTCTTCAGTTAGCTATTCAGATGCCTATTCTTTTTGCACTTTATCGTGTAATATATGCAATTCCCGCATATGTTCCCATGGTAAAAAATGAATTCATGGCACTTGTTAATACCATGATGGGTATTAATGCTAATGGTGCTATGACTGAGTCTGATACATTTGTTGCATCATTCCAGCAGTTACAGACTATGTCGTCTGCAGCTGCATATAAGAAGCAGTTTAAAGACTTGGGATTAATCGATAAAAACGGTATTATCGCCAACATTGGTGATAAGGTTCAGGAGTTAATGATTAACAGTCCTGATGCCGCTGCCAATATTGAAACTACAAGAAACTCTTTTATTGATGTATTAAACAGAGCAAGTTCTAATGACTGGGCTAGTTTATCAAAAGCTTTTCCTGATTTTAGTACACTTGTTGATTCAACCAATGCTGCTTTGGCAAAATACAATTTATTCTTAGGAATTAATATAGGTTATTCACCTCTTGATACTATTAAGTCATCATGGGCAACAAGAGCAGATAACAGCACATGGTTTTTACTTATCCTTGTAGCAGTTATGATTCCTCTTCTTGCAGCTTTAACTCAGTGGGTTGGTATTAAGCTTGCACCCAATGCACAGCAAAACACAACAACTCCCGGCCAGGAAGAAAACCCCATGATGTCATCAATGAAGATGATGAATACATTCATGCCTATCATGTCTGCAGTATTTTGTTTTACACTTCCTGCAGGTATGGGTATCTACTGGATTGTCGGTGCTGTAGTTCGTAGTGTACAGCAGATTGCTATCAATAAGATTATCGACAAGATGGATATCGATCAGGTAATTGCCAAGAATACTGAAAAGTATAATGAGAAGCTTAAGAAAAAAGGTCTTTTAGGACAGGGAATAGCTGGTAAGGCTAACAACAATACTAAGTATGTTAATCCTTACGCTAAGTCATCAAGAGCCAACAATCTTAATAATGCCAATGCTTCCAAGCCTGCCAATGTTAAGAATAATGATAAGATTTCTTCAGGCTCAAGCATCGCTTCAAAGGCAAGAATGGTAAAAGATTATAACGAGAAAAACAACAAGTAATCAGGAGGGTTATATAGATGGAATTCGTAGAATTTTCTGCTAAGACAGTGCAGGATGCTATAACAGAGGCATGCACACATTTTATAGTAACAAGCAGTTCACTTGAATATGAAGTAGTTGAAGAAGGTTCAACAGGTTTCCTTGGAATCGGCTCTAAGCCTGCAGTTATTAAGGCCAGAGTTAAGAGCGAAGATGTAGAAGAAGCTAAGTCTGTATTTTCTGAAGATGCAAAAGAAGAAAAGAAAGACAACAAGGAAATAAGAAAAGATAATAAAAAAGAAGTAAAAGCTGAAGTTAAGGAAGCCAAGAAAGAAGAAAAGGCTGAAAAGAAAGAAGAGAAGAAGAGAGAAATCAATGTTAATGCTGCAGAAGTTGAAAAGACAGCTAATGATTTCTTAAAGGATGTTCTTGATAAGATGGGAATCGCTAATGAGATTACTACTAAGTATGATTCCAATGAGAATTGTCTTAATATCGAAATCTCAGGTGAAGACATGGGCGTTCTTATCGGTAAGAGAGGACAGACACTTGATTCACTTCAGTACCTTGTATCCCTCGTAGTTAATAAGGGTACAAAGGAATACATCAGAGTTAAGGTTGATACAGAAAATTACAGAGAGAGAAGAAATAAAACTCTCGAGAACCTCGCTAAGAACATGGCATTCAAGGTTAAGAGAACAAGAAGAAGTGTAACACTCGAGCCTATGAATCCTTATGAGAGAAGAGTTATTCATTCTGCATTACAAAACGACAGTTATGTAACAACTCATTCTGAGGGAGAAGAGCCTTATCGTAAAGTCGTAATTACATTGAAGAAATAATTAATAAGGCTGCTTTATAGCAGCCTTTTGTTTTCTTTTTTAAAGGATTTAAAATGGATACAATTGCAGCTATATGCACTGCGTTATCTCCATCCGGAATCGGTATAATTCGTATTTCTGGAGAAGATGCAATTACAATTACAGATAAGATTTTTAAGTCACCCGGTAATAAAAAAATATCGGATGCGCCCACTCATACCATTCATTATGGTCACATAGTAGATGGTGATGAGATAGTGGATGAAGTATTAGTTATGCTTATGCGTGGACCCAAGTCATATACTACAGAAGATGTAGTTGAGATTGATTGCCACGGTGGAATACTTGTACTTAAAAAAGTCTTTAATCTTGTGATCAATAATGGTGCACGTCCTTCAGAACCAGGTGAATTCACTAAGAGAGCATTCCTTAATGGAAGAGTGGATTTAACAGGTGCCGAAGCAGTAATGGATCTCATATCCTCTAAGAGTGATTTGGCAAGAAAGAATTCAATATCCGTATTAAATGGTGTTTTATATAAGAAGATAAAATCCATTAGAGATGAGATTCTTTTTTCCATTGCCAAGATAGAAGCTGCACTTGATGATCCTGAGCATATGTCACTTGACGGATATGAAGAAGAGTTGGCATCAAACATTCATAAGATTCAGTCAGATATTGATGTATTGATTAAATCTTATGATAATGGAAAGATTATAAAAGAAGGTATCAATACAGCAATTGTTGGTAAGCCCAATGCAGGTAAATCTTCCATATTAAATATGTTTTTAAATGAAGAGAGAGCAATTGTAACTGAGATTGCAGGTACTACCAGAGATACACTTGAAGAGAGTGTAACCATAGACGGACTTACTCTTAATCTTATAGATACAGCAGGTATCAGAGATTCAGAAGATGTAGTCGAAAAGATTGGAATTGAGCGTTCTTCAAAAGCAATAGAAAAAGCGGATCTTATTCTTTTTGTTACTGATTCATCCAAGGATCCTGATAACGAAGATGATAAGATTATATCGATGCTTGAAAATAAAAAATCCATATGCATCATGAATAAGACAGACCTTCCTCAGGAGATGACTGTTCAAGAGATTAAGTCTCATTTTGAAGGTATGGAAAACAAGCCTGAATTTATTAGGATCTCTGCTTTAACCGGAGAAGGAAAATACAATCTTATTGCAGAGATTAAGAAGATGTTCTTTAACGGTGAGATATCATTTAATGATGAAGTAATGGTATCAAATCTTCGTCAAAAAAATGAACTTGTAAAAGCAAAAGAAGCACTTGATAAAGTACTCGAATCCATTGATAATGCAATGCCTGAAGACTTTTTATCAATTGATTTAATGAGTGCATATGCATCACTTGGCGAGATAATCGGAGAAGAAGTAAGTGATGATTTAGTCGATAAGATTTTCTCAGAATTTTGCATGGGTAAATAAATCAATTTGCATTAATAAGATAAGAACGGGAAAAGAAAATAAAAAACAAAATAAGATAAGTTGAAAAAGCGATGAAAAAATCAATCGCCGGTATTTGAAATTAAAGATAAAATGGAAAACAACAAGAACAATCTGACAATTGAAACAGATGTATGTGTTATAGGTGCAGGTCACGCAGGGTGCGAGGCCGCATTAGCATGTGCAAGACTTGGTTTTGATACTGTGATTTTTACAGTGTCAGTCGAGAGTATTGCACTCATGCCTTGTAACCCCAATGTAGGTGGTACAAGTAAAGGGCATCTTGTAAGAGAACTTGATGCACTTGGTGGAGAGATGGGTAAAAACATCGACAAAACTTTTATCCAATCCAAGATGCTTAACCTGTCAAAAGGTCCTGCAGTTCATTCGCTTAGAGCACAAGCAGATAAGGCCAACTATTCACACTCGATGAGAGAGACTCTTGAAAACCAGGAACATCTTACTATCAAGCAGGGTGAAGTTTGCGAGATTCTTTTTGATGAAGATGGCGATAAGAAAATTATTAAGGGTGTTCGTATTTTTACTGGAACTACATATTTATGCAAAGCAGTAATTATATGTTCCGGAACATATCTTAATGCAAGATGTTTATGTGGTGAAGCCATTACATATACAGGTCCTAACGGATTACAGGCTGCTACGCATCTGTCAGAATCTCTTGATGCAATGGGAGTAACTCTACGTAGATTCAAGACAGGTACTCCTGCTCGTATGGATAAGAGAAGCCTTGATTTTTCCAAGATGGAAGAGCAAAAGGGTGATGAAAGAGTTATTCCTTTTTCATTCTCTACCAATCCTGATGATATACAAAAAGAACAGGTATCATGTTACTTAACATATACTAATGAAGAGACTCATAAGATTATAAAAGCTAACCTTGATCGTTCACCGATATATGCTGGAATCATTGAAGGAACAGGTCCGAGATACTGTCCTTCGATAGAAGATAAGGTTGTAAAATTTGCAGACAAAGAACGACATCAGGTATTCATTGAACCTGAAGGATTATATACCAATGAAATGTATGTCGGAGGTATGAGTTCATCACTTCCCGAAGATGTTCAGCTAGCTATGTATCGTACAGTTCCGGGACTTGAAAATTGCAAGATTGTTCGTAATGCATATGCCATTGAATATGATTGCTTAACACCCGGACTCCTAACACTTTCACTTGAGATTAAGGGAGTATCAGGACTCTTTTCAGCAGGACAGTTTAATGGTAGTTCCGGATATGAAGAAGCTGCAGCGCAAGGTCTTATAGCAGGTATCAATGCTGCAAGAAAACTTCAAGGAAAAGAACCTATTATTCTTGATAGAAGTGAAGCATATATAGGTGTATTAATTGATGATCTTGTTACCAAAGAAAATCTTGAGCCATACAGAATGATGACTTCAAGAGCAGAGTACAGATTACTTCTTCGTCAGGACAATGCAGACTTTAGACTACGTAAGATTGGATACGAAGTTGGTCTTGTTACTAAAGAACAATATGATTACGTATTATATAAAGATGAAAAGATAAAAGAAGAAGTAGACAGACTTAAGAATACTTTTGTCGGTTCAGCAACCAAGAATCAGGAATATCTTGAATCACTTGGTTCAGCACCTCTTCGTACAGGAACATCTCTTGCAGAACTTTTGTGTAGACCTGAGATTACATATGAGAACTTATCATTCTTTGATAAGGAAAGAGTTCCTCTTTCAGATGATATTATTGATCAAGTATGCATTCGTATAAAATATGAAGGTTATATCGAGAGACAGGAGAGACAGGTTGCAGCATTCAAGAAAATGGAAAAGAAATTAATTCCTGATGATATTGATTATGATGCTGTTTCTTCATTAAGACTTGAAGCGAGACAAAAGCTTAAGTTATTCAAACCATTATCTGTTGGACAGGCATCCAGAATAAGTGGTGTTACTCCTGCTGATGTATCTGTATTGTTAATATATCTTGCGTCGATAGGAAAGTAATCATTTAGAAATATTATTCTGATTATTATATTATTATATGTCCGATTTATTGGACATATAAAACTTGAGGGTAATAATATGAAAATAAAAAAAATTATTATATTTATTCTTCCTTTTATTATTTTTCTTCCACTGTTTGCCTGTTCTGTAGAACCTGAAGAGCAGATTACGCATAGTACATCGACTGAACTTATCAAAAACCTCTCAGGTGATGATCTTAAAGGAATAAAATCATGCGAATATGAAACCATAAGACTTGCATACAGAATGTTCGGTAAAAATTTTTCTATGGGTCCTACCGATCCAAGTTACAGAGGAATTATTACCTTATCGGAAGAAGAGGGAGAGAATCTGTTCAATCAGTATAATTGGTTGTTGGATGATACTTTTGTTCTTCAAGACATAGGAGAAATAGATACTTCATATCTTCAGGGAAACAAATGGTATTACTGTAATGATTTTAATGTAAAAGTATTTCCTACCGTAATTGTTAATTATATTTATTTTAACGGAAAAGATACTATTATTTTTGATGTTTCTTCATTTTAGAGATGTCCGATTTATTGGACATATAAAATATTAGTTTTTTGCAGTCATTGATTTATTTAATGGCTTATTGATGAGGAATATTAATGAATCAATTCATTAAGGATTTAAAAGAGTGGAATATTGATATCAGTGATGAGCAGTTAGAATTATTTGAGAAGTATACTGCTCTTCTTCTTTCATGGAATGAAAAGATTAATCTTACAGCCATAACCGATGTAAATGATATATATAAAAAGCATTATCTTGATTCCATATCTTTAGTGAAATGTATAGACAATCTATCGTGTAAAGATTATTCGTTACTAGATCTTGGCACCGGTGCAGGCTTTCCCGGTATTCCACTTAAGATAATGTATCCTAATCTTAAGATTACTTTAGTAGATTCATTGAGGAAACGAGTTGATTATCTTAATCTTGTAATAGATGAATTAGGTCTTAAAGATATCACTGCTATACATTCTAGAGCTGAAGTACTTGCCCATGATACTAAGTATCGTGAACAATATGATATAGTTGTATCGAGAGCTGTTGCTAACCTATCAGTCTTAAGCGAATACTGTATTCCTTTTGTAAAAGCAGGAGGAGTATTTATATCATATAAATCAGGTGAATCAATGGAAGAGATAACCAATGCATCCAATGCCATAGGTATGCTTGGTGGTAAGAGAGCAAAAGCAGTTGAATTTGTTCTTCCTGATTCCGACTATAGTAGATGTAATGTTGTGATTGAGAAAAAGAAAAATACAGAAGATAGATTTCCTCGTAAGGAGGGAGTTCCTTCAAAAAGACCCTTGTAAAAATTTTTTTAATTTTTTCAAGGGTATATTTATATAGGCTAAAAATGTTTGGTATAAAAAAAGATAATCTCAAAAATATAATAGAATTTGATCCTGATAAACAATATGCTGTTATTCGTTCTTCGATTTGCACAGGAGAAAAAGTTGCAGGATTCAAGAATAAGGATGATGGTCATTTTACGGAAGTCATGCTTATTAAATCTCCGAGTGATGAAAAAATCTTTAGAGATACTTTTAATCTGACTGATATTAAGACGGAGTATTAGTCAAACAGAAATAGAAGTTTGATTATTTGATTCAATATATTGATAAGTTTTATTTAATAGTTCAACCTAGATATAGATGTTTCACATGAAACATTTTTCGCTGATCACTATATAATGTTTCACGTGAAACATTTCCATACAATATTTTGGTTTTTAATTTACTTAATTTCTAATCGATTTTATATATATTGTATGTTGCACGTGAAACAATTTTTATATAAGAATCAAAATCTAGTATTTTATTATTGTATTTATTATTGGGTATAATTATATAGGTTACAAATTTATGGATTATTCGATTAGAAAAGCTGTTCCATCTGATGAGAGAATAATAAGCGAATTATTCGTTGAGATGTTAAGAAGCATCTATCATACAGATGAAGTTGAAGAATATGAAGACGGATATTTAGATAAGTTCTTTTCCGATGGAGAATATATTATCTTAGTGGCAGAATCTGCCGGATCTGTTATTGGTTATATATCAATCGAATCTCATAGAGAAGATAGGTCGTATATTTATATTGATGACTTTTGTGTAGACAGTTCCCACAGAGGAAACGGTATTGGGTCCAAAATTATTAAAAGAGCAGAAGAGTATTCGACCAAGATTGGAATAGCATCTGCTTGTTTACATGTAGATAAGACCAATACTTCAGCCATCAGGTTTTATGGAAGATTGGGTTATTCAGTATTTGAAGACCAGGGAAATAGATATTTAATGTGTAAAGAGAATTTGTAGTAGGAGATTTATGAGCGATACTTTATATTATATGTTGGGCGGAGAATACGGAGGAGCAGTATTACTTTTTCTAGTTATATTTGGATTTGGAATTTTTATGTCCGTTATTTTCCCTTTTGCTATTATAGCAATAGAGTTAATTGCTTTATCTCTCTATGTATTATTAAGATATTTTCTTTCGGCCCTTGCGTTATTCCTGATTGCTCGAGAAAAAAAGAAGAGTCATCCATGGTTTGCATTTATACCTTATCTAAATACATTTCTTAAGTTAAGCATTAACGAAGGTAATATTGTCATATTCGATAAGGAGCTAGATCGAGAGAAGACTACTTTATATACTACACTCGGATTATTGGCTTATGATTATCTTCTAAGGACTGCTTTACCATTCAAACCAATATTTGATTTTGCAAAATATGCAGTTTTAGCAATTAGAGATTACGATATGTATAAGGGACTTGATTCGAATAATGCTGTATATTTTGTAATTTTTTATTTAATATGTCCGATTGCAGAACCAATTATTTTGTGGATTGAGTATTTTAAGCTTAGAAAGAATAGAAAACTTATAGAGGAGATTTAATGATACAAGGCATTATTTTCATAGTTGGAATAGCTCTGGTTATATTCTTGTGTGCCCTTCTTATAGTTAAGGACAAAGGACCCGTAAAGCTTAAGGTTACCAAGGTAGATAAGATAATCTTGATAGCAGCCGGAGCATTTATTGTATTATCAATTATATTCTTTAATGTTGGATATAGAGTTCTTATAATTGTTGCTGACAAGAAGGTCGAATCAGATTTTTACGAGAACTTGATCAGTCAAGGTGACTACTCATATGAAAATGGAGTTTGTTTTAAGAATGATGAATTAATAATTGGAATATGGGATGACAAAAACTTGGATAGCATTAGGAATTCAATGGAGAGTAGTTATAATGCTAAACTATATCCAAGACCAAATTATTCTGATTATATGTTAATATTCAATAGCAGACAAAGTTATTCTGAATTAAACAGGATTAGAGAAGAGATGCTGGGCAGATACAATCTTACATATGCGACAATCAAAACTGAAGAGTATGGACATCGACAGGAATATAGAGAAACACATAGACAATATCAATCAAAAGAACGAATAATTAAGGAATGTTTTCAAGATATATTTGCTAAATAAATACGGTTAAACTAATTGAGGAGAGTAAATGGTATTCTGTTTATTATTCGATGCATTAATGATATTCCTTTGCGTATTCATAATAGTTAAAGGAAAAGGACCGGTTAAGCTAAAGATTACCAAGTTTGATAAGATATTTTTAATTGCGACAGGCGCCATAATTGTATGTATTTTTCTTTTCTTTACTGTTGGATATAGAGTGTTAATCTTTATTGCGGATAAGAAAGTAGAATATGATTTCTATGAAGAAATATTAAGAAATCCAAATTACTTGTATGAAAATGGTATATGCTTTAGGAACAATGAGATTATAGTGAGTATATATGACAAAAAAAATTTGGACAGCATTAAGAGTTCAATGGAGAATAGTTATAATGCTACATTATATCCGACGACGAATTTAGAAAATTATTATAGATTAGTATTCAGGCTCAGCCAAAGTTATTCTGAACTAAATAGAATCAAAGAAGAAATAGAAGTCGTATATGATGATTCATATGCGGAAATACAAACTATTGAGTACGGATACAGACAGCAATATAGAGAGATGGATAGAGAGTATCGGACTGAGGGTATTCCATTTGGTAGGATTGGAATTATTAGGAATTGCTTCCTAGATATATTCGGCAAGAAATAGAGAACAAGAATAAATGGAGAAAGAAATTTCAGAAATGAGATTTCTTTTTTCTTTTGTAATTATAACTATATATTGAATAATAATATAGGAAAACGAAGATCTAAATATAGGAGTTCCACGTGAAACAAAAAGAAGGAAGTATCAAGATAATGTTTCACGTGAAACATAGAAATACAAGATTTTGAGAAAAATGTGAAACATATAATAGATATGAATATAGATATAGTATCAACAAACAGATAAAAAAAAGAATGAATCGAAAGAGAAAAGTCTATATATGGTATCAAGAAAAATCGACACAAATTATCCCATGTAATTTTATATAAATATAAAGTAGATAAACTACCTCAATAATGCTATTATGTTAAAAGTGTCGTAAAAAGAAAATGATGAGAATAGTCACTTAACGGTAAAAGGAGACAGTCAATGGGAAGAGTTATAGCAATCGCCAACCAGAAGGGTGGAGTAGGTAAGACTACAACAGCAATTAATCTTTCTGCCGCTATGGGCAAAAAAGGTAAGAAAGTATTGGTAATAGATATCGACCCGCAGGGTAATACAACCAGCGGATTCGGAATAGAGAAGAACGAACTCGATAAGACAGTTTATGATCTTATACTTGGCGAGTGCTCTATCAAGGAAGCCATCATTCCGGATGTGTGTGATAACTTATCAATCATCCCGGCCAATGTTAACTTGGCTGCAGCCGAGATAGAATTAATCGATGCTGAGAAAAAAGAATATGTTCTCAAGAATGAAGTTGATTGGATCAAGGATCAGTACGACTACATCTTCATCGATTGCCCTCCTTCGCTTAGTATGCTTACAGTCAATGCGATGACAACAGCTGAGAGTGTACTTGTTCCCATCCAGTGTGAGTACTATGCAATGGAAGGTCTTTCACAGTTAATCCATACAATCAATCTTGTTAAGAAAAAACTTAATCCTTCACTTGCTATGGAAGGTGTTGTATTCACAATGTTCGATTCCAGAACCAACCTTTCACAGGAAGTTGTTGATTCTGTAAAAGAAGCACTCGAAGAGAGAGTATTCGAGACAACTATTCCCAGAAACGTAAGACTTGCCGAAGCACCCAGCTATGGTAAGCCCATCTGTGATTATGATCCTAAGTCTGCAGGTGCAGAAAGTTACAACAAACTTGCAGAAGAAATTATCAAGGTTAAATAAGACTAACCTCTGTGACAGAGATAGATGTAAAAATACTTAAAATGATGTATAATAAAATTTCCTAATGGAAAACCAGTTATATATTCCCGGGGAAAAATATATAATTCAAGGAGCAGAAAACTATGAAGAAATCACATCTCAAAATCAGTGGTCTTTGCGCGTTAGTATGCATACTTCCTTTGGTTATCACTTCAATATGCGTTATCGCCACACTTCTCGTAACATCAAGAAAGTCCTGTGAAGCCAGTGTTTACAGACAGATGAATATCATTTTGGAAGATCGTATCCAAGCTATTCAGAAGTTTGTAGATAACTCGGAACTATTACTCAAGCAGTATGGTACTGCACCTGAGATAAAAGAAGCTTTGACTGCAGTTTATAATGAGGATGAAGATGCTGCAGAAAAGATGGCAGCAGCTCAGGCATACACAGAGAAATTTTATTCCAACTTAAATGGTTGGGAAGGCGTATATATAGGAAATACCAAGACAGTCATTCAGGCACATTCCAATCCTGGTGCCGTAGGTCTTCAGACAAGAAGCGAAGATCAGCTTCCTGCATTTTTTGAGACTATGACTTCAAGTACTAATGATGGATTGTTCGATGGCGGTGCATTCGTATCACCTGCTTCAGGACAGATGATTATCAACCTTCGTCAGTTAGTAACAGATGACAAGGGTAACATCGTTGGATACACAGGCGGTGGTCCTTTCTTAACAGAATTCTCCAATTACTTGGCAGATGTTAGTGAGGGCGAACTTGTTGGTGCAACATTCGTACTTGCAGACAGTGCAAACGAAGTATATGTATTATCCAACGATTCACGTTTTGAGAGTTGTGCAGCAATAGAAGATGCCAATCATCTCGAATTGATTGGTAAAGTCAATGAGAACAATACTACTTACCAGGGCTTTTACAAGATTGATGGTAAGAAGAATATAGTTACAGTTAAATACGTACCCGGTTATAATTTTGTACTTATTATGTACAGATCAACATCCGGAATATACGATTCAGTTAAGACTACCAATATCGTGACTATAGTAGTCAGCGTAGTAATTCTTGTTTTAAGTATTATCATCATTTCAATTATCGGTGGAGCTATCGACTCTAAGAGTAAGAGACTCAACAAAGCACTCGATGAGATGGCAGACGGTAACATCAATGCCAGAATTCCTTCCAATATGATGATTGCCGAGTTAAGCCAGGTAGCAATATCCACAGCAAAACTTCGAGACAAGCTTCAGAGCGTAGTTGAGAGTATCCGTGGCGGAGTAGTAGGAGTTACAGGTACTGCAGATGACGTTAATGAGATGCTTGGCTTGAGCAAGGATTCAACCGAAAAGGTATCAATAGCTGCCAATGAATTATCAATGGGCTCCAGCCAGATGGCAGAGGATGTTCAGGATGTTAACAGTCAGATTAATATAATGAGTGATAACATCAATGATATTACAGATGCTCTTGTACTTCTTAACCAGTCCTCTAAGGAAATGGAAAAAGTCAACAACGAGGCAGCAAAATATATCAATTCCATGGAAACAAGTTCGAATCAGTCAACGACTTATATCGAAAATATTTCCAACCAGATTAGTACCAACAATGATGCAATAAGCCGTATCTCCGAGGCAATCGAGATGATCAGAGGAATTGCTGATCAGACAGATCTTTTGGCACTTAATGCTTCTATCGAAGCAGCTCGTGCAGGCGATACAGGAAAAGGATTTGCAGTTGTTGCAGAAGAGATTAAAAAGCTCGCTGAGCAGAGTAATGAGAGTGCAGTTGAGATTCAAAAGATCGCAGAAGAAATCATTAATAACTCAGAAGAGACAATGGAACTTTCCAAGGATGTAGAAGCATCACTCAAGGAAGAGAGAAAGATTCTCTCAGATACCAAGGAATGTTTCGAAGCACTCTCAAAAGAGATTATCAAGTCTGTTGAAGAAATTGAGGATATCAGTACTCAGACACAGTCACTCGAAGAGATCAAGAAAGATATCATCGACAAGGTATCAAGTCTCTCCGCTATCTCAGAAGAGAACTTTGCTTCCAATGAGGAAGTATCCAATTCCATCAACAGAATTGTAGAGAACATTGGCGTCATTAACGAAAAGGTTAACTACTTAAACGTTATGTCAGACGCTCTTGATAAAGACGTATCATTTTTTAGCGAATAACAAAGGGGATTAACAGTATGGCATTAAAAAAGGGACTCAATAAGGGCAGAGGTCTTTCAGTATTAATCGACACAGAGACAGATAAGCCCTCGGTAAGCGAAGAAGTAAAGAACAGCATCACAATGCTTAATATTTCTAAAGTTGAACCCAACAAATCACAGCCGAGAAAGAATTTTAATGAAGATGCGCTTCAAGAACTTGCCGATTCCATCAAGGAACACGGAATTATTGAGCCGCTTATCGTTCAGGATCGCGGAAAGTATTATGAGATAATCGCAGGTGAGAGAAGATGGAGAGCTGCTAATCTCGCAGGTCTTACAGAAGTTCCTGTAATTATCAAGAACTTAACCAATCTTGAGATTATGGAAATCGCGCTTATCGAAAACATTCAGCGTGAAGACCTCAATCCTATAGAAGAAGCATTGGCATACAAGCATCTTATGGATGAATCCAATTATACGCAGGATGCACTTGCTCAGAGAGTAGGAAAGAACAGAACTACTATTACCAATGCAATGAGACTATTGAAGTTATGTCCCGATGTACAGCAGATGCTCATCGATGAGATGTTATCCGCCGGACATGCAAGAGCACTTCTTTCAGTAGAGAATCCCGAACTTCAGTACACACTTGCTCAGAGAGTATTCGATGAGAAGATGAGCGTTCGTGATATTGAAAAAGAAGTTAAGAACTTAGACAAGAAGCCCAAGCCTGACAAGAAACCCGTTCAGGTTTCAGAACAGTTCAAAAAATATGAGGGCGTTCTTAAAGATAAGTTATCTACCAAAGTATCCGTTACTGCCAAGGAAAACGGTTCAGGCAAGATAGAAATCGAGTTTTACTCAAATGATGATTTTGACAGAATAATGGGTTGTTTTAAATAATGGAGAGTGCATTTTTTAACAGTATAGGACTTGGAAATATTGATATAGGATATCTTTTTCTTATTAATCTGATTGTCATTGTATTAATGCTTGGCGGAATCGGATATCTCGTATACGACAATATCAAGTTCAAAAAAGCATATAAAAAATTTATGAAAGGCTCCACTGCAGAGAGTCTTGAAGATAAGATTTTCCAGATGTGCGAGGAGCAGGATGCAATCAGAAAACTCGGAATCAAGCACACCAGAGAGATTAAGGAATTATATCAAAAGCATCAGGGTGCATACCAAAAAGTTGGTCTTGTAAAATACGATGCATTCAAGGAAATGGGCGGAAAGTTAAGCTTTTGTCTCGTATTACTTGATGAAAATGATACAGGTATTCTTCTTAATTCTATTCACAATTCTTCCGGGTGCTTTTGCTATGCCAAGAGAATCAAGAATGGTAAGTGCGACATAGTTTTAGGTGAAGAAGAACAGCTCGCAGTTGATAAAGCTACACGTAAAAAGATGAAAAATTCAAATATAAAGGAGTCAGACAATGATTGACATTAAGTTTTTGAGAGAAAATCCCGAGGTAGTAAAGAAAAATATCGAGAACAAGTTCCAGTTCGACAAGTTACCTCTTGTTGACAAGGTTATCGAACTCGATGAGCAGCGTAGAAAGACTCAGCAGGAAGCTGATGATCTTAAGGCTAAGAGAAATAATATCTCCAAGCAGATTGGTGCATTAATGGCACAGGGCAAAAAGGAAGAAGCTGAAGAAGCTAAAAAGCAGGTAGCCGAGAATGCCAAGAAGCTCGAAGAACTCGATGTTAAGCAGAAGGAACTCGAGGAAGAGACAACCAAGATTATGATGGTTATTCCTAACATCATCGACCCGAGCGTTCCTATTGGTAAAGATGATACAGAGAACGTAGAAGTTACCAAGTACGGTGATCCCGTAGTTCCTGATTTTGAGATTCCTTATCATACAGAAATTATGGAGAAGTTCAATGGTATCGATCTTGATTCTGCAAGAAAGGTAGCAGGTAACGGATTCTATTATCTTCAGGGAGATATTGCAAGACTTCATTCAGCAGTTATCTCTTATGCAAGAGACTTCATGATCAACAGAGGTTTCACATACTGCGTACCTCCTTTCATGATTAGAAGTAACGTAGTTACAGGCGTTATGAGTTTCGCAGAAATGGATGCCATGATGTACAAGATTGAAGGCGAAGACCTTTACTTAATCGGTACTTCAGAGCACTCAATGATTGGTAAGTTCATCGACACAATCATTCCTGAGGAAGAACTTCCCAAGACATTAACAAGTTATTCACCTTGTTTCAGAAAAGAAAAAGGTGCACACGGTATCGAAGAGAGAGGTGTATACAGAATTCATCAGTTCGAGAAGCAGGAGATGATCGTAGTTTGTCATCCCGATGATTCCAAGATGTGGTTCGACAAGTTATGGCAGAACACAGTAGATCTTTTCAGATCTATGGATATTCCTGTTAGAACACTTGAGTGTTGCTCAGGTGACTTAGCAGATCTTAAGGTTAAGTCATTCGACGTAGAAGCATGGTCACCCAGACAGAAGAAATACTTCGAAGTAGGTAGCTGCTCCAACCTTGGTGATGCTCAGGCAAGAAGACTTAAGATTAGAATAAACGGCAAGGACGGCAACAAGTTCTTTGCTCATACACTTAACAATACTGTAGTTGCTCCGCCTCGTATGCTTATCGCATTCCTTGAGAATAACTTACAGGCAGACGGCTCAGTTCGTATTCCCGAAGTACTTCGTCCTTACATGGGCGGCATGACTGAAATCAGATAATCCTTAAGAAAAGGTGAGAGGATGAACAGATATTTTAGAGCAATAGGTTTTCTAGACAATTTTACAATCCGTGACTATGAACATATTGTCGAAGATATTACGTTTCGTCCCGAAGGTTCGGTCGTAGCTGACAATCTGAATGCGAAATATCTGATACTTGATAAGTGCTTGGATTGTGGCGAAAACTTTGGCATCTGCGTACGTATCATCAAAGATGATAAGGGCAATATTCACAGAGACTCCGTGTTCCCATATTTTAGAACCGAAGACTATGTTAAACATGAGTATTGTTCATTTGAAAAAAAGATTACGGGCGAAGAGTTTTTAGGTGTATACGAAGACTTAAATCTCGGCGAAAACATATTCTTTTACGTACAGAATTCAGATGAGTTATACAAGAGAAAACAGTTAAAAGATACATCGTGCTCCATCTCGATATCAGGACTTTCCATCGCAGGTAATGTTATTCTTCCGATTAAGAAAAATGATGTCGAGAGAGAGAACGCGAAGGAGTTCAACAAGAACAGAGTTGACCTCTTAAGCAAGGCTAATGATGGCGATCACAATGCTTTTGCAACTGTAAGATATGACGACATCCTTACCAATGTAATGGTATCCGAGCAGATATTCGTCGAGTCGATGGATATATACACAGTCGTTGATTCATCATTCATTCCTTGCGGTGCGGAATGTGATCTCTACTCAGTACTTGGCGAAATCTCAGATTTCAAAAAGACCGAGAATTACCTTACCGGCGAAAGCGTATATATCTTAAGTGTTTCGGTTAAGGAGCAGATTATCAAGATCTGTATCAATGAAAAAGATCTATTCGGCGAACCTCAAGTTGGCTTTCGATTCAAAGGAACCGTTTGGTTACAGGGTCGCGTAAAATAGTTAATTATGTTTAATAAAGTCAATTACGTCCAGCATGTAATTGACTTACTTGTTCCTATAGTTAAGTGGATATAATAAGCCCCTCCTAAGGGCTAGTCCCCAGTTCGACTCTGGGTGGGAACGTTAAGAAGCGCGCGGCGCTTCTAATTTTTTTTATGCATACGCCCGCCTAGGGCAATAATCAAAAGAGAAATAAAAAATGCGAGAGAAATTACAGGCAAAATTATTTTTGATACTACTAAGTGCAAGCATCCTTTTAGGAATGAGCGGATGCTTTTCACAAAAAATTGTCTCGATTGAAGATATAGAAAATGCAGGCTATACAGTTACTGAAGCTGACAACAAAAGCTTATGTATAACAGACAATGGCGCTGATTATTATTTTCACAATTCAAGCGGAAAGCTCACATTTGACAGGGTGATTATCAAGATACCGGCAATATCGGAAAAATCTAAGGCCAAGGGTTTGGAAGCAGATATTACAATTATTAGAGATAAGGGTAAAAAGATGACGGTTAATTATCATTACCCTACCGTTGATACTAATATAAACGGAGAAGAAAAAATCAATTACTTCACTATGTACTTTGAATTAAAGAACGATTTTGAAGTGGAGAGTATAACCAATAACAGGGGCTTTAATGATATTAAGGGTAAATACGAATCATTTACAAGTAACTGTCTTTCTACGGATGAACTCAATACTTACTACCAGCGTGGATTCGAATTAGAAGAAGAGTTGAATCAATAAGTTAAAAAGGATAAGAATGAAAGAAACAAGGTATACGCATATATCCGGCACGGATGGAGTGGAATTATCCGTACTTAGACTAGAGCCTGATGATGCGACCACTATAAAAGGAATAGTTCAGATTGCTCACGGTATGAATGAGTACAAGGAAAGATATTGTCACTTCATGGAATTCCTTGTGAATGCCGGATATATTGCAATAATTCATGACCATAGAGGTCACGGCAGAGCAATCACTCATAGAAAATACTTGGGCCATATGTTTGAGGGTGGCTATGAAGCGCTGATTGAAGATACTCATGAGATAACTCTTGAGGTAAAAAAATACGCTTCAGAGACACTAGGACTAAAGGACCTTCCATTTATTTTGCTTGGTCACAGTATGGGATCGTTGGTTGTCAGATGTTACATCAGAAAATACGACTCAGAAGTTAATAAGCTCTTAGTTGTTGGCTGTCCTTCCAAGCAGGCAGGTATGGCACCCGGACTATTGCTTATAAAGATAATTAAATTGTTTAGAGGCGAAGGATACAAGGATATCTTCGTTGGTCATCTTGTAATGGGAAGATTCGAGAAGCGTTTTAAAAAAGAACCCATCAAGCATTCATGGGTTAACTCTAATCCTGAAGAGATGGCTAAGTATAATTCGGATCCTTATTGTATGTTTTTATTTACACTTAACGGATTCGAGAATCTAGTTCGCCTTTCAATGCTTACTTATAAAAACGGTGGCTACGCGATGAAGAATCCGGACCTTCCGATTCTGTTCTTATCGGGTGCCGATGATCCTTGCGGAGTCAGTGAAAAAAAAGTAAGATCCGCAGCCGAACTTATTAAGAAACAAGGCTATAAAAATGTCGATGTTAAGATGTACGAAGGTATGCGTCACGAAGTATTACAAGAGACTCATAAGGATATAGTTTATTCGGATGTCTTATCATTTATAGAGGAGAAAAAATGAGACTTAAAAATGTCCCGGGTTCAAAAGAATATATTGCAGCAAGTAAGTTTGTAATCCATGATGAGACTGAAAGAAAAGGAAAGGTACGCGAATACTTTTCAAATGATAAGCCCATCCGTATTGAGATAGGTATGGGAAAAGGTCAGTTTATATACGAGCTTGCAAGACTTAATCCTGATATTAATTACGTAGGCATCGAGAAGTATTCTTCAGTTCTTCTTCGTGCCATTCAAAAGATGGAAGAAGAACCTCTTGATAATCTCATCTTTATCCGTATGGATGCTGAGGAGATAACGGACGTTTTTGATAAGGACGAAGTAGACAGAATCTATCTTAATTTTTCAGATCCTTGGCCCAAGGACCGTCATGCAAAAAGGCGTCTTGAGAGTAGACAGTTTCTTGCCAGATACAAAGAGATACTTAAGTCCAAGGGATTGATAGAGTTTAAGACTGATAACAATGACCTTTTTGAATTCGCACTTGAAGAGATCAATGAAGAAGATTGGATATTGGTAGCATCAACTAGAGACCTTCATGCAGATGCCAAGCTTAATGAGGGCAATATCATGACTGAGTACGAAGCAAAGTTCTCGGCAGCAGGCAATCCTATCAATAAATACATTTTACAAAGGAAATCATAGATGGTTGAACTGATTGAATCAATTTTTTGGCACCTGTTAATAGGACCGTTTGTGATAATGGCGGTTTTTGCTGCCATAGCGATTGTATTAATAGGTGTTATTATTGTCTTGATAATCGTAATAGTAAAAATTTTACAGTCCCACAAAGAATAGAATATAATGAGCAAAAAAGAGAAGAATCCGGATATGACTCCGGTTCTGGAAAATAACTTCATACTTACCAAAGCAATGAACAAAAAGTACGCCAAGATTACATACAGGCGCTATCATTCCAAGTGGCAGATAGTTACTTTTATCGTAGCCTTAGTTTTGTTCGCGATAGGTTTTGCTTTTGTATTCCTACGATTGCTTGTTCCATTCATCATATTTATTGTGCTTGGACTTTACGTATTTTTCATGTCATGGAACGGATACTTATACCAGGCATTTATCTCATACAGACAGATGATGGATTATTTTGGTAATCCCGTCGAGATGCATGTAGTCTTTTATCCAAAGTTTTTCAGGGTTAAGGGAAGTAAGTCCAACTACGACTTTTTGTATTCTCAGATAACTGACATTGTCGAACTGGAGGATATGTCGATACTCATAGTATCCGCCAAGGGAATCATAACCCACGGACAGATTATAGATAAAAAAGCATTTACGCCGGAAGAACTCAACAAATACTACGAGTTGCTATATAACAGAGCACAAGGTTAGGGACACGTTGAAATATTGATAAAAGATAGACTTACCGACAAATTATAGAAAAATACACCACAAACTTTATATTCGTATTCGCAGGGGCATTTTTGCCCCTGTTTTGATTTACCTTGATTTGAATTTTATGTATAATATTAAGTGCGCATCTATCGTTTGATACTGACGAAAAAGAGCGCCATTTTGAAGGTATTTCGACGGAGAATATATGTACAGACACATCATTAACTCTACAAAGAAACTTAGTCATATCAATCCCGAGATTCAAGGGCATTTCAGCGAGCATCTTGGAAGATGTATATATGGTGGCGTGTATGTTGGGGAGAATTCAGATATTCCCAATGTTAATGGTATGCGTACTGATGTTGTCGAAGCACTTAAGGAAATGAAGATTCCCGTTCTCAGATGGCCCGGCGGTTGTTTTGCGGACGAGTATCATTGGATGGACGGAATCGGCGACAAGGCTGACAGAAAGAAAATGATTAATACCAACTGGGGTGGCGTTGTCGAGGATAACAGCTTCGGCACGCATGAGTTTATGGAACTCTGTCGTCAACTTGGTTGTAAGACATATGTTAATGGCAATGTCGGAAGCGGCACTGTCAGAGAGATGAGCGAGTGGGTTGAGTACATGACATTTGATGGCGTATCACCCATGTCAGAACTCAGAAAAAAGAACGGTCACGAGGATCCTTGGACCGTAGATTATTTTGCAATCGGCAATGAGACTTGGGGTTGCGGCGGTAATATGAGCCCTGAGTACTATTCAGATCTATACAGACATTATCAGACATTTGTCAAAAATTATAATCCCGATAAGAAAATCAAAAGACTTGCAGTCGGACCCAGCGACAAGGATTACGCTTGGACCGAGACACTTCTTAAGAGATGCTACGAGAGAGCAGGCTCATGGAACAATGCACATGGATTCATGGACGGCCTGACTCTTCATTACTATACCCTTCCTTATAACTGGGATAAAAAAGGCAGCGCTACCATCTTTAATGATAAAGAGTGGTACATGACTTTGGCCAAGACCTTTTATATGGAAGAATATATCACCAAGCATTCAGCTATCATGGATCGCTATGATCCCGAAAAGCAGATCGGTCTTATGGTTGATGAATGGGGTACTTGGTACGACGTTGAAGAAGGAACCAATCCCGGATTCTTGTATCAGCAGAATACAATCCGTGATGCTCTTATCGCAGGTATCAATCTCAATATTTTCAACAAGCATTCAGACAGAGTCAAGATGGCCAATATCGCGCAGCTTGTTAATGTATTACAGGCAGTTATCCTTACTGAGGGTGACAAGATGGTCAAGACTCCTACATATTATGTATTCAAGTTGTATTCAGCTCATCAGGATAACGAACTTCTTGAGAGTAGTTTGGACATCAAGACAATCGGTCTTGAAGATGAATATAAGCTTCCTAATCTTACTGAGTCAGTATCAGTTAATAAGGATGGCAAGATTATCATCACGATGACCAACCAATCACTTGATGAGAGCGCGGAGATCGAGAGCGTATTACACGGTTCGGTGGTTAAGGGTGTTACAGGTCGCATCGTTACTGAGAAGATGAACGCACACAATACATTCGATAATCCCGACGTTGTAAAAGATGCTGCATTCGAAGTAACAGGTTTTGAAAACGATACCATCAAGTATACGATTCCTCCTCGAAGCGTCATCGCACTTGAAGTTACAGTATAAAAATGGAATATAAAAAAATCTGCAGACGCTGTCTCGTCTCGGAGATGGGCGAAGAAGCCTACAAAGAGATGATAGCTAAACATACGGATATCATTAAGGCAGAAGACAGAAGTAGTGACGAACTCTATCAAGAGCGACTTGGCATTTGCAAAGAGTGCGATAAACTCAATGCCGGAACCTGTCTATCCTGCGGTTGTTACGTAGAGATACGAGCAGCATTAAAACAATCCCGATGTCCTGACAAAAAGTGGTAGATAGGACACAAAGCGAATCATAAACAACAATTGTTTAATGATATAAATTTTTAAAGGAGATAAAGCTATGGAAATCAAAAAAGTAACAGACCCGTCATTTAAGAAGTATGGCAAGATTATCGAAGGAATCGATTTTTCAGAGATCTTAAAGAATCTTGAAGCGCTTCCCATGCCCGCTGAAGGAGTAGAGTACTTCCCCGGAGTTAAGGAACTTGAGAGCACTCCTGCAACCAAGATTATTTCCGAGAGCCTCTATGGTGGAATGCCCATCCAGATTGGTATGTGCAACGGACACAACAAGGCACTCAATGCAGTTGAGTATCACAGAGATTCTGAGATTAACGTTGCTCTCTACGATATGGTTCTTCTTATCGGTGAATTAAAGGATGTTACTGAAGATTTCAAATATGATACATCTAAGATTGAAGCATTCTTAGTACCTGCAGGTGTTGCAGTAGAAATGTATGCTACAACTCTTCACTATGCTCCCTGCCACGTAGAAGACAAGGGATTCAAGGCAGTAGTAGTTCTTCCTAAGGGAACCAACTATGACCTTACATTTAAGAACTCCAACACTAAGGAGGACAAGCTTCTTACAGCAGTTAACAAGTGGCTCATCGCTCATGAGGACGCTAAGATCGATGGAGCATTCAACGGACTTGTTGGAGAGAACATCACAATCTAGAAAATATTATTTTAAGGAGAATAGATATGTATTACATCGGAGTTGATCTCGGAACATCGGCCGTTAAGCTAATTATGATGGAAAAAGACGGTACGATCGTAAGCTCAGTTTCAAAAGAGTATCCTTTGTACTTCCCCAATCCCGGTTGGTCAGAGCAGAAGCCTGAAGACTGGAAAGCTGCAGTACTTGAAGGATTAAAAGAATTAGTTAAGGATTTTGATGCTACAAAAGTAGCAGGTATCAGTTTTGGCGGACAGATGCACGGTCTTGTAGTTCTCGATGAGAACGATAATGTTATCAGACCTGCAATTCTCTGGAACGATGGTAGAACACAGAAAGAGACAGATTACCTTAACAACGTAATCGGAAAAGATGTTCTTTCAGCAGAGACAGCCAATATAGCATTCGCAGGATTTACTGCTCCCAAGATTCTTTGGATGAAAGCTAACGAGCCTGAGAATTTTGCTAAGATTAAAAAGATTATGCTTCCCAAGGACTACATTGCATATGTATTATCCGGTGTGTTCTCGACCGACTACTCGGATGCTTCAGGTATGCTCCTTCTTGATGTTAAGAACAAGAAGTGGTCCAAGAAGATGTGTGAAATCTGTGGCGTAGACGAGTCCATGCTTCCCAAGCTCTATGAATCTTATGAAGTAACAGGAACAGTTAAGCCTGAGATTGCTAAGGAAATCGGATTCACAGATAACGTTAAGGTATGTGCAGGTGCCGGAGACAATGCGGCAGCAGCTGTTGGTACAGGTGTTGTTGGAGACGGCGGATGCAATATCTCACTTGGTACATCCGGAACAGTATTCATCTCATCAGCTAAGTTTGGTGTGGATGAGAACAATGCACTTCATTCATTCGATCATGCAGACGGCAACTTCCATCTTATGGGATGCATGCTTTCAGCAGCATCATGTAACAAGTGGTGGATGGATGAAATCATTAAGACTAAGGATTACGCAGCTGAGCAGACCAACATCACTAAGCTTGGTGAGAATCACGTATTCTTCTTACCTTACTTAATGGGTGAGAGATCTCCTCACAACAATCCTGATGCAAGAGGAACTTTTATCGGACTTACAATGGATTCAACCAGAGAAGATATGACTCAGGCAGTACTCGAAGGCGTAGCATTCGGACTTCGTGATTCCATCGAAGTAGCAAGAAGCCTTGGTATCCCTCTTACCAAGACAAGAATCTGTGGTGGTGGTGCTAAGAGCCCTCTTTGGAGAAAGATGATTACCAACATCATGAACATGGAAGTTGAGAGAATCACTTCAGAAGAAGGACCCGGACTCGGTGGTGCAATGCTCGCAGCAGTAGGATGCGGCGAATATGCATCAGTTGAAGAAGCAGCTAAGGCAATCGTTAAGGTACTTGATGTAGAAAAGCCCGATCCCGAACTTGTTAAGAAATACGAAGAAAAGTATCAGCAGTTCAAGGCTATATACCCTGCATGCAAGCCTGTATTTGACTTAATAAAATAGTAGATTTAATCCGGTGCCTGGCACCAATAAAAACATAGGAGAAAAAGTATGAACGAATTGGAACTTAAGAAAAAGGCCAATGATGTCAGAAAAGGTATTGTTACAGCAGTACATGCTGCAAAAGCCGGCCATCCCGGCGGATCCCTTTCTGCAGCAGACATCATGACATATCTCTACTTCGAAGAGATGAACATTGATCCTGCCAATCCCAAGAAGGAAGACAGAGACCGTTTTGTATTATCCAAGGGACATGTTGCTCCCGCTTTATACTCAACACTTGCCAACAGAGGGTTCTTCCCCGTTGAAGAGCTTGAGACACTTAGAAAACTTGGAAGCAGACTTCAGGGACATCCTTGTATGCAGGAGACACCCGGTGTAGATATGTCATCAGGTTCACTCGGACAGGGCGTATCCGCTGCATGTGGTATGGCACTTTCCGCTAAGCTTTTAGGTAATGACTACAGAGTATATGCACTTTGCGGTGACGGTGAGATTCAGGAAGGTCAGATTTGGGAAGCTGCTATGTTTGCAGGTCACAGAAAGCTCGACAATCTCGTAGTAATCGTAGATAACAACGGACTTCAGATCGATGGTAAGATCGAGGATGTATGTTCTCCTTATCCCATCGCTGACAAGTTCAAAGCATTTAATTTCAATGTAATCGAAATCGACGGTCATGATTTCTCACAGATCGCAGATGCTTTTAAGAAAGCAAGAGAGACCAAGGGTATGCCTACAGCAATCGTTGCTAAGACTGTTAAGGGTAAGGGCGTATCATTCATGGAGAATCAGGCTTCATGGCACGGCACAGCTCCTAACGACGAGCAGTACGCTATAGCTATGGAAGATTTGGAAAGGATTGGTAAAGAGTATGTCTGATGCAGTAAAAATCGCTACAAGAGAAAGCTACGGCAACGCTCTTGTTGAATTAGGTAAATCAAACGATAAGGTATATGTACTTGATGCCGATCTTGCAGGTGCTACCAAAACAGGTACATTTAAGAAGGCTTTTCCCGACAGACACATCGATTGCGGTATTGCTGAGTGTAACATGGTAGGTATCGCAGCAGGTCTTTCGACAACAGGTATTATTCCTTTCTGCTCATCATTTGCTATGTTCGCTTCAGGACGTGCATTTGAGCAGGTTAGAAACTCAGTAGGTTATCCTCATCTTAATGTTAAGATCGGTGCTACACACGCAGGTGTAACAGTCGGCGAAGACGGTGCTACACATCAGTGTAACGAGGATATCGCTTTAATGAGAACAATTCCCGGAATGACAGTTATCGTTCCTTCGGATGATATCGAAGCTAAGGCTGCAGTTAAGGCAGCAGCAGAGTATGTAGGTCCCGTATACATGAGATTTGGCAGATCTGCAGTACCCGTTATTAACGATAATGCAGATTACAAGTTCGAGATTGGAAAAGGCATCTTACTTAAAGAAGGAAAAGATGTTACAATCATAGCAACAGGTGTGTGCGTATGCGAAGCACTTAAGGCAGCAGAAGCACTCGCAGCAGACGGAATTGATGCAGAAGTAATCAACATTCACACAATCAAGCCTCTTGATAAGGACCTCGTTCTTAAGAGTGCCAAGAAGACAGGTAAGGTGGTTACAGTAGAAGAGCATTCAGTTATCGGCGGTCTTGGTAGCGCAGTAGCTGACGTCCTTGCAGAGACAGGTGTTGCAACTCTTAAGAAGATTGGTGTACAGGATGTATTCGGTGAGTCCGGAACAGCTGCACAGCTTCTTCACAAGTTCAAACTCGATGCTGAAGGCATCACAGAAGGCGTAAAAGAATTCGTTAAGTAATTACGTCCTAACAAGTTTATAAACTGTAAATGACATTTTTCTTAAAAAAATTCGTATTCGACAACCGACTAAAAGAAAATTGTAGGGGTCATTTTAGTTTGTAATATATAAAAGAGAACAATATATAATGGGAGGCAAAAATATGAACAACATTCCTAAGATTAAACTTGGTATCGTAGCAGTTAGCCGTGACTGTTTCCCCGAATCACTTTCGGTTAACAGAAGAAAAGCACTTGTTGATGCTTACAAGGCAAAATATGATGCTGCTGATATCTATGAGTGTCCTATCTGTATCGTAGAGAGCGAGATCCACATGGTTCAGGCTCTTGAAGATATCAAGAAAGCAGGATGTAACGCACTTTGCGTATACCTTGGAAACTTCGGTCCCGAAATTTCTGAGACACTTCTTGCTAAGCATTTTGATGGACCTAAGATGTTCTGTGCAGCTGCAGAAGAGACACAGAACGACCTTTGCGGAGGCAGAGGAGATGCATACTGTGGTATGCTTAACGCAAGCTACAACTTAAAGCTTCGTAACGTAGGTGCTTACATTCCCGAGTATCCCGTAGGTGATGCTGAGGATTGCGCTAAGATGATCAATGATTTCATCCCTGTAGCAAGAGCACTCGTTGGACTTAGCAAATTAAAGATTATATCATTCGGTCCCAGACCTCTCAACTTCCTTGCATGTAACGCTCCTATCAAGCAGCTTTACAACCTCGGCGTTGAGATTGAAGAGAACTCAGAGCTTGACCTCTTCGAATCATTCAACAAGCATGCTGGTGATGAAAGAATTCCCGCTAAGGTTAAAGAGATGGAAGAAGAACTCGGCGCAGGTAACAAGAAGCCCGAAGTTCTTGCTAAGCTTGCTCAGTACGAGTTAACACTTCTTGACTGGGTTGAGGCTCACAAGGGATACAGAGAGTATGTTGCAATCGCCGGTAAGTGCTGGCCTGCATTCCAGACACAGTTCGGATTCGTTCCTTGCTATGTTAACTCTCGTTTAACAGGTATGGGTATTCCCGTATCTTGCGAAGTTGATATCTACGGATGCTTATCAGAGTTCATCGGTACATGCGTATCAGAAGATGTTGTTACACTTCTTGATATCAACAACTCAGTTCCTAAGGATATGTACAACGAGTCCATTAAGGGCAAGTTTGATTACACACTTACAGATACATTCATGGGATTCCACTGTGGTAATACATGCTCCAAGAAGCTTGCATTCCATGAGATGAAGTATCAGATGATCATGGCTAGAGCACTTCCTATCGAAGTTACCAACGGTACACTCGAAGGTGACATCGTTCCCGGAGATATCACATTCTTCAGACTTCAGTCAACAGCTGATGCTAAGATCAGAGCATATCTTGCAGAAGGTGAAGTACTTCCCGTTGCAACCAAGTCATTCGGTGGTATCGGTGTATTCGCTATCAAGGAAATGGGACGTTTCTATCGTCACGTGCTTATTGAGAAGAACTATCCTCACCATGGTGCCGTTACATTCGGTCATCACGGCAAGGCACTCTACGAAGTATTCAAGTACATCGGAGTACCCATCGAGGACATCAACTACAATCAGCCCGCATCACTTCCTTATCCTACAGAGAATCCTTTCAAGTAAGATAAAAAAGTATAATTATCAAAAGGCTTTCGTACTTCGGTACGGAAGCCTTTTTTACGACTCATAAATGTGCTAAAATATAGAGGTTATGAGAAAATTATTTCGCAAGTTGAGAAAACCTTTTGAATATGTTCTCAATAACATGAGATTCAAGTACAAGTTCTTTGTGCTGTATTTTTTATGTGTTATTACACCTCTCGTATTAACAGACTCCATCATAGTCAAGGCCGTATTCGATCAGGAGAGAGCGTCCCTCGAATACGATATGGAATACGTTGCGAGAATGTATGAAAACTATCTTGAGAATATGATTAATACGGATATCACGCTTGCAGATACCGTAAATGGAAATAAAAAGATTAACAACCTTGCTGAAAAGCAATTCAAAAACGGATACGAGTATTATTCGGAATACTTTGATTTAATTACAGACTCATTTCTTGAGACAGCATCCGGTCTTAACAGAAACAGTATTGTAGTTTATGCCGACAACGATACTATCATAGACAGTGAATTCCTAAAAGACTTATCAAAAGAGTATACAACCAAGTGGTATACGGATTTTATCGATAGTAAGAGAAAAGATTATTTCGCTGCTTACTATGATGATACCAATGCCAAGAATATGATTACGGCCAGAAAAATCTACTATATAAAAAGACTCGAAAATCATCCTAGCGAGACGGCCAAGATTGTAGTCATAGGACATGATGCTTCGGATCTTCAAAAAGACTTCGATGCGCTTCATGCCAGTTACCCCGTATATGTCACCATGAATGATTATGTATTATATGCGTCTCACAATCACGCATTGATTAATACCAAGGATGTTCATATCGGACCCAAGCAGAGCATAACCAAGACCATAGATATTACTGGCAATGAGCTAAATATCATAGTTGTTAATGAAAAGCCTCTTATTTCAAGAGTTATTAAAAAGAACACAGGAATCCTTTTCCTTTTGCTTTTCATTACAATCATTATTCCGCCCATTGTTCTTAAGACTATCGAGCATACAATCGTAAAAAGAATCAGCAAGCTTGAGAGTGCATTCGGTAACGAGAATACCAATACATTTACAGCAATTAAGGATATCGAGGGAAGCGATGAGATAGCATTCCTTATGCGTAAGTATAATAAGATGGTTGAGATTACCAACGAACTTATTACCACAGTATATAAGGATAAGATTAAGGAGCAGGAGACTGATATTGCAAGACAAAAGGCAGAACTTTTAGCCCTTCAGAGTCAGATTAATCCTCACTTCATGTTCAATGCTCTTGAGAGTATTCGTATGCACTCACTCCTTAAGGGAGAGACCGAGACTGCAACCATGGTTGATAAGCTAGCCGTAATGGAGAGACAAAATGTTGAGTGGGGAAAAGACTACGTATCGGTTAAGACTGAGATAGAGTCAATCGAAGCGTATCTTGCACTCCAAAGCTATCGTTTCGGCGACAGATTATCTTTTGACATAGATGTTGAAAAAGAATGTGAATCCTACTTGGTTCCTAAGCTTACAATAGTTACTTTTGTAGAGAATGCCTGCGTACATGGAATTGAATCCAAGGCTTCTCAGGGCTGGATATTTGTTCGAGTATATAAGGGTAAAGATGAACTCGTTATCGAAGTCGAAGATACCGGCGAAGGAATGAGTGAGGAAAAAGTTAAAGAGATGCTTGATGATATCAATAATGTTACGATTGATGTTATCAAGGAAAAGAAACATGTGGGCATGCTTAACGCATGTTTGAGACTTAAGATGTTAACCGATAATGCGGTTAAATTTGACATAGAGAGTGAGCAAGGTGTCGGATTAAGTGTTATAATAAGGATACCTTTTAATAAACTTAAAAAGTCTTTGGGAGAGCTTAACTAATGCTTAAAGTGTTACTTGTAGATGACGAACCCTTCATACTTCAAGGGTTACAGATTCTGGTTGATTGGGAAAAAGAAGGATATGAGATAGTAGCTGCACTTTCCAACGGAAAAGAGGCGCTCGATTTTCTTCGTGCTCACGAAGTGGATCTCATCATATCCGATATTCAGATGCCTGTAATGACTGGCCTCGAACTTTTAGAGACAATCCAAAAAGAAAAAATATCCAATGCGAGATTTGCCATACTCACAGGTTATGATGATTTTTCTTACGCACAAAGAGCACTTAAGTATAACAGTATGGATTACATTCTTAAGCCTGTTCAGAAAAAAGACATCCTGGCACTTTTAAGAAATGTATCTAGTCTTGATAAAGAGGTTAAGGAAAAAGAAGAAGACCGTCAAAAGATGGAGGATGCGTATCTTGCGCGTAATGTCATAGCACTTATCAAGGGTAAGTACGATGACAATAACCTCGATTATGTTAAGACACATATGCAGCTTTCGGGCGGTATCAGATATGTGGATATAGAATTAATCGGCGAGTTGAGAGAATCGGATGAAGACGATTATGACATGAGAGGTCTTCAACATCAGCTCTTCAATGCCTGCAGAGAAGTACAAAAAGAAAACGTCAATCATTTTGTTTTTGATGTATCATATGATGAATCAAGTTACGACATAGGCTTCATATATTGTGACAACATGGCTACCAGAAACGATATGACGGATCTTGAGTTTTTGGAAAGCATGACTAAAAAAATCGAGTCAATCATCTTTAAGAGCATCCGTATGATTTGCGGTAAAAAGGTGAACGATGTTTCTCAGATTGCCAAGTCATACAGCTCATGCCGTATGCTTAATTCCATCAAGGGCTTCCATAATGAAAAGAAAGTATACATTTACGAGGACGAAGTACAGATTGAGCAAAAGAGTGCGTACCTTTGTAAGAAGAGCCTCGATGAATGTATTGCAGCCATAGAGAAAAACGAGAAGGAACAGATAGAAAAGAGCGTGGAAAAACTCTACGACGAGATGTACAATACGGGCGATAATTATAACCTCGTTAATCTTAACATCAACTATCTTTTGTTCCAGCTTATTCACTTGGCAACCGAGCAGGATGACAATGTCAACCAGGAAGAAGTCATCCAGTACATATCAGAGAATTCCTTCGAAGAGACTCTTACCAGAGGTAGTAGCCAGCACCTTAAGAACTTCGCACTCCAGTATGCGGACTATCTCATGAGCCTTAGAAAGAACGTATCGCGAGGTATTTTATCCAATATCGAAAAAGATATTAACGAGCATTATGCAGAGAATATCAGTCTTCGAAATCTCGGTGAAAAATACTACATGAACAGTTCGTACCTCGGACAGGTATTCAGGAAAAAATACAATATATCGTTTAAGGATTACCTGACAAACATTAGAATCAATGAAGCAGCCAAGCAGCTTATAATGACGGATAAAAAGATTAACCAGATATCGGAAGAAGTCGGTTATATGGACTGTGATTACTTCATCAGAAAATTCATTGAGATCAAGGGATGTACCCCTTCAAAGTATAGAAAAAACAATGCTGTGACCTAGGAGATTAATGGCCACAATATATAGTAAAACCCTATAAAATACAGGAAAAATGCAACCTATATTTTATAGGGTTTTTTATTGCACTTTATAGGGTTAAAAACGAAGTATGCAGAAACTATAATGAAAATACAATCAGCCGCAAAGGCGGCGAGTTTTATAGGAGGTAAATAAATGAATAGCAAGAAATTCATTGCACTGGGCGCTTTAAGTATGCTTGGTGCTGCAGCATTGGTAGGCTGTGACAAGAAGAGCAAGTATACCGAGTTCACAATGTTCTCCGCTATGGAAGGCTCTGAGCTTAACCCTGATAATGATATTCAGAATATCATTGCAGAGAAGACAGGTGTAAGAGTTAAGGAGACATGGCTTACAGGTCAGACAGCTGAAGAAGCAGTTGGTTCAATCATCGCTTCAGGTAAGCTTCCTGATTTCATCGATGGTGGTAACGGTATGACACAGCTCTACGCAGGTGGTTACCTTGTAGCTTGGGATCCCTATCTTGAGAAGTATCCCAACTTAAAGGAAATGTACACTGATGCAGAGTGGGAGAACTTCCGTCAGTCAGATGGAAAGATTTACTGGGCAAACGTATTTAACAATACATACGGTGCACCCAAGGCTCCCGGACACAACGATGAAGCATTCTGGATTCAGGTTAGAGTTCTTGAGTGGGCAGGTTATCCTGAAATCAAGACACTTGACGAGTACTTCGATCTTATCGAAAGATACTACAAAGAGAATCCTACATTTACAGATCCTACAGGCGCAGAAGTTCCTATCATTCCTTACACAGTACAGGCACAGGATTGGTTATACTTCGCACTTGAGAATCCCCCTCAGTTCCTCGACGGATATCCTAACGATGGTTCGGTTATCGTAGAGAGAGACACAGGAAAGGTTATCGACTACAATACAACAGATACAGCTAAGGCATACTTCAAGAAGATGAATGAAGAATACCAGAAGGGTATTGTTGATAAGGAATTCGCAACACAGAACCATGATCAGTATATCCAGAAGCTTTCCAAGGGACAGGTTCTCGGTATCTGCGATCAGAACTGGGACTTCAACTACGATGTTCAGCCCGCTCTTAAGACTGCTGGTCTTGACGAGTTAGGATGCGAATATATTCCTCTTGGTCTTACAATCGATGGTAAGAGAGAGCAGAGATGGCATACATATGGTGATACACTTAACGCATCATCAGGTTGTGCTGTTACAACAAGCTGCAAGGATCCCGATAAGGCATTCAAGTTCTTAAGCGATATCCTTGAGCAGGAAATCCATGATCTTCGTTACTGGGGTGTTAAGGATGTTGACTACCTCGTAGACGAGAACGGTGTATACTACAGAACACAGGAAATGAGAGACAAGCAGAACGATACAGCTTACAAGGCATCTCATATGTGTCAGTACTCATACATGCCTCAGTGGCTTGGAACAAGCCGTGACGGTATCAACGCAATGCAGCCTCAGGAGCAGCCTATTGAGTTCCGTGCTTCATTCTCTAAGCCTCTTGCAACATGCTTTGATAAGTACGGTGCAGAAGGATATCCCGATTTAATCGGTTCAGTTATTGAAGAGAATACTGCATGGTTCCCTATGTGGTCATACTCTAATGAGCTTAAGCCCGCATATCCCGAAGATGCAGCAGACGGAAGCCACAAAGCCGGCGACGTATGGCCTGCAGGTGTAGCTTGGGAGAACATGGGCAAGTGTAAGCATGAATGGCTTCCTAAGTTGGTTATGTCAGAAGACTTCGATGCAGATTGGGAAGCATACATGGCTGACTACAAGAAGTGCAAGCCTGAAGATTTCTTAAATGAAATGCAGGAAGTTGTTTACCAGAGAATCGAAGCAGCTAAATAATCGATACTTGTAAACATATATTAATTAACGAATGGCAACCATGGTTGTTTGGCCGTGGTTGCCATTTTAAGAGAAAAGGAGGTTTTTTCTGATGGCAGACGACATGAATCAGGATGTCAATGTTGAGACTCAAAACGCAGAACCTGAAGTAATAGAGACTGTTACAGTAGAGCGTCAGAGTGCACCCAGCGCTATTAAAGAGCCGGTATCATTGGAAGAACAGGAAAAACTTAAAAAATTAGGCAAGAAAAAAATCTCTAAAGCAGAGTTAAAAAGACAGTCCGTATTGCTGATTCTCGGAGCTATATTCTTTGTATACGGAATTGTATTTTATTACCTTCCTCTTGCAGGTTGGTTTATGGCTTTCCAGCATTTCACAATGAAGAACGAATTCTTTGATTCATTCTTCCATTCAAGATTTGTAGGACTTGGAAAATTTTCATTCCTCTTTAGATTCGATCTTTTAAAAGAAGCATTCGATCAGACAGGAAATGTATTTGACGCTTTAGCTCAGTGGGTTGACGGAGCAATGTTTATCCGTACACTTAGAAATACCCTCGGCATGGGCGTATTAAACTTAGTTACTTCATTCGTGGCAGCAATTCTTTTTGCAATCCTCTTAAATGAAGTAAAGAATAAAATGGGAAAGAAACTCGTTCAGACCATTTCTTACTTACCTCACTTCCTTTCATGGATTATCGTTACAGGTATCCTTCGTGAGACCTTATCATCAACAGGTATAGTTAATGAAATGTTAAGAGCGCTTCATATAGTGGAAGACAGTTATAACTTCTTCCTCGAGCCGGCATTGTTCTGGCCGATAGTCGCAATTTCAAATGTTTGGAAGGAAACAGGTTGGAACGCAATCATCTATCTTGCAGCAATCACAGCTATCGATCCTTGTCTCTATGAGGCAGCTGAAATCGATGGTGCAGGCAGATTCAACAAGATCAGATATATCACTCTTCCCGGTATCGCACCTACAATCGTTATTCTCTTAGTTATGAATATTGGTAACGTGCTTAATGCCGGATTCGAAGTTCAGTACCTCTTACGTAATGGTGTTATTCAGAAGGTTGCAGAAACCGTCGACATCTACGTTCTTGAATGGGGTATTGGTAAGGGCGACTACTCGCTAGGTACTGCCGCGGGTATGTTCAAGAGTGCAGTTTCGATTATATTAATTATCATAGCCAATAAAGTAGCCAAAAAGTCCGGTCAATCCGGATTGTTCTAAGGAGGGTAAAGATGAGTAAGATAAATAAAGACGAAATTGCCCTTAACTATGGAGCAAATGGTAAAGAATTAACTCCTGAAGAAATTCAGAGATTAAAAAGATTGGCAAAAAAGAAGTCTCACAGACTTGATGCCGGCGGATGGATTTTCGTAATATGCAACACAATATTCCTTATTTTGTTCGCACTTGTTACACTCTATCCCGTTATTAACACTGTAGCTTATTCATTCAACGATGGACTTGATGCACTTCGAGGCAACATCTACATCTGGCCGAGAAAGTTCTCAGTAGAGAGTTACAAGACCGTATTTAATATGCACGGTATTGTAGTAGGTGCCAGAGTTACAGTACTTCGTACATTAATCGGTACATTCACAGCACTTGTTGCTAACGCACTTTTAGCATTCGTAATAAGCCGTAAGAGATTCTTATTCAAATCAAGTCTCTCACTTTTCTGGGTTATTACAATGTATGTTAACGGCGGAATGGTTCCCGTCATGATCCTCTTTAAGTACTTAGGACTTCTCGGATCATTCTGGGTATACATCATTCCCGGTATGGTAAGTGCATTCAACGTAATGGTACTTCGTACATACATGCAGGATCTTCCGGACGAATTGGAAGAATCGGCACAGTTGGATGGTGCAGGATATATCACAATATTTGCAAGGATTATTTCTCCGCTTTGTAAACCCGTTTACGCTACCGTTGCTCTTTTCGTAGCAGTTGGTCAGTGGAACTCATGGTTCGATGCAATGCTTTATAATAGACTTAATCCTGAATATACAACACTTCAGTACGAGCTCATGAGATTGTTGAGTTCAGTATCCAAGCAGGGTGGTAACGTAGGATTGGCATCACAGGCAGCGCAGAGTACACAGGTTACGACAATCAGTGTTCGTTCTGCAGCATCTGTTGTTACAATGGTGCCCATCATCATCGTATATCCTTTCCTTCAGAGATACTTCGTTACCGGTCTTACAATCGGTGGCGTAAAAGGCTAAGTTAAACCGAATTTTAAAAATACATGGGATTGCGAGAGCAACCCAAGCAAAACCCGCTTTATTCTCCCATGAAGCGGGTTTTGTCTTTCATAAAAGCTATTATTTGTTATGCTTGTTTGATACTTCCAAATCAAGTATAATTATGTTTAGCGCGAGTGATATTTCACTCATTAATTCTCTAATTGGAGGACGGATAAAATGAAGAATAAGAATTATCCTTTGTACGATACACTTGAGGATATCACAGACTTAAAGGACTTAGTACTCACCAAGGCATCTGATATGCCTGACAAGATTGCTTTCGTATATCCTTGCGAAACAGGTGAGATGAGAAAGACCTTCGCAGACCTTAAGGAAGATATCAATGCATTCGGTACTTGGATGTATAAGAAGAATATAAAAGATAAAAGAGTTGCAGTAATCGGTAAGAACTCTTACGAATGGCTTGTTACATTCCTTGCATGTGTTAACGGTGGAAACGTAGCACTTGCTATCGACAAGTCCCTTCCTGCAGCTGAAATAGATACACTTATCAAGCTCGGTGAATGCGACTACGCATTTGTTACCGATCAGTACCTTGATAAGGTAGATCCCAAGAGTGTTAAAAAGGTATATGACCTCGGTACATTCGATACCATCCTCTACGAAGGAAGAAAGCTTCTTAGAGACAAGAACTTAGATTTCCTTCAGTACAAGATTGATCCTGACAAAACAGCTTGCATCCTCTTCACTTCCGGAACATCGGGTAAGAGTAAGGGTGTTGAGCTTACCAATAAGAACATTGCATTCGAAATTAACCGTACATGTCAGCTCTTCAAGCTCGACGGTTCAGTTCTCGCAGTGCTTCCTTTCCATCATGCATTCGGACTTATCGTTGGTATCTTCATGGTTATGCATTACGGCCAGACAATCTATATCAACAAGAGTCCTAAGTATGTTAAAAAGAATATGGCAGACTTCAAGCCTCAGACCATGTTTTTGGTTCCCATGTTTGTAGAGTTCTTCCACAAGCAGATCTGGGCTGAGATTGATAAAAAGGGTAAGACAAGCGCAATTAAGGGCTTGATGACTTCCACAGACTTACTCCTTAAGACAGGTGTGGATGTTAGAAAGAAAACATATGCCGCTATCCACAAGGTATTCGGTGGTAATCTTCAGTACATCATCTGCGGTGGTGCAGCACTTGATCCCATGTATGTTAAGGAGTTCAGAACATGGGGTATCGAGATTCTCAACGGATACGGTACTACAGAGTGTTCGCCCGTTACAGCAGTTAATAGACCTTTCTTCCATAGAGACGGCAGCGTAGGACAGCTCGTTCCCGGAATGGAAGTTAAGGTATCAGAAGAAGGCGAGATTCTCTTCAAGGGCGATAACGTCATGAAGGGTTACTATAAGGATGAAGAAGCTACAAATGCTGCTATCCAGGACGGTTGGTATCATACCGGCGACTTAGGATATGTCGATGATGACGGATTTATCATGTTAACAGGACGTAAGAAAAACCTCATCATTTTATCAAACGGTGAAAACCTCTCACCCGAAGAACTCGAGGAGAACATCGCAAGAGATCCTCAGGTACGCGAAGTATTGGTATATGATGAAGACGGAAAAATCGTTGCTGAGATTTATCCCGAAGAAGATTACTTCGATAATACAGAATACTTCGAAGCACTCAAGGAAAAAATCAACAACAAGCGTCCCATGTACAAGAGAATCGCAGTTGTTAAGCTTCGTAAGGAAGAGTTCATCAAGAATGCCAGCATGAAGATTGTCAGATACTTAAACATCCCTTCAATGCAGCAAAATACCAATAACAACGATAACTCTAACTGATAGATTCAAAACTTTTGAGTTTGTAAGTTTATTATTAGTAACACCGATAGTATATTTATTCTTTGATTTCGAGGGATTGAATTGTTTACCATATTGATAGTGGAAGACAATAAGAATACAGCCAGACTCATGGAAGTAGTGCTTACTCAAAACGGATACTCGACATTACATGCTTCCAATGGCGAAGAAGGCCTGAAAATGGTTGATGAGAATCACATCGACCTGATTCTTTTGGACCTGATGATGCCGGTTATGGATGGTATTACTTTTACAAAAGTTCTTAGAAACTCAGGTTCTCAGATACCTATCATGATGGTTACTGCCAAGGATCGTCAGGAAGATATCCGTAACGGCTTCTTAACCGGAACCGACGACTATATGGTCAAGCCCATTGACGAAGTTGAGATGTTGCTTCGTATCCAGGCACTTCTTAGAAGAGCCCATATAGCTGCCGAACATGAGATAGTTATTGGCAATACGACTTTGTTATACGATTCCTTCATCGTAAAAGAGGGCGATACGGAATACGAGCTTCCAAGAAAAGAGTTCCAGCTTCTTTTCAAGCTCCTGTCCTATCCCAATAAGACATTTACCAGAAAACAACTGATGGAAGAGTTCTGGGATTTTGAGAGTCAGTCCGATGAGAGAACGGTTGACGTACACATCAACAGATTAAGAGACCGTTTCAAATCCAACAGCGATTTTGAGATCGTAACCGTACGAGGACTTGGCTACAAAGCAGTTAAAAAGGATTAATACATGGGCAGATTTTTTGAAAAGTTATTTAAGAATATAAAATCTGTTGCTACAAAACTGGTTCAAAGACTTATCTTTCGAATCAGTTTTTTCATGATATTTATTCTTGCGGTTTCCAATCTTTTGGCAGGTGCTCTGCTTGCCATATTGTACTTAACACCGTTAAAGGAAAGACTCGGCCTCAATACCGTATCAATTGCTGCGATCGTCCTTCTTTTTTGCTATATTACATCATCAGTATTCACCATAGTTATTAACAACAACGTATTCAAGCCTCTGAGAAAATTGACGGAAGTAACAAAAGAAGTCGCCGGCGGTAATTATAATGTCAATCTGGACGGAATTACCAATGAGTATACCAAGTACACGGATCTTGGGATCCTTGTCGACGCCTTCTCGGACATGACTCATGAACTCTCATCGACTGAAATCTTCAGAAATGACTTTATTCATAACTTTTCACACGAATTCAAAACACCCATTATCTCCATAAGCGGCTTTGCCAAGCAGCTCTACAAGGGAGACTTGACTCCCGAGCAGCAGAGCGAATTTGCCAAGATTATCATGGATGAGAGCGAACACCTCGCAACCATGTCTTCCAATGTATTGCTTCTTTCCAAACTGGAATCACAGGGTATTATCACCGACAAAGAGACTTTCAGTCTTGATGAGCAGCTTAGAACCTGTATGCTTATGTTCGAGGAACAGTGGAGTGAAAAGAACATCTCCATAGATATGGATCTTGATGAGATTAACTATCACCAGAATAAGGACCTCTTATACCACGTATGGATCAATTTAATCGGCAATGCAGTTAAGTTTACTAAGGAGTCCGGAACGATTAGTGTGAAGTGTCGTCGCATCAGTAATGCTATCTGTGTTGTTATCTCTGACAACGGTGTTGGTATGGATGAAGAAACAGCTGCCCATATTTTTGAAAAATTTTATCAGGGCGATTCTTCACATGCAACCGCGGGCAACGGTCTCGGATTGTCACTTGTAAAACGCATCATAGATATGATGGGCGGACGCATATCCGTAGAATCTGCATTAGAAAAGGGAAGCGTCTTCACGGTATCGCTTCCCTTGTAATCATATAAATATTTAATTCATCAACCCTCAGCTGTCGCAGTTTCTGAGCGTTCTTCTTTTTTATCAACAATGGCTTTTCCGAACCACTTTTTCTTGTACCAATAATACATTACTATGAGACCTCGGATACACTCATCTGATGCGGTACCCATGAATACTCCCGCAACTCCGAGTCCTACTATTTTTCCGAACGTAAAGCCTAATCCCAGGCCCAGTCCCCACATAGTGAACAATCCGACTATAAGCGGGAATATATAGGCTCCGGCGGCTTTTAACGAAGAGACGAAAGTCATATTCAGGCATCGGCCTATCTCGATAAAAATATCCACGAACATAATCATAACGCCAAGCTTGATTACGTTTTCATTATCCGTAAATATTCTTAAGGTATATCTTGATAAGAGCCAGTTGGCACTTGCAAGCGCAATGGTTATGGGCATTGATACAAGTAACGTCTTAAATACTCTCTTGTAAGCTATCTCCTGCTTTCCGGCACCGACAAGATGTCCTGTAATAATCTGCGTTGCCATGGCCGATGCATTGGAGAATATCATCGCAAATGCAATAATCGTATTACAATACACCTTGGCATTAACCGAATCGTTACCCATTGTGTTGATAACGGATAAAAGACACATCTGATACATACTGTAAGAGAAGTTCTCGCCGGCTGAAGGAAGTCCGATCTTGATCATCTTCCATAACAAGGAGAACGGAAACGGTTTGATGTATCTGACAGCCAGCTTACCGATCTTAAGAGAAAAGAAGCAGATGAACGCAGCTATAACCGCAATCAGTCTTGCTGTAACCGTCGATATGGCTACACCGGATACACCCATGTTAAGATGCTTCAAAGGTCCGTATAAGAATAAGTAGTTACCGCCGATATTGATGATATTGATTCCAAACGATATATACATACCTATCTTGGGGAATCCGTTACATCTTAGTATCTGCATCAAAACATTGTATACCGCCATAAGGAATGATCCGCCGCCGACGATATACACATACATCATGGCATCGGGTCTCATCTCATCCGATATACGAATGATATCCATTAACAAAGGATTGAATGCAATTAGTCCCAGGCTTATAAGAACTCCGAGCGCAGCATTGAAAAATACCGACAGAGTGTATATCATGTTCATCTTCTCATACTGCTTGGCGCCCAGATACTGTGCTACCACAACGCTCGTAGCCGTAGCTATTACGTTAAAGAGGATGTTAACGAGAAACATGAACTGATTGGCATTACCGACTGCTCCTACTGAATTCTCATTATAATGGGAGAGCATCAGGGTATCGACATTATTAAGCATCGTTCCTAAGAACAACTCCAAAAACATCGGTCCCGCAATCATTAATAACGGTGTATTTTCATTTATTTCAATTGTCTTTCTTTTTGCTGTATTCATATACGCCTCATCTTTTTCAGTTAATCGTAATATTAGTATATTTGTCAAATCACTTCAAGGCGTATTTTGCGAAAAGAATGTTAAAACTTCCCATTTTTTGTCATAAAGAAGTATTGATTTAACTTATTCCCCGAAAAAATAATCGATGAAAGCGTCGTCCAGAGCCTCTTCATTATTGTTGTTTACAAGCAACAGATATGCTCCCTCACCGCTTCTTGATACTATACCATTTTGTCCCATGACTTCATCAGAGAGCTTGATTGCGTTGATATATGTCTTCTCTTTAGCATCCTTACCTTGCTTGTCTTCGCCGGATATTTTTTCGTTGTCCACGTTGTCTTCGGTTGATTCCGGAAGAGCGTAATATATATTTTCCTCGCTTATGCCAAGTTTTACAGCATATTTTGAGAGGTCTTTATAGCAGTTGAACTGCTCGTAATGATCTATTAATGCAGCATCGACGATAAAATAATCATAATATCCTGCCATAATCATCGGGAAAAGCATCTGATCCTGTGAAGGATCGGGTGTAATCTCATGCTCTTCCTCGTCGTAATCAAAAGACATATCGTTGGAGAGATTGACCTGCTTCTTTCTCGTGTTATCGGCAAGAGCCGCAAGCATATCGTCGGTCAGATGCTTCATTCCGTCATCCGTTACATTGCAATATAATAATCCGCCGGAATATACTGTCTCTTTTTTTCCAAGGAATGCATCGTAGAAAAACCACAACGCAAAGACAACTGCAAGTATTATGAGAACTGTTTTTACAAGATAATAGTCCTTGAAGAATTGAAGTTTTTCTTTAAATGTAAGACCCTTTACGGTTTCTTTTTCTGCCTCGAATTTTCCCTTAAGCGTATGTTCATCGGGTCTTAGTACAGTATAAGATTCTTCGCTTGCCGCTTCTTTGGCTGATTCGCCCTCTTCATTTTCTTCGGGCTTGAGCATATTGGCTTCGAGTCTGTTGAATCCTTTGACCAGCACAACATTCAAAAAGTAGAATGCAGAGGTGGTACCGAAAAGAAGCAAAAGCGGAAGCCATCTGGCATACCAGATACTTGCTATAACCGTTATTATCTCGAGTGCAACAATAAGAAGAAGCTTAATAAAATTTAATATCGAAAAGATTACGGCTCCTTTAAACGCTTCTTTTAATGTAATCTCGAATCTTGCAATAAACGGAAAGATTGTCATTACGACAAATATCACGATACAGGAAAAGAATCCCGCAAGAATCAGATATACATTTCCGACATTTTTAAATCCCTTGTTAAATATCCATACCCAATCCAGAGCGACAAGCACCATCGGAATCAACAGGATAAGCCATGCCTTGGTGGACTGCTTGAAATTTTCTTTGAATGACTTAAAGTAAGGCTTGAACACTGCGCTTTCTTCACCTTTAACTATCTTCATGGATACATAGTATTTTGCTGTATAAGCTGCACCAAATGTTACAATGGGCAAACTCATTATCAAGCAAAGTACATTAAGGATAACCATATCGGTAACCTTGCTTATGAAGTTCATTACGGGTGAATCAAACTTAAATATATTCATTGTGAAGTCCTTTTTGACTAATTATTCATATCGTATTTGATACTGAGAAAAATAGTAGTATCAATATGAAATAATAGCATTTATCGTGATTTTTCGCAAATCAACATAGCATCATAAATATATAGAAAAGGAGAGAAATACTTAGACCATTCAAACACCCTAAAATAAAGGCTTTTTGGGTTGACAGGGGGGGTGGAGCGCTATATAATACACCTGTTTTTTATAATATAGAAGGAGAAGTGAGAAAATGAAAAAGAAGTTTTTGGCAGTTATGCTTGCTGCGACAATGACATTATCGCTTTGCGCATGTGATCTATTGTCGAAGAATGAGGAACCGAAAGAGGAACAGATTGTTCAAGAAGAGGATGTTCAAGAAAAAGAGGTTCAAGAAGAACCTGTAGAAAAGAAAGAAGTCGAAGAAGTTGCATCTGATGAAAATGCCGAAGTTGATGAAAATGCTGATAAAGAAACTTCAGGAACTGTTAGCCTTGCGGATGCAAAAGCGGGAGATATAGTTGTATTTGGACAGTATGAACAAGATGGAGACGGAGCTAATGGAAGCGAACCTATCGAATGGGAAGTTCTTGAAGTATCTGGTAACAGAGTTCTTTTAATAAGCAAATATGTTCTTGATTGTAAACCATATAACGAACAAGCTGCAGCTGTAACATGGGAGACATGCACTTTAAGAACATGGTTGAATAGCGATTTTTACAATACAGCATTTAATGACGATGAAAAAGCTAAGATACCTGAGGTTACATTATCAAATCCTGATAACGACTTTTATGGCGGAATAGAGGGCGGAAACGATACAAATGATAAGGTATTTTTGCTCAGTGTTGAGGAAATCCTAAAATACTATGGTGGTGATTGGTATAATGCAGATAACGGATATGGCTTTTGCAATAGACTTGTTATTTCAGCTACACAGGTAGCTAAAGACAATGGAGCATATACTCGTGATAATGGTTCTCTTTGGTGGCTTAGATCACCGGGTCTCAACAGTAACCGTGCATGTGATGTCTATGAAGATGGATGCGTAGGTTGGGATTACAGCAGTAATGTGCATGAACGCAAAGATGGTATTCGCCCTGCTATATATGTTGAATATTAAAGGGCCAGTAGAGAATTAGTTAAGTTAGAGTTTTTGACATCCAAATAGTCAGTCATTGCAGTACTATGACGGGCTTTTGGATGTCATTTTTTGTAATTTGTCGTGATAATTCACAAAGTTGATTTTTTACCATTAACTGTGTTGATATTCGAATAGTCGAATGATATTATCTACTCACATAGAAAAGTTCTCTCTTTTCTATTCAGGATTCTAATGTCGGATTCCCGACACCGATGTATTATCTTCGGAATAAATTCCTGCTATAACAGTTTAACAATTAATTAGCAGGAGCATAACATCTCCTGTAGAAGGAGGTTTGATGCATTTTATTTATAGATCTTTTTTGCTTAGCAAGAAAGAGTACGCTAAGGTATATAGCGAAATAAATACCAATTATTCCAAATACGAGAATATGCCATTTGCGATTCATGCTTCTTACGGAATAGATAACAGGGCATATTGGTATTTCTTTGAAAATCATGGATATGGGAAATATAATATTTATATGAGAATTGCAATATGAGGGGAGGGATAGTATGAAAGAGTTAAAAGAGATTCTTGAGAATATAGAAGATTCATATAGTGATTTTGTAGATGCGATATGTCATTATGCGCAGAAGAAGTCCACAAGACTGGAAGAGTTATTGGCGTACTTGAAAGCTAATCCGGATGTTAAATCCTCAGATGTGGTGAAATTTGTATCAGATCAACCTGATTTTGCAGAGGATGCAGCGTATATGCAGGTGGGATAGAAAACCTAAAAATGTTCATAAAGCGTAAATAAAAATATAAAGGGCCGAAAAGAGATTTCTTTTTGGCTCTTTTTATATAAATATAATGAAATTTTTGTCATATCGTGATACATTTATATTTGGTGCTTTCTATACAGAAACGCCGAGGGCATATTCTCACAGAGAAAATGAAGATTAGGTTTTAAGGACAGATAAATGAAGACAGGACTGATACTTGAGGGCGGTGGGCTGAGAGGAGCCTTCAGCGCCGGAGTACTGGATGTTTTTATAAAAGAAGGAATACATTTCGACTATGCGTGCGGTGTATCTGCGGGAGCCGGAGTGTTATGCAATTATATATCAGGGCAGGAGAGCAGATCTCTTAATGTACTGTTATGCCCTCGAGGCGAATCATATTACGGAAAAAGAGAGTTTTTCAGAAGCGGAAAGTACATGAATCTCGACAAGCTCTACGGAGAGATGGTGTATATGGATCCCGCGTTTGACTTCGATGCTTTTTTTGCCAATCCGATGGAAGTCGAGGTAGTGGCAACCAATTGCATGACGGGCAAGGCAGAATATCTGACACATAACAAAACTGCCGAAAGCCTCTGTAATATTTGCAAGGCAACCAGTTCACTCCCTTTTATAAGCGGACCTTATAAAATAGGGGACAACTACTACATGGACGGCTCCGTATCAGATCCTCTTCCTTTTATGCATGCTTTTGAAAAAGGCTGCGATAAAGTCGTGATTATATCAACCAAGGGCGACGGCATGAATCCGTCCAATCTTAAAAAATTCACACCCTTTATGAGGATAAAATACCACAAGTTTAAGGGATTTGTTGATGCGGTGCAAGTGAGAATTCCTCTTCTTATGGGTCAATATAAATTGGCGGATGAAAAGGTAAAAGAAGGTACGGTTATGCTATATCATCCCGAAGGCAAGTGGGATATATCGCATATGGAGAAGGATATTGAGAAACTCCATAATCTCTATAATGAGGGAATCCGTTATGCCAACGAACGCATGGGAAGCCTCAGAGAATTCATCGGCGCCGATTGAACCGCGAAGAATCGATGCAGGAATCATCTTTTTTATACCCAATAAGACAATAATGACATTAATACATATAAAATATACAAAAGAAAAACAGTAAGATAATTAATTAGATGATAAGTAAAAATATAAGATTTTTTAAGCAACAATTAATTATAATTACTAAGATAATAAACAGAAACTTTGATTAGGAAAGAAGTATGCAATCAGTTAATGAAGTAAATGTCGGAATTGATATAGGTTCGACAACAGCCAAGATAGTCATTCGCGAAGGCGATGAAGTGTTATACAAGAAGTACGAGAGACACTATTCTCAGGTACGTCAAAAAACACTCGCCATGATTAGCGAAGCCAAGGAATACCTTGACGGTAAAAAGATTAAGATCGCAATCTCAGGTTCTGCCGGTCTCGGTGTTGCGGAAGTGGCACGTCTTCAGTTCGTACAGGAAGTATATGCTACATTTGCACTTGTTGAGGACAAGGAAAAAGACACAGAGGTAGTCGTAGAGCTCGGTGGTGAAGATGCCAAGATTATCTTCCTTAAGGGTGGTGTTGACGAGAGAATGAACGGTACTTGCGCAGGCGGTACAGGAGCATTCATCGATCAGATGGCATCTCTTCTTAATGTCACACCCGATGAACTCGATGAGATGAGTCTTAAGTGTGAGAAGGTATATCCCATTGCATCGCGTTGCGGTGTATTCGCCAAGACAGATATTCAGCCCCTTATCAACCAGGGCGTATCCAAGAATGATATTGCAGCAAGTATCTATATGGCAGTAGTTAATCAGACTATCGCAGGACTTGCTCAGGGTAGAAAGATAAAAGGAAAAGTCATGTTCCTTGGAGGCCCCCTCTTTTATAACAAGGGCCTTAGAAAAGCATTCAAGGATACACTCAAGTTATCGGATGAGGAAGCGATATTCCCCGAGTATTCACTCTATGCAGTAGCACTCGGTGCTTCAATATTTGCATCACAGTCGGATAAGGTATATCAGTACAATACCCTCATAGAAAAACTTGAAGAAGCAGTTAAAGCTAAGAGAGAAGTAGCCTGCATGCCGGCACTTTTTGCAAGCGATGATGAACTCAAAGAATTCAAGGAAAGACATGATAAAGAGACCGTTGAATTCGCAGATATAGAAAAGTACGAGGGCGATGCATATCTTGGAATCGACTGCGGTTCCACTACAACCAAACTCGTACTTATTAATGATAAAAAAGATATTCTCTGGCAGTACTATAACTCCAACAAGGGTAATCCCGTTGATGTAGTTAAGGAAGAATTAATCAAGGTTAGAAAACTCTGCGGTGACAAAATTACGATAAAAGCTTCCGCTGTAACAGGATACGGCGAGCAGCTTATCATGAATGCATTCCATACTGACAGAGGACTTGTTGAGACCATGGCACACTTCATGGCATCGAGACAGTTTTTACCCAATGTTGATTTCATCCTCGATATCGGTGGCCAGGATATCAAGTGTATCAAGATTAAAAACGAAGCCGTAGACAGTATCATGCTCAATGAAGCATGCTCTTCGGGATGCGGTTCATTCATAGAAACTTTTGCAAAGTCCATGGGATATGATTCCAAGGAATTTGCGAAGCTCGGACTTAAGGGCAATGCACCTGTGGATCTTGGTTCAAGATGTACCGTATTCATGAACTCATCCATCAAGCAGGCGCAAAAAGATGGTGTATCGGTTGAAAATATTTCAGCCGGAATCTCAGTATCCGTTATTAAGAATGCCATCTACAAAGTTATAAGAGCCAACTCACCTACAGAACTTGGTGAGCACGTAGTTGTACAGGGTGGTACATTCCTTAATGATGCTGTACTTCGTGCATTCGAAAAAGAGATTGGCAAGAATGTAGTTAGACCTGCAATAGCAGGAATCATGGGTGCGTATGGCGCCGCTATATATTCGATGGGACTTGGACTTGAAAAGACCACACTCCTTACACTCGAAGAACTCGAGAAGTTTACCCATACTTCAAAAGCAAGTGTATGCCAGGGTTGTACCAACCACTGCGCACTTACAATTAATATTTTCTCTGACGGTGGCAGATTCATATCCGGTAACAGATGTGAAAAGATGACATCCAAGGGTAAGATTGATGAGAAGCTCAATCTTTTTGAATATAAGAGACAGTATTTTATGAATCTGACTGCAGAGCCTGACAGCAACAAAAAGACTGTCGGAATGCCTCTTCAGCTCGGTATGTATGATCTTGCTCCTTTATGGGTTGGCATATTCGAAAACCTTGGATTCAACGTCAAGCTCTCGGGCTTATCATCAAGAGAGACCTACTTACTTGGACAGGACAGCATCCCTTCGGATACCGTATGTTACCCTGCCAAGGTTATGCATGGTCATATAGAGCAGTTGGTTAAGGACAATGTGGATGCAATCTTTGCTCCCTGCCTTACATATAATATAGATGAAAAAGCTGGCGACAATCATTACAACTGCCCCGTTGTTGCATACTATCCCGAACTTTTAAAAGACAACATGGATGTACTCAAGGAAATCAGATATCTCTCTCCTTTCCTTAACATCTGTGATGAAAAAGAACTTGCGAGAGAACTCGATGTTAATCTTCCCAAGGACTTCATGAACTTTAACAAGTCCAGATACTTAGAGGCAGTAAGAGCAGGTTTTGCCAAGTATAGAAAATATAAGGAAGACCTCTATGCTGAGACAGAGAGAATAATCAGCAAGGCAAGAGAAACAGGCAAAAAGATAATGGTTCTTGCAGGCAGACCTTATCATATCGATCCCGAGATTTCTCACGGTATCGATTTACTTGCTTGCAGCTTAGGATTCGCAGTGATTACCGAAGAGTCTATATCTGAGAGAGTGGGCAAGGTAAGTACCAATGTTCTCAATCAGTGGACCTTCCACCAGAGACTTTACAGAGCAGCAAGTTATTCGGTTACTCAGCCTGATATGGAACTTGTTCAGCTTGTATCCTTTGGTTGCGGTATAGATGCTATCACAACGGACGAGGTCAGATCCATTGTCGAGAAAAACGGCAGAATCTACACACAGATTAAGATTGATGAGATTAACAACTTATCAGCAGTCAATATAAGACTCAGGTCACTTCTTGGTGCACTTGAAATGAGAGAGGGAAAGAAAGATGAATGATTCCGAAAGAGTGGAATTTACTCCGGAAATGAAAAAGGATTACCACATCCTTATTCCCACAATGCTTCCGAGACACCTTAAAATGTTGGCATCACTTTTACGCCATTACGGATACGATGCAGAACTTCTCGAATATACAGGAAGAGAAGTAATAGATACAGGATTAAAATACGTACATAATGATGCGTGCTATCCTGCAACTATTGTCATAGGTCAGTTCATACACGCACTTCAAAGCGGTAAGTATGATGTACACAAGACGGCATTGTTTTTTACCCAGACCGGTGGCGGATGCAGAGCATCCAATTACATATCTTTAATAAGAAAAGCTCTTAAGAAGGCCGGATACGGATTTATCCCCGTAATCTCCCTTAACTTTGCAGGCTTGGAGAAAAACTCCGGTTTTAAAGTTAATCTTTCCATGGCAAGACGAATGATGTATTCCGTTCTTTACGGAGATATCCTCATGACTCTTACCAACCAGAGTAAAGCTTCCGAGATTCACAAAGGAGATGCAGAGGCAAAAGCGGATTACTGGACTAACAAGCTTGTTGAGCAGCTCGAGAAGCCGGGCATTCTAACATACAGCAAGATTAGAAGTACCTATCGCGAGATAGCCAAGGACTTTAATTCAATTCCGAGAGTTCAGGAGAACAGAGTTAAGGTCGGCATCGTAGGAGAAATCTACGTTAAGTTCTCACCTCTTGCCAACCGTAATCTTGAGAACTACCTTATATCAGAAGGTGCCGCTCCCGTTATGGCAGGACTTTTGGACTTCCTTCTTTTCTATGTATATGGAAGAATTATCGAATATGATATGTACAGAGCTCATAAAAAGAGCGTGGCACTTTTAAGAATCGCATATAAGGTATTCCTTAAAAAGCAAAAAGATATCATCGATGTTATTAAAGAAGAATCCGATTTCGTTGCACCCACTCCTTTTGAACATACGGTTGAATTGGCAAAGCCCTATGTCAGCCTCGGAGTTAAGATGGGTGAAGGATGGCTTCTTGTTGCAGAGATGATCGAGCATATAGACAACGGAACCAACAATATCATATGTACCCAGCCCTTCGGATGCTTACCCAATCACATCGTTGGTAAGGGTGTAATGAAGCTTGTTAAGGAAAAGAATCCGGGCGTCAACATCATCGCTATAGACTACGATGCATCGGCCAGCGAGATTAACCAGCAAAACAGAATTAAGCTACTTTTGGCAAATGCTCAGACAGACAAAAAAGAGCAAGAAATTGTATAGAATAAACAATCATTAATATCGAATCAACACTTCTCTTGTGAAAAATATACAAGAAAGTGTTGATTTTTGTTTTTACATATGTTATTATCCATTTGTCCGGTTTGATTGAATTTCCAATTCGGTCAAGCCCTCTCGCATTCGCGATTATTTCCAGTTGAGACACAATATAATATATGAAGGTGCAACTTAATACGGCGGGGTTGTAACTATATATTTGCGTGTCGTCGTGACCGGAGATTCAATCAGGCTGCGAAGGTAAAGCAATAGTTAAGGGGAGGGGAGCGATTTTGTCGCTCCCTTTTCCTTGTATAAAAAGCACTTTTTATTGTGGATAATGCACATAAGGACAAAAAGATGTCCACAACGTGTCCATATATTTTGACAAAATTCAAAACTATAGTTAAGAAATAAAAAAATCCGTCGATAAAGATTACAGAAGTCAAAAATGGAAAGGAGGTTGGCAGTAATGCGGATTGAATCTTATATTCAGATGCAACAGTTGTATCCGTCTAATAACAAGACGACAACTAACAATAAGACCGTTTCCGGCTTTTCAGATAAACTGCAGATTTCATCCATGGGAAAAGATATCAGCGTAGCGAAGAAGGCTTTAGCATCGACTCCGGATATCAGGGAAGATTTGGTAAGTTCTATCAAGGAGAGAATCGAAAACGGAACTTATGAAGTAAGCGGAGAAGCGTTTGCAGATAAGGTATTAGGCAAATATTATCAGACATTCGCTTAATCCAAATACTTAGTTTGAATTAAGCGAAGTGTTTGCCAAATAATTTGGCAAACACTTTTCTTTTTCAAGAGAGTCTACATCATGGAGGTATAGATTTGGCCAGTTTGATGGAAAACCTTATAGACATTTTAAATGAGCAGTATGAGGCATACTCGGCACTGGTTGAATTATCCGCCAGAAAAACTCCCATCATTGTAAAGGGATCGCTTGAAGAGTTACAGACAATTACTGACGAAGAGCAGCTCGCTGTGGACAGAGTCAATGCAGTTGATAGAAAGCGACTCGAGATCATGGGCGATATCGGTAACGTACTTAATAAGGATGCAACTACTCTTAAGCTCACTGAACTTTCAGCCATGATTCAGGGCAGACCTGAAGAGCAGGAGAAACTCGAGGAAGCCAGAGCTAAGCTCATAAAAGTCGGAAAAGAATTAAAGACAGTCAATGAGCGTAACAAGGAATTACTTGAAAACGCACTTGAGATGGTCAACTTCGACATGTCACTTATACAGTCGATGAAACAAGCTCCGCAAATGGGTAATTACAATAGAGGAGCAATGAATACAGGCGAGGTATACGGAACCAATCTTAAAGGATTCGATACTAAGCAATAGTTTTAATCATCCATGAGGATGATAACGGAGGGTATGAAGTATGCCGTTAATGGGAAGCTTTTACGTGGGCAATTCCGGACTTTCCACAAGCCAGAATGCACTTAACACCACGGCACACAATATAACAAATGCGGAAACTAAAGGATATGTTCGTCAGCAGACACTCCTTGGAGACAAGGATTACAACACTATATCCGTAGATGTATCCGGTATATCGAATAAGCAGACCGGTCTCGGTGTAACATACCAGGAAGTACGTCAGGTAAGAGACGTATTTTTGGATAAGACATACAGAGAAGAGAGTGGACGTCTTGCATTCTATACAGCAGAGTATGATGCAATCGGCGAAGTTGAGACACTTCTTGGTGAGATGGACGGAGCAAGTTTTAACGAATCCATCAATAACCTCTGGGTTGCAGTTCAGGAGATGTCCAAGGATCCGAGTTCTTCAGTTGTACAGGGCCTTTTGATGCAGAGATCCTACGCATTCATTACTGATGCACAGTCAGTATACCAGGGATTATGCGATTATCAGGACAATGTCAATAACTCCATAAAAGAGACCGTTGATTTAATGAATGAATACGGTCACAAGTTATGGGATTTAAACGAGCAGATTAGAAAGATTGAAAGTGGTGGAATCGAGCACGCTAATGACCTTAAGGATCAGCGTAACCAGTTACTCGATGACCTTTCATCTTTTGCTTCCATAGATTACACAACGGATGTTATGGGAAATATCTTAGTTAAGCTTGAAGGACATTCGTTCGTTACAGCAGTTGGCGTCAACGATATAGGAACACAGGTTGATGAGACCACAGGTTTTTATGAAGTATTTTGGAAGGATGACGCAGTTAAGACTGAGGATGTTAACGGTGCAGAGCATTACATTACTGACAACGCACTTATGTTTGACACCGAACAGGAAATCTCATCCATTCTTGATACAGACATAGGTAAGCTTAAGGCGCTTGTTATTACAAGAGGTGATCACAGAGCCAACTTCACAGACTGCGAAGGTGACAATTATGAGAAGATCTCCAATTCAATAGTAATGACAGCACAGTCGGAATTCGACAAGCTCATCCACTCAATCGTCAATGCGGTTAACAATACATTAAAAGAAGCATTCGATGCAGGCGATGGCAAGTATATGTCGGACGGTAACGGTAATGCGTTACAGATATTCCATAGAAAAGTATCCGAGCCTACAGTTGCAGAGGATTGGGATAAGAGTGAGACACTCTTTAGCGTATCGAACTTAGTTATTAATGAAGAGTTGTTACAGACACCTTCCAAACTTGGATTTGTAAAACCCGATGGACAGGTTGACTATGCTACAGCCGAAAAGCTTAAGAGACTCTTCGAAGAACCTGATTATACTCTTAACCCTACAGCAAATACCAAGCTTAGCATTAAATCTTACTATTCGGCATTCGTATCCCAGATGGCTAATGACGGTTCGGTTATTAAGAACATCAGAGATAACGAGCAGCTTACGGTAGATTCGACCGAAGCAGCCAGACAGCAGATTATCGGCGTTTCCACTGATGAGGAACTCGCCAACATGATTAGATATCAAAACGCATACAATGCGAACAGCCGTTATATTAACGTAATTAACCAGATGCTTGAGCATCTTCTTACCGCTTTAGGATAAGCGAGACAGAAAGGAAGTAGACTATGGCTTCTCAATTTTTCGGATTAAATATCGCGTATACAGGTCTTTTGGCATCCAATGCCTCACTTAATACATCCGCTAACAACATATCGAATGTAGAGACAGAAGGATACAGCCGTCAGGAAGTTACTCAGACAGCTGCCGAAGCTCTTAGATCCTATACAACATTCGGTTGTACAGGTGCCGGTGTTGATGTATCCAACGTGGAGAGAGTCCGCGATGAATTTTATGATAAAAAATATTGGATCAACAACAAGGAATACGGCGAGTACGAGATGAAGGCATACTACATGAATCAGATTCAGGATTACTTTGTAGATGATACTTCCGTAAAAGGTTTCTCGAGTATTTTTAATGAGATGTTTTCATCACTTGCAGAACTTCAGAAGAGCTCGGGTGATTCAACACTTAAGTCTCAGTTTACCGGTTATGCAAGAAACCTTACAACATACTTCAATGAGATGGCTTCCAATCTTTCCAAGATTCAGGAAGATATCAATGAAGAGATTAAGGTTAAGTGTAATGAGATTAATTCTTATGCAGAAGAGATTGCGTCTTTAAATAAGCAGATCACAGTTATCGAGTTAACAGGTGTTACAGCCAATGAGTTAAGAGACCAGAGAACTCTTATCGTTGATAAGTTATCCAAGATTGTAGACGTTCAGACTTTTGAGACACCTATCACAGATGAGCATGATCCTACCAGAAAGACAGGTGCTTATCGTTTCAGAGTTACTATCGCAGGTAATCAGACACTTGTTGATATGAATGATTACAATACACTTGCATGTGTTGCAAAAGAGACAGGTAACAAGGCTTATCAGTCAGATATCGCAGGTTTATATGAGATTAAGTGGAGCAATGGCGCAGACTTCGGTATGTACAACGCTTCAATGGGCGGTGAACTTGCAGGTCTCGTTCAGATGAGAGACGGTAACAACGGTGAGTATTTCCATGGCACAGTATCAGGTGTCAACTATGATAAGGATGGCAATGCTCTTGTTAAGATAGCAGTTACCAATGATTATCTTGAGGATATCAATAAATCCACACTTAATAACACAGGCGTTATTAATGTTGGTAATACATTATATAAGTACAGCGAATGGTCATTTGATCTTAATACACATGAATACACATTCAAGATTGATGTAAGCGAGAATGAAGAAGAGATTACTCAAAAGAAGGTTGGTAAGGAAGCAAGCGTTAACCAGAGAGTAGAGTATCAGGGTATTCCTTATTACCAGACTCAGCTTAATGAGTGGGTTAGAGCTTTTGCCAAGGCATTCAACGGTATCCTTACTCAGACAGATTCTTATGATGAGCTTGGTAATCCCGGCGTTAATCTTTTTACAGCCAATCTTGCCAATGCTACTCAGAGTAAGTTCAAGAATGAAGATTCAGTAACAGGCGTTATAACATCTCAGTCAGATTGCTATCGTCAGCTTACAGCATCCAACTTCGGTATCAGCGACCTTGTTGCCAAGAATCCCGACAGACTTGCTACACATACAGTTCAGTCAGACGGACAGGATAAGTACGATGTCATCAGACAGCTTACTCGTATGAAGTCAGACCAGTCAGTTATGAGCTTCCGTGGCGGTTCGGCTCAGGATTTCCTCGAGTCCATGCTTGCAGAAGTAGCACTCAACACTGAAAGAGCAACAACTTTCTCAGATAATGCTGAAGCCAGAGCTTTAAGCGTTAGCAACCAGAGAGAATCCATTTCAGGTGTAGACAGAGAAGAAGAGACAGTAAAACTTGTAAAATATCAGCACGCATACAACCTTTCCTCTAAAGTTATCCAGGTTTTGTCCGAAGTATATAATAGACTGATTCTGGAGACAGGTGTCTAAAATTTTAGGACATCCTAAGAGGAAGACGGAGGTTACACATGAGAGTTACCAATAAGATCATGCAGAGCAACACTCTGTACAACATAAATCAGAATAAGCTTTTGCAGGATAAGTTAAATACCCAGATCACAACAAGAAAAAAGGTTAACAAGCCTTCTGAAGATCCGGTTATAGCTATTCGTGCATTAAGACTTAGAAGTAATCTCGATCAGGTTACCCAGTATTATGACAGAAATATCCCTGATGCAGATCAGTGGCTCAAGATAACAGAAGCTGCTATTGATACAACAGTTGATGTTATCTCAGGAATGATAGATGAGTGCCGTAGAGGTTCCAAGGGTTCCCTTACATCATCCGACAGAAAGACAATCCTTGAGAGTCTTAAGCAGTACAGAGATGAAGTATATGCAACAGGCGATTCAGACTATGCAGGCAGAACTCTTTTTACAGGATACAGAACGGATATGAAGTTATCCTTCCAGAATCCCGAGAGCAAGCAGTTCACAATTACAGAGCAGCTTAATAACCTCGCAGTTGACAGTAAGACCTATGTTGATGCAGGTAATCTTAATACAATTAACGAGACTACTTACAATTCAGGTTCCATTACTACCGAGCAGCAAGTAGTTAAGACCAGTGTTAATAGAATCCGTCTTGCGTATGATAACCTTGATGCAGGCGTTACACCCAAGGTATATCAGACTATCGGATATACAGCTGATGGTTCACCTCAGAGACAGGCTCTTATTACACCGACAGTTGTGAGCAAGAATGCTACTCCCGATCCTTACAGAGTAGTAAGTGATCCTTCTTTTTCAGGATATGATCCCAATGCAGCATACTTTATTCCTGAGACGGGAGAGATTATCCTCGGCGAGAATGCTTTTAATCAAGTTATGAATCTTGCTCCCGAGACAGAGATTACAGTTGAGTATTCCAAGACCGAATGGGCTTCGGGAGACCTCAATCCCATACATTACTACGCATGTGAATCCGATGGCGTCGAATATAACAAGAGTTATCTTACCGAGTTTGGTAAGGACGCTAAGCAGGAAATCAACTATGACGTAGGATTTAACCAGACCATCAATGTCAACACAACTTGTGACGAGATCTTTGATCCCGGTATCAGAAGAACAGTTGATGAGATGATTAGTATGCTTGATGAGATAGGACAGCTCGATGGAGTATTAACCAAGCTTAAGTCCATGCAGGGCAACTCAGCATACAATCAGGATGCGGTTACAGCTGATATCGAAGCAGTAGAAAAAGCTCAGGCTTATCTTACAGATACAATACAAAAGAGATTCGAGCGCGGAATTACAGACTTCCAGGGCTACCTTGATCAAGCTAATGAAGCACTCACAGCAGTAGGTAACAGAAGCCTTAGACTTGAGCTCGTTGAGAACAGACTCAATTCACAGATGCAGAGCTTCACAGAACTAACCAGTCTTAACGAAGATGCTGATCTTGCAGAGCTTGCAATCAGACTCAAGAGCGCAGAACTTACATATGATGCATCTCTTGCATCAACAGGTAAGATGTTAAGCACAACTTTACTTAACTACCTGTAATCAGTAATACTGCACATTTACAATTAAATAACGCGAACAGATTCCATAACGGAATTTGAAATACACGTCGACATGAGGTCGACAGAAAGGGTGGTAATTATTATGGTAATTAACACAAGATTATTCAATGAAGTTGGTGTGGATGAAGAGAAGAAAATCACTTTTCCCGGTGGTATTATCGGATTCCCCGATCTTCAGAACTTCGTTCTTATTCATGACGAAGAAAAGAGCGAGGGCTCAATCAGGTGGATGCAGTCTATCGAAGAACCCAATTTCGCAATGCCGGTTATCGATCCGTTGATTGTATGTCCTGATTACAACCCGCAGGTAGAAGAGGATCTTTTGAAGAGACTCGGAGAGTTTTCAGAGAACGATTTGCTTGTACTTGTCACAATTACTGTTCCCCACGATCTTACTAAGATGACGGTTAATCTCAAGGCTCCTTTCGTAATCAATACTCAGACTCGTAAGGCTTGCCAGATTATCGTGGAAGACTATGAAGTTAAGTTCCCGATATACGAGATTCTCCAGAAAAACAAGAAAGAGGGGTGATTGAAATGTTAGCGTTAAGTCGTAAGAAAAATGAAGCAATCATTATTAACAACAACATCGAAATTACTGTACTCGAGATAAAAGGAGAGCAGGTTAAAATCGGTATCAACGCACCCAAGGAAGTACCCGTATACAGAAAAGAAGTATACATCCAGATTCAGGAGTCCAACCAGGAAGCAACCAATGTTGCTGGCGTGGAGTCATTAAAGGGGTTACTGTAAAGTGTGCTGTTACACATTAACAATAAAAAAGAAACTCAGTTTGCGAAAGCGAGCTGAGTTTCTTTTTCTTATAAAATACATTTTTTGAAGATTTATATCTGATTACTCCCTAATCACAATATATAAAATATTAAATAGCTAAATAACTATATAACTAAATAACTATATAACTATATAACTATATCTCTATATATATGTCAAAGATTAGAAGTTCATATATTCTTTAAGCGCGTCATGCCAGTCAGCGAATGTATATCTTCCAGTGAGTCTAAACATATATTTATCAAGCACCGAGTAAGCAGGACGCTTAGCCTTGGTCGGATATTGATCTGTGGTTAAGTGATTAACCTTGGTGTTCTTACCTGCAAGCTTAAATATCTCCTCAGCAAAGTCTGCCCATGAACATACACCTTCACATGTTCCATGATATGTGCCGTACTCTTCCGTAAATACCAATGCATCGATTGCTCTGGCAAGTTCCATTGCGCTTGTCGGGCTTCCAACCTGATCACATACAACTCCGACTTCGTCTCTGTCTTCTGCAAGTTTGAGCATGGTCTTAACGAAGTTCTTGCCATCTCCGTATAACCAAGCGGTTCTTATGATGAAGTGCTTGTCTGCAAATTCTTTTACGAAATTTTCACCTGCAAGCTTGGTTCTTCCATATGCGGATACGGGTGAGGGAGTATCAAACTCTGTATAAGGCTTAGTTGCATCACCTGAAAATACATAGTCGGTACTGATATGTACCATCTTACAGCCTATTTCGTTAGCGGCGATACTTAAGTTTCTGGGGCCCAACGCATTAATCTTATATGCCAGGTCCTCTTCATCCTCGCATCTGTCCACAGCTGTATGAGCAGCGCAGTTGATTATTGCATAGGGAGCTTTTTCTTTTACGAACTTGATAACTGCCTCATTATCGGTAATATCAAGTTCTGCCACATCAGTATTGATGCACTCGATATCACTTCTTCCCTTATATAATTCATTAATTGCACGTCCAAGTTGTCCGTTGCAACCTGTAATCAATAATTTGTACATATTCCACCTCAATTTGATAAAGAATCAACATAGACATTATATAATATTTTGTCTTTGCTAACAATTCCGGATAGATTAAGAGATAGAGAAATCTCTTAAAATTATTCAATTTAGTTTAGTATAATTAATCACACTTTAGGCTGAAAAGAAATTATCAGATTTGTATCGAGCGCATCGGCTATACGTGTAAGAGTTCCGACTGAAGGATTGGCGACACCTCGTTCTATTTTTGAAATGTCAGACTGATCAATGCCGGTTGCGTTTGATAATTCCATTTGAGAATAACCTTTATTAGCTCTGGCTTCGGCGACAGCATATCCGACCATAATATTGGTGGGAGGTTTTACAGTGCTTGTAGTCTTACCGTTTTCGTATACGGTTTCTGTTTCAAGGTCAATATCATCATTCCATACTATTCCGTAATATCCCATAAGGCGGCCGGATGTAAAAAAATCACGATCATGCAAGGCATTTAGTTGAGGGTATTTATGGATAAGATTGGACATGTCATATTCTTTTACCATTCCATCCTGAAATGTAACCTCAACAACAGTACCTTCTTTAAAAGATAGATTGATAGCTTTATGAAACATAGTTTACAGTGGTGGGAGTTTTCTATATGTTTCAGTTTCCCACATCTCCTTTAGTTCTTTTTGGTATTTCAATATAAATTCTTTTACCAATTCTTTTGCTTTATGAGGGAATACCCCTTCCATTAGTTCGCCGTTTTCAATAAGAAATGGTGCGTCAAAATCTTGGGTTATAGCATGTATATGAGGAGGATTATGTTCCTTGTCTCTTAGATACATAACTATAATAATTCCGTAAAAACTGCATATTGTTGGCATTTGTGCTCCTTTCTATTATAGGGGATTTATCCCCTATATGCAATAATGATAAAAAAATTAACGTTACTATTTTTTTGAAATGGGAAACTGGATGAGAATCCATAAGATATATTGATTTGAATAAATCAACGTATGTGAATAATAAAACAAAATTATTTTACATGTCAATAAAGAATGAAAATAATATAGATATCCATGACAGGCTAAAAATGGTATAATAGGCACAGTTAGTTTCGTATAATCAGATTGGAGGAGAGGTGAAAAAAACATATACCGTGACCGGAATGTCCTGCGCCAACTGCGTGGCCAATGTTGAGCGAGCAGTCAAAAAGGTGGAGGGGATTAAGAAGGTCGATGTTAACTTAATAGAAGAAATGATGCTTGTCGAATTCGATGAGAATGTAACAGGCGACGAAAAGATAATCTCAGCTGTGAAAAAAGCAGGATACGGGGCAGTGGCCAACGCATCATCCGAGGAAAGCAATAATGCGGGAGAATCCTGTAATATAACTTGCGATTGCTCAGGAGCAAACAACAGCAATGAGAGTACCGGCAAAGGCGGGGAGAGTAATAACCGTAATTCAGCAGGTAACGGTCAGTTGGCGGGGTTAATTGCATCCGTCATTCTGATGGTAATCCTTATGATTATCGCGATGTTTGTCAAGTGGGATGCCGCGACCAATGCGCTAACACAGTTTATACTAGTGATTCCTGTGATTATCATTAACAGGAGATTTTTCATCAATGCATTCAAGGCACTCAGGAATGGCGGTACCAATATGGATGTACTGGTTTCGCTCGGCTCGATATGTTCGCTGGGATACAGCCTGTATGGACTGTATAATATACTTATCAGTCTTGAAAATGGCGATAGCGAGCATGCAATGCATTTGTCTCATAATCTGTATTTTGATTCGACAGGCATGATACTTACGCTTGTATCCGTGGGCAAGTTTTTGGAGTCGAGATCCAAGGGCAAGACCAAGGATGCCATCAATTCACTTCTTGATATTGTACCAAAGAAGATAGTGAGAATAAAAACCAACGCCGACGGAAGCGAGACGGAGGAGACAATATCACAATCGGAAGTAAGAAAAGGCGATATTATTCTTATATCCAAGGGTGAGGCTGCAAGTGTAGACGGAAGAGTGGTATTTGGCAATGCGGTATTTGACGAGTCTGCCATTACGGGTGAGAGCGAAGCCGTAAAAAAGAGCGTGGGAGATGAAGTAATATCCGCAAGCATGGTCATGGACGGATACGTAAGAGTACAGGCGGAAGCGGTAGGCGAAGAGTCAACGCTTCGAAAGATAGTCAGGATGACTAGGGAAGCGGGTGCTACCAAGGCCCCCATCGCCAGATTGGCGGATAAAATTGCTTCAATATTCGTACCTGCAATTTTGGCCATCGCAGCAATTACTTTTGTAGTGTGGATAATCATATCAAAAGATTTTACGCTTGCATTTTCCAATGCAATAAGTGTACTTGTTATATCCTGTCCTTGTGCGCTCGGACTTGCAACACCCGTAGCCATAACGGTTGGCATGGGAATGGGTGCTAAGAGAGGAATCCTCTTTAAGAGCGCTGAGAGTCTTGAGAGATTAAAAAGCGTTGAAGTGGCAGTTTTTGACAAGACAGGAACTATCACGGAAGGAACTGTATCTGTCGAAGGAGAGGTAAGAAAAGATACCATCAGAAAAACATCCCGTATTGCGATGGATTGCCTCAAGGGACTTGGCATCAAGACCATGATGCTTTCCGGAGATAAAAAAGACAAAGCATTGGCGATTGCAAAAGAAGCAGGAGTTGATGAAGTTAAATACGAACTTAAGCCCGAAGATAAGGCAAGAATAGTTAATGAGTTAAAAGCAGAGGGTAAAAAAGTCCTTATGGTCGGCGACGGTATTAATGATGCCCCGGCACTTGCGAGCGCGGAAGTCGGAATGGCTATGGGCGCAGGAAAAGATATCGCAATAGACAGTGCGGATGTGGTGCTTATGCATAGCGACTTATTGGATGTGGTTCGAGCAATAAGACTCAGTAAGAGTACATTACTAAATATAAAAGAAAACCTCTTCTGGGCGTTCTTTTATAACATCTTAATGATTCCTGTGGCAGCAGGTGTAGCCTATCCTTTATTTGGAATAAAGCTCAATCCGATGATCGGCGCTGCATGCATGAGCTTAAGTAGTATATGCGTATGTTTGAATGCAATCAGACTTATGAGTTTTAATATTGATAAGGATATAGAAAGATATACCAAGAAAAAAGCGGCGAACAACGTTATAGATGAAATAGATAATTCTGTAGAGAATAAAGAAATTAACAATAATGAAATGGCAAAAGAAGATAAGGAGGCAGTTATGATTTCATTTGGTGTTGAAGGTATGATGTGCGAACACTGCAAGGGCAGAGTTGAGAATGCTTTGAAGGAAATAAGTGGAGTAACAAACGCTGTTGCAGATCTTGAAAAGAAGTCAGTTACCGTTGAAGCTGATGCGAGCGTATCAGAGCAGGCGCTTAAGGATGCTGTTGTGGCAGCAGGCTACAAGGTAATCTAGATGAAAAGGTTCCCTGCGGTATCACTTAGTAGTGGTGTGGCAGCAGGGTCAGTGCGTCTTTTTTCAGATAATAATTCATCATTGAATTCCTATGTAACAGGAGATGTAAAAGAAGAACTTCAAAAATTTACGGATGCCTGTCAGGCAATGCTTGAGGGAATCAATCAAAAGATATCTGCAAATAAATTCGAATATGATGAGGCAGATATAAGAGAGGCTTTCGCTGAAATACTTAAGGATGAAGAAAGTAATTCCTTGATTATAAAAGAAATAGAAGGCGGCCTTAGTGCTAAGGAAGCAGTAAGAAAAGTCTATGAAGGGTTTGCGGACAAACTCGATGAGAGCGACGATGAGTTGCTTCGAGCAAGAGCAGCAGATCTTAGAGCGTTGGCTTCGGATTTGTTTGATTCAGATAACGTAGATGAGTCGAACGATGAGGATAGAACCGGAATAATACTGGTGAGTGAGAGAGTTTCGCCAACTAAACTTTTGATGTCGGATATAGAGGCCATCAGCGCAATAGTATCAAGGTGTGGAGGAACCAACGACCACACGGCGATTATAGCCAGGATGAGAAAAATCCCGTACGTAACGGGAGTCGATATAAGCGAATTTGAAGATGGCGAGAGTATCCTTGTAGATGCCAATGAAGGACTCATTATAAAAGATATTTCGCAGAATGAAGTCAATGATTATCTAAAGAACTCATCCATAATAAATGATGATAACACTCGTATCGTTAATAAGATTGCGATAGAATATAAAGATAGAATTAATATCCTAGCCAATGTGTCATCTGACGCAGATTACGAAACACTTCCGAGTGAGTTCGAAGGTGTGGGACTTTTAAGACTCGAAGCTTTTTATATGAGTAAAAACGATACTCCGAACGAGGATGAGATTGTTGCTCTTCTTGAGCCATTATCGAAAAAGTCTTGCGGTAAAACAGTCAGGGTTAGGACGTTGGACTTAGGCGGAGACAAAGCATTATCCTATCTTGATACCAATATATACGGAAATGCGAGAGGATTAGCGCTTAGTTTTAAGATACCTAATGAATTCGAAAAAGAAGTTCGCGCCATCTCGAGGGCAGCAGGAACTTTTGAAATAATGTTTCCTGTAGTGGAAGAAGTTGAAGACCTAAGGCGAGCGGTCGAGATAGTAAGGCGATATAATAAGGATATTCGTATTGGTATCATGACGGAGACCAAAAGAGGAGTTGAAAACCTCGAAGAACTTCTAACGATGTGCGATTTCGTATCCATAGGAACCAACGATCTGACGGCAGATATTTTGCACAAGGACAGAAGCGTTGATACTGAAAAAGGAAGTCAATATACGGATATAGAAAAAGAAGAAGTAGCTGGATATATTGAAAAGATTATTGGTACGACTCATAAGGCAGGAAAGAAAGTATGCATCTGCGGCGAAGCAGCAAGTAACAGAGATTGGCTTGATAGATTCATATCCATGGGCCTAGATGAGATAAGTATCAGAGTGTGGGAATAGTATGAAGAAAGTGTGTGTAATAGGTGGCGGTCCGGCGGGAGTAATGAGCGCGTATGCAGCATCCCTGAGCGGAGCAGACGTTACGATTATAGAAAGAAATCCTGAGATATTAAAAAAGCTCATGCTTACAGGCAATGGTAAGTGCAATTATTCCAATGCGGACTTGTCGGTTGAAAGCTATAGTTTTGATGCAAATCATCCTTTTAGCAATGTGATAAAAGAATATGATTCCACATGGCTTGAGAACCTCTTTTTGCAAAATGGAATGTACACTTACGTAAAGGATTCGCTTAAGTATCCGAGAAGCGAAAAAGCCGAGACCGTAAGGGATACACTCATGGATATGTTGGCCAAGCAAAAAGTCAGCATAATCACAGGCAAAAAGGTTACTTCCATCAAGTCATCTATTGACTCAGACTCAGTAAAAGTTGATAATAATAGTGCGTGTGAATTCACTATTTCTTTTGAAGATGGAAGTGCGATGGAATGCGATGCATTGATTATCGCAACAGGTGGAAAAGCCTATCCTTCGACGGGTTCGGACGGGGCAGGATACCGACTCGCAAGAGAAGCAGGACACAACGTAACATTCACATATCCCGTGTTGACGAGACTTTTTACCGAGGATAAGGACGTGCTTAGTCTTTCAGGAGTCCGATATAAAGGAAGAGTAAGCGCATACATAGACGATAAAGAAGTCATAGAAGATGAGGGCGAGATACAGTTTACTGATAAGGGGCTCTCGGGAATATGTGTGTTTAACATAAGCAGATATCTTTCCAAGCCGATAGAAGAAGGTGCATCCTGCTTCATATCGGTGGATTTTTTGCCCGAAAAATCAGACAGTGAATTGGCTGAGTACTTGCGAAAAAGACTTGATCTTGCAGGCAAGGACGATATAAAAGTCGACGCATTAGAGGATATATTATCCAAGATGATTAGTGCTAAGATTGCTGGACTCATAGTAGAAAAACTATGTGGCAAAAATGCAGGAAAAGTTGAGATATCTGATGATACCGTAACCAAGCTTGTCAATCTGATTACGGACTTTAAGATTAAAATCAGTGCTCATGATTCATTTTCCGCTGCTCAAGTTACAAAGGGCGGCGTTGATATAAGCGAAGTGAGCGAAACAATGGAATCAAAATTATGCAAGAACCTCTATTTTGCAGGAGAAGTTCTTGATGTTGACGCCAAGTGCGGCGGATACAATCTTCATTGGGCGTTTGCGTCCGGAATGAAGGCAGGAGAAAGCGCAGCTAAGTAAGTAAGACTTATTGAGATATAGGAGCAATGATGAAAAGAAAAGTTTTTAAAAGCATGTGCGTAGCACTTTTGGCAGGAGTTACATTGACAGGATGTACTCTTCCTTTTGGCCAGGTAATGGATGGAGATGGGATGATTAATGAGAATCCCAATGTTGACCCTATCAAAAATCCTTCCGGAGACGAAAACGAACATTTAGATGAAGTTTCATTATACGAAGAATTCGTTAAGGGTGAAAAAGAAGCTTCAATTGGGGATGCATTAGGAAAAGATGTAACTGGTTCTTTTGATATAGATGGAATCATCAGATCCGGAGCGGAATATCTTTTATCCTACTATGCATACGACGAACCTTATATGGATTATACTTACACATCCTCATATGCAATCATTGACTGTGGTGCAGATGATGTTAAGGAATTGGCACTGAAGGTTGATTATCAGATTATCCATGGTAGCAAAGAAAACAATTACTCTTCATATACAGAGATGATATTTGTTTTCAAAAACGACGATGAAGACATCAATTGTATTTACGCTCAGGAAAGTCAGGCCAGAGATTATTGGTCCATCAATGAGTACGGATACTTGACTGAAGAAGGAAGTGGCGGAGCCAATATATATGTTCAGGGCTTCAGATTCCTTGATGCTGAAGGAAAGCTCGTATACAACTATGACCTTGAAGCACATATGTGTTATGCCGAGCCGATGATTCCCAAGTATTGCCTTCCCGAATCATTAAGAGAAGGATTGTATGAGGAGAACTATTCACCTGAAAGTAATTACTACAATGCATTAATCTATAACTTCGAAGAGCATGTTCAGTATCCGGAGTATGATTACGAGACAGCATCTCAGGATTATATTCAACAGATGCAGGATAAGTTTGACAAGGAATATAATGAGCGTCTTGCAAAGAATGTATATGCATTCGAAGATCAGGATGGAAAAGACGCAGCTCCTTCGGGCAACGTAAAAGCAATCCTTGATGCAAAGGGTATAAAATATTATTCGCAGGCCGAAGTTAACAAGATGATTGATGAGCATGAAAAGAACATCGGTCTTGACAGCAAGATTAAAAACGGAAAAGAACCCGACTGGAAAGATTTAAGCGGTAATGCTGTAAGCAATGATGTTAACGGTGATACAGAGGCTACTTTTATCGGTGAATATGTAGATGACAACAAGGATCCCAGCCTTGAGATTGCCAAAAGAAGTGATGGAAAGTTCGATATTCAGATAAGCATCTTCAGACTTTGTTCATTGGATGACGGTATCGGCGAATTACAGGAAGACAAGATAGTATTCTCTGTAACAGATCCGAATGGAAATCCAATGGAAGGTGTGATAACCAGAGATGGAGACAAGGCCGTGGTAGAGTTTACCAAGACCACATGGACATATATTAGTAACGGAGATAAATATACTTTTGTTAAAAAAGCTGACGAAGCTAATCTCTGGGAGACATATTAGAACTCGGATTGTGTAGTAAGGGAGAAAAGATGACAACAAGACTCTATAATGCCAAGATTCTGTCAATGATAGACAATCAGGATATTTTTGATGGAGAGATACAGGTTACGGATAACAAGATTACTTATATAGGTAATTATGCTGACGATTCCAAGTCGGTAGGAAGCAAGGCATCTTCTTTTGATAAGGAGATTGATTGCGAGGGCAATGTACTTCTTCCCGGATTTAAGAATGCGCATACACACTCCGGAATGACAGCATTTCGTTCATTGGCAGACGACCTTAACCTTCAGGATTGGCTTAATAATGAGATATTCCCGAGGGAAGCCAAGATGACAGCTGAAGACGTGTACTGGCTTACCAAGCTTGCGTACCTTGAGTATCTTACTTCAGGTATTACAGCATGCGCGGATATGTACTTAACACCCGAATCAATATTTGATGCATCCGAAGAATTCGGTATGCGTTGTCAGATGGTATCGGGACTTAATAAATTCGGCCCTACTCTTGAGGTGTTGGAAAGAAGATACAACGAACTCAATGGTAAGAGCGACCTCGTTGGATTCCTGATGGGAGTTCACGCAGAGTATACCTGCGATAAGGAGTTACTCGAGTCAGTATCGGAACTCATTCATAAGTACAAGGCTCCGCTTTACACACATATGTCTGAGACCAAGACAGAGCATGAGGAGTGCATAAAAAGATATGGCATGACTCCCATGGCACTCTTTGACAGCCTCGGCCTTTGGGATTTTGGCGGAGGAATATACCATGGAGTATGGTGCGACGATGCTGATATGGAGATTATGAAAAAGAGGGGATTAAGGATAATTACCAATCCCGCATCCAACGCCAAGCTTGCAAGCGGTATAGCTCCGATTAGCAAGTATCTTGAAAAAGGAATTGAGGTAGCAATCGGAACGGACGGCCCTTCTTCCAATAACTGCTTGGACTTTTTCAGAGAGATGTTTTTGGTTACAGCACTTGCCAAGATTAAGGACAATGATCCCAAGGCGGTTGATGCCATGGAAGTACTTAAGATGGCCTGTGTTAACGGTGCTCATGCGATGGAGCTTGTTGATAACGATGCGCTAGCAGTCGGAAAGCTTGCTGACATCATAATGATTGATCTTTATCAGCCCAATATGCGACCGATTCTCAATATTTCCAAGAATATTGTATACAGCGGTTCCAAGACAAATATCAAAATGACCATGATAAATGGCAAGATTTTGTTCAAAGACGGACGATTTAGTGATACAATAGATGTTGATGCAATTTACAACAAATGTGAAGAGATTACAAAACGACTTAGATAAAGGGGGAAACCTTAATGCAAAAGATGACATTCACTTCCAACCAGACAGCATTCGAATATGCTATATATGAAATAGTTGGCAGTTATTTTAAGAAAGCTACATGTGTATCAACAATCCAGGAGCAGAAGCTCATTGTACACTTCAAGGAGCAGAAACAGGATACACAGTGCCTCATGGAAAATAAAGTAGACGGATATGTTAAGGGCGTTTTGTTAAAGAAGCTTCCTGCTGAAATCTGGGATGAGGAAGTAACCGTAGAGATTAGAAAAGCTCCCGAGAGCGATGTAATGAATATCATTTTCTACGGCGAGAAGTACGCACTCATCGTTAAGGGTGCATACAGAGGCAAGAACAACGCCGAGTTTAATTACAGATTTTTCACCAAATAATGAATAAAAAAACACTTGAAATACTAGAGTATGACAAATTAATAAAGTTGCTTACCGAGAAAGCTTCGAGCGAACTCGGTAAGAGTAAATGCGCCTCTCTGCATCCACATCGGAATAGAGAGGCCATTTTAAACAGTTTACAAGATACATCGGATGCGCTTGCGCGTACCCTTGCAGGCTCTAGAATGTCTTTTGGAGGCAATCGAAATCTCTCAGAGTGCTTTAAGGCCATGAGCGTGGAAGCAGGCCTTGATATGGCAGAGCTTCTAATGGTAGCTGACTCATGCGAATGTGCTTCAAGAGCTAAGGAAGAAGGACTCTCACTTGAGAGAGAAGATTCTTTAAAAGAGAAATTCGAATCCTTGATTGAACTCTCTGAATTATCCCGTGAGATAAGAAGAATCATCGTTACGGAAGATGAGATAGCTGATGATGCGTCACCTGCTCTTAAGGATATAAGAAGGGAAAAAAGACTTTCTGCATCCCGTATACATACGGACCTAAATAAGATGGTTAACTCCACCTACAGGACTTACCTTCAGGATGCAGTCATTACAATGCGAAATGACAGATACTGTATCCCTGTTAAGGCAGAATATAAGGGAAGTGTTCGAGGAATAGTACACGATCAGTCCAAGGGCGGCATGACATTTTTTATCGAGCCCGAAGGAATCGTGGAATTAAATAACAGAATTCAAGAGCTTGAGGCTGAGGAGAGAGAGGAGATTAACAGGATTCTTCACAATCTCTCAAAAGAGGCAGCAACTCATCTTGAGGACCTCAAGTCCAATCAGGAAGTTTTATCCGAGCTTGATTTCATATTTGCCAAGGCGAAGCTTGCTATTGATCAAGAAGCCGTAATTCCTGATTACGAGTCGGGCGAATACTTGGATATAAAAAGGGCAAGACATCCTTTTATCGATAAAAACAAGGTCGTTCCCATAGATATTCTTTTAGGAGAAAATTATTCCTGTCTAATAGTTACAGGTCCCAACACGGGTGGTAAGACAGTATCCCTAAAGACTACTGGTTTATTATGCGCGATGGGCCAGTCGGGACTTTTTATTCCTGCTGCACCCGGAAGCAAACTTAGAATTTTTAGAGACATCTATGCGGAGATTGGCGACGAGCAAAGTATCGAAGAGAGTTTATCCACGTTCTCAGGACATATGCGAGGCATCGTATCCATCCTTAAGGAAGCCAATCACAATAGCCTATGCCTTTTTGATGAACTTTGTTCAGGTACCGACCCCACTGAGGGCGCGGCACTTGCCATCGCAATCGTCTCGAGGCTCATGGAAAAAAGAGCCACGGTTATGCTGACGACTCACTATGCTGAGCTCAAGGTTTTTGCTCTTAATACCGAGGGTGTAGAGAATGCATGTTGCGAGTTTGATGTTGAGACACTCTCTCCGACTTATAGATTGTATATAGGTATCGCGGGCAAGAGTAATGCTTTTGCAATCTCTGAAAAACTTGGTCTTGATACGAGAATCATCGAGAGAGCCAAGCAGGAGATGGATGATTCGAGGGAGGATTTTGAAGACCTCTTAAAGAATCTCGAAGAGAGCAGAAGAAGCATCGAAGAGGACCGTGAAGAGGCTGCGAGACTTCGTGCAGAAGTTGAAAAGCTCAAGGAAGAGCTTGATAAGAATAAAGAGAGTGCCAAGGAAAGCAGGGAAAAGATTCTTCGTGAGGCCAGAGAAGAGGCCAAGAGCATCTTAGAGGATGCAAAAGAAGAAGCTGACGAAGCAATCAGATTATATAATGCCGGCACTTCCATTCAGGAGATGGAGAAAAAGAGAGCGGCACTTCGTAAGAAGATAGATGACAATTCTTCCCGAATCAAGAAGGAAGAAAAGAAGCCTGAAAATACCGGTAAGCGTGTTAATAAGGATACACTCAAGATTGGTGACAGAGTTCATTCCATATCAATGGGAATGGATGGAGATGTTAAAAAACTTCCTGATTCCAAGGGAAAAGTTACCATTGCTTCAGGTATAATGGAGTTCAAGGTTGGCGTGGATGACCTAATCTATGCTAAAGAAGAGGTAGTCAAGGAGCCGAGCAGAACGACCAATTATGCATCCGGTTTTTCCAAGTCGGCATCGATATCTCCCGAGATTAATCTTTTGGGACTTAATTCGGATGAGGCAGTTGCCAAGCTCGATAAATATCTTGATGATGCGTATCTCTCACACCTTCACAGTGTCAGAGTGGTACACGGCAAGGGAACGGGAGCACTTAGGGCTGCCATTCATAAGTACCTAAGGCATCTTGATTTTGTGGATGAGTTTAAGTTAGCTGAGCAGGGCGAAGGCGATGCTGGAGTAACGGTTGTAGTATTTAAATAAGTATAAAAATGATTGGAGGAAAATTGCGTGGCAAGCGAAATCAGAGACATCAATTTGTACGAAAGTGGAGAAAAGAAGATTGAATGGGTTAAGAGAAACTGTGATTTACTTAGAACCCTTGAAGGAGAATTCGAAAAGACCAAGCCTTTTGCAGGAAAAAAGGTAGCTCTCTCCGTTCATCTTGAAGCTAAGACAGCATATCTTTGTAAGGTATTAAAAGCCGGTGGAGCGGATATGTATGTAACAGGATCCAATCCTTTATCTACTCAGGATGATGTGGCAGCAGCACTTGTTAAGTCGGGCATTGAAGTTCATGCATGGTATGACTGCAATGAGGAAGAATACAACAGACATATAAGAAGCGTACTTGAGATAGGCCCCAACATCATTATTGATGACGGCGGAGATCTCGTACACATGATGCATACAGAATTCGTTGATCTCATTCCCAATGTAATCGGTGGATGTGAGGAGACAACAACAGGTATCATCAGACTTGAAGCCATGAACAAGGCCGGAGAACTTAAGTTCCCCATGGTTAAGGTTAACAATGCTGATTGTAAGCATTTCTTTGATAACCGTTATGGTACAGGCCAGTCCGTATGGGATGGTATCAACAGAACTACCAACTTAATCGTTGCAGGTAAGATAGTAGTTGTTGCCGGTTACGGTTGGTGCGGTAAGGGTACTGCAATGAGAGCCAAGGGACTCGGTGCAAGAGTTATCGTTACTGAGGTTGATCCCGTTAAGGCTATCGAAGCTGTAATGGATGGATTTGATGTTATGCCTATGAAGGAAGCTGCCAAGGTTGGCGATTTCTTCATTACGGTTACAGGATGTAACAAGGTTATAGATGAGGAAGATTTCGCAGTTATCAAGGATGGCGCTATTATGTGTAACGCAGGTCATTTTGACTGTGAGATTGATATGGCTTGGCTTAAGAAGAATGCAGTTGAGTCTAAGGAAATGAGAAAGAACATTCAGGGCTACAAGCTTCCTACAGGACAGTGGGTATTCGTACTTGCAGAAGGTCGTCTTGTTAACCTTGCAGCAGGAGATGGACATCCCGCAGAGATTATGGATATGAGTTTCGCAATCCAGGCTCTTTCAGCAAAATATCTTGTAGAAAAGAATGGTCAGGTTGGTTCAATGCTTATAGATGTTCCCAAGGAAGTAGACAATGATGTAGCTACACGTAAGCTTAACTTCCTCGGAAAATATATCGATAAACTTACACCTGAGCAGGAAGCATACCTTAACGCAGGTCTGTAATAATTGACAATGTAGAGTGGTTATAATATACTCGTATAGCACGGAATGTCATAAGAGATTATGACATTCCTGCTTGCCCACAAGCTTTCAATGTTTGTGTTTGTTGCAGGTCGGTGACCGGGTTTGGGTCTTGCGCGACGGAAATCCACGAACCGTGTCAGGTCGGGAACGAAGCAGCACTAAGAGGAATCTTCCGGGTGCCGCAAGGGTGCCTGAGTCCGGCTGCCGACCTGCACTAAACACACAAAAGTGTTGTGGGCATTTTCTTTTATAAGGACGTATTTACTATGAATATTTTGAAAAGAATAGGATTTATATCGATAGAATTTATAATACTCCTTGTACTCTATGTAAGCGGAGTTACTCTGTCATGTGCCATTAGAAGCGATAGAATAGACAGTAATGGATTAAGTTATTTCGAAGCTATTGCCGAAGAAGGGGATTATCCTATTTATTTCTTTCAAGACGAAGCTGTGAAATTGGATAATTACACAGATCGGATAATGATTGAAAAAAGCTTAATAAACGATAAGCAGGCTATAGTTGCAGGCCAATATATGGGCGGATACTATAGGTATTGGCATGGATATACGATTTTTTTAAAAGCATTGTTGTACATCTTTAATGTATTTCAATTGAGAAAAGTGTTGGCAATCTCATTAGGGATTGTGATGATATTAGGACTTCTTTTGTTATACAAGAGATTCGGATGGGCGGCGTCATTAGCGTTTGGAGCAACTTTAATCGAGTATTACACATTTAATACAGCCGGAAGCTTGCAGTTTTTTAGTTGCACGTTATTAATGGGTGTAGCAGTAATAGTATTATGTTTGATTGAACACAAAAATAATGATACTTTCTTGTATTTGTTGTTCTTTGCATTAGGATCGATTATTAACTATGTCGATCTATTGACATTTCCACTGATAACTCTAACAATTCCTTTATTAATTGTTATCCTATATGATCAAAAAGAGGGTAAAGCTTTAGGAAAATCACTGGCAAACTCGATTTTACTAAGCATTACATGGGCATCAGGATACGCATTAACATGGATAGCCAAATGGATTATTGCAGGAATTACTTTGCCCGGAGATATATTTGGCGACGTATTCAGTACAGCTTTGTTCAGGATGGGAGGAAGCGAAGAATACCAGATTGATAGAGTGCAGGTATTAATATCGAATATAAATCATCCATACATTTTAAAGCATTTCACATTTCTTCTAATTGTGTTATTGATTGCTTTGGTAGCAGTTGTTTTAACAAGAAAAGAGGAGAGGAAGAAATTACTTACACTGATTCCCGTAGCTGTTGTTATGATATATCCTTATGTGTGGTATGAATTCATGTGTGGCCATTCATGCATACATCATTTCTTTACTTATAGAGCACAGATGGGTACATCGTTTGGATTATATTTTTGCATACTGTTTTGTATATCTAAGTTGATTAAAGTAAATAAGAGTCGAAATAAATAGAATCTTATTATTGGGGAGGATAAATGAAAGAGAATTACAACAACGAAGTAATGTATTATACATTTCCGGATTTTGAACAGTTGGATTTTATTACGCATGCATTCTCTTCGAGAGAAGGTGGTGTGAGCGAGGGGTATTATTCTTCGATGAATCTGGGAATCAAGACCGATGATTCCAAGGAGAACATCCGTAAAAACTATGAGCTTTTCACAGATGCGGTTGGGATAAAGCTTGAAAATGTTGTAATAGGTAATCTTAATCATGGCAATAATGTTCATGTGGCTACAAGAGAAGACGCAGGCTGCGGTATCTTAAAGCCATTCAACTATGTCAATGTGGATGCACTCGTAACCAACGAGCC
>JAEEGJ010002781.1_pt1 | contig 78733 bp, 67 predicted proteins | sample 8958761 | NCBI WGS metagenome assembly JAEEGJ01 (sample SAMN16246546, study PRJNA631951) | gut metagenome | biome: gut microbiome; feature: rumen; material: RS-attached | host: Bos | place: Iran: Karaj | collected 2018-10 | reverse complement strand
AGGCTTATTTCTTCAAGCTCTCAGAGTTTGCTCCCAAGCTTGAGGCGCTGCTTCTTGATCCTGAGAAGAATTTCCTTGAGCCTAAGTCCAGAGTTAATGAGATGATCAACAACTTCATCAAGCCGGGTCTTCAGGACCTCTGTGTATCCAGAACAAGCGTTAAGTGGGGCATCCCGGTAACGATTGACGAAGGTCACTACATCTATGTTTGGATGGACGCTCTTACGAACTATATCTCCTTGCTCGGCTTCATGAACGATACTTACAATGACTATGAGAAGTACTGGCCTGCTGATATGCACGTAATGGCAAAGGAAATCGTAAGATTCCACTCGCTCATCTGGCCTGCATTCCTCATGGCATTGGGCGAGCCCCTTCCTAAGAAGGTTTACGGCCACGGCTGGATCACATTTGACGGCGGCAAGATGAGTAAGTCCAAGGGCAACGTCATCGATCCTTTCGTACTCTGCGAGAGATACGGCGTTGACGCTTTGAGATATCACCTCTTAAGAGAGATGGTATTCGGTTCTGACTGTCCTTATTCCAATGAGCAGATGTTCGCAAGGATCAACTCTGACCTCGCAAACGACCTGGGCAACCTTGTTTCGAGAACGGTTGCAATGGCCATCAAGTATTTTGACGGCACGCTTCCTGTTGACAAGGAATTCACGGACGCAGACAACGATCTGCTCGAGCAGTTAGATGCACTCCCGGATTTTGTATCCGATACATTTGAGACAATGCGCTTCTCTGAAGGCCTTGCAAAGATCTTCAGTGTCATTGCAAGAGCTAACAAGTATATCGACGAGAACGAGCCCTGGAAGCTCGCAAAGGATGAGACGGCTAAGCCCAGACTTGCGGCAGTTCTTTATAACCTGCTCGATGCGATAAGACGTGTTGCTATCCTCTTAGAGCCCGTAATGCCTCATACATCACCTAAGATCTTTGAGCAGATCGGTGCTGACGAATCCAACACCACATGGGATTCCACAAAGGTAAGACATGCTCTTGCTGCTGACGTTACAGTTAAGAAGGGCGACGTTCTCTTCCCGAGAATCGATATCGACAAGGAGATCGACGAGCTCAATAAGCTTTTCCCTGCTGAGGAAGAGAAGGGCAAGGATTTGGAGCCCTTAAAGCCACTTACAAAGTTTGACAACTTCGCTGCTCTTGATTTAAGAGCTGTTAAGGTCCTTTCCTGCGAGAAGGTCGAGAAGTCCGACAAGCTCTTAAAGTTTAAGGTCGACGACGGATTCGGCGAGAGACAGGTCCTCTCCGGCATCGCCAAGTACTATAAGCCCGAAGATCTTATCGGCAAGACTCTTGCTATGATCGTTAACTTGGAGCCCAGAAAGATGATGGGTCTTGAGAGCAACGGCATGATCTTGTCCGTTAAGTACGGAGACGGCTACCGTGTTGTCGAGTTCGACGACTCAGTACTGCCGGGTTCTGATATCTCGTAACAAAACCGTGAGAGATCCCGTTTACTACAGCGGCAGCGCCAAGTTCTTTGATACTCACGCGCATATCTACGACAGAAAATTTGACGCAAATAACGTGACAACGGAAGACGTCCTGCAAAGGTGCAGGGCTTCCGGCGTTACGAGCGTGCTTATTCCCGCTGACAGTGAAGAGACGAGCCGTATCGCAGTAGATATGGCAAATAAGTACGACGGCTTTGCTGACGTTGCTCTGTATGCCTCTGTAGGCGTTCATCCGCATGAAGCGAAAACGTATACCAAAGATACTGAAGAGTACTTAAGAAACGCTCTGGAGAGCCGCAGGACGCAAAAGATAATGGCGTTAGGCGAGATCGGACTCGACTATTACTATGATCTGTCCGAGAGATCTGTTCAGAGAGAAGTATTCGAAAAGCAGCTGGAACTCGCATATGAGTACGATATTCCGATAATCCTTCACGAGAGGGATGCGACAGGTGACTGCCTGGACATCCTGAGACGCTTTTATAAAGAGGGGAGGCTCAGGAGCCTTCCCGGTGTGTGCCATTGCTGTTCGTGCTCGTTAGAGGCCTCACAGGAACTCGTAAAGATGGGCTTCTACATCGGCTTTGACGGCCCGGTTACTTTCAAGAACAACAAGAAGACGCCTGAAGTGGCTCTTAATACGCCCTGGGACAGGATCGTTATAGAGACTGACAGTCCTTATCTGACGCCTGAGCCTAACAGGGGGCTTATAAACGAGCCTTGCCACGTGGCCTTCGTATGCGCGAGGATAGCAGAGATCAAGGGCGTTACTATTGATGAAGCGGCGCAAATAACCTATGATAACGGCAAGAAGCTATATGGAGTTGATTGATTATGAAGAGTAAGAAAGACATTATCCTGGTAGTAGTTACGGTGATCCTTGTAATCGTTCTGATCGTAGGATTTGTTTATGACAGGAACAGTGCTTTGCTCCAAAGGACCAATCTTTACGATGTCAGCTCGGATAATAACCTGGAAATCGTTAAGATGGAAAAGGTAGGATTCCTATATGCGCGCGCGGCTTATGAGGCAAAACTCAAGATCAAGGACGGCAATGCGCAAGGTTATATCCTCACACTTGCAAACGTATACGGCGGACTGGGTCAGATGTTCGATTACGACCAGTATAAGCAGTACGAGGCTGATGTTCTTACCAATGTCACCATAAAGCCGAACCCCATGAAGGATTCGTTCATCTGGGTGCTCGGTGCTCCGCTTAAGGAAAATACCAAAGAGAATATCGTATATATAATTTCTATCGAGAGCGAGACAGATGCCTATATCTATCTCTATTATTCTCGAAAATAATAATGGGACAAATGATGTCTCATTAGCCTGAACAGGGCGTTTGCCCGTTTTGTGTCCTGTTTTTCGAGCGCGAAAAACCATAGACTCAGGCCATCACTCAAGGAGGCGTACGGAAATGGACCAGCAGAAGATCGGAGAATTTCTTAAGACACTTCGCAAGGAGAAGAATCTTACCCAGGAAGAACTGGCAGATAAGATGAACGTCTCCAGAAGAACTGTCTCAAGGTGGGAGACGGGAAGCAATCTTCCGGATCTCTCCATTCTCGTCGAGCTTGCAGACCTTTACGACGTCGATCTGAGAGAAATCTTCGATGGCGAAAGGAAAAGCGAGACTATGGACAAGGATCTTAAGGAAACCATGCTCAAGGCAGCAGATTATACTGACGATCACATGAATAAGGTTATGAAAAGGATGCAGATACTCTTCATCTGCGCGACAGTATGCGGCGCGCTTTATATTCTTGGAGTATTCTTCGGACCGGAGACGGAATCACTCCTTTATTCCTTTGCAGAAGGTGTTCTGCTTGGAATAATGTTCGGTGCACTGATCCTCGGAATAATCATTACCGGAAGGAATTTCAAGAAGTTTGCAGAGTGGAAGCATTCCAAACTCGGCAATTCAAACGGCTGACCTCTGATCCCCAAGGAGAAACAACATGATAAACCCTAATGAGATAACCAACAAAAAGTTTGGTGTATTTATGGCGGCCGCATTTTTGGCGGCATACATACCTTTAACGATCGCAGGTCTGGCATATAAGGGCGGAAATACTATCCTTTGCCTTTTGCTCTTCAGATTTATAGCTGTCTTCATCCCCCTGATCGCCGTCCTCATAGCAAGGCTGCCCTTCAAGGCGCTCGGCTGGAAGCCGAAGTTCTCTTTCAAGTACCTTTTAGGCGCTCTGATTGGCCCTCAGATCTTAAGCTGGATCGGAGCAGGGATATTCTTCATTTTCAACAAAGACGCGTTTGGAGTGTCTCTGGACGCTTATCTGGCGATGATGCCCGCGGAGGCTGGATCTGTGTTCGCCGGTGCAGGAGCAGATCCCGTTCCTGTTCTGATAACTGTTATAGTAATGTCTCTGACATCCCTTCCCATATCTCAGATCCTGCCGAGTCTTGGCGAAGAAGCAGGGTGGAGAGGCGTCATGTATCCTTTCCTTAAAGCGAAGCTCGGTCATGTGGCCGGAAAGCTTACCGGAGGCGTTCTCTGGGGCGTATGGCACTGGCCTCTGGTAATACTCGGTAATTATTTCTACGAGGGAGAATACTTTGGAAAGCCCATCCTGGGACCTGTCATGATCTGCATAACGCTTTGTGCATTCGGCATTCTCATTGATCATCTCTATGAGAAGACAGGCTGCATCTGGATTCCTTCGCTTATGCATGCGTCCATGAACGCATCTGCCGTGCCTCTGATGTTCATGTTAAAGAGCGGTAATCAGCATCTGTCGGTATTGGGACCTAACTGCTTCGGACTTCTCGGATGCCTTCCGGTCATAGTTTTGGCAGTAATATTGCCGATCCTTGATGCTAAAAAGCGTGCATGATCAGCCATAAAGGCGTATCTTAAACAGGGATGCGCCTTTTTTATATTCCGCAAATGCCCGATTTATAAGGCTTTGAGCCATTATTTTCAATAGTTTTGATATTTCCTGAAAATAGTTGTTGACATATCTTCGGTATTCGGTTTATAATTCATTCGCGCTTTGAATAAAGGTGTGGCTAACGGAAGCTTAGCTCAGCTGGGAGAGCATCTGCCTTACAAGCAGAGGGTCACAGGTTCGAGCCCTGTAGTTTCCACCAATGGTACGGCGCAGTAGTTCAGCCTGGTTAGAATGCCAGCCTGTCACGCTGGAGGTCGAGGGTTCGAGCCCCTTCTGCGTCGCCATTAACATTAGGCCGAACACTTTATAAGGTGTTCGGCCTAACTCTTGCTCAGATAGCTCAGTCGGTAGAGCAGGGGACTGAAAATCCCCGTGTCGGCAGTTCGATTCTGTCTCTGAGCACCAAGAAGCGTTAGAAGCTCTTTCTTTTGCCGTATATCATTGCAAAAGAAAGAGTTTTTGCTTATAGGGAGATTATTGATGACGATCAGGAAGAGACTGACACCTGCATTATCAACTCTGCTGTTCTTACTTGTATCAGTAGCCTGCCAGGTTGTCGCCATAAAGATATTTCCTCATGTGGTCGGTGCGCCGCTTGTAGAGGACAATGCTTATATCCTTACCAGAATGATGGAAGGATACTTTGTAATCCTTACGGTGATATTTGCAGTCTTCACCAGATTCAAGATCCATTTCGAGTGTTTAAATCCCGGTAAAGAGAGAGTCAAGAAAGACCTTTTGATCAGCGGCATCATAAGCGTAGGTCTCATCATAGGCCTCATCGTCGTGCGCATGGTCCAGAATGTCTTTGTTCCGGGTTATGCGGAGAAGCCCTGGTTCGGACTTTATCTTGGCACATATATGCGCTGGTTCTATCCTGTCAGCGCGGTATTGCAGGAGATCTTCGTTAAGGGTGTCGTCGAGGACAACATCACTGCTTCCTGCAAGAAATACAACAAGCATTTTACGGTCTGGATGACCGCGCTGTTCTTCTTCGTCATCCACATGGGATATGAGCTTCCGATGATGTTCGGCGCTGCGATCCTCTGCGCTCTGACAGGATATCTTTATGAGAAGAACAAGTCCGTCTGGGGAAGCATCCTTATCCATTTCGTAATAGGATTCATACCGAAGATAGTCGGTGTTTCCCGCTGATTCACTATATTTGCATAACAATGTTACAAAGCTTGTAATATAGGGCATATTACAGTTTCTTGACATTACGTTTTCGCGCGCCTGTTATATAAAAGGCTTATGCTATACTCCAAAATAACTAATCAAAAAGAAATGCGTTTTTGCATGTATTTGAGGTATTTATGGAGACTGACAATCTTACTAAATTTCGCAAGATAGTAGCCGGTCTGGAGCCTTCGAAAAGAGAGGCTCTTATGGCCCGTATGAAGGGCATGTCCAAGGAAGAGGCCATGGGTCTTGTTGACCGCATGGTCGAAATATCAGAGCAACGCAAGATCGAGATCACGGCAAGACCCAAGGTGCTGGCAGGAAGCGGAAGAGAAGCTGCTCCCGCTGCAACTGACTTTGTCGTATCAAGACCCCGCACATATAGAGAAGTACCTGACGATTCGACTATCGAGATCGTAAAGAATCCGGGCAGAAGAGTTTCTGTTCCCCATAATTCCAGACCTGACCAGCGCCCCGTTAAGAGAGCTGAGCCTGCTGTGGCAAGATCCGGCAGGGACCAGGTGGCAAGAAGCATGGCTCAAAGAGAGCAGGCCGCAGTCATGGAACAGCAGAGGAAAGCAAGGAACGCCTTCCTTACCAGAAAGATCTTAAGAGTAACGGGCAAGTATCTCGCAAGAGTCATGGGCACGGCAGTTCTCACACTTGTGCTTGTACTTGCAGGCTTTTATACATTCCTCGGCATCATCATGAAGGGACCTTCCCCTCATCTTAGGAACCAGTTCGTTCCTTCGGTAATGGAGTCTTCGGCAGGCGGCGTTCTTGCAAGAATGATCCTTACGGACGAAGAGATCGACGCGATCTTAAACAGCAATAAGACACAGGGCTTTTCTGAGATCACGGATACTACACTCGTTAATGCCATGGCAGCAGAACAGAAAAAGAAGTCTGAAGCTGATGCCGCAGCAGTAAATGATCTTGATCCAGACGGTGACGGCATCGAAGTGCACGATGTATCCGGTCCGATGTATCACGGCAAGATGCTCGTAATCTACGATCCTTCAAGGATCATGGTCGCTACGATCGACAACTATAACCACAACGGCGCAGGCTTGACCCTTAAGCAGCTCATCGATAAGTATGGTGGTGTCGGCGGTATCAACGGCGGACAGTACGAAGACAAGAACGGCATGGGCATAGGCGGCTGGCCTGAAGGCATCGTTATCTCCGAAGGTAAGCTCAGAATGGGCAGTAAGAACGGCACATATGAAGTATACGGTCTTACGAACGAGAATGTCCTTGTAGTAGGCAGAATGACAGCCCAGAAGGCTCTCGATATCGGTGTAAGAGATGCAGTCTCATTTGGTCCCGCACTTATCGTAAACGGCGTAGCTGCCAAGTACAGCGGAGCTGGCGGCGGACTTAACCCGAGAACTGCGATCGGCCAGAGAGAAGACGGTGCAATCCTGCTCCTCGTTATCGAAGGAAGAAAGACATCCTCAATGGGCGCTACGATGGCAGATCTCATTAAGGTCATGCAGGAATACGGCGCAGTCAATGCAGCTAACCTTGACGGCGGAATGTCCTCTGCAATGTGGCTTTACGAAGAGGAACTCGTATCAAGCTCTTCGATCAGAGTATCACGCCAGATGCCTACTGCATTCATTATCCTGCCCCAGAAGGGCAGTGAGGGCGCAGCTAAGCCTGCGGAGGGTTAAATGAAGTCCTCAGCAAATAAACAGGAAAACAACGGCACGAATGAAAACGGGAAGAGCAAGAAGCTTAACTACTTTCTCATTTTTCTTGTCTGCTGGCTCGTTCTGGTAACAGGCTTCATCGCCTGGTTCCTCTTAAGATTCAACGATTTTGCCGCCAAGTACGAAGAGCAGTATCAGGCGTCCCTGCCTTACCATACTGCAGAGGCGGTCACCGCGCATTTCAATGCACACGATGTTGAATATATCTGGGAGAATATGGCTCAAAAGCCTGAGGTGACTGTTTTCGAGAACGAGGAGACGGTAAAGGCTTATGTAACTTCGCTCATATCGGACAAGACATTCGTATGTGCTGAGGCAGATACTTCTACCGACAGCGATCCCGAATTCTACGTAAAGACATCCGACGGCCTTGTCGTCGCTAAGATAATCCTTGCAGAGGATAAGAACAAAGAGCTTCCTTACGGCTTTAAGGCATGGAAGGAAGGCCAGCTCGAGTTCTATACGGCAGCCAATGAAGTCGCCGATATTTCCGCACCTTCAACATACAAGATCTTCGTAAACGGCAAGGAACTCAATGATTCCAATCTCGCAGGCGAGGTCGAGGAATCTGAGCTCAACCAGTACGTTAAGCCTTATGCCGAGATCCCGGGCACAGCACATTACCAGATCACCGGATTATATGCCAAGCCCGTCGTAACCGCGAAGGATTATACAGGTCATGAGTGCGAGTGCGTTTACGATGAGAATACAGATACTTACAGCGTCGGATTCATAAAGGATTTCGAAGGCAAGGATGAGCTCTCGGAATTCGCGATCAAGTTCGCTTCGACCTTTGCTAATTACATCTCACAGGACGCCGGAGCATATGCTCTTGATAAGTATTTCCCGAGCGGAAGCCAGCAGCTCAGCTACATCAAGAGGAATTCTTCAAGACAGCTCTATACCAAGCACGGCAAAGTCGAGATCAAGAACGGCGAGATCAAGGATATCACGGTATTCTCCGACGACGTTGTCTATATGGAAGTCTATGTCGAGCAGCATATGCAGATGTATTTCGGATCTAAAGAACCTGAGGTCATCAAGACTGATGCCCGCGTATACTTCGTCAAGATAAAGGGCAAGTGGTACGTAGGCGGGATCCAGTACTGATAAGGATTTGGTGATCCGGAGTCAGGCTGTGCGTCTCATCCTCAGTTAAGGATTTGTTGCCTTCTAAGCGGACAAAAAGAGCAACATAGAGAGCAACAATGCCAATGTTGCCTTATTTGTTGCCTTCTAGACGGACACAAAGAGCAACATTTGAAGCAACAATTCTTAACAGGCTGAACCGGCGGGCACTAACAGGCCAAGGCCTCAAAAATCTGACTGCTTAAAACTCTAAACCGGGCGCAGCCGTTAAAGCGGCAGCGCCTTTTTGATTGCCGTAGTTTTACCACAGAATTACTTCGTTTTTGTAACGCTCCTGAAACTTTGTCTTTTATTTTAAATGATACAATCACAGTAGGCTATTATCGGACAATTATCGAAGGGGGTACTTTGTCTTGGAATTCACATATTCGAATGACGGCTTTTTGCCTTATTCATCTTTTGACTATATCTTTGGCGAGCGCGAAATGCCGGAGTTCGGCAAAGTAGCATCTCCTTATATGAAGCCTCTTAAGACTTGGAAATTCTATCTTGCGAACGGCCAGTCTGAGGTTCCTTTCGGTGTTGAGAACACGTCTTTTGACGATTCCGACTGGGCTCTGGTCAACTGCCCGTCAACATGGCAGACAGAAGGCTTTGGCCTTCCTCAGAATCTCATCTATGACTATCCTGAGAGAGTCGCACAGGATGTTGCCAGGAAAGAAGAGTCGATAAGCGATAAGTATGTCCTCAAGTCAGTGGGCTACGACGATGACGAAGTCGGCATCTACAGGACTACGGTCGTATTTACTCCAGAAGATATCGACAGGGCTCTTTACCTTGAGACGTCAGGCATCTGCGGAAGCTTCAAGGTGTTTGTCAACGACAAACTCCTTTGTACTTCACACGCGGTCTTCACAAGAAAGAGACTTCTTATCTCAGGCCTTGTAAGGGCAGGCGTTAACCAGATCACGATCATCGTTAACCGTTATGACAGGGATGACGACGGACATATCATCCTTGACATGATGAACTTCGGATTCTCCGGTCTCTTCAGACCGATAATGATCGTTGAGGATTCTCTGCTCGAATTATCTAACCTTCATATCCAGCTCGAATATGTTCCTTCGGCTTATATTTCCGAGGTCGCGAAAATGGATGCCCTTGCTACGCGTTCATCCGTATCACGTGTTCCGCACGGCGACTTCATGATCAAGGTCGATTTCGGAATGAGGAACCACACGAATTACATGATCCCTTATTCCGTCCGTATCTCGCTTCTTGAGGCGAGAGCCGAGTACGATCCCTATAAACTCCCGTTCGTCAACATCAAGGGCCAGAGCGAGCCTGTAGTAGGCGTTGTCGATGCGCTGAAGGAGACAAGGGCAAGCACTGATTTCGTAGCGCTTGACGTTGCACAGTGGTCAGATTGTACGCCTGTGCAGTACGACATCGTTTTCGAGGTCATGGATTCTGAAGGAAAGGTCATCTGCGCCAAGAAGAAGAGATTCGGCTTCAGGACCACTGAGATCGTTCAGGATAAGCTCAATATCAACGACAGAAGAGTTAACTTAAATCTCGTTAAGTACTATGAATTCGATCCGCAGAACGGTATTGCCGTATCGCTCGACCGCATGCGTCAGGATATCATCCTGATGAAGCGTGCCGGCATTAACGGCGTTATCGCTGACGGTATGCCTTTGTCAGACGATTTTTTGAATCTCTGCGACCAGTACGGTATGTATGTCATCGCGACATCTTCTGTACTTTACATGAGGGATTATGTCGAATCTGCGATGAATCACCCGTCTGTCGTTATGTGGGGCTTCCAGAAGTACAACTTCAACTATGAACTCGCACACAGGATCAAGCGCGAGTGCAACATGATCGACGATACCAGAAGATGGTACTGCGAAGCACAGATCGCATCTGCGGCAAACAAGAAGGCTAAGCCTCTTGACAGGATATCCGACATGAAGCCTCTTCCGAGCGAAGCAGGCGCCGTATTCGGACCCTGGGAAGACCTGTGCCTCGACAGAAAGAAGATCTTCGGTCTTAACAGGACCGGAAGAAATCTCTTCGAGTCGATCCCCGGAAGAACCAGATTTACTGACGATGAGACACCTTATAAGTGGATCCATCACGCTGACCTTGTCGGCGGCAAGCAGAAAGAGAATTCCTGCATCGGTCAGGGCATCGTTGATGCCGAACGTAACCCGCACCCGATCTATCTTGATATCAAGAAGCAGTGCCAGTCGGTTGTCATCTTCGCTGCAGCAGGCGATCCGGCTACGCTTACGATGCGCAATTCCAACCAGTTCGGTTATACGCCCGAGCTCGATCTCGAGTGGAAGATCCTGCTTGGCGGAAGAGCGATAATGTCCGGCAGAGGCGTCATTCCCGAGATCGAACCCTTCGGCTCAAGAACTCTGAAGTTCCCGTTTGCGACGGATGTCTTTACGACACCCGGCTGGGCACAGGGCAAGGCCGAATTCATCGAGATGTATATGAATGCTCTTTCGAAGGAGCTTGTTTTCGATATCACGTTAAAGCTTCACAAGGATACCTACTATGCGAAGGCAGGCTATGAGGTTGCCTTCTATCAGGACGTTCTCTCTGATAACATCGCAAGCCCTATAGGTGACGAGCCTTCTGATTCTATGGGGCTTGGAAGCGGCGAAAAGCCTGCGGCTGAAGCGCCCATGCAGCTCGGCTCAGGTGTTAAGGATCCCGAGAATGCACTCATGGATACCGGCGTTGACAGCGACCAGGCGCTCCTGACTGAAGATGACAACGGCAGGGTAGAGCGTATGAGCGAGAGCAGCGGGCTTGCAGGCTATGATGTAAGCTATGAAGGTTCAGCTCCTCTTGATGAGAAGATCACGGACGTTATTACGCATAATGCAGTTTATACGGTTCCTCACGGACTTTATGTAGGCAAGGGAGATCTTAAGATCGGCTTTGGCAGGAATCCCGGAAGCCTTGAGAGCCTTGAGATCGCAGGCTATAACTTCCTTAAGGGACCTCTTGTTCCGAGCTTTTACCGCTGTCCTTCAAACATCGACAGGACTGACAGGAGCTTTATCCTTGCAAGGACTGTTTTCTCAAAGGAAAGCGACTATGAGCATATCCAGGAATCCATAAAGTATATCGGTTCCGAATACGGCAGCAGGGACGGCGAATTCACTATGATCTCAAGATATAAGTCCTTTGCAATGCATGGCGAGGTCATCCTGTTCTACGAAGTCCCGAGAGCCGATACCGTAAGGGTAACACTCGAGTTCAAGCCTAAGTATGACATGGTCAGATACGGCATAAGGTTCCCGATAGTCAGGGACGACTGCGTATGTTCCTGGTACGGAAGAGGCCCCGGCGAATCTTATGTAGACCGTAAGAATGCAGCAAGGCTCGGTGTCTATTCTGCAGGAGCGGGAAAGATCTACCACCCTTACGCAAGGCCTGCCGAGAACTCATCCCACACCGACACACAGGTCGTTAAGCTTACGAACGGTGACGGCGATTCGATCGAGATCAGAAGGATAGGCTACAACCCGAAGTTCGATTTCACGGTACTGCCTTATACGCCTGAGCAGATGAACGAGTTCCTGCACGAAGAGCAGCTCATGAACAACGATTTCTGCGAATTCTTCTGTGACTTCGCATCCAAGGAGATCGAACGTACAAGAGACAACATAACATCACAGCCCGTCAAGAAGGATGTTAAGTACAAGGAGACATTTGAGATCCGCCTTGTACCCGGGCAAAATTACGTAGGAGAAGCATGATATGGATAATAAAGAAAGAATGATCGCGAACCTCCCATATAAGTCATGGATGGACGGCTTAAATGAGGAGCGCATGGAATGCAAGAAGAAGCTTTACAGATATAACAACATGGATCCTGAGCTGCAGGCTGAAAGAGAAAAGCTCCTTCGTGAGATACTGGGAAAGACAAAGGAAGGCTATCTTTGTATCGAGTCTCCTTTCCACTGTGACTACGGTTATAACATCGAAGTCGGAACGGACTTTTTCGCAAACTACAACTTCATAGTCCTTGATGTTGGCAAAGTTAAGATCGGCGACCACTTCATGTGCGGCCCCAATGTCCAGATCTGTACGGCAGGACATCCGATCCATCCTGAGTCCAGGAATTCAGGCTACGAATACGGAATTGACATAACGATCGGCGAGAACGTCTGGATCGGCGGCAACGTTCTTGTATGCCCGGGAGTTACGATCGGTAATAACGTTGTAATAGGCGGCGGCAGCGTCGTAACAAAGGATATTCCCGACAACGTGGTTGCAGTAGGCAATCCCTGCCGCGTGTTAAGAGAGATTACTGAAGAAGACAGACATTATTATTTCCGCGACAGGAAATTCGATGTCGACGACTATATGTAACAGCTATTGATTTTTGATCTTAGTTAATGCCCGGTTGAAAAGCCGGGCATTTTAATGAGTGCATGCTAAAACTCCAGGCAAAATACACGGCGCCGCCGTTCATTCTGCCGTTCAAAATACCGTTTTTAGCCCAAATGAACGGCAAAACCAGCGGCACTGCCGTTCATTCTGCCGTTCAAAATACCGTTTTAGGGCCAAATGAACGGCAAAACCAGCGGCAACGCCGTTCACTATGCCTGGAAAAACAACTCGGATTATAGTTCAGAACCGCGAAAATCACGGCTACATGTACGGCTACAGCCTTGAAAACAGCCGCGCGTTGGACTTCGCAAAAACTATAAAAATCCATTATTGCTTTAGTCAATTAAATGGTACACTTAATTCATAACGCCTAGGGAGGGAAGATCTATGAATAAATGGACCAGAGCGGCCATACCGGCTTTGTTGATTCACTGTTCTATCGGTACGGTCTATTGTTGGAGTACTTTCAAGCAATCTATCGCTGAAGCCATAGGCATGAGTCCTTTTGCAGTAGGCTGGGCATTCAGCTTGGCGATCTTCTTCCTCGGCATGTCAGCTGCTTTTGCAGGCAAGATAGTTGAACAGAACATCCACAGGTCTTCACTTATATCCGCCATCTGTTTTACGGCAGGTATGCTGGGAACAGGCGCCACGATCAAGTTCTTCCAGGGACCTCTGGCCTTGATCCTTATTTATATCTTCTACGGATGCATAATGGGTATCGGCCTTGGCATTGGTTACTTAACACCCGTTAAGACACTGATGCTCTGGTTTAAGGACAATAAGGGTCTTGCGACGGGCATCTCCATCATGGGCTTCGGACTTGCAAAGGCTATCGCTACGCCGATCATGGAGTTCCTCCAGAATAAGTTCGGTATAGCCCCGATGTTCTTTATCCTGGGCTGCGTTTATTTCGTAATGATGTTTGCAGGACACATCCTTCTTAAGAAGCCTGAGGGCTGGGTCGAAGACAAGGCAGTCAATAACAGCTTCAAGGCAACGTCGATGTTTAAGGACAAGACCTTTATCGGCATATGGCTCATCTTCTATATCAATATCCACTGCGGTCTCATGCTCATCACATATGAGAAGCAGCTGCTCAATGAGAAGTTCGCGGGACTTGCGATCCTTGCGACTATTGTTGCGGTAGTTCCTTCGGTCACGGCAGTTTGCAATGCTCTGGGACGTATCGGGTATTCGACTGTCTCAGATAAGATGAAGGACAGGGCTACGGTCTATGGAATAATATTCCTGTCTTGCGTACTGCTCTGCGGCCTTTCCGCTGTTATCGGCAACGGCTGGGTCATCGTGATCCTCCTTATGGTGATCAACTTAGGCTACGGCGGCGGTTTCTCGACATTGCCGGCGCTCCTCGAATCCAGATTCGGAATGAAGAACATCTCAAAGATCCACGGCCTGTCTCTGTCAGCGTGGGCTGTTGCAGGGATCACGGGAAATAACCTTTCCGAGATCATCCTCTCCAATACGAATAACAACTATACGGTCATTATCGTTACCGCTATGATCCTCTTTGCCGTTGCAGGCGTTATCTATTTCACGATGGTAAAGGCGAAGAAGGCCTGATATGCCTATATGCGTTTCTACAGAGGTAATGAGGGCGAGCGATAAGTGGACCATTGAGAACCTTGTCCCGTCAAAAGAGTTGATGGCAAGAGCCGGGAAGGCTATTTTCGAGCACGTCGAATGGAAGGCGCCGGTCGGAATTATTTGCGGTAAAGGCAACAATGCCGGTGACGGATTTGTAGTGGCATCGCTGCTTAAGGATCACGGGATCGATTGTGAGATCGTCCTGCTCTACGAGGATGCCTTCTCTGAGGACGGCAGGTTTTTCTATGACATATGTCTCGAAAAAGGTATCCGGACCGTATCCGGAGGCAATTACGGCGGTTATAAGACCATTCTCGACTGTATCTTCGGCACCGGGTTCAAGGGTGAAGTCAAAGAGCCGGCAAAAACAGCCATTGAGAACATCAATTCGTCGGGTGCCTACGTCGTGTCAGCCGACATAAACAGCGGCCTTAACGGAGACACGGGACTTGGCGGTCTTTATGTGAAGTCAGATCTTACGGTATCGATAGGAACCTTTAAATACGGGCATTTTCTGGGGCATGCCAAGGAAGCCATGAAGGATAAGGTCAACTGCGATATCGGGATAAGGATCATTGGGGAGACAAGGGAACTGTCTTAAGATATCCTATTGCCGTGTAATGGTATAATCTTGTCAGTAAATCTTAAGTGGTGTCAATAAGATGAGTAAGCCTGATGCAATCAAGACAAGTAAGAATAAGTATCTGCCAATACTTATCATTAATGCTGTCCTGGTTTTGGCTGTCATCTTCAGAGCGTTCTTATGCATCAGCGTCATGGACGAGGTATTTAATATCGGTCAGGCGCTAAGGTCACTTCAGGGAAATACGTTCCTTGTTGAGAACTGGGATTATTTCCAGACAGGTGATTCTTTTCTAATTCCATTTATCTTTGTCTTTACCAGGATAACGGGTTCGACTGAAGGCATCGTCCTGTTCTCTAGGATCGTATTTATCGTGCTGCAGCTGCTCATGGGTATTTTCCTTTATAAGATACTCTCGCGCTTTTTCGACCGCATGAGTTCTTTATTTGCTGTGGTCATCTATTCGACGGCAGTCTCATTCCTTTTGTTCTATATGTGGTACGACAACTGGGAGTTGTTCTTCAGGCTCATAGGATTGTTTCTGGTCTTTGGTGCGGTAACTTCTATTGAGCAGAAAACCGCCGGGAAGGCTTATATTATGGTCTTTATTGCAGGTATCGCACATGCGTGCATGGTATTTGCTTATCCGACAATGATAGTGCTTTATGTGTATGTTCTGGCATTGATCTTCTTTTACAGGAGAAAGCAGTCGGCAAAAGCACATAATCTTATGGCGTTGTTCTATATTCTGGGCTCGGCTCTGGTCTTTGCAGTTTTCATGTTGTATGTGCTTAAGATCGGTGTGCGCAATCTCTTTATCTTTAACAGCACCATGGCAGAAGCGGGTCTGTCGTCAACGGGCAGGGAGGGGTTCTTCTCGCTCTCGAGTATGGTTGAGAAGACAAAAGCACTCATTGTGGAAAATATCGTTTTCTACATGTTCTCACTGGTCTTCTTTGCCGTCAGCATCCTTATCCTTTATGTTTTCCGCAAGAACAAGCATAAGATCCTGATGTTCTGCTCTGTAATGCTCCTGGGATGCATCGTTCTTCTTCTGATGACGGTTTTCCGTGTGGACAGCCTTAATACTCTGATGACTTATCTTTCGCTTTATACGATTCCTTTGTATTTCTTAGTCAGGAAGGAATCCGATAGGAGAAGACATTTTAAGGATCTCATTGTGTTCTTATGGATATCGTCCTTTATTGCCGGTGTTGTTTATTCAATGACCGCACTGGACGGTGCGATCAAGTTCTCCGCAGGTACCAGGACCGGCGCCATCGTTACTGTCCTTTTGCTGTTTGAAGCAATCAGGATGAGTGAGATGAAGAGCGACCGCAAGACAGTTTTTGGAATTCTGGCATCTGCCATGGTCGTAATGAATGTATTTGCGTTGTATTCATTTTCTTTCGACGGTATAAAGCCTTTGGAATGCACCGCAAGGATCAGGACAGGAATCTATAAGGGGATCATTGATCTTCCTGATAATGCAAAGCGATATGAGACCGTCGAAAAAGATCTCGCTGAAGTAATCAAAGACGGCGATAAGACGATAGCCTGCGGTCCGTTTGCGATGGAGTTCTATCTCATGACGGACCTTAAGCCTGATGCGGCAAATCTCTGGGATCCAAACAACACGGAGCTTGCTTTCCAGTACTATAAAACCTATTACGGAGAGCCTGATATCATCGTTCTGCACGATTCTGCAGGCGATATTACAAGTCCTGAGTTCCTTGAATTTGTGGATGAGAATTACGAGTTTGCCAAATACACGGACGGGTTTATAATCTATCACCATAAATAAACGCTTTTTCGCAGACGGGAAGGCATAAGGGGATCAAATGGAAGAAAAAGTATTATACGTTTCAGATCTTGACGCAACGCTGATGCACAAAGATCTGAAGATATCGGATTTCTCGGTTAAGACTATTAATGAACTGGTCGCAAAGGGTGCAGCCTTTACCTATGCAACGGCAAGGTCTATCTCTAGTGCGGGAACGATCACAAAAGATCTCAATTTAAGGCTTCCTGTGATCACGAGAAATGGCGCAGTTCTCGCAGACAATAATACCGGAAAGATAATCGAGAAGGCATTATTCACGGAAAGCGAAGTTGATCTGCTGAAGGAAATGCTTCCTGAACTGCCAAGAACAGGCTTCGTGTCATGCTATTTCGGTGATGACATGAAGAAGGTCTTTGCAGACACTCTGCATACTCCGGAGCTTCAGGGTTATCTGGATTACTACAAGGATGATCCGTCTGTGGTTTTCTCTTCTGATCTTACAGGAATGTTCAGAGGGGATCCCGGCTATGTGACCATCATTGGAGATAAGAGTGAGACCGAGCCGCTCTATATCCGTGCAAGGGAATATAACGGCTGGGAGTGCCTGTTCCAGAAGGATGTTTACAGGGATGAATACTGGCTTGAGATAGCCCCTCAGAACAGCACAAAAGCAAAATCCATACTCAAACTTAAAGAAGAGTATGGATTTGATAGGCTGGTTGTTTTCGGAGATTCCGTAAATGATATTCCGATGTTTAAGATCGCTGATGAGGCCTATGCGGTAGCTAACGCCGTTGATGAGCTGAAGGCTTTAGCAACAGGCATCATCGGGAGCAATGAGGAGGATGCGGTTGCTGTATATCTGAGCAAGGCAGAACCCGGCAAGCTCTGATAAGAATGGCCGCAAAACGGGGCATTAGTGCATTGTAACAGCGTCTCAACGGCGTATAATCAAATTAATAAAACGTTTGAGTATTTAATCCTTACTGTATATGTAGTCTAACTATTTTATCGGATTAACAGTTCCGATCGTTATTTGTTTCAATGTTGATAATACGTATTATACGTGTTATTATATAATTGCCTGAAGAGGTGTCAGATATGAAAATATCCGAGATGAAGAAATTGCTTAGGAAGAATGGCTGCCATTTTGTCAGGGAACTTACCAACCACGAAGAATGGTATTCGCCAATTACAAAGAGCAGCTTTATCATACCAAGACACAATTCACAGGAGCTGAAGACCGGCTTGGAGAATGCAATCAGAAAGCAGGCGGGAATTGAGAAATATTAATGTTGAGAGGGAAAGATATGAATAAGAAATTATCTCATTCTCCTTTATATGTTTATCCGGCAGTGTTTACACCGGAACCGGAGGGCGGTTATTTTGTTCATTTTCCGGATATTGAGAATTGTTTTACATGTGGTGACACATTGGAAGAGGGAATAATGATGGCAGAGGAAGCACTTGCTCTTATGGTTTATTCTAACTATGAAGAGAAAGGCATTGAAGCTCCAAAGCCAACACCTATTAATGAGATCAAGCTTAAGAAAAAAGAGTTTTCTTCATATGTAGCATGCGATACTACTCAATGCAGACGGAAGTTTGGAACCAGATCAGTAAAGAAAACACTGACAATCCCTGAATGGCTTAATGAGGCAGCCATGGCAGAAAGAATCAACTTCTCCCAGGTCCTGCAGGATGCCTTAAAGGAGAAGTTGAGAGTCAGCTGATATTAATCGTGAAGTTGCAATTTATTTAGCTTCATCCAATACTGTCTGAAGCCTCTTCTGCATTACGGTAATTACGTCTTCCATGGATTTCTGTCCGTTAAAGTATGCGGAAGATTCTTCCATAAGTATGCTCTCAACTGCGCTTCCGGCACTCATTCCGCCATATGAGGAAGATAAGATCTCCTCATACTTATCGATGGCTTCAGGACCGAGTTTTGCTTTCTTGACGGCTATATCGTATTTGCTCTCTTCGTCGATTTCCGCGTTATAGACATCAAGCTTTTTTCCGGCTATATAACGGAGCGCTTCACGGTTGATCGGATTAGATTCCTTGTAGCACTGGATATCGTAAGAGAGCAGGAGCTTTACGAAATCTGCGCAGGCATCGGGGAACTTCGTATCAGCTGAGATGCTTACGAATTCACTTGAAACAGTGAGCGGTCCTCTGCCGTCATAGGAAGGGAGGCCATATACACCGATGCTGCTTCCGAAGAGCTTATATCTGTCTAAATAGTTCTCGAAAGAATAGAAATTGCCGTAAACTGCTCCGATCTTTCCATCGACCTCGGCGGGCTTGCCTGTGATAGCTGTATCTATTTCCGTTACTACTTCGGCAACCGCGCGGTTGTGTTCGGTTATATAACCGAATCCATAATCATCAGATGAAGCTGTAACATCGCTTCCGTATTCGTCAACAAACAGCATCAGATTTCTGAAATCTTCACTTTGGAGATCGACTTTTTCGTCCTTAATGAAATTATCACTCATGTTGAGGAAGAGCTTGGTGAAGTATTCAGGTTTGCTCATTTCAAAGCCCTTGGTCTTGCTTATCGGATCAACACCGTTGCATTTGTCATTTAAGAATTTCTTATATTCGTCGAATGTAAATCCGAGTTTTCCGGAAGGAACATTGGAAGAATCGGTAATGATCCCTGATGCGCTTATGTCCAAAGGCATGCGGTATAAAGAATTGCCTGACATGGACGCTTCCAATGCATTCGAGAAATATTCCTGCTTATATGAAGATTCATTAAAGTTGAAGTAAGGAGCCAGATCCAGATAACGGCTGCTGTCAGAAGGATCCGATACAGGATTATAAAGAAGTGTGATATCCGCATCTGCGTCTTGATATTCGCCTGAATCATCATACGGCATAACGAATTTTACGAAGCACGGATTATCCTGTCTGTTATAGATCTTAGCAGCATACAGATCTGAATACTCGGGATATGAATCTTCGCCAAGCGACATGGTGATAACCGTCTTGCCGGCATTTGGATTACGGTCTGCTTTTTTCAGATGCATGATCTTGTAATTATCGACAGTAGAATAAAAGCCGGAGTTATCGTAAACATATCCGCCGAGAACGATGTCATTGCCGTCATCTGATACATACAAAGTCTGCGTGTCAATGATGTCGTAAAATGACTCGTCGATATCGCCGTAATCAAATATCTGTTTCAGAGTACCTGCTTCAGGATCAACAAGATTCAACCCGTGAAAATCACGCGAAAGTGTCTTGCCGTTGCAGTATTCGAGCATATAGGTCTCTTCGCTGCCGTAAAGACCTTTGAGTTCGGATACTTCTCCGGTCGCAAGATCCAACTGAACATATACAAGTTCATTCTGAGCTATTACCTGAATAATGGCTTTTCCGTTATCCGAAGGAAGGATCTCGCCGATGTTAGAGTACCCATATCGGAAAAGGTCGTAGAATTCTGGTTCATATTGGGTCCCGTCAGGTCTTACTACGAACAAAATGTTTTCTTGCCAAGTGGAATCATATAAAGAAAAAAGCTTGTAGCCGTTTGTCGTATACAGATCTTCAATGGAAAATCTGTCTTCGTTGCCCCCTCTAGGATCCGGAACAGTTAATTCCTCACCATTTAATAAATATCCTTTTTCCTTGTCCGTACTGCCGTTTCTCTCGATAACACGTTCCAAAAGATTGAGCTTGCCGTCAGATATCCAAGCCTTTTGGACAGTCCTGAACTTTCCGTTTTCGTAAGATATAGCGTTGGTCTTCTCCAAAAGCTTTCCGTCATAGGAGTATCTGAGGATCGATTGATCATACAGTTTGAGAAGTTCTTCATCTGTAAGTTTGCTATAGTCTCCACTGTAATACTTTGATGCTTCGGACATAAGATATACTGAATCTTCGGATGCGCCAACAACCTCAAACCAGGAGTATTCGTATTTGTCTGAAGGATACAGATCGCCGGTTTCAAATGAAGTAACTTCATACCAGGGATCGGTTTCCTTGATGACTTCGTATTTTTTCTTTTTTGAAGAGCATGAAGATGATGATAATGCGATGAGCATTACCAAAAGAGCAGAAATGAGTTTTATGTCTTTTCTAGTTTTCATGAGTTTATTCTATACCAATCCGTGCGCGAAAAGAGTTAAGATTCAGGTAACATTTATGTCCTCAAATTGATTTGGGAAAGGTTTAGGAATAAGATTTTGACATGAGCAGAATATTGATCGTAGAAGATGATGAAGATATCGGTGCAGTCCTTCAAAAAGAGCTGATGAAGGACGGCTATGAAGTCCTGCGCGCGGTAACCGGAACTGAAGGCCGCATGATGCTCGGCACGAATCCTGACCTGATCCTTATGGATCTCATGCTGCCGGGCCTTACGGGAGAAGAACTCCTTACGCATATTCCTAAGGAGACTCCTGTTATTGCCGTAAGCGCCAGATCTTCAGTCGATGACAAGGTATCCCTCTTATCCAGCGGGTGCGTTGACTATATAACCAAACCCTTTGATATCAAGGAGCTCAAAGCAAGAGTCATAGCAGCGCTTCGTACTGTAGAGAATAAGAAGAGTTCAAACGTCATCACATGCGGCGATATGACAATCGATACCGACAAGCATGAAGTAAAGATAGAAGGTAAGGAATTAAAGCTTACGAGGACAGAATATGCGATCTTAAAGATGCTGGCATCAGGTGACGGACGCGTTATTTCGAAGTCCGAACTGTTGGATCTGATAAAGAGCGAGACTCCTGATTGTACCGAGAGTTCGGTCAAGGTCCATGTAAGCAACCTTCGAAAGAAGATAAAGGAAATAACAGATATTGAATATGTGGAAGCAGTATGGGGCATAGGCTTCAAGCTGAAAGGAGACACTTAATGGAAAACGTACTCTCTACAAAAGACCTGTGTAAGAATTACGGTAAGAACCGTATCCTTAAGAACGTTAATATGGATATCCCGAAGGGAGCGATCTTCGGCCTTGTCGGCAGAAACGGCGCAGGTAAGACTACGCTTATGAGGATCATCACAGGCCTTGCAGCGCCGACTTCCGGTACTTACAGCATCGGAGGCATTAACAGCAATGACAAGAAGATATTAGCTGTGAGAAGACGTATGGGTTCCATTATCGAGAGCCCTGCTGTCTACAAGAATCTTTCAGCATATGACAATATAAAGCTTCAATATATCAATCTGGGAATGACTACATATGACACCATCCCGGATCTTTTAGAGCTTGTTGAACTTCAGGATACGGGAAAGAAGAAGGCAGGCAAGTTCTCGCTCGGTATGAGACAGCGATTAGGCATTGCAATAGCCCTGTGCGGTAATCCTGATATCCTTGTCCTTGATGAACCTATAAACGGTCTTGATCCGCAGGGTATTATCCAGATGCGTGAGATCCTTTTGAGGATCAATCATGAGAAGCATACGACGATCCTGATCTCAAGCCATATTCTTGAAGAGTTATCCAAGCTTGCAACACATTACGCATTCATCGAAAAGGGTGAGATCTTGCAGGTGTTGAGCAGCCACGAACTGATGAGCAAAGTGCGTAAGGCATCTAGGCTTAAGACTACATCTACAGAGCTCTTGTGCCCTGTTTTCGACCGAGAGGGAATCGAATATAAAGTCGAGGACGAAGAGAATATCGATATCTATTCCGATATTACTGCAAGCAAAATATTCAATCTTGCTAATGAAGCAGGAGCTGAAGTCATCAGCATAAATGAGAATAATGAGAGTCTTGAAGGCTACTTTATGAATCTTGTTGCCAAGAAGGACGGAATCTCATGATCCGTGCATTAAGATCATCTTTTTTCAGATTCTTCAGGACGGGACTCTTTTTCAAGAGCCTTGTATTTACTGCTGTCCTGGCATTCTTTCTTATCTTCAGAACTTGTACTGAGGATATGTATCTCCTGCCGTTTCAGCAGCCTAAATTCATAAACAATACATTCGTTATGACAACAATGCTGACTCTTGTTTATGTAGTTCCGTTTGGTACGGCGGTATTTTCGACGATCCTTACAGGATCAGACGTGTCATTCCGTTCGATAAACAATAAGATCGCAACAGGAATCTCGAGAACACAGATCTTCCTGTCTGATCTTATAGTTACTGTTTTTGCAACCGAATGCTCTGTCATTCTTCAGGCCGTGGTAATCTGGCTGTTTGCGAGATTTGCACCGGTAAAGCAAAATGTCGTTCTAAACAGCAGGATCATTAACCTTATGCTGTGCATCATGGTGATCTGCGCTGCTTTCTGCGCGTTTTTTGTCCTTATTCAGTATTTCAGCAGCAACAAGCTTTTGGCACTTATAATCTCGCTTCTGATCATACCGGCGCTTTTTGTTTCAACTCAATTGCTCGAGCAGAAATTAGATGAGCCTTACAGGCTGTATCAATATGAATATATTGAGGGTGAAGAGCCGAAAGTCACCGGGTGGGAAGTCAATCCTGCTTATGTCAGCGGAACATCAAGAGAAGTGCTGACATTTATTTATAACACGACTCCTTATACTTACAAGTTTGCTAATGCGGATAAAGAGGCTCTCAAATCCGAAACTATGGCTTCAGGCATGATCTTTTTGGTGTCGACTGTTCTCGGAATAGTAAGTATCAACAAGAAGGAGTATTCGTAATCTATGAAAAAGATACTTTCAGGTATGCTTTTCAGGCTCGTCAGAGGTTATGAGATATGGGCTCTCCTGGCTTTATTTTTCCTGATATCCGGTTATTTTACATTTGTGGAAATAGCAACCTTAGATTATGTAGCTGTTAAAACCGGCTATACAAATACCTTTTACATAGACATGGAAGATTCGGTAATAACGAAGGAGAATGCCGAACAATACTGTTATAAGAACTCAGGCATCAGCGCATATGACCTTTACAGATACAGAATAGAAAAGTTACCACAGGAAACTTTTGACAAGATCCACAAAGATATGAACTCTGAACCGGTATATGAAGTAAGAACGATATTCAGATTGGTGTTCAGATCTTACCTTGTCGCTTCTGTACTTATGGTCATATTTATTCCTATATTCTTCGGAAGGCTGTTCAGTGACGGAACGATCAAGAATCTGGTGTCCGGCGGTTATAGCAAAAGGCTTATCTATCTGTCATCACTCTTATTGACGTTTGCCATTGATCTGGTACTGAACGTGGCAAGCTTAGTGATAATTGCAGTATTGTGCCTGATCTTACAGTGGCTGCCGCCGATATATCTTCCTGTATTGTTACCGGCATTTTTGCTTTCTGTTTTGCTGTCATTTACCATAACTTCTGTCAGCATCGGATCTTTGTTTGCCGGCGGGAAAAAGACAGTAGCTTTTATCCTGGGGTTTGTTATGGTAGCCGCACGCTTTTTCTCCAGTTCTTTTTTTGCGTCGGGACTGCTTTTGTCCGGACAGTTAATGAGTTATCATGACTTGAGCGAAGAGACAAAAGAACTGATCAAAGAAAGCGGTCCTAACAACCTGGAGGTGAAGCTTGATCTGTCTCAGTTTATCGAAAAATTCTATATCAATGGGGAACGGGTAATTTACGTATTTGCTGATGAGAGTACTTATCCTAAGGCTGTAGTAAATACTCTTCTGGTACTCGTTTATGGTGATCCGTATTTGATCGATACAACTTTTGTGTATGTTGGTTACGATGCTTATTCGATGGCACGTGACGGCCTTATGGCGATCAATTTTGCAGCTAATGCTTTCTGGATCTTATTTTTCAATGGCGTTGCATTATTCATATTTAACAAGCGTGAGCTTCATTGCTGATTATAAGGATATCTGAATCATATGAAAAAGTGCATTTCTGGGATGATATATAACCTGTTAAGAAGCTATGAGATATGGGCTCTGCTGATCCTTGCCGTGCTGACTTCAGCACTATTCGATTTCAGCAATCTGAGGGATCTGGACATAGTCAATGCCGGTGTTTTCGGTGAGACCATAACTTATAACGAAGATGATCCTGAATTGGAAACAGTAATGATCACTCCGGAAAATGTCTCCCGGTATACTTTCAAAGACAGCGGCATCAGCGCTTTTGACGTTTACAGGTTGAGAGTAGAGCCGATCTCAAAGGATACATACAAAAAGATCTTAGAGGATATGTTTAGTTTGCCTCACGACGAGATGTGGACAATCTATAAGGCAATGATCCAGCTGGATATCTTGCCCGCTATACTGATCGCCATTTTTATCCCTGTATTTTTCGGAAGACTGTTCAGCGATGGTACGATCAAGAATTATCTGGCCTGCGGCTTCAGCAAAGCAGAGATCTTCCTGTCGGCTTTTGTACTGACACTCATTATTGATGCTGCAGTATTTCTCATAAGATTGCTTATGTTCGCTTTGATGTGCTGTATACTGCGCTGGCAACCGCCTATATATCTGCCGGTCCTGATCCCGTCTGCAGCTTTGTCATTGCTGACACTGTTTATGGTAACTTCGGTCTGTCTGGCAGCACTGTTTATCAGCACCAAGAAGACAATTGCTTTTATAGTAGGGTTCCTGATGGCATTTTCTTTCAATATTTCTGTCTCGAAAGTTGCCATGGCGCTCTTTTGGAATTACGGGTACGTCACTAATGAATCTGCTGAGCTCAAAGAATATCAAGAAATCATAAAAGAGCAGGGCAGAAACGCATTATCCGAGAAGTTTAATTACGAAGCTTTCTCAAGTGACTTTTATTATGACGGTAAAATTGTCATCAGTTATGGTATAGCAGAAGAGATTCCAGAAACTGTTAAAAATGCTTTGCTGGCAGCTACCTATGCAGATCCTGTTATGATCCAGAGTGTGGAATATTCTTTTGAACCATATCTTCTGGTAAGAGACGGAGTTATGTATCTTTCAATGGGAGTTAATGTCTTTTGGACAATTCTTGCTACGGGAATAGGAGTATTTGTATTCAGGAAACGCGAAATTCATTGCTGATCACGGGAAAGGCCGCAATATTGGGGAAAAAGTATGAGGAAGCTTTTGTCAGGATATTTATTCAGATTGATCAAGAGCATAGATAAATGGGTGCTCATATTTTTATATGCATTGGCATCGTCGTATTTGATCTATACATTTGTCAGTTCTAAGAGCTTTATAACAATGACGCGTGGAAACCATACGCTGCCTTGGGGCGAGCATGGTGAGATTACCATCAGCAAAGACAATGTCAAAGATTATAAGTTCGAAAGCCTTGGTGTCAGCGAATATAACTTGTATAGAGTTGACAGTGAACCGATCCCGCAGGAGGAATACGATGCGATCTTCGATAAGTGTGGCAGCATAGCTACTGGTGAGAAAGAGATATTGTTCGGATTAATAGAGTTTTTGCATGTCGTTCCTGCTGTTATCGTTCTGATCCTGATCCCGGATTTCTTCGGAAGCATGTTCAAGGACAGAACAATAAAGAATCTTATTGCCTGCGGTTACAGTAAAGGCAAGATTTATCTCTCTTCTCTTGTTTTTTCATTCCTTTTGAATCTTGCCATGATCCTTGCGAATATTATTATTTATATTTTGCTGTGTATATTCTATATGTGGAAGCCGCCGGTATATCTGCCTGTCGTGATAGTAATGCTCCTTGTTGAGATATTAATTACATTTACGCTCTCTTCAATCAGTCTCGCTTTTGTATTTATAAGTGGAAAACGAACAGTTGCATTTATTGCAGCGTTCCTGATGATATGGGCGGTGATCGGTGTATACATAAGCAAATATGAAAGCGGTGGAACTTTATTAATAGATTCGGTTTATTACGAGGTAAATGACTACGAAAACACTGATAGAGCAGCGTGGGAGGAATACATGTATATTTTGGAGCATGAAGGCTCAAATGTGTTTGAAGAAAGGTTTGATATTTTTACATTCCGTGATAAAACGTATTACAAGGGAAGAGAACTGAAGTTGACTATTGAAGGCTATATGCCTCCTGTTAAAAAGTTTGCAGGGATGGCCATTATATATTTGGATCCGTTAGTTGTTGAGAGGTTTGAGAGTTTTGGTTTAGGACAATATGTTGCCTGCCGGGACGGAATAATGGCGATGGAATTAGCAAACAATGTGTTCTGGATCTTATTATCCACGTGCGCCGGAATCGCGTTCTTTAAAAAGCGCGAGCTGCCTTTGTGAGGAATCTGTCAGATGAAAAAGATCATTACAGGATTATTCTTCCGGCTGATCAAGGGCTTTGAGATATGGGTCCTCTTGTCACTGATGCTTATAGCATCGGTTTACATTAATTATCAGCTTATTGAATATGAGTTGGGATTCTTTTCTGAGAGTGCTTTTGTGAATCCTGAAGATCGTGATTATTACAGGTTCAGTGATCTCGGCGTAAGTGCTCATGACACATACTGGTATTGTTTTGAGCCTGTTCCGAATGAATCGTACGATAGACTTTCTATCCCTAATACCTGTGCTCCGATAGAGCCTGGTGTATTTGTTATGGTTTTGAGTCTGAACATAATTGTCCCTTCGGTACTGATGATGGTATTCATTCCTGTATTCTTCGGGCGGATGTTCACCGACAGAACTGTAAAGAATTATATTTCCTGTGGATTAAGCAAAGGAATGATTTATATTGCTTCTGTGATATTTGCTTGTATTGTAGATACCATTTTGTATTTTACAGGACTGTTTGCGTTTGCTTTAGTCTGTATTCTTGCCGGATGGATGCCGCCTATATATTTACCTGTGGCTCTATCGGTGATCCTGGCAATGCTTTTGATTATGTTTACTATGTCATCTGTTTGTTTGGCAGCACTGTTCATCAGTTACAGTGAGCACTTATCCCTTGTAACCGGATTCCTTATGCTGATCTTGATTTTTATACCTGTCAGTGCAGATAGTTATTTCAAGGTGAATGAATCTTATGGTTATGACTTCGATTCACAAGATGAATATATTCTGATCGTCAAGGAAAAAGGCGGTAATGTCTTTTCTTCTAAGCTGGATCCGACAGAACTGATCATAAGAACGTATTATGGTGATAAGGACCTTAAGATATATGGGGAAAGTTCTCTTACTCCGGGTGAACGTGCCTCTGCATTAGCAGTTGTATATGCTGATCCGTTTATTGCTGAATATATCATTAACAGCAACACACTCCCGGCCTGTCTTCTGTTACGTGACGGTTTTATGGCGATAAAAGCGGCAAGTAACGTGTTCTGGATATTGTTTTTCGCGTACACCGGAATCACTTTCTTTAAAAAGCGCGAGCTGCCTTCGTGAGGAATTTGTCAGATGAAAAAGATCATTACAGGATTATTCTTCCGGCTGATCAAGGGCTTTGAGATATGGGCCCTGATCGCGCTGCTGATCTGGTCATCGGCTGTGATTGATAAGAACATCTTTGCTAATGTAGCAGTATCGGCGTATCGGGATGATTATATCGTTGGCGTAAGTGATTCAAATGGCCCGGTCAGTTCTGAAACCATAGTTTCCCGGCGCTTTGAATATACAGGTATCAGCGCTTCTGATCTTTACAGGCGTGAATGCGAACCGGTTATAAATACGATAGATGATCCCGATGAGTATGAACACTTATTTTGGTGTGATGAAGAGGTGGAGTTTATATGCTCCAGTATGGGGTCACGGATCTTAGCACCTGCAGTGCTGATGGTTTTGTTTATTCCGGTTTTCTTCGGAAAGCTTTTCAGCGACGGAACATTAAAGAATTATATAGCCTGCGGTCATAGTAAAGGAACGATTTATTTTGCATCGCTTCTGTTCTGTTTTGCTCTGGATGTGCTTATGGTCTTTTTAAACTTCCTGATATTTGCCGGCTGGTGCTTATATTATGCGTGGAAGCCGCCTATATATCTTCCGGTTTTGCTTGTTTTGCTTGCTTGCTCTATGCTGTTGTTGTTCAGTATTACTTCGATATGTTTGGCTTTCTTATTAGCTAGTCATAAAAGAGCACTTGCATTTATTGCAGGATTTATCCTGGTGCCATGCTTATTGTTAACTAAGGCACCGACAGCGTTGGCTTTTGGAGCAGTCTTTAATTCCAGGAATATCATTGAGGACGAAAACTACGATAAGTACTTAAATATTTACAGAAAGAATCGGGAGGAAAGAATTTATTTACAGCCATATCTATGGCGTTTAGAACTGTCAGATCTCTCGGAGCATATCTATTATGAAGGAGAAGAGATCAATATCTTCACGGAAAGCAACCTTAATCCTGCTGTAAGGTGCGCACTTGAGCTTGCTATCTTTATGAATCCTGCTTCAGTTTATCAGTTTACATTCAGTTATGAAGGAAGCGAGCTTCCTCCATACATGATCTGCCGTGACGGCCTTGCTTCGGTTAATATCGCATGCAATATCTTCTGGATTACACTCTCATCAGGCATTGGGGTTTCTGTCTTCAGGAAGCGGGAGGTTGCCAGCTGAAGACTTAAGATATTATTGTGTTATCATTATCCATAACCTAATAAAGGAAGTCATACATCTTGCCTGTACTTATCGTTATCTGCGTTTTGCTTGCCATAGCACTTACCCTTGCGGTCATTAAGATCGTTCTCTTAAGGCGCGGTTTTGATGAGCTTACTGAAAATATAGAAGACCAGGTAAGCGGAAAGACTCAGATCCCTGTTACTCTGACTACTTCAGATCCTCATGCAAGACACACTGCTGAGATCCTTAACAGAGAGCTTAAGAATCTTGACAGGGAGCGCAACGAATACTTAGACGGCAACCGCAAGGTTGCAGAAGCCGTTACGGGAATATCCCATGATATAAGAACGCCTCTTACGGCGATCAATTCCTATTTGGACCTGATGGCTGATGAGAAGGATGAGGAATTAAAAGCCCAGTATCTTGAGCGAATCAAGAGCCGCACTCTTTCACTTAGCGACCTCGCGGACGAACTTTTCAAATACAGTACTTCCACGGATCCCGAGAGATATCCTGTACAGACAGAGAATATTGCTTCCGAGCCTATCGATATCTGCAGAGTATTGGAAGAATGCATGCTCTCGTTTTATGCCGGTTTTAAGAAGAGAGGGATCGAACCTGATATCGAGATACCTGATGAGCCTGTATTTGTATTATGCGATAAGAAGAGTGCAAACCGTATTTTCGAGAACATAATCGGCAATGCTATCAAGTATGCCAACAACGATCTGAAAGTAAAGCTCGATCCGAAAGGGCAGGTAATATTCAGCAATCCTGCACCGGACCTGACTCCTGTGTCGGCCGCAAAGCTTTTCGACCGCTATTTTACGGTAAAAGAGGGCAATGCTTCTACAGGTTTGGGCTTCTCGATAGCGAAAGAACTCATAACAAGGAATAACGGAACGATCGAAGCTGATCTTAAGGACGGCATTCTCATGATCACCGTCAGCTTTAATCTGAAGGAAGCTGAAGAGCAGAACTGATCTAGCCGATCTTCTCATAATGCCAGATCATGCTGTCATCAAGGCCTGAGTGCATAAGTGTTCCGTAGAGGACATAGTTGACCTGAGGCTTACCCTCAGAGAACCATAAGATATAGTCGTCATCAAATCCTACCGCAAGCTTGTCACCGTCAGTATAGAACTTAAATGCCTGTGTAAGGTTAACGTTCTTTGCCTGCCAGCTTGTGATGCCGTTATCAACCGTCAGATATCTGTCGCCGTCTTTTTCTTTTATGAGTGTCTTATCGCCTTTGTTGATGAGCTCGCATTCGATCCGTGTATCACCGCTTGTTAAGATGTAAGTGCCGTCGCCTAAAGGATTCCAGGATTCGACATAGGTCCTGCTTATGTAGTCCTTGTATAAAGCCCTGTCCTGAGGCAGCTGGGTACGCATGGTGGCAAGCCCTAAGACTTCTCCGAATACCAGAACGGTGGCTGCTGCAGCCAGTGTAAATGAGAATGACCAGGAGATCTTTGTGTTATTCAGTTTCTTAATCTTCTCTTTAAGCGGAGTCTTGTCTCTTGAGGCAAACCATTCCTTAAACAATCTTAGACCCAATAAGCTTATCGGGAAGAGGATCATGAAGTATGAGAAGACATACTGTGATTTGGCTTCCCAGAAGGTGTGGAAGATAAAGCCGCCGACAAATATCATCGGCATGATGAGCGCTTCTTCGAGGTGCTTTTGCTTTTTTGCGAACCAGAGGGAAAGGACTACTCCGGTCCATACTATGACCTGGAAAAATGACAGTGCGATAAGCACCGGGTATGCGTGCTCCGGTCTTATGAATTCGTAGAACCACTGCGCCGTATCGTGCTCGGGGCATGTCTGGATGCACATATAAGCCTTATATGCGGGATCTGCCCACTGGTGAAGCTGCTTTCTGGTAAAGAAATTCAGGAAATAAGCGGGCTCTTCCATCATCTCCGTCAGTGACGCTTTATATACTTCAGCTGCATATGCGGACTGCGCTTCCTTATCGCCGCCGAACTGTTCATAAGTATCCGCGTTAAAACCGTTATAGCCGCCGGGATAGTTCTGATCGTTCTCCTGGACGCCCATGGCAAGGTAGGAGATGTAGCTGACGCCTCCGTTAAGAGGAAGTCCTGTTAAATTCCTCATTACAAGAAGCGGTATGAATGAAGACAGCCAGACGCAAAGGATCATTGCCGGAACAACAATAAGACGCTTGTAATTCCTGACAGAGATTGCCTTGAACAGACAGTATATTGCGATGCCTACTGCAAAGATCATCTGGTTGCTCTTGATGACGCAGGAGAAGAACATGGCGATAAGTGAGAGAACCGAATATAGGGCCTTGTTCTTTTCGAATGCCTGTACGATAAGCCTTACAGCAAGAACTGACAGCGCGAGGGCAGCGATGTTTCCGTAGATGTAAAGAGCGTAGAGAGTTGACGGCATAAAGAAGATGCCTGTAACAAGGAGCAGGAGCTGCGATGTTTTCCCGAGTCCTATCTGCTTTCCTATAAGCGATAATTCGTTATAGAGCAGCACGAGGCAAAGCACATTTACAAGCCTGAAGAAAGTGTAATTGTATGTGCCGACGGCAAAGCTTGCGAGATAGGAGAGGAGGGCCAGACCATACTGGTTCGGATAGATATCCATGTATCCGGCAGGCCGGAAAAACTCCGTATTGCCGTTCCTAAGATCAGCGACGCTTACCTGGACATTCAGCTGGTCAGCAGTTGTACCAAGCCCGCAGGAAAGGGAGAATACGACTCCTATGACCGCAATAAGTGCCAGGAGTATTATCTTCAGCAAAGTGAAGTGTTTATTTGCAAACTCCCTGATCTTTATCCTGTCGCAGAAGATTACTCCCGTTAAGGCAAGCGCTATAGCAAGCAGGTTGAAGATAACGATATCACCTGAGAAGTAGTTCATCTGGAATCTGTCAGCGGTCGTAAAACAGGTGCAGAACAGATTCAATATCAATATGTAAATTGATAAGGCAAATGAAATAACTGAGATTATGTTGCGGTAGATCTTCATAAAAAGATTATACGCTAAAACATGTTTGAAGTGCTCGTGCATAAATAATAAATAAGCACGCAACCTTTTGACTGCGTGCTTAATGATGAGATCCTGATCAACCGGTATAGTATCAGTCTTCCTGAGTCTCTTTAATGATCTTGGCGTTTTCTTCCTGGGTCTTCGGATCGAAGGAAAGCATCGGTTCAATATCCTTGCCGTGGAGTCTTCTGTCAACGTAGTTCCTGGTGAGCTTCATTACAACAGGGCTCATTGCGAGAACACCGATGAGGTTGGGGATCATCATGAGACCGTTGAATGTATCGGAGATATCCCATGCGATAGAAGAAGTCATGAGGGCGCCAGACAGGATCATGATAACGAATAATACCTTATAGATCTTTGTGATAACTGGCGCATGCTTTCCTGCCAGGTATTCGACTGCCTTTGAGCCGTAGTGAGACCAGCCGAGGATAGTCGTAAATGCGAATGCGAGAATTGCAAGGGCAATGAATATCCTGCCGAATTCGAAGTTACCGAACTTGAAGATAGTATTGAAAGCCTCAGCTACAAGTGTAGCATCAGAAGCTGTGTCTGCAGCACCTGTTGTAAGGTCGATAACTCCTGATGTAAGGATCGTAAGAGCTGTCATCGAGCAGACGATGATCGTATCGGCAAAAACTTCAAAGATGCCCCAGAGGCCCTGCTTAACAGGCTCTTTGACGTTGGAGTTGCTGTGTACCATAACTGATGAACCGAGGCCTGCTTCGTTTGAAAAGACGCCTCTCTTGCATCCCTGTGTGATTATCGTCTTGAAGGCAACGCCTGTAGCGCCGCCCCAGGCAGCCTGCTTTGTGAATGCCATGGTGAAGATTGCCTTGAAAGCAGGGAGGATGCCCCTGAAGTTTGCGATGATGATGATAATGCTTCCAAGAACGAAAAGGACTACCATTACAGGAACTACTGTCTCAGCTACGGTAGCGATCCTCTTAAGACCGCCTAAAACAACGAATCCTACGAGCACCATCAGAATTATTCCGACGATGAGCATGTAGAGCGTGACATCAGTATCGCCTGATGAATAGAGAACCTTGGAAGACAGCGGCTTGATGTCAAATGCCGATGTGAAGTTGATTACGATCTTGTTGACCTGGCCCATGTTTCCGATACCGAATGCTGCAAGCGCTGCGCATACCGCGAAAATTATGGCAAGGATCCTTCCTATGATCTTCATGTGCGGATAACCGCCCAAGCCGTCCTGGAGATAGTACATGGCACCGCCTGACCATTCTCCTTCATGATTCTTTCTTCTGTAGTAGATGCCGAGGATGTTTTCGGAATAGTTGGTCATCATGCCGAAGAATGCTGCGACCCACATCCAGAAAACAGCGCCCGGGCCGCCTGTCATAATGGCTGCGGATACGCCTGCAATGTTGCCGACACCTACTGTAGCTGCAAGAGCCGTGCAGAGTGCCTGGAACTGTGAAATGGATGCTTTTTCTTTTGTGTGGGAGATAACCTTTTTATCGAAAAGGCTTCCGATGGTCTTTTTCCACCAGTGCCCGAAATGAGTGACCTGGAAAAACCCTGTTAAGATCGTCATGAGGATTCCGGTGCCGATGAGAAGGATGATACCGATCTTTACCCAGACGAATTCGTTGATTACGTCATTAATGCCTGCCAAAGTGTCCCAAAATGAATTGTCCATAAACATTCTCCTGATTACGAATGGTTTATTTTATACTGACAGATATATTTATGGCAACAAGCTGTTTTTGCATTTCACCTTCGAAAATCAGCCACTTACCGCTTTTCGCGATACAGGGAAAAAAGCCTTTGCTAGTATTTGGCTACAAACAAGGAAACAGGAGGTGACAGATATGATCAAGGCATTCATTACGAGTTCTTGAAGTTCGCATCGTTCAGGAAGAAAAATGAGGTAACATAAGAGCATCTTTCCATCGGAGGATTACTCAAAGTGAAGGTAAGTATTGATATTTCATCTGAATATAAAGAGCCGTTTGCCGTTATCCATACGGCCAAGGTAACTGACGAGATCCAGAGGGCAGTGGATATGCTGGGCACGGAAGAGACACCGGTAACTGCTTTCAGGAACGAAGAAGACATTGTGGTCTTAAAACCCGACGAGATATACATGGTAAGGGTAGAGGACGGGGATACGATCATATACGGCGCGAAGAGCCAGTACCGCTCAAGAAGAAGGCTCTACGAGCTTTCAGAACAATTGGGGAGCAAGTTCATGCAGATATCAAAGACCACACTGGTAAACCTCTCATATATGGACAGCATAGAACCCGGATTCTCAGGCACGCTCTTATTGAAATTAAAGAACGGAAACAAAGATTATGTTTCCAGAAAATACCTTCCGGCATTTAAGAAATATTTGGGATTATAAGGAGGTAATAGCAATGAAAAATGTAATTAAAGAAGTTTTGAAGAGTACGGTAATAAGCATCAGTATGGCGCTTACGATCTTCTGCCTTATCGGAATGGCGTTCGATATCGCTTTCGGCGGCAACTTCAGCCTTACAGACTACGGATATACGAAGATGGCTTTAGGAAGTATCCTGGTAGGCCTGGGATTCGGAATCCCTACAATCGTATATCACAAGGAGAGCATCCCGACTCCCGTAAAGGTAATAATCCACATGGGAATAGGCTGCGCGATCTACACGGCAGTAGCATTTGCGGTCGGCTGGTTCGGAGCTTCAACAAACCTCGTACAGGGCATCATCATAGCAGCAATCCAGCTTGCCGTAGCGTTTGTCATCTGGTTCTGCTTCATGCGCTACTACAGCAGAGAAGCCAGGAAGATGAACGATAAGATCCAGTCCATGAAGAAATAACGAAAATACCTGATTTTTGCCGAAATTTAGATGCTTTTAGTTTAATTCCCCTTCTGTATAATCGCACGGAAGGGGAATTGCTATGAAAAGAGAGAAAGTTTTAAGTCTTGTACTGGCCTTTGCTTTTTTGGTTTCAGGGTGTAACAGGGGCAAGGCTGAAACAACAGAACAGACTATTATCAGCGGTGCTGCCGGACAAACGGCGGAATCTGCTTTAGCAGAAACCTCTGCAACGGAAACTACGGCTTCTGAGCCTTTTGAATTCAATCCTCATGTTTATTCAGGAAAGATCGCAGAAAGAATCCCACAGGATTACTGGGACTCGTTCTATAACCTTTGCGATGCTTTAAGAAAGGGTGAGGGTACTTTCAAGTGTTCAAGCCAGGAAGCCTATAACTGGGCTACTGATGTATCTGTGTTATGTGATCTGTTTCCTGCGGCAGGTGCGAAGATAGAAGGAAAAAGCACCGACGGTTCTCCTGCTTACGAGAACGGGACCGGAAAGATCTGCTACAACATGCCTGTTGAAGACTTCATCAAAAGAGAATCTGATTTTGAAAAAACGATCACAGATATCCTCAACAGCACTATTGAGAAAGACGATTCGGAATATGAGAGGGCTCTTAAACTGTATCTTTATGTTGCGAAGAACTTCGTTTACGATAATGCGCTTATTGAGAATCTGAGTGATGATGAGAACTATGTATATGCCTGCTTTAAGGAAAAGAGGGGACAGTGCGTTAATTTTGCGTCTGTCTATGCGTATCTCCTCCTTCAGGCAGATATCGATGCAGTAAGTTACCGTATCTATGAGGACCTTTGTCATGCCTGGACATATGCCGTGATCGGAGGCAAGGGCTATCATATCGATGCCACGTGGGCTCTTCAGGCTGAAGGAGTAGACGGTATCTATCTGGATTACTTCATGATGAGTGACAAAGACAGGATCGCGGACGGATGCACGTTAACTGATCCTAATGTAACTCTGCTGCCCGAGTGCAGTGTGAATAAGACTAATGTTAAGTTCGAAGCGACTGACGAACAATACTGCATACGGGATTACTGCAGATTCGTATCCCTCGATGAAGAGAAGAAGACAGTTCATTATGTTGATCTGTATAATGAACCAAAAGAGTTTTACTATGGAAATATCTGAGAACTATGGGGAGATAGAATGAAGAACAGGAATTTTATTTGTGTATTGCTTGTTTCTGCAATCCTTTTGTCCGGCTGCAACAGTGCTAAGACTGTTCAGACGGAATCAAGTTCACCGGAAACGTCACAGACGATAGAGAAGATCGTATTTACCGAAGATGAATCCGTGACGGAAGCATCTTCTGAACAGACTCAGGAAAAATTCGAATTTAATCCGCATGTATACTCGGCACAGCTTGCCAAGACTGTGCCCCAGGAACACTGGGATGCTCTGTACAGCCTCTGTGACGCATTAAGAGCAGGCGAGACCACTTTCAAGTGCGCTGATGAAAAAGCGTATAAGTGGGTTACGGATGTCACCATTATGTGCTGTCTTTTCCCTGTGGCAGGACTTCAGTTTGATGCAGAAAGTTCCGACGGATCTCCTGCTTTCGAGAACGGCATTGGCAAGATCACGTACAAAACGGATATCGATGAGTGGAAAAAGAGAGAAGCCGACTTTGAAGCCATGATCGTTGACATCATCAACAGCACAGTTGAGAAAGACGATACGGATTTCGAGAAAGCCCTCAAGCTCTACTTATATGTCGCAAAGAACTACACTTATGAGTATGACGTCGTTCAATGGGACAACTATGTATACAAGACTTTTGTCAAGAAGACCGGACAATGCATCAATTTCGCGGCCGTGTATGCTTATCTGCTCATGCAGGTAGGCGTTGATGCGCTGCCGTGCGGTACATACGACGGTATGTGCCACGCGTGGACGTATGTGACGATAAACGGAAAAGGCTACCATATCGATACGACATGGGCATTACTGGATAATTATGCCGGTATGGAGCAAGTCTATCTCGATTACTTCATGATGAGCGATGCCGAAAGAAATAACGATAACTGCCTTGTAGCGGATCTTACAGTAGATGTCCTTCCGGGAATATGGGTAAGACTCACGGATGTATCTTATGCCGCAACTGATAACAGTTACAACATAAGAACATTCAGTACATTTGTCTCGCTGGATGAAGAGAACAAGATCCTTCATTACAGGACAATGGAAGGCGAAGATAAAGAACTCCGCTACGATATCTGATAAGAGCCTTTATTCGTAATCGCTGAATGAATTCTTGTAGATGACTGTCTTGCCGTCGCCTGCGATGCCGAATACCGGTTCGCTCGAGCTCCCGGCTGACATATCCTTAAAGTTCTCTTCGAACATGTACATGCGCGAATCGATCATGTCGAGCTCATGCAGGATCATAGCCTCAGGTGTGGAAGGTACTCTGATGGCTCCCCATTCCGGCTGGCCGTGGTGGGATGCGATCATGTGCTTGAGCATTGCGACCTGCTCAGCATTATAGGATTTGCCGCCTACTGCCTGATTCTTGTTCCAGACTTCGTGATCTATCATCTCGATGCCCAGGAGTGGGTGACCGAAGAGATTGCCCATATCGGTATATTTTGCTATGCCGGTATCTGATGTCTTCATCTCGATGAGCTTGCCGATGTCATGAAGGGCAGTGCCACAGACCAGAAGCTCCCTGTTAAGAAGCGTGTATACTTCACATACCGCGTATGCGGATCTGAGCATCCTGTATGTGTGGTAGGCAAGGCCGCCGTAGATATTGTGATGCATTGCCTTGGCTGCGGAAGACTTTGTAAATGCAGCCAGATTGGACTTGATGATCCTGACAGCAAGGGCTGTGAGCGAGAAATCATCGTCAGGTACGTCAATCGTATTCATGTCATAAGCTCTGCCTGAGGACTGCTTGATCAGCTTGATGATGTCATTGGTAAGCTTCGTGGGGTCTTCAGGCGGAAGCTTTATCAACTGCTTTAACTCGTCTTCAGGGAGCTTTACGGGATTGATGTTTATGATCTTGTAGCTCTTGCTGCCCTTATAATCCGTGATCTCGAGCCTGATGAGCGCTGTGATGCCTTCTTCGATGCCGGCATAAGCAAGATCTGCCTTCGTAGTATCGAACTGGATAGCCGTAATGGTGTCATCACCGTCACTTATCGTGATCTTTACCATCGGCTTGTTATTGGCTGTATTTGTCTGGGTGACCGCAGATACGACAACGCTTGTATCGTAGATGCCGAGATCCATAGTGCTGAACTTGATAATTGCCATGTGTTCACCTCTTATTAAATCTTTTCAAGTAAATGTTAGCATATATGTCATTTAATGCTATAACCTTGATATTGAATGGACGGTCATTCGTGCTATAATCTGCGCGGTTTGTCCTAAAGTCAGAATTTATTGTTTACGGGAAGTTGTATGAGATATAAACTTGCGTGCTTTGATCTTGACGGCACCCTTCTTGATACGATAGGAGGGCTTACTTCAAGTCTCAACGCTGCCAGAAGGATGAATAATCTGGCACCGCAGACAGAAGAGCAGGTTATCACCTTTATCAACAACGGCGTCGTCCGATTCATTGAAAGAAGCCTTACTGCTGATCCCGGAGAATATAGTGAAGAACTGAAGTTAAAACTTCTGAAGGACAACATATCATATTACGATTCCCACTGTCTTGATAACACGAAGCCTTATAACGGCATACAGGAAGTCTTAAACCGTCTTAAGTCCGACGGCATGAAGCTCGCCTGCGTCAGCAACAAGAATGATGAGCCTGCAAAGATCCTTGTAGATCATTTCTTTCCGGGCCTTTTCGATTACGTAAGCGGCTCAATGGAAGGCGTAGAGAGGAAGCCCTCGCCCGAACCTGTCATGAAGTGCCTTGACGCCCTTGGCATCGAGAAAAGTGAGGCTGTCTATATCGGCGATTCTGATACCGACATAAAGACCGCAGTAAACAGCGGGCTTGATATAATAAGCTGTACATGGGGCTACAGGACGCGTGAGTTCCTTATGGAGAACGGAGCTGTAAGCATCTGTTCTGATCCGGTCGATCTCCGGAGCTTTATGAGGTGACGGCTATGTCTGAGAATTCGAAAACAAAAGAAAGGTCGAAGCTCCGTCTTACCGCTTTGTGCGGTGTTTTCGCTGCCCTGGTATTTATCGGAACACAGATAAGGATCCCGACCGCGATCGGATATATCAACTTAGGTGACGGAGTAATCCTCATAGCATCCTATTTTATCGGTCCTGCGGCGTTTTTCCCCGGTGCCATAGGCTCAGCATTAAGTGACCTCATCGCAGGATATCCGATGTATATCGCGCCGACATTCCTGATCAAGGGACTGATGGGCCTTGCTGCGGCTCTTATAATGACAGCGTCTCACGGCAAGAAGGCTCCGGGCATAGTGATCCGGCTTGCTGCTTTCTTAGGTGCCGAACTGATAATGGTAGGCGGATATTTTGTTTTCGAAGCATTGTATTACGATATTGCAGCTGCTGCAGGTTCAGTTGTCTTTAATCTTATTCAGGCCGGAGCTGCGGTCGTTATCGCAATTCCGCTTACTTACGCCATAAATATCCGTAAAAAAAGATAAAAAACGCTTGGATTTGCACTATCCGGTTGATTTTTTCGATTTAACAGTCTATAGATATTATACGAAGATTGTTTTATACCGGAGGCTCTCATGAAGGGCAACAATAAAACATTGCCCAGACTTCTCATCATAGAATTCCTGAAGAAGAATCCCGACAAGCGGTTTACCGCCCGGGATATTTGTAATGGGATAAATATCAAGAAGGGCGAGGCGGTGAAGTCTACCGTATACCGCAATATCGATAAGCTCTGCAATGAAGGGCGCCTCGTAAAGTATAAAGAGCCTAATGCCAAAGCTATGAGCTACCAGTATTCTGAAGGGCACGGTTCCTGCAAAGAGCATTCACACGCGCAGTGCTCTGAGTGCGGCAAGTTATTCCATATCGATAATGAAGTTTTTGCGGATGCCGCGAAAAAGATGCGTGAGCAGTACGGGATCAACATGGACTTCCAAAAGACGTTGATAATAGGGATATGCAACGAATGCAAAGAGAAGAAAAACAGATTTAAGCGTCCGTAAAGGATGCTTTTTTTATCTTAAATAGATTTTTTGTGTGAGAATGTAAGAAACCGGTGATCTGAGTCGTTAATATAGTGAGATCTCAAATACTGCAAGGGGAGGTTCAGGAGTGAAAAATGAGGATGTTGTAAGGCTGTTCGATCTTTATTCGAATGATCTTTACAAATTTGCAGTCTCATATCTAGGTTCGAAGCACGACGCTGAAGATGTCGTTCAGGAAGTGTTCGCGAAGCTTCTGGATAAGCATATGTTTTTCGAGAACAGGAACGAGAGAGCATATCTTATGACGATGACTGCAAACAAATGCAAGGATCACCTTAAGTCCTCATCCAGAGCTGACGCAGATCTGGAATCCGAAGAATGGCACCTGCAGTACTATGAAGGATTTACGGAAAGAAACAAAGCTGTCTTCGATGAACTTATGCGCCTGGAAGAACAGTTCAGGGTACCGATATATCTGCATTACTATGCCGGCTACTCGTATAAGGAGATAAGCAGGATATTAAAGATCTCTGAATCCGCAGTCGCGGTGCGGATAAACAGAGGCAAGGAGCGTTTGCGGATCAGGTTGGAGGAATAGAAAAATGAAAGACACATTTGATAAAGTCGTAATGGATGAGGAAAGGCAGGAAGAGATCCGTGCCGCACTTATTGGGAAGAAGAGAGCTAAGAAGACATGGCTCGCTCCGCTTGTTGCGGTTGCGGCAGCAATAGCGGTCATAATGATCGTGCCGTACACAAGAGAGGTTGTTGTAAGAGCAGCAGGGGAGATCTTAAGGAATATTACTGTTATTCATAACGGCAGAACCCTGAAGTACACTGAAGAGAGTGAGATCGTTGTCGACGGAAAAACGGTGCGTAATTTCACTTTGGATTACAATGTCGAATCCGGTTACAGTTATGCACAGGTTAAGGATAACCGCCTTTACTTTGTTCTCGATGACAAATGGACTGATATTACAGACGTTTGCAGTGAGGACAAGTATATCCGCTATGAGGAGAAAGGCGATGACGGATCGAAGTTCATCATTTATATCGGAGGAACGGTTTCAGATCACGGGGTTATGCAGGCCCTGCTTGATGCTGATGGCAATTGCATTTCCGTCATATGCAATCAAGATGAACTTCCGAAGTGGGCAGAGAAAGCTCTCAAGGACGATAAGATAGAACCGAATTTCGTAATGACGGGAACAGGCGGCAACTTCTTGTGATCTATTACTGACTTAAGGCTCCGGATGATCCGGAGCCTTTTTTATTTTGCACTGATTTGATTTATAATTAAGTGTAATCCTTTATGCAAAGGAGCTTGATCATGAATAACTATGATGTAATCATTATCGGTGCAGGCCCCGGCGGAATATTCTCTGCCTATGAACTCGTAAACTTAAGGCCTGATCTTAAAGTCGCTGTTTTCGAGGCCGGCAAGCCTCTTGAAGAACGTAAATGTCCCATTGACGGAGATAAAGTAAAGAGCTGCATTAACTGTCCTTCTTGCGCTATCATGCGCGGATTCGGCGGCGCGGGCGCATTCTCAGACGGCAAATATAACATCACTAATGATTTCGGCGGAACATTGTACGAGCATATCGGCAAGGAAAAAGCTTTAGAACTCATGAAGTATGTAGACGGCATCAACCTTGCCAACGGCGGTGAGGGTACGAAGCTCTATTCGACAGCAGGGTCTTCATTTAAGAAGATCTGCCTTGAGAATAAGCTCCACCTGCTCGATGCTTCAGTAAGACACCTCGGTACCGATAAGAACTATCAGGTGCTCGGTAATATCTTCAACGTTCTTAAGGACAAAGTCGATTTCTTCTTTAATTCACCTGTAGGAGATCTTAAGATCTTAGATGACGGCACATATGAAGCCGAGTGCGGCGGCGAATCTTACACATGTAAGAAGTGCATCGTTTCAGTCGGACGTTCAGGAAGCAAGTGGATAGAGAAGGTTTGCAGGGAACTTGAGATAGAGACATATTCCAACAGAGTTGACATCGGCGTAAGAGTCGAGCTTCCCGCGGTAGTGTTCTCTGATCTTACATCCGAGCTCTATGAGAGTAAGATCGTATACCGTACGGAGAAGTTCGAAGACAAGGTAAGAACGTTCTGCATGAATCCTTACGGCTACGTTGTTACGGAGAATACGAACGGCATCGTTACCGTAAACGGCCACAGCTTCGATAATCCGGAGCTCCAGTCAGAGAATACGAACTTTGCTCTGCTCGTATCAAAGCATTTCTCTGAACCCTTCAAGGATTCCAACGGATACGGCGAATCCATTGCAAGACTTTCAAATATGCTCGGAGGCGGAGTCATCGTCCAGCGCTTCGGAGACCTTACGAGAGGAAGACGTTCCAATACTTCCAGGATCGAGGAGTCGACCGTAAGGCCGACTTTGAAGGCTACACCGGGTGATCTGTCTCTCGTTCTTCCGAAGAGAATATTAGACGGCATCATTGAGATGATCTACGCGCTCGATAAGATCGCTCCGGGTACCGCAAATGACGATACATTGCTCTATGGTGTTGAAGTTAAGTTCTACAACATGGAAGTTGCGATCAATGACAGGCTTGAGACACGTTATCCCGGTTTGTTCGTAATAGGTGACGGTTCGGGTGTAACGCATTCACTGTCGCATGCATCGGCATCGGGTGTATTCGTTGCAAGAGAGATCGCGGAAGAGTGATGGAAATCTGAAGAGCTGGTTTTTCGCTTTTGCATCAACGCAAAAATCAGGGGCTGCCTCTTAAATCCGAGACAGCCCCATATAGTTGGAATGAGTTATGATTTACTTCTTTTCTTCGATCTTTGAATCAGCATTCTTCTTTACGGAAGCGACACCCTTTAGGCAGCTGTCGAGCTTGGAGTAACCTTCGCTGGTTGCAATGATCTGTCCGTTCTTAGCCTTTAAGCGGAAGCGGAATTCACCCTTCTTGTCCTTGTAAACTTCAAACTTAGGATTTAATTCTGTCTTGAAGTCCTTTTCCGTCTGGTTCTCGATGTTAGCAACAGGTGCATTTGCTGTAACAGATGCAATACCGTTCTTCGCAGTTGCAATTGACTTGTAGAGCTGGCTGGAGGCGATTACTTCGCCGTTGCTTGCAACAAGATTGAACTTAAATCCATTCTTTGCTTCTGATAATACGTACTTAGCCATAAAAAACCTCCTGACTTAAAGACTGTATAGTTATTAAAGTATTTTTATAATAGCAAAACAATCTGTTCAGGACAACACCGAAAAGCATTTATTTTAGGGCTTTTCTGGACTTTTTTACGAGAAGTATGATCACGATGACCATGCAGACCGAAGTGACTGCCGTCGTTGCAAGACCTCCTTCGGGTCCGAATGCTCCGCCGGTGATGAGAGAAGATGCATCCTTGCTGTAAAGGATCTTAAACACGGTGTTCGAAGCTTCGTTGCCTGATACCTGAAGACCGTAGATATTTCCCTGTGTGAGGTTCCATGCTGTGTGCATGGCAGAAGTCATCCAGATATCTCCGGTATAGAGATATACCAGAGCGAAGAGCACAGCGATCAGAACGAGGTTAACAGATGCCAACGGAGTAAATCCGGGATTCAGCGAATGGAATGCGGAGAACAGGATGGAAGATACGATGACACTGAAGGCAACCTTATATCTCTTGTTCATAGCAGGGATCATGTAGCCTCTGAACATCAATTCCTCGGATGCGCCCTGAGGGAACCACATGAAGAGGTTGAAGATGAATGCTCCTATGCCTGAAGCGCTGAGATTAAAGCCTGAGAAGGAGATCTGACCTGTGATCACCATTATCGCGATCGTTCCTGTCATCATAAGGAAACCGAACAGGAAGCCGAGGCCGTAGTTTACGGCAATGTGCTTTCCGCTCGTAAGAGGATAGCCGCATGCGCCGATCTTATTCTTGATACCCTTGATCTTCCAGACTCTTCCCGCGTGGATAAAGTAAGTCAGTATGATAAGGATATATCCTATTGTCATCATGACAAGGAAGAGCGGATCCTTGAAGAAGATGCCGAAGATCTCAAATGTCTTGTTGAAGATATCTTCCACGCTTCCGACATTTGCGAGATCCTGAATAAATGATGAGTATTCGGGCTTCCTCATGTAGGAGACCACGACAGGGATCATCGCAAGGAACTGGTAGAAGGATAATACAACGAGAGGGTAGAAGAGCTCTGTTATGAAATAACTGAAATTATCGGAAGCATTATTGAAGACCTGCATGACGGATTTATTGCCGCCTTCGCGGTAACGCTTGACTTCCTTGGCATCAACAGTGTCGATGGATACCGTATAACGCTCGCTGTGAAGGAGTCTTTCTGTAACGAACAGGATTATGACCGTAAGTACCAGTGTTGCAAGAGAGCTTACTATGAGACCCGGAACGTTGGCATAGCCGGTAAGCACGTCACCGATACCGTAGAACTGTCCGTGTACGGGAAGGAACAAATAGAAATCCTCTCTCTCGGATACTGACTGGATACATGTGACGCAGACAGCTACGAGGATAAGGAAGATAGGAAGGAATGCGGTCTGGGCGGATACTACAGTATCGTTGATAACCGATATCATGATCGTGACTGAAGCGATGAAGACTGCAAGGACGATCAGATAGATATACAAAGCGAGGTAAGCACCTATGTTGAACTGGCCGACCAAAAGGGCGGATACAGTTGCGACGATAAGTGCGGGTATAAGCGTCTTGATAACGACACCGCCGAGATATCCTAAGATGATCGCGTATCTTGGAAGCGGAGTAAGAAGTATTCCGGTAAATGTCCCGCGTTCCTTCTGTCCCGCGATGACATTGGTGCCGATGCTCATTGAAGAGTAGAGCAGGATGATGAACAGGAGGATCGGAACGAAGGTCCTGCTCATGGTGTTGACAAATGCTTTGATGCCGTATTCGCTCTCTGCGGTAGTGATAGGATCATTAATAATCTGGGAATCGGATACGGAAGTTATCTTAAGTCCGTAATCGGCACGGAGTTTACTCTGATATCCTTCCAGATATTCTTCGATAAAGCCGTTCCTCATCTCGGAATATTCCATTGAATTCGTGCGGAAGTAAGTAAGCAGCTGCGGCTTGATATCGGCATTGCCGTCCTGTCTTGCCTTTATCTGCTCATCGAAGTCCTTAGGGAAGACGATCGTAAGATATGCATCGTTATCTCTCATCCATTTGCCGAATGTAACGAAGTCATAAAGAGCGTCTGTATCTTTATAGATGAATTCGGTCCATCCGTAACCGTCGTACTGATACTCAAAGAACATCATGTTGCGCCAGTTATAAAGGAAGTTATAGCGGTCACCGTAGGCTTTGGATTTCTGATCGCGGGCGGCCTGTGTCTGTTCATTGTATTTAACGAATGATTCGGGCGCGTTTACTACAACAACGTTATAGACTTCATCACTGTAAAGGTGATAGGGGAACCACCAGAAGATAAATGAAGTAGCGACGCAAGAGATAGCGACAACAAAGAACACGGAAATAAGGAAGGCAGCAGATGATGCTTCTGCTCCCATCTGTCCTCTCTTGCGGAAGAAACTTCCGATTATAGTTCTGATTCCCCGTCCTGCTTTCATATTAACCTTTACTTTATTCAACGTGATTTTCGACGTAGATCTTAAAGAATGCCTTCTCAAATGTCTCTGCGTCAGCCTGCTTTACAAGCTCCTCTACGGTTCCCTGTGCGGCGATCTTTCCGTCCACCAATATCGCAATCTCATCGCAGAGATCCTCTGCAACGGAGAAGATGTGTGTAGAGAGAATGATCGCATGTCCTTTAGTCTTGAGTTCTTTCAGATAATCCGTTACCTGCTTGGATGTAAGGATATCAAGTCCGTTCGTCGGCTCGTCGAAAATGATGACCGGCGGATTATGGATAAGGCTTATGGCGATCGAGATCTTCTGCTTCATGCCTGTTGATAATTCGTTGATCCTCTTGTCAGCAAAAGGTGAGATGCCGAATCTTGCAAAGCTCTCATCCTTTCTGTCTTTGAGATCCTTTTCGGGAATATCGTAAAGCTTAGCGAAGAAATCAAATAAGTTGTTTGGAGTAGACATAGGATCGAGCTTTATCTCGTTGGTGAGGAAGCCGATCTTTCTGTGTATCTCGAGAAGATCCTTATCAGCAGAAAGACCGTCAATAAGTATCTGGCCTGATGTGGGCTTCATCAGAGTTGCGATCATCTGCATCAGTGTAGTCTTACCTGCGCCGTTAGGACCTAAGAGACCGAATATCTGACCCTCGTGAACTTCAAAACTGACGCCCTTGATCGTCTCGTGTTCTTTTGTATAACTCTTGTGAACATCAACTAACTGGATCATTTGTTTTCCTCTTTCTTGAATGTAGCGGATAAAACCCAAAGCGCGATACCGATATTCATCGCATAGATCAGCAATACGTGCCAGGCCTTGTTCTGTGCATTGAATGTCTCAGCGATCAAGGCGAGTGAGTTGTGGAGCGGAATGAAGTATTCCATGGTTACAGGCCTTGTGCCTCTGAACATCTGGATGAAGAAGTCACCCAGGAAATAGATCAGCGGCAGCTGGAGATTTACGGTAATATCCTGCATTCTTCTCAACTGGAACGTTGTGCTGATGCATATTGCGGTCATGAGAAGAACTGTTATCGGAATGGTTCCGAGAATGGTCAAAAGTTCAGACGGAGTAAGAAGCATACCGAAAGGGAGAAGTGACATTGCATCGTTGCTCCGGTTGACCCACGAGGAGAAGAATAAGAGGAGCATCGTTATTACAGTCGAGCATGAGACAATAACATTTATGGCAAGTATCTTTCCCCAGTAGATCTTTCTTCTTGATACAGGTGTCATGATGAGCTTTGCCATAAAGCCTCTGTCACGCTCTGAGGCGAACATGTCACTTACAAGAGAATATACACAGTAATACATCATTATCATGAGCACACCCGGAACGACTCTTGATGCCGCAGTGTTTGCAGTGGTCCTGTATCCCAGGAAATCAGTTACGGGGTTGAAACTGTCAGTCTCAAAAAGTGAGCTTCCCACAACGGAATAATCTCCGCCTAATTTATCGATGAGGCTTGCCTGATAATTATTGAGTACACCTTGCTTCAACTGTTCTGCCCGCGCTTCCATCGTAAGTGAGTTCTCATCATAAGCAACGTATACGACAGCTCTGCTTTTGGCTTTGGTGTTGTCAGCGGAAATCTCTTTATAGTAATTGCGTACCTCATCATCAAAATCAATAAGTGGATCACCCGAATAAAAATAGCAGACGAGCATGCCTTTTCGAAGCTGCTTGTGATAAGAATCCTTATCGCGCATCATATCAGCAAATTCCTGATATGTTTTATAATCATATACATAAACTCTTGCATCAACAGTCTCGTCAACGTAAGTCCTGAATGATTCAGGTGCGCCGACAACGGTTACAGGCTTTTTGTTCAAAGAACCTGTTGCCATATAGTTAACGAGAAGAGGGAAGACATTGAGCGCTGCCATTAACAGTATTGCAGGCAGAAGAAACAAAGCGACTGTTCTTCTCCAGCTCGAAAATAGTTTTTTGATTTCCCAATTAAATACCGTGATGATCTTATTCATAATCACATTGTATTTTAACTCAAAAAAATTTTCTATTAGATAAAATGAATTTTTGTATAAGAAATGATGAAGTCGAAAAACCGCAAACGCAATGTTTTATGTGTATAAACTGAACAAATCGAAAAATGGAATTCTGTTTATTCTTGCAAAAATTATAAAAAATGTTTGTTGACACAAAATATAAAGAAATGTAGATTTATTATATCCAATCAAGGAAAAGTTATATCCAAACAAGGAAAAATACGGAGGTTCTTTTAGTATGGATACAGAAAAGAAAGATGTTAAGGTTGAAGCTCCTGTAGCTGCTCCTGCTGCTGCTCCTGCTGTTAAGGCTGAAGCTAAGAAGGCTGCTCCTGCAAAGAAGGCTGCTGCTAAGAAGCCTGCTGCAAAGAAGGCTGCTGCTAAGAAGCCCGCTGCAAAGAAGGCTGCTGCTAAGAAGCCCGCTGCAAAGAAGGCTGCTGCTCCTAAGGCTGACGCTAAGAAGGCTGAGGCTAAGAAGGCTGCTCCTGCAAAGAAGGCTGCTGCTAAGAAGCCCGCTGCAAAGAAGGCTGCTGCTCCCGCTAAGAAGGCTGCTGCTAAGAAGGCTGCACCCGCTAAGAAGGCTGCTGCTAAGAAGCCCGCTGCAAAGAAGGCTGCTAAGAAGGCTGCTGCTCCTAAGAAGGTTGACATCATCTTCCAGATCGATGGTCAGGAAATCTCTGCTGCTGCTATCGCAAAGAAGCTTCCTAAGGCAGGCAAGATCTATGTTGTTGCTGCTGAGAAGAAGGCTTACGATGTTGATGGTAAGGGTGTAGACCTCTTCTAATTTCAAATAGCAATTAGAATCAATCAGGGTTGTCTCTATTCGGGGCAACCCTTTTTTATTGTCTGTGATAAAATGATTGCCGTATTACACTATTTGAGGAAATTAAATGCCGATTCTGACACTTAACAACATCACGATGAATTACGGTCCCCGCCGCATACTTGACGGGGTCTCTTTCCGCGTAAATAAAGGTGACCGCATTGCTTTTATCGGTGATAACGGGGCAGGTAAGTCGACGCTCTTTAAGATTATCAAAGGAACACTTACACCGGATGACGGTGAAGTAATTCTTCACGGCAATACTATCGCAGGTTACCTGTCCCAGAATATGGATGAACAGGACCTTTCGGGCGCTTCGTTAAAGCCTTCGAATCTTATCGATCTTGAATTAAAGATCGAGACTTTATCATCGAAGATCACACATGCATCAGAGACCGGTGAAGATACAACTTCGCTCGTTGAAGAGCTGTCTAAGACACAAGGCCTTTATGAAGCGGCAGGCGGCTACGATTACGAATACAGACTTAAGGATGCGCTTGCCGGATTAGGGTTAAAAGACATTCATTCAAGAGAAGATTTTACTGATCTCTCAGGCGGCGAGAAGATGAGAGTATGCTTAGCTCGTCTTATAGTCGACAGACCTGATATCCTTTTACTCGACGAGCCTACTAACCATCTTGATATGGAGGCTGTTGAGTGGCTTGAGAATTTCTTATCATCATATGGAGGAGCTGTTTTCGTTATCACGCATGACAGACACTTCATAGATCAGGTTGCCAACAGAGTGATCGAATTAGACGGAGGTCACATTACCGAATATAAGGGCGGTTATACGGATTACAAGGAACAGAAGGAACACTTTATCAAGTCGCAGAGCCTTGTAACAAAGGCTTTGGAAGAAGAGCTCGCACATCAGTTGGATGTAAAGCAGACGATGCTCTCGCACAGAAATATCAGCGGTTACCATCAAAGAGAGAAGATGGTCGCAAAGCTTGAGGAGAAGCTTGAAGAAGCAAGATCCAGGCTTCCGGCAGGTTATGCGAAGATGAGTTTTACCGCTCAGCCTCTGGAGAGAACGGGAAGATCTGACAGGATCATCCTTCAGGCAAAAGATCTCATGATGAAGTTCGAAGACAGCGATGTAAATCTTTTTGACGCATTGTCTTTCGAAGTGACTGCTGATGAGAAACTGTTTCTGGCAGGGCCCAACGGATGCGGTAAAACAACGCTTTTAAAGCTCTTGTCAGGCCATGCCGGCGAAAAGCTCAAAGGCTCTTCCGGCACGGTTCTTATCGGTTCGGCACAGTCGATGGGATATATGGAACAGTTCGTTCCGTTCGACGATGAGGAAATGAACTGCTTTGATGAATTAGTATCAAGAAGCGATATCGGAACGACTGAAGCAAGAACGCTTCTTGCAAGATTCGGCTTTAAAGGCGACGATGCATTTAAGAAGATCTCAATGCTTTCCGGCGGTGAGAGATCCAGACTCTATCTCTGCTGTCTGTTAAGAGAGAATCCGGACATATTATTCCTGGACGAGCCTACGAACCACCTGGATATCAATTCAAGAGAGATATTGGAGGATGCGATCAAGGAATACAGCGGTGCTGTCATCTGTGTAAGCCATGACCGTTTCTTCATCGATAAGTGTGCTGATAAAGTTCTTGGCTTTAAGGACAGAAAAGCTGAGCTCTACGATTCATATTATTTCTACCGCAAAGCTGTTCAGACAGCATCTGCTGAACCTGCTGCTATAGAAGAAACCAAACAGGAAAATGAGAATACGGTAAGAAATGCTAACCGTGCTCTCGGCAGAAAAGAATCTGCAAAGCGCCGTCAGCGCATATCCGATATAGAGAAAGCGACTTCAAAACTCGAAGCAGAACAAAAGGAACTCGAAGCAAAATTCGGCGGTTCTTGCAGCAGTGAAGACTTAAAGCGTTACGAAGATAATGCCAATAAACTTGCTGCTTTATACGATGAATATTTCGAGCTCAGCGACGAATAATTACCTCATCATTCTTACGCGCGTTATTTTAAATAATCAAATAATGTTGTAAAATAAACATTATTGTTCCGGAGGTAATGCACGTATGCCAATGACCATGACGCAGAAGATCCTGGCTGATCACGCAGGCCTGGAAAGCGTCGCCCCCGGTGACCTGATTGAAGCCAAGCTTGATTATGTTCTGGGTAACGATGTAACAACTCCGCCGGCTATCAAAGTTTTCGAGAAGCTCGGTGTAAAAGAAGTCTTCGACAAAGACAGAGTCCTTCTTATCGGTGATCATTTCACTCCGAATAAAGATATTAAATCTGCTGAACTGAATAAGACCATGCGCTGCTTTGCGCGTGAGCAGGAGATAACGCATTACTATGAGCTCGGCCGCAGGGAGATGGGCATTGAGCACGTTATCATTCCTGATAACGGCATAGTGCTGCCGGGTGATCTTGTCATCGGTGCAGATTCACATACGTGTACATATGGCGCTTTAGCTTCATTTGCAACAGGTGTAGGTTCTACCGATCTTGCCTGTGCGATGGCAAGAGGCGTTACATGGTTTAAGGTTCCTGAAGCTATAAAGGTCAACCTCAAGGGAAGTTTTAAGAAGTTCGTAACAGGCAAGGATCTTATCTTAAACATCATCGGTAAGATCGGAGTCGACGGTGCACTGTATAAGTCTTTGGAATTTGACGGAGAGGGCATCAAGGCGCTGTCGATGGACGGCAGGCTTACGGTCTGCAACATGGCGATCGAGTGCGGTGCTAAGAACGGTATCTTCCCGGTAGATAATTACACGCTGAAGTATATCTCCAGAACAAATCCCGACAGGTTTATCAGGAGTGATTATAAGATCTATACCGCTGATGAAGATGCGGAATACAGTGATGTCCTTGATATCGATCTTGATGAGATCGACCTTACTGTTGCATTGCCGCATCTGCCTTCGAATACAAGGAAAGCTTCCGGCTGCAAAGATCTTAAGATCGATCAGGTAGTGATCGGCTCCTGCACGAACGGCAGGCTCGAAGACATAGGTGCTGCCGCAACGATATTGCAGGGCCTTAAGGTTCATAAGGATGTCAGATGCATCGTTATTCCGGGCTCTCAGAGGGTTTACAGACAGGCCCTTGATAACGGCTGGCTGCAGATCCTTGACGATGCCGGATGCGTTATTTCCACACCTACATGCGGACCTTGCTTAGGCGGTCACATGGGCGTTCTCGCAAAGGGCGAGAGGTGCGTTTCCACTACGAACAGGAACTTCGTGGGACGTATGGGTGATGTTGAATCAGAAGTTATCTTAAGCGGTGTTCCCGTTGCATGCGCATCGGCTGTCCTTGGCCGCGTCGGCACACCGGATGAGCTTTAATTCAGGGAGGTTGGTATGAAGGTCAGCGGTAAAGTATTTAAATACGGCGACAACATTGATACTGATGTCATCATCCCTGCAAGACATCTGACTTCAGCAGATCCGGAACACCTTAAAGAACACTGCATGGAGGACATCGACAAGTCTTTCAAGGACAGGGTAAAGCCCGGTGACATCATGGTCGCAGGAAAGAATTTCGGCTGCGGTTCGTCAAGAGAGCACGCGCCTGTTGCGATAAAGGCGAGCGGAATCGCACTTGTTATAGCAAATGATTTCGCGAGGATCTTTTACAGGAATTCCATAAACGTCGGCCTTCCTATTCTTGAGTGCCCTGAAGCGGCAGCAAAGATAAAAGACGGCGATGAGATAGAAGCTGACTTCGATACCGGAGTCATCACCGATAAGACTACAGGCGAGAGCTTCCAGGCGAAGGCTTTTCCTGAGTTTATAAAGAACATAATGGCCAGCGGCGGACTCGTAGGCTATACGGAGTCCGAGTTAAGAGTATAAGGGGAGATACTATGGCAAAGAAGTATAATATCGCGGTCATACCGGGCGACGGGATCGGTCCTGAGATCACTAAGGCGGCAATCGATGTCTTAGAGGCCGCAACATCGAAAAGAGAGATCGAGATCTTTACCAAGGAATTGAAGGCAGGCGGCGCTGCTGTTGACCTTTACGGAATACCTCTTCCGCAGGAGACCATAGAATCCGCGAAAGACAGTGATGCAGTGCTTCTTGGCGCAGTCGGCGGTCCTAAGTGGGATAATGTCGATCCTGAGTTAAGACCTGAGAAGGCGCTTCTCGGATTAAGATTCGGATTGGGTCTTTATGCGAATATCAGACCGGTAACCATTTACGATGAACTTAAGGATGCATCACCTCTTAAGAATACCGGAAATATTGATTTTGTTATCGTAAGAGAGCTTACAGGCGGCATTTATTTCGGCAAGACAGGTTCTTACCAGAGCGGCGACCGTCTTCCTGACGGAACCGTTAAGGGCAAGATCGCTTACGATACCGAGAGTTATTCCGAAGGCGAGATCACGAGGATACTTAAGATCGCTTTCGAGCTCGCAATGAAGAGAAAAAAGAAACTCACATTGGTCGATAAGGCAAATGTTCTTCTTACGAGCAGGATGTGGAGACGTCTTGCAAGCCAGATGAGCTTCGATTATCCGGAAGTCGAACTCGAATGCCTCTATGTCGATAATGCCGCAATGCAGCTTATCAGCAGGCCTTCGAGCTTTGATGTCATCGTAACGAGCAACCTCTTCGGAGACATCTTATCGGATGAAGCAGGACAGATTGCAGGATCGATCGGTATGCTTCCGTCCGCCTCATTGGGCACTCCCGGAACGCCCGGACTTTTCGAACCCATCCACGGTTCCGCCCCTGACCTTGCAGGCCAGAACAAGTCTAATCCGATGGCATGCATCCTGTCCGCTGCGATGATGATGCGTATGGCATTCGGTGAAGAAGAGGTTGCAAAAGACATCGAGAATGCTGTTAAGAAGACTCTCGAAAAGGGTCTTCGCACAAGCGATATAACCTTCGTAGGAGAAGGAAACAATACAACACTTGTCGGAACGAAGGAGATAACGGAAGCAGTTATCGCCAATCTCTGATAAGGATATGGAAAAGAGGATTTAATAAATGGCAAAAAAGCTTGTCGCGGTGATCGATATCGGATCGCTCACGGCCAGACTTAAGATCTTTGAGATAGGTTCAAAGGGCAAACCGAAGGAGATAGAAGCAGTAAGAAAGTTTACGGGACTCGGAACCAAATCCTACAGTTCCGGAGTAATTGCCGCTTCACAGGTCGAAGAACTCTGCAAGTGTCTTAAGATGTTCGATGAAAAGTGCAGGGAATACGGCGTTGCGCGTGTTTTCTGCGTAGCTACGTCAGCATTCAGAGATGCTTCAAATGCCGAAGTCGTAATCGAGAAAGTAAGGACCAGAACGGGATTTAAGATCAAGGTCCTGGATAACTCAATGGAGCGTTACTATCAGACTCTGGCAGTGCAGGCCATCTATCCTGATTTTGCAAAGATAATATCAAACGGCACCATGATCCTCGATATCGGTTCAGGATCAATCCAGGCTTCCGTTTATGACAAAGCGGAATTCGTATTCTCGCAGAACCTCCTTCTGGGTTCATTAAGGATCTCCGGAATGCTCCAGGATCTTCAGAGCAAGACAATACACTACGATGAAGTAGCTGAAGAGTTCATAGCCCAGGACCTTGAAGACTATCACGCCGTAGAGCCCAAAGGAATTATCTATAAGAGCCTTATAGCTTTCTCGGGCGAGATGGGCTATATCAAGCAGCTTGCAGGATACGGAGCAATGTCTTCCTGTATCCTCACAAAGGAAGAATTCCTTAAGGTCTATGATTACCTGTTCAAGACGAGAGCGACCGATCTTACCTTGAAGGACAACATACCTTCCATGATCGCTCCCTTGCTCCTTCCTACGGCCCTGATCGTAAAGAACATGCTTGAATATACGGGCGTTGACATGATCTACATGCCGCATGCATCCTTGTCTGACGGCATCATCTACTACTATTGCGTTAACTCCCAGGGGCTTAAGACGGAGATATCTCCTGACAGCTATCTCATCTCGGCTTCAAGACATATCGCCAAGCGTTACCGTTCAAACAAGAAACATATCGAGTATGTCGAGAAGACTGCACTGCAGTTCTTTGATGAGACAAAGAAGATATCAGGCCTCGGAAGCCGTGACAGACTGCTTTTGCAGGTATCGGTAATACTTCACGAGATAGGTAAATTCGTTCATTCGAGAAACCACAGTGACGCTGCTTATTCGATCATCAAGAATACAAATCTTATGGGCCTTGATCACGATGAGATCAATATGGTTGCCATGATCGTAAGGCTTTACCCGAGAAATAAGCCTTACGACAGCTACTACTATTCGATCCTGCCGCCTGATCAGAAGGTCATAGTATCGAAGCTCGCATCTATCCTTAAGATCGCGGATGCCGTCGATGCTTCGCATAAGGAAAAGGGCAAGAAGATCTCCTGCAAGATCAAAGACAATGAATTCGTTATTACATGCGACGCTTCGGAAGACATGTCTTTCGAGAAATGGGCATTCGAGAACAGAAGCGTAATGTTTGAAGACGTTATGGGAATCAAGCCGGTTCTCAAGACCAGGAGGGAAGGTTAATGGCTGTTAAGAAAAACGCCTCTGCGCGTAAGACAGATACATCAGCAGCAAAGAAAGCCGCAGCAAAGAAAGCACCCGCAAAGAAAGCTCCTGCGAAGAAGCCTGCAGCTAAGAAATCGCCTGCGAAAAAGGCTCCGGCAAAGAAGGCTACCGCGAAGAAACCCGCAGTTAAAAAAGCGCCTGCAAAGAAAGTTGCTGCTAAGAAAGCAACTGTCAAAAAGGTTGCTGCAAAAAAGCCTGCAGTAAAGAATGCTGAGAAGAAAGCTACGCCTAAAAAGTCTGCTTCATTCGTGGCTTCTCCTGAGATCATGGAAGCAAATTTCAAAGAATCAACAGCTTCATTCTTAAGCGGAAATGCATGCTTTTATAACCGTGAATTATCATGGCTCGAATTCGACGACCGCATTCTCCACGAAGCAAGAGATACTAAGAATCCTTTGCTCGAGAGACTTAACTTCCTGTCGATCACTGCATCCAATCTCGACGAATTCTATATCGTACGCGTGGCTTCTTTAAGAGACATGCAGAGTATCGATTTTGCAGAGCGCGACATTGCCGGATTCTCTATAGACGAACAGCTCGAAAGGATCGACCAGAAGACAAGAAGAACAATGTCTCTCATGTATTCTACATACACGAGATCACTCGTTCCTTCGCTTGCTTCCGAGAAGATCTTCCTTAAGAATTACGACGAACTGAGCGATCAGTTGAAAGCTATTGCCGATTCGTATTTCAAGGCGGTCCTTTATCCTATCTTAACGCCTATGGCGGTTGACTCATCAAGGCCTTTCCCGCTTATTTACAACCGCATGCTCAATATGTGCGTAAGACTTCTTAATGAGCCTAAGAAGGTAAAGCTCCAGGAGAGGGCAACCTTCGGTCTTGCAAGCGACAGCAAGAAAAAGTCCGTTAATGAAGACAAGTATATGTACGCAACGGTCCAGATCCCTACGGTCGTAAAGAGGCTTTATCAGATACCTACCGAAGACGGTGATGTCTTCGTTCCGGTAGAGCAGATCATAAGAGCCAATGTCGACATGCTCTTTGACGGTCAGACCGTTGTGGCTACTGCATTTTACCGTGTTATGCGTAATGCCGACCTCGATATCGACGAAGACGAGGCTGAAGACCTCTTAAAGGAGATCGAAGCCCAGGTAAGACGAAGAAGATTCGGCGAGATCATCAGGCTTGAAGTGCAGGATGATATCGATTCAGACCTTCTGCATTACATCGTTGACGAGCTGGAAGTAGATGAAGCTGATATCTTCAGCGTAAACGGACCTATCGACCTTACGTTCCTTTCAAAGCTCACATCCGCATGCAAGGCAAAGCATCCGGAACTCTGCTATAAACCTCATGAACCTGCCGAGGCAGCTTCATTTGACGGACCTGTATCAGAACTCGATATTTTCGAGCAGATCAGGGAAAAGGACAGGATCGTACATCACCCTTATGAGACGTTCGAACCAGTTTTGGAATTTGTTAAGCAGGCCGCAAGAGATCCTAATGTTCTTGCTATCAAGCAGACACTTTACCGCGTATCAGACAGATCGCCGATCATCGCATCGCTCCTTGAAGCAGCGCAGAACGGCAAGCAGGTAATGGTACTCGTTGAACTTAAAGCGAGATTTGATGAAGAGAACAACATCAACTGGGCCAAGAAACTTGAGAATGCAGGATGCCACGTAATCTACGGTCTTGTAGGACTTAAGACACACAGTAAGATCACGCTCGTTGTACGTAAGGAAGAAGACGGTATCAGAAGATATCTGCACCTGGCGACAGGCAACTATAACGATGTAACCGCTAAGATCTATACCGACCTAGGTCTGTTCACGGCCAAGGAATCCTTCGGTGAGGACGCTTCCGAGTTCTTCAACATGCTCTCCGGATTCTCGATCCCTCAGACCTGGAGACGCCTTATTCCTGCACCTTTGTGGATGAAGGATTATTTCATTGCAAGGATCAGGCGAGAGGCAGACAATGCAAGGGCAGGCAAGCCTGCGCGCATCATCGCGAAGATCAATTCACTGGTTGATGAGCCGGTTATAAAGGCGCTTTACACTGCATCTAATGCCGGCGTTAAGATCGACCTTATCGTCAGAGGCATCTGCTGCTTGAGAGCAGGAATTCCCGGCATGAGCGAGAACATTACGGTCCGCTCCATTACGGGACGTTTCCTTGAGCACTCCAGAATATTCTATTTCTATAACGAGGGCCATGAGGATATCTATCTTGCATCCGCTGACTGGATGCCGAGAAACTTAAACCGCCGTGTAGAGCTCTTATTCCCGATCGAAGATCCTGACTGCAGGGCGCGCGTAAAGGAAGTCCTTGATGTCGAACTGGCTGATACTGTCAGGGCTTCGTTCCTTTCTGCTGACGGCACGTATCACAAGCTTGACCTCAGAGGAAAAGAGAAGATCGATTCCCAGCAAAAACTCATAGAACTTGCGGATGCCGCAGTTGCCGAGCGTCATAAGAGCATTGATAAGCATGAGTTTATTCCTGAGGAGAGCCCCAGGGAATAAGTGATTATTTAATTGCAGATTAAAGCGGTGCCATCTGATGTCAGCCGACTTCAACAGATGGCACCGTTTGTTATGTGCGGATAAGCAAGTCTTTTCAATTGTGGCACTTATGTAAGAGTTTTGCGGCAGAGATTAAACGTGAAATATGGTTAGGATATAATAAACACAAGCTATTTGGGGCTAATGGGTTAAATTTGGTTTGCTATTGGGATAATAGGAGGTTAAACCATGAAGAAGTTAGTCAGCGTAATCCTGGCAGGTGCTGTTATGCTTGGCCTCAGCGCCTGTGTAAACAATTCGGGATCAAATGGGCCGGACGCTATTACTGATGAGACAGTCTCCGAATCAGAAGTTGCCGAAGAAGAAACATCAGAGACATCAGAGACAACCGAAGAAGAAGCCGTTGAGACAAGCGATGAGACTACCGCTGAAACTAGTACGGAGACTTCGGTTGTTTCAAGTGAGGAGACCGTTGCAGATCCTGATGAGGTTATTGTCGTTGCCGAATCTGAAAGCAAAGAGACAGAAGCTGTTAAGCCGTCAATAGATGATTTTGCAGCAGATAAGATCCCGGGAAAGATATCGACAGATTTTAATGAAGTTACATACTCTGATATTGCAGAGGCTGTACTTAAGCTCGTAAGCCTCGGCTCAACGCAGTCACCGGATGAATTTGCAGACAAATTCTCGGTTAAACCGAAATATTCCTATAAGAACGGGGTATGGACTTTTGAATGGGACGAGAATAATTCTTCAAAGAATTCATACAGACAGATTACGATCAAAGCCAGGAACGTCAATAACAAGATCGTACTTGATAAAAACAGCGAGATCAGCATAAGTATGCTTTTTCAAGATTATGATAAGGGCCAGGAAGTATTAAACACGCTTAGCGGGATTCTTGCTTCGGGAGAGCCTTATGATGTGCTGAAAGGTGAGCTGAAGATCGATCCGAAGTATTGCGATTGTTATCTGGGGATCTTCGAAGATGATTGTAATGGCTATAAATATGGAGCTACCGAGCTCCTTGTAGAGTGCAGCCTGCCGACATGGGTAAGAGAAGGCCGTACCTATGATGACTAATATATTCTAAAAGGATCCGGTATTAGTCGAATTTAGAGTTTTTAGAGCATGGGACAACTCCCGCATTTCCTAAGCAGGATGCGGGGGTTTTTATTGCAAAGCCTTAAGTTATTTGAACGTTAATGACAAATTAAGATGCCGTTAAGAATTGCAGGAGATAATAATGATAGAATATCGCGGTAGGGGGAATAGCATATGGAATTTGTTATCAGTCATTTAGTTAAAAATTACGGTTCTAAGCAGGTTCTTAAAGATGTGGATTTTGTTTTCGAAGAAGGGAAGATCTATGGACTTTTGGGCCGCAACGGTTCCGGCAAGACGACTTTCTTCAACTGTGTAAACGGGGATATAGATTATAATTCCGGTTCGTTTTATTTCCGCGAGAATAAAGATTCTGAAGTAAAAACAGAACTCCTTCCGCAGGACATCGGATATCTTGTATCGACTCCGACTGTTCCTGAATTCATGACGGGAAGAGAGTTTTTGAAGTTCTTCCTTGAGGTTCATGAAGATATCAAGCCCGATAAGACTATAGATGAATATTTCGATTACATGGTTGTTCCTGAAGATGACCGCGACAGGCTTCTTAAGGATTATTCACACGGCACCAAGAACAAGATGCAGATGCTCTTAAATATCATTGCATCACCTAAGCTCATGCTCCTCGATGAGCCTCTGACTTCATTGGATGTAATTATTGCCGAAGAGATGAAGAATGTCATAAGAAACCAGAAGCAGGGGAAGATCACGATCTTCTCGACTCACCTTTTGGACGTTGCGGTTGACCTCTGCGATGAGATCGTACTTCTTCATAACGGAAGGCTTGAACCTATCGACAAGAGCAATCTCGGTGATGCCGCTTTCAAGGACAAGATAATCAATGCTTTAAGGGATGCTGACAATGATTAAAGAATATAAGAACATCCTTTTTAAAGTAATCCACTTAAGGAGCATAATCGGTTACAACAGCCTGGTTTTCGCGCTGAAGAAGACACCGGTTATCGGCAGCCTTATCCCGGACAAGCTTTATTCGACCACTTTTCTTAAGGTTATCTACTGGATCTTCCATGTTATCGCTGAGGTCTTTAAGCTCTTTATCGGCAAGATCTTCGGCCTTGGCATGATCTATCTGGCTGCATTTCTCTTGTCTGACCAGTACATTGAGCATGATCTCGGACAGGGAATGTCCCAGAAAATGATCTACGGCTCACTCGGGCTGTTCTTCTTCCTCGCATATGCTTTTTGTGGAATTCTTATCAGAGTGCCGTATTTTATCTGCACTACTGAAAAGGAATATCTTGTATTTATGCTCCGGATGGACGCGAAAAAGCTGAATGATACCCTGATCCTTTATGATCTGGCAAAGCTTTTTGTGGGCTATGTGATAACGGGCCTTTTTGCGTTGCTTACCGGAGCTCCGTTCTGGCTGTGGCTTGGGATCCCGTTCCTTGCGGTGCTTATCAAGTTCATCGGTATCGGAATCCAGATCCTCGGATTTAAGATAAAGGCCGGATTACATAAGTCCTTTAAGGTAAGCGCCATTGCTTATCTTGTCAGACTTGCGGTTGTTTTGCTTGTCGTACCTTTCTTTATCGTCTTCGTATCGAACGGATATTTCGTTCCGCTCCATTGGCTGCTCATCATTACCGGTCTTACGGTAATCGCCGGAATATGGGGTTATTTGGAGTTCAGAAGATCCGGAACAAATCTTCACAGAAGGGCTCTGCACGATAACATCAACCGGACAGAGGCGAAGGCGAGCCGTCATGATCAGTATGATAATACGAAGAGCTTCAAGAAGATCAAGGCTAAAGGAACCGTAAAAGGTGATAAGAAGGGCTTTGAATATCTGAATGCCCTGTTCGTAAAAAGACACTGGACGATGCTATGCATGAAGCCCGTGGTATTTACGATCATCGTTGCTGCGGTCATGCTCCTTCTTTCAGGTGAGTTTATCTACGGATACTATTCACGTTTCGGCGCTGAAAACTGTTGGAATATGGTTATTTCAAACATCATAAACTTCTTCACGTTCAGAGGTTTTGATTATGCTCTCTTATCATCTGAGACTGATTCAGCATTTGAGTTCTTCAGATACGTTGCACAGTTCCATCTGCTTGCCCTGATGATCCCGCTGTCGATTTCCGATAATTCCTTTAAGAATACTCAGGCTATGTTTATCAATTGCGACAACAGCCTTATGACGTTCAGCTTCTTTAAGCAGCGCGATAAGATAATCAAGCTCTTTGATATCAGGCTTAAACAGCTTATAAAGATCAATCTTGGTCCGGTCATTTCTTTAGGCCTTTTTGCTGACCTGATCCTCTTTGTTACAGGCGGCCAGAGTTATCCGGGTGAATATCTTGTGACTATACTCGTCGGTCTTATGCTGAGCATATTGACTTCTGTCACATGGCTGTCGCTCTATTATCTCTTCCAGCCGTTTGCGACATCGGTCGTCGCAAAGAGCGGTGCATACAGGATCACAAGCATCATTATCTATTCGGTTGCAGCGATCATCGTTTGGGTGCCTTTGGTATCTTATATCCTTGCACCTGTGCTTCTGGTATTCACGGCAGCTTATGTATTCTTCATGAGAAACCGTGTCTATAAGCTGGCTCCGAAAACATGGAAAATTAAAGCTTAATCCTTAAATATACTTAATTTATTTAAACAAATGATACAAATGCTGTGATAAAATTCTTTTAAGAAATGTTGATGTGGAGGCATAGCATGGATTTTAAGGGTTTTGTCGACATGATCGATGTCATGACTTGTATTATTTCGGTCGAGACAAAAGATGACGGTTCGTATGGCGAGATAAGAATAGTTACGGGCAACCAGGCATATATAAATTCAATAGAGCATTCGAATCCGGAAATGCCGCAAATGCTTACTTCCAAGTTTGTTCCGAACAGCCTTTACCAGAATTATTTCCCTACGGATCTGAATTTCGAGGACTTCTGCTTCAGATGTGCTGTATTAAAGCAGCCCATGCATACCTACGTTCATCCTGAAAGATACGATTTCTGGTTCAATCTCTTCATGATGCCTTTGGGAAGCAAAGGAAATCTGCATTACTGCACTTATTCCCAGATCGTATCCAGAAATGCCGACAGTGAAGAGATGAGCAACACATCTGCTTCTACGGCATCAGAGGTCCTAAATACATGCATCAAGCTCAAGGGAACCACCAACTTCCAGCATACGATGGATGAGATAATCTCTGATATAAGAAAGCTCTGTAATGCCCAGTCCTGCGTTATCCTTCTTACCGATGATGAGGCAAGAAAATGCACGGCATTAAGCGAATCAAGGAATGAATACTCCTTGCTCCCGTCCATGTCCAGAGTCCTTAGGGAGGGATTCTATGATCTGGCAGCTTCATGGATAGATACGATCGGCGGCAGCAACTGTCTTATAGCCAAGAATAGGAATGACTGGGAATATATTAGGGAGAAGAATCCGTCTTGGTATGAATCCCTTATGAAAAATCATGTTGAGAGCATTGTATTGTTCCCGCTCAAGTCCACGGATGAGGTCCTGGGATATATCTGGGTCTGCAACTTCGATGTCGAAAATACTGTTAAGATCAAGGAGACACTGGAACTAACCACATTCTTTGTAGCGTCTGAGATAGCCAATCAGAAGCTGGTCCAGAGACTTAAGAGACTGAGTTCCATGGATATGCTCACCGGCCTTTTGAACAGAAACGAGATGAACAACAGGATCGACGGATTAAGGAAGAGCGGCAGCGATGATCTCAAGGGTATAGGAATCGTCTTTGCTGACCTTAACGGCCTTAAGAGAGTCAACGACAACGAAGGTCACGAGGCAGGAGACCTGCTGCTCAAGAACGGCGCGATCCTGCTTCAGAATGTCTTCGTCGGTGACGAGATCTACAGAGCCGGCGGCGATGAATTCATGGTGCTCATGACCTTTACGACAGAAGAAGCGATAGTCGAAAAGATCGCCAAGGCCAAGAAGCTCTCCAGACATTACGGCAACGTATCTTTTGCCATGGGTTACTGCTTCCAGAACAATCTGGGCGACATTACAAGCGTCCTGAAAACTGCTGATGAGAGAATGTACAAGGACAAGGAGAAGTACTACGCCGAACACCCGGAATTCAAGAGATAACAAATACCTTGTAGTGTTCACTAAAGAAGAGAGAATAAATAAACCTCTGTACGAGTTATTTGCGCCAGCAAATTATAAACATTGAAAACAAAATAAAGACCTTCTCCAACTAGTTTCGCGAAGCGAACTGTTCGTATGTTGGAGAAGGTTTATTATATAAAGTGTTTGGCAAAGTATATCGTGTAGTGTTCTCTAATGAAGAGAAAATAAATAAACCTCTGTACGAGTTATTTGCGGTAGCAAATACTGTCTGAAGTACAGAGGTTATTTATTTTCGACCTTGGTGGAGCATACGGGACTTGAACCCGTGACCCCCACACTGCCAGTGTGATGCGCTCCCACTGCGCTAATGCCCCGTCTGATTAACGATTATACGTGGCTTTGAATATTTATGCTATACTTCTTTTTATCTAATCTTTTTACGGAGGTTTTGGGGAATGAGTATTACTACAGGCGAATTAGTTTCGGTAAAAGATCCCTCTCTTAAGGCTAAGAAGTTTACGATCACGATCGATGGCGGTTATGAGGCTTCTGTTATCACATACGGCGCTGTTATTACGGATCTTATCGTTCCTGATAAGGACGGAAAGCCCACAGACATCATGCTCGGCTGCAAGGGCCTTGATGAGTACATGGGGAACGGTGCTAACCACGGTGCTGTCGTAGGTCGTTCTGCTAACAGGATCAAGGACGCTTCTTTCGTTATTAACGGCGTGAGATATCAGATCCCCAAGAACGAAGGCGAGAACAACCTCCATTCAGGCAATCCCGGTTATCACAATGTGTTCTGGGACGGCAAGATCCTTTCAGAGGAAGAAGCAGACGGGATCATTCTGGATTCCAAGATCGCAGGCATTCCCGGCTGCGACGGCGGAGCAGTTCTTTTGAGTTACACAAGCCCTGACGGAGCTACCGGTTTCCCCGGAAACCTTGTTACAAAGGTTATGTATTGCTGGCTTGAGGATAAGACATTCCTGATCCTTTATTGCGGAAAGACAGACAAGGATACGATTTTCGCGCCCACAAACCACGCATACTTCAACCTCAGAGGCGAGGCTGCAGAGGGTACTGTTAATAATGACCTCATCATGATCAACTCCGACAAGATCACGATCAAGGACGATATGAATGTTCCTACAGGTGAGCTTCTGGATGTTGAAGGCACTGTTTTCGACTGCAGGGAATACAGATTCATAGGCGAGCTCAATGACAGCGATGACCACCAGATGGTTATCTCCAAGGGTATCGACCAGAACTTCTGCCTTAATACTTCAGCAGGCACATTTTCCTTTGCTGCAGCTGTTACGGCTCCTGAGTCAGGAATCACAATGGAGTGCTTAACAGACCTTCCGGGCATCCAGATCTATGCAGGAAATAACCTGGGAAGCCCGCTTGACATCAAGACAACAAAGGCTTACGGCCAGTACGATGCTATCTGCCTTGAGGCTCAGATGGTACCTAATGCCGTTAATCTTGAAGGCTTTGTTTCTCCTGTCATCAAGGCAGGCAAGAAGGTTTACCACGCCTGCGGATACAGATTTGTTTAAATCATTGATGATTTTGGCTTTTTTGAGTGGTACAATGCTTAACTAATTAAAAACATCTTTAAGAAAGAAGGATAGTTTTATGGAAAAGAAGAATCTCGATTGGTCAAATTTGACCTTCTCTTATCAGAAGACAGATAAGAGATTCGTAGCTAACTACACGAACGGCGCATGGGACGAAGGCGCGCTCATCGATGACGACATGATCGTCATGAGCGAAGACGCAGGCGTTCTCCAGTATGCACAGACAGTATTTGAAGGCCTTAAGGCTTATGAGACAGTAGACGGCAGGATCGTTACTTTCCGTCCTGACCTCAACGCTGAAAGACTTCATGACTCTGCAGTCCGCCTCGAGATTCCCCCGATTTCCAAGGAATTATTCCTCAGATCAGTCCAGGAGACAGTTGCAGGCAACGCAGCTTGGGTTCCTCCGTATGGTTCCGGCGCATCACTCTACCTGAGACCTTATATCTTCGGTATTAACCCCGTTATCGGTGTTAAGCCTGCTGATGACTATCAGTACAGGATCTTCGCTACACCTGTAGGCCCTTACTTCAAGGGCGGCGCTAAGCCGATCGCAGTTAAGATCTCTGACTTTGACCGTGCTGCTCCGAGAGGAACAGGCAACATCAAGGCAGGCCTCAACTATGCTATGTCTCTCCACGCAATCGTTACAGCACACAAGGAAGGATTTGCTGAGAACATCTATCTCGATCCCGCTACACGTACAAAGATTGAGGAGACAGGCGGAGCTAACATCATCCTTACAGACGGCCAGGGCACACTCGTTGTACCTAAGTCCGATTCCATCCTTCCTTCTATCACAAGAAGATCCTTGGTTTACGTTGCTGAGCACTATTGCGGCATGAAGATAGAGGAGAGAGAAGTATATCTCGACGAGATCATGAGCGGCAAGTTCACAGAGGGCGGTCTCTGCGGTACAGCTGCAGTTATCTCACCTCTCGGCTCCATCAACGATCACGGCAAGGAATTCAAGTTCGCTTCCGGCATGGAGGAGATGGGTCCTGTCATGACAAAGCTCAGAGAGACACTCACAGGCATCCAGATGGGTACTGTTGAAGCACCTGAGGGCTGGATCATGGAGATCAAGGTCTGATCTTAAATAACGATCGATTAAATAAGGCTGTCACTTCGGTGGCAGCCTTTTAATTTGTTTTAGTTTTCTCGAAAAAGTGATGTAACAGGTCAGATACCTTGATCGTGAGCGGCTTTGAGCACGGCATAACTGAACAGGCCGATGCCATAGGGAGCGTTGGGGTGGAACTGGTTGAACATGTATTTTTCGAAGCCTTCGCTCTTCAGGACTGAAGTTATTACGGGATCTGCATTGATGTAGATGCAGCCTGAACTCTCGCAGTAGGCGGCCAGGGCTTTGCGGTATTCGTCACCGCGGTCGAAATAGCTTTGTTTCAGGTCGCAAAATGTCCAGGGTGATACATAGTAGATCTTTGCTTCGGAGGATCTGTCCTTTATCAAGGAAGTAAGCTTACCGGCATTTTGGGCGAATTCATCCGAAGTATGTGACGCATAAGATTCATCGTAAAAAAGTATGTCATTGATGCCGATCGCAATGATATAAATATCAGCTGCCGGTATTTTTTCGCTGTTATCGATGAGATTATTTATCGTCCAGCCACTTCTTGATAAATTGTAGACCTCGCCTTTAATATGGGGCGTGAGCGCCTGATACCACGGCACTTCATCCGTGTGATAGCCGGATGTTATGCTGTCACCGAGAAAACAGATGGACTTTCCGCTGCGAAGATCCTTATAAAGACTGCTGTCCTTAAGTTCGGAGGTCATGCCTCCGTATAATCTGTTATTCTTCTGCCTGATCCTGAAATCATTTATGTCAGGATAGAAAATGATCCCCAGGAAGACCAGAACAAGCATAACAAGGACGACCGAAAGAACGATCGCGGTCTTTTTGGTTTTCGCACTGTCATTTTTCCTGACCATAAAATAATTATATCAAATTAAATGGGCTGACATAGTCTGGCAAAAAGAAACCTGCACACCGGTTTAAGGCGGTATGCAGGTTTGAAATCAGCCTGATTATAAAGATTACAGCAGGTGAGCTCTTATTTCCTCGCCGGAAAGAGGTGAGAGGAGAGCAGGAGCGATATCGAAGACTGTCTTGCAGCCGAAGTCGCCCTTCTGTGAGAGGCGGTAGATGGCTCTTGCATAAGCTGTGAGGACAGAACCTGTGAATTCAGGGTTGGAATCGAGCTTTAATGAATACTCGATAACGTGCTTGTTCTCGCCGTTTGCACCTGTCTTGCCTGTGCGGAATACGAAGCCGCCGTGGTTGATCCTGGAGTGATCTCTTACGAACTCTTCTTCGGAGATGAAGTGAACTGTTGTATCGTAATCTGCGAAGTAGTTGGGCATTTCCTTGATGGTCTTCTCGATGAGAGCTAAGTCAGCGCCTTCTTCAGCTACTACGAAGCACTCTCTCGTATGCTTCTGGCGTGTTGTGAGCTCAGGCTCGGAACCGGATCTTACTGCCTCGAGTGCTGCTTCCACAGGGATCGTATACTGCTTGCCGTTCTTAACTCCGGGAACTCTTCTAATCGCGTCAGAATGACCCTGGGATACGCCCTTGCCCCAGAATGTATAATCCTTGCCCTCAGGAAGGATGCAGCTGCCGTAGAGACGGTTGATGGAGAACATACCGGGATCCCAGCCGCCGGAGATAAGAGCTGTGTGATTACTTGCCAATGCGGCCTTGTCAACGTTTGCGAAATGTTCAGGGATCTTTGCATGTGTATCAAAGCTGTCGATTACGTTGAACATTGAAGCGTATTCGGGAGTCTGAGTGGGAAGGTCTGTAGCGGAACCGCCGCAGATGACGAGAACGTCGATCTTGTCCTGATAATTTGCCGCGTCATTTGAATTAGCTACTTCTACGCCTTCTGTAAGTGTCTTAACTGTGGAAGGGTCTCTTCTCGTGAAAACCACTTTGAGCTCCATGTCGGGATTCTGACGGATAGCGAGCTCAACGCCCTTTGCGAGATTGCCGTAACCTAAAATACCAATTCTGATGGCCATTATTAAATCCTCCTAAGGATACAGTAACAGTTGGTTACTTATTTTATATTCGTCCGAAATTATAACAAACTTGATAGGAAATTGGGTATATTTTGCGACTATAACAAAAATACGGTTATTGTATTATAATTGCCCTATGCCAAACTTAAAGTATCTGATAAGGCGCGTTACGCGCATGGACTATAAGGCGATGAACGCCAAGATCAAGGATATCCACGAGAAGTCGGGTAAGTCCCGCGTGTGGATATTTTTCGACATGATCCACTGCGGCAGGAAGTTTGGCGCAGGCTATATGGATTACTGGCTCTATGAGATGTATAACCTCAACGACAAAGAGCGCGACACATATATCACCAGAGGCCGCAACTATGATCTCGTTAAGCGATATAACGATCCGGCTTATACAGACCTGATTGACAATAAGATCGAATTCAACAAGCGCTTCGGCGAATTCCTTGGCCGCAAGTGGCTTGAGATCAGGAAAGACAATAAGCAGGCGTGCCTGGATTTCATAAACAGCCACGATATCCTTTTTGCCAAGGCTGACCTTGGTTCCTGCGGCAAGACGGTTGAGAAGATCGACTGCAAAGCTGAAAAGGCTGAAGATATCTATGAGCGCCTTGTAAATCAGGAACGTCCGCATTTCTTTGAAGAGGCAATCGTACAGCATCCGGCTGTAAGTGCGATCTATCCTTATGCCATAAATACGATAAGGATCGTAACTATCCAGAGGGAAGGCAAGGTCCATGTTGCAAGTGCCTGCTGCAGATTCGGCAATTACGGCCACAGCGTCGATAATTTCAACAACGGCGGCATGACTGCGCCCGTTGATGAGAAGACCGGTGAGATCACTGATTTCCCTATAGATAAGACCAAGGTCCTTTACGAGAAGCACCCCATGACAGGTGCCGTATTTAAGGGATTCGTTTTCCCGATGTGGGATGAAGTCATTGCGATGTGCACCAAGGCGGCAATGGTCGTTCCGCAGGTCGGTTTTATCGGCTGGGACGTCTGCCTTACGCCTGACGGACCCGTGATCGTTGAGGGTAATGACTATCCCGGCCATGACCTTTACCAGCTCCCTGAACATACCCACGACAAGATGGGTATCTGGCCCAAATATCAGTTTTAATTTAGCGCTTGATAATTCAGGAACAGAAGAGTAAACTCTCGATTGTCAACTAAATCTGCAAAGAGGTTTACAATGCCTGAAACAACAGTAAAATCAAGCAATTCAAAGTCAAAAACTACAAAAAACAGGGCCTTTATCTATGACATGGTCCTTATTTCCATATCAGCAGCCCTGATCGCGGTATGTTCGTGGATAAGCATCCCGTTAGGTCCTGTGCCGTTTACTCTGCAGACATTGGGAATCCTCGCCGTAATGCTCACGACAGGCGGAAGAAGAGGCACTATCGCTGTTCTCGTATATCTGGCTCTCGGTGCAGTCGGTGTGCCTGTTTTCGCAGGCTTTAAAGGAGGTATAGCATCCTTTGCAGGCCCTACGGGCGGATTCCTTGTCGGATTCCTGATCGCTGCCCTTGTCTATTGGATGCTCGAAAAGCTTATCTTCAAGAGACTCATGACATCTTCGGTCAAGACCTGGATATTCGGTATGATAAGCTTTGTTATTTTCGAGATCATAATGTATATCGTCGGCGTTATCTGGTTCATGACGGTCTATGCGGCCCAGACAGGCCCTGTAGGACTTGCGACAGTCATGGGCTGGTGCGTATTCCCGTTCATCATTCCCGATATCGTAAAAATGGTCGCAGCGGTCTTTATCGGAGAGCGTGCCTCAAAACTCATTCGTAATTAAGGTTGTATTAAGACTGTATCTTATCTAATTTGTTATAATATCCAAGATGGGCATTACGCCTGTCAATCAAGGGAATACAAGGAGATAAATACGTGTCTGATTATATTTTAAAGGTCAACGGCGTATGCAAAGACTACGGCAGTGCGCATGTGCTGCATGACATGAGCTTTGTAGTACCGAAGGGTTCGATCTTCGGACTCGTCGGAAGGAACGGTGCCGGCAAGACCACGATAATGAGGATCATATCCGGTCTTCAAAAGCCAACCAAAGGCACAGTCGAATACGGATTTGACAACAAGGCACTGGGCAAGGTCGGAGCGCTGGTCGAACTTCCTTCGATCTATTCGAATGCTTCTGCAAGAGATAATCTCATCTATCAGTATATTAATCTGGGGCTTAAGATCGACGAATCGGTCGATAAGCTCCTGGAATTGGTAGGACTTGCCGATACAGGCAAGAAGAAAGCAGGAAAGTTCTCTTTGGGCATGCGCCAGAGACTCGGAATAGCTATCGCTATGGCCGGCAATCCTGACGTGCTCATACTAGACGAACCCATTAACGGTCTTGACCCTCAGGGAATCATCCAGATAAGAGACCTTCTGATCTATCTCAATAAGGAGAAGGGTGTTACGGTCATAATATCGAGCCATATCCTCTCCGAGCTTTCCAAGCTTGCGACGGATTTCGCCTTTGTAGAGGGAGGCAGGGTCGTAAAGGAGATCAAGGCTGATGTGCTTGAAGATGCAGGCGGACTCCATACGGAATTCTATACCGGCAATCCTGAGGCTTTGATCCCGATCCTTAATGCCAACGGCCTTAGCGCAAGATTTGACAGCGAATCAGGCGTTGTGCATGCAAAGGGATATTACAATCTCACCAATATCGTTCTGGCGGCAAATGAAGCGGGTGTAAATATTGCCAGGGTCGTTACCAGAGAGACCGATCTTGAGACTTACTTCGTTAATCTTGTAGGAGGTGAGTCACATGCCTGAGTTATTAAGATTTGAATTCAGACGTCTGTCCAAGAGCATTTTCTACAGGATCGTCGGAGTGTATTGCATCGTCTGGCCTGTTATTGTTGTCTTATTACTGAGACTTATTCTCGGATTATTCATGAATGATTCAGGCCTGAACTTTGCGGACATAGGGCTGGACAAAGGTGAGATCAGATATTTAAACTGGCTGATCTCCGTCGGTTTTATAAATGATCTGCCCAAGTTCCTGGCATTGTTTATATGTCTGCATGTGGGAAGGGATTTCACGGACGGTATCGTAAGAAATAAGATCACTGCCGGTCATTCGAGAACTTCGATCTTTTTTTCTTATCTGATCACCCAGATAGCTGCAACGGTCATTCTTTGCGCTGTCTACATCGGTTCTGCTCTGTTAGCGCTCCTTATCACGGGATTCGGAGTCGATCTGAACGGAGGAGAGATGTTCAGCAGGTGGGGCACTGCCATTGTCATACTTCTGGTGTTAACAGTGTTCTTTACCGTTATTTCACTGATATTCAGGAGACGCGCACTGCCGATCGTCTTCTCGATAATCATAGTTGTTGTAATGTCTTCACTCTCGTCTATTGTCGGTGCGTTTAATCTTCCCGCAAAGGCAGTAAATGATTACATAGCCGCAAGAGATGAAGCTTATGACGAGATGGTTGAGGAGAATATCTATACGGATGACTATGTTAAAACTTTGAAAAAGACCTATACCAAAGATACCTATACGAACATTGCATGGAAGTTCTGCCATCCGGCTTATGTCGTATCCAATCTCGGCTTTAACGGCGATTATGGCGCTGACGCAACGCAGCTTATTGGCGGAAATACTGAATATCTCGATGAGCTCGATTTCTCAGGTAATTTCATAAGTTACTATGACGGTGATTATTCTCCGGACGGCTCCGGACTTACCCTTAGAGATCTCAAGAAGATGGATTCGATGCGTATCAGTTACACGAAGCTCAATCTTATTTACATCGGAAGATCATTATTGTATATATTGGTAATCGGCGGAAGCGGCTACTATATTTTTAGAAAGAAGAACCTGTTCTGATGTTTTATCTTGATCACCGTTTAACAATAATCATCGGCGCTTACGGAAGCGGTAAATCCGAGATCGCAGTCAATATGTCTCTTGCCCAGCGAAAAGCTTTGCCGGACAAAAAGCTCCTTATCGCGGATCTCGACATCGTCAATCCTTTCTACAGATCTTCGGACTGCGCAAAGGACCTGGAGGAAGCCGGAATAAGGCTCGTAACGCCTCTTTATGCAGGTTCCAACGTCGATGCTCCGGTATTGCCTCCGGATATGTATGTTATTTTCGATGACGAGTCATATCAGGGCATCTTTGATATCGGCGGCGAGGACATGGGAGCACTTGTCCTGGGCTCTCTTAAGCACAGGATCGAGAACACTGATGCGGTCATCTACATGGCCGTAAACACCTTAAGGCCTTTTACGTCTGACCCGGAGCAGATCGCAATTATGACCTCGGAACTGTCTGCAGCTGCAGGCTTTAAGATCGACGGTTATATCAATAACACGAACCTTCTGGAAGAGACAACCGCAGAGATGGTAAAAGAGGGTGAAGGAAAGATCCTGGAAGCATCCAAGATCACGGGAGTTCCCCTGGTAGCCAACTGCGTCATGGAAGGTGTGGAGATTCCTGAGGGAATGCTTGCAAATACTGAGCTTTTCAGAATGAGCCGCAGAATACATTACGCGTACTAAATCGTGTTAAATATTATTGTTGTTTTGTTAAGAAAATGATATTATTTTTCTTGGCGGAGATAATTCGACCAAGTACCTAGGAGGAATATTAATATGGGATTGATTAGCTTAATCAAGAATGTTGCAGGAGCAACATTTGATTCTATCAACAGCCAGATCTCGGATCAGTACCTTGAGTTCTTCACACAGGACTCTTTAGGACAGGAGATCCTTGTAAAGAAGGGTGCTAACAAGATGGAGAGGGGTAGAAACAAGGGTAATTCCGAAGTTATCTCCAACGGTTCCATCATCAACGTACCTGAGGGCTGTTTCTGTCTCCTCGTTAACAACGGAGAGATCGTAGACGTAGTATCTGACGCAGGCGCTTATAAGTGGGATACATCCACAGCACCTTCAATTCTCGCTAACAAGAATTTCGGTGAGAATGTAAAGCAGTCCATCGGTGACATCTGGAACCGTATGAAGATGGGCGGAGAGATTCAGCAGCAGCAGAGAGTTTACTTTGTAAACAAGCTCGAGATGATGAATCAGAACTTCGGTACACCTTCACCGGTACCTTATGCAGACCCTGAGTATCGTAACATCTATATCCGTTTGAACGGTACATTCTCCTTCAGAGTTGAGAATCCTGTTACATTCTTCAGAAACATCGTTGGCAACGTAAGGGACGAGTACACAGTTGCAGACTTCATGGGAACACCCGCTAAGCCTCAGCAGCCCCGCCTTGAGTTCCTTGACAACATCACAGAGACACTTAACAAGTGCGGCGGACCTTACCCGCAGGGCATCATGTTCTCTACACTCCCTTCCAAGCAGGGTGAGTTCCGTAGATACATGCAGGACTGCCTCGATGACGAATGGCTCCAGAAGAGAGGTATCGTTGTAGAGAAGGTTGCTATCGCTTCCGTTACACCTGACGACAAGTCCCGTGAGAGAATCGAGAAGGTCGACGAGGCAAAGCTCTATGGTTCCGATCAGGCAGCTCTCGGTGCAGCTGTTGCTTTGGGCCAGACAGAGGCTATGAAGGCTGCCGGCGGAAACGCAAACGGCGCAGTTACCGGCTTCATGGGTCTCGGTATGATGGGCCAAGTTGGCGGAAACAACGCTACAGCAGCAGCTCTCAATACTGTTCAGGCTAGCCAGGGTCAGCCTCAGACAGGTTTCTTCGCAGGTCAGACAGCAGCACCTGCTGCAGCTCCCGCAGCAGCTGGCTGGACATGTTCTTGCGGTCAGACAGGCAACACAGGTAAGTTCTGCGGCAACTGCGGTAATCCTCAGCCCGCTCCCGTAGCACCTGCAGCAGGCTGGACATGCTCCTGCGGCCAGACAGGCAACACAGGTAAGTTCTGCGGCAACTGCGGCGCACCTGCACCTGCAGCAGCTCCTACAGCTTGCCCTAAGTGCGGCTACAAGCCCGCTGACGGCGTTATGCCTAAGTTCTGCCCTGAGTGCGGCACAAAGATCGAATAAGATCTTAAGTTTTCTAACTGATACACTTATGGAGGCTGTCTCTTCGGAGACAGCCTCTTTTTTGCTCAGAATACCTTTGATTTTGTCAAAACCTGTCGAAAACACACTGCCCGATGATGTATAATCGGACCGGGGATAGATTTTTTATATTGGAGAGGGTAAGGGCATGAACGGTTTGCGGCATTCGGTGTCGGTTTGTTCAGCAGTTTTGCTGGACAATTTTGTTGTTTGCAATTCTTTTCGCGGTAATGGCAAGAGCAGGGGAGGCAGATCATGAGTGATCCTTCCGGGCTTATAAGCGTCATTCTTCCGGCATTTAACTGTGAGAAGACACTTGAGGATACCTTGGATTCCGTTATCGGGCAGACATACAGGGATTTAGAGGTGATCCTCATTAATGATTCTTCTACCGACGGTACTTCCGCGATCTGTGACAGATATGCACGGAAGGACGCAAGGATAAGATATTATGTTAATTCCAAGAATATCGGTACTCTTGAGACCAGACTCCGGGCCATTAATCTTGCAAAAGGCGAATGGATCGCATTTGTAGATTCTGATGACGTATGGGACACCTGTAAGCTTGAGAAACAGGTCGGTCTTCAGAAGGCCACGGACTGTGACCTCATCTATACTGCATCATCATTTGTAAATGAGAACGGAAAGAAGTATAAGTGGATAATGCATGTTCCTGAGGAAGTCGGATATAAGCGGCTTTTAAGGCAGAATATCATCTCCAATTCGTCAGTTCTTTTAAGAAAAAGTGATTTCCTTAAATATTCGCCTTTTACGGAACGCGAGAACGACATGCATGAGGATTTTGCGTGCTGGCTTTGTATGCTCAGGGCAGGACGCAAGGCAAGAGGCATAAATGAGCCCTTGATAACATACAGGATCCACAAGAAGTCGATCAGCAGCAATAAGGTGAATGCGTCGAAGCTGAATATGAATACTTATAAGTATATCGGTCTTGATTTCTTTGAAAGGTATTATTACCAGTGCTGTTATGCAGTCAACGGAATCTTTAAATACATGCACTTGAGATGAGGAGATCATTTGATGAGACGTAATCTTGAAGTGCTGGTCAGTGCGCTCGGTAAGGATCCGGTCCAACTTGCTTCTGATATGAACCTTGAATGTGATGCCGTAATCGTCAATCAGGGAGATAAGGATCTGTGTTATGACTTTGAGACCGGGAACGCTTATAGGATCAGGGTCATAGAATCTACAGAACGTGGCGTTGGACGATCCAGGAACCTGGCACTCGAGAATGCCGACAGTAAGATCGTGATGTTCTCCGATGATGATATCGTTTATTCAAAAGGGTATGCGGATAGGGTCCTGGAAGCGTTTAATTCTGATCCCGGGGCGGATATCATAATGTTCAATGTGGATGTCTGCGAAGAGCGAAGAACGTATAACATCACCAAAAAGATGAATGTACACAAGTGGTCAGTCGGAAGATATCCGGCGTTTGCTGCTGCGGCAAGGCTCGGAAGCATAAGGAAATCCGGTGTCAGATTCTCGCGCCTCTTCGGCGGAGGGGCAAAATACTCCAGCGGGGAAGACAATCTATTCTTTATGGACTGTCTTAAGGCAGGAATGGTAATAAAAGCGGTTCCTGTTGCGATCGGGGCCGAGAAACCCAGGAAATCCACGTGGTTTAACGGGTATAACGAGAAGTTTTTTTTTGACAGAGGAGTTCTTTTCAGCTTTTTGTACGGAAGATATGCAGTGCTTTGGGCGTTGAGATTTGCATTGGCCAAGAGGAATTTATACGGTAAGTCCGTAAAGCCTTCAGATGCTTTCAGGACAATGAAGGCGGGGATAAGGGAAGGCAATAAATTGAAAGATAACCCCGAGAGGTCTGACAGATAATGAGCTTAAGGAATAGTATCAGGAGCATTTGCTCGGAAAAGGCATTCTACATGTCAGTCATAGGCCTTCTTGTGGCGCTCCCTTTAGCTGAATTCATAACGGAGATAATATGGCGGTTTAATGAGGATATCATGCCTTCATTCTTCCAGCCGCAGATCCTTATGGCATTTGGCATTATAGGAACACTGCTTACGGTCCTTTACTGGGTATCGGCAGATTACGGCAGGAGAAAGTTCAGGGTTGCAGATGTTTTCTATTTCACTTTATTGTTCTTCATGATCCTGTCTGCGGTGTTCTCGAAAAATCCCGGAGAGTATTCGCGCGGATATGCCTTTTATTGTGAGAATCCGCTTCATTTCCTTGCGTACTACTGGCTGTACTTTGCCGGAACGCTTATAGATGATAAGAGATACAGAAGGAACATCCTCTTTGTCTATCTTGGAGTAGCACTGTTTCAGGGAATCTTTGCTTTCCTTCAGACGTTTAATATCGAATTGGCATATTGTCCTTCATATCATGCTGAGAGAGCAGCTTACGGCCTTACTCAGAACAGTAATTTTTTTGCCGGCCTCTGTCTGGTCTTCGCAGCCTGCGCCTCCGGCGTGTATATCTTTGCGGATGAGCTGAACATTCCAAAGAAGATGCGATATCTGATCCTTGTACTGGCAGCATTCCTTTTCTATGTCATGTTGGGAAGCAGGGCGAGACTTGCCTGGGTCGGATTTGCCGGCCTTCTTATCTTCTATATTATCTCGATGGCTGTAATGTTCAGAAAGGATAAGGAGTCCGTAAGAGCTCCGTTAAAGCGTTCGCTGATCCTTGCCGGCTGCTTTTTGGCGGTTTTCCTGGCAGCACTGTTCTTTACAGACTATATCAGGGAAGCAACGGTGAGGTCCTATTGGGAAGTTGCAAACGGCGATGTCGACAAGATCGGATCGGACCGTATCTACAACTGGAAGATGGGGCTTTCAAGTGTTCCCGGGCACTGGCTCACAGGAGTTGGCCTTGATAACTACAGCTATGTGTTCTTATCAGACCCCGGTTATCAGTTCGGAATGTACGTTCAGGAGAAGGGACATAATGAGTATCTTCATACTATGGTTACCCAGGGCGTTCCTGCATTGATCAACTATCTGGCTCTGCTGATCTATGCATGTGGTGGGGCAGTAAAGAGTATCCTTAAGCGTTCTTCCGGAGAAGAGCGGGCCGTTACATGGATACTTCTGGGCATGTTTGCAGCATATGCCGTCCAGGCATTCTTTAACAGCAGCATAATCAACGTCGTTGTATATTTCTGGTTCGTCATAGGGCTGATTACTCCAAGAACTGTTATCAAGCCTGACAAAAACCGATTGAATTCAGCAGATTTGTGATAAAATGCTAAAGAAAATTAATATCGAAAGGCGGATACCTCTATGGGCAAATATTTTGGCACCGACGGTTTCAGAGGAGAGGCAAACAAAGCTCTCACCGCGCAGAAAGCATTCCAGGTAGGAAGATACATCGGCTGGTACTATGGTCAGCAGCACGATGACAAGAGAGCAAAGATAATCATCGGCAAAGACACAAGAAGAAGCTCTTATATGCTTGAGGCAGCTCTTACTGCCGGCATCACATCCTCAGGTTCTGATGCATACCTTCTTCACGTAACAACAACACCTTCGGTATCTTACTGCTGCAGAACAGACGGTTTTGACTGCGGAATCATGATCTCCGCATCCCACAACCCCTTCTATGACAACGGAATCAAGATCATGCGTGCCAACGGCCAGAAGATTGAGGCAGAGATCGAAGAGAAGATCGAAGCTTACATCGACGGCCAGATCGAGGAGATTCCTCTTGCCGAGCGCGAGGCAATCGGCAACGTTATTGACTACGCTGCAGGCCGCAACCGTTACATCGGCTACCTCATGACAGTTCCTACAAGAGCATTCAACGGCATGAAGGTCGGTCTTGACTGCGCTAACGGCGCTTCATGGAATATCGCAAGATCAGTTTTCGAGGCTTTGGGCGCAAAGGTTTACATCATCAACAACACACCTGACGGCCTTAACATCAATACAAACTGCGGTTCAACACATATCGATAACCTTAAGAAGTACGTTCTCGATAACGGACTTAACGTCGGCTTTGCATACGACGGCGATGCTGACAGATGCCTTTGTGTTGACGAGCTCGGCAACGAAGTAAACGGCGACCAGATCATGTATCTGTGCGGCAAGTATCTGAAGGAGAGCGGCAAGCTCGACGGCAATACGATCGTTACAACCATCATGAGCAACATGGGACTTTACAAGGCATGCGAGGCTATCGGCATCCGTACGGAGAAGACCGCTGTAGGCGATAAGTATGTTGCAGAGAACATGATGCAGAACGGCTTCGTATTAGGCGGTGAGCAGTCGGGCCATATCATCTTCGCAAAGTATGCAACAACAGGAGACGGAATCCTTACATCACTCATGGTCCTCATGACCATGCTCGAGAAGAAGCTCCCTCTCTCAATGCTTGCAGGTGAGATGAAGATGTTCCCTCAGTGCCTCAAGAACGTAGTCGTTAAGGACAAGGAAGAAGCTCAGAAGAATCCTGCAGTCCTTAAGGGCGTCGAAGAAGTCAACAAGGCGTTGGGCGGCGACGGAAGAATGCTTCTTCGTGCTTCCGGCACAGAACCGAAGATCCGTGTCATGGTAGAGGCCAAGACGGATGAACTCTGTGAGAAGTATGTAGATCAGCTCATCGCAGTCATTAAAGAACAGGGCCTTGCAGCAGACTAAAGAGTATTACGGCTTCGTATGGTTTCATGCGAAGCCGTTTTATATACACACTAAAAAGTTGGGAGAATTGAATTATGAGAGTCATCAGAAAGAGTAACTACGAAGAAGCTTCAATGGCATGCGCTGAGCTTATCGCTTCACAGATCAGGCTTAAGCCCGACTGCAAGATCGGTCTTGCCACAGGATCGACACCTATCGGAACTTATAAGGACCTTGTAGATATGTATAAGGCAGGAAGCCTTGATTTCTCTAAGGTCACATCCGCTAACCTTGACGAATACAGAGGACTTGGCGGTGATCACGACCAGTCCTACAGATATTTCATGAACACAAATCTTTTCGATCACGTAAACATCGACAAGAGCAAGACATACGTACCCGACGGTCTTGAAGCTGATGCGGTCAAGGCCTGCACAGATTACGACAAGATCCTTGAGTCATTGGGCCACCTTGATATCCAGCTCCTCGGTATCGGCGGAGACGGACACATCGGCTTCAATGAGCCTGCTGATGCTTTCTGCGTTAATACACAGTGCATCGATCTTGAGAACCAGACG
>JAEEGJ010002780.1_pt1 | contig 78746 bp, 49 predicted proteins | sample 8958761 | NCBI WGS metagenome assembly JAEEGJ01 (sample SAMN16246546, study PRJNA631951) | gut metagenome | biome: gut microbiome; feature: rumen; material: RS-attached | host: Bos | place: Iran: Karaj | collected 2018-10 | reverse complement strand
ACCGGTGACTTCCTTGAAGTGAACACGAAGGAGAAGGGTGTCATCAGTATGCGCTCTCCGGCCGACATTTTCCCAGAATACTACCTGATCCGTGTGAACGAGTTCAACGACGTGGCCACGACGCCCATTGAGGAATGGCTCGACTACCTGAAGAACGACCACATCAAGGAGGACACAAAGGTTCCTGGCCTCCAAGAGGCACGTGAGAAGCTGGCATACCTTCGCATGACTCCGGAGGAGCGCCATGCTTACGACCGCCATATTGACAACCTGATGATCCAGAACGATGTCATAGACACAGCCCGCGAGGAGGGTCTGGCCCAGGGACGCGAGGAGGGTCTGGCCCAGGGGTTTGCTCGGGGACGCAATGCCGCAATGGTGGAAATGGCCAAGAAGCTATTGGCGGCAGGTATCAACAAACAGGTTGTTGTCCAGACAACAGGTTTATCTGAATCCGAGGTTGACAGCATCTTGCTGTAGGAGGATTCCATGTCTCTTAGAATATTAGCCACCTTATGAGTCGTCCCTGATGTCTAAGAAGCTAAGAAGCCTGAGAAGTTCTCATTCTCGCCTACGGCAAAAGCAAACTCTCTGCATTCGCCCTTGCAATGCCCTTGCGTATTAATACGCAAGGGCATTGTGCTATCAATCGTTGCATTCTCTTCGAGTAATCTAAAGTCGAGATTCAAGCAAGAGAGTGGAGACTCTACAAGCAGGTGCAGAACATGAACCTCCTGAACTACAATGCGAAGACCGATGCCTTCAACTTCCCGCAACTGGCCAAGGGTACCACGCTCGACAAGACCCACACGAACTATAACGACTACCTGTCAACCTATCGCATCCAGTTCTGCGTCCACCATATCTTCGATTGATAAAAAAGAGTCGACCACATATTGTAGCCAATCGAATTGCCCCAAATATTCAGAAAGCGAAAGCCGCCGTCCTCAATGGATAGCGGTTTTCTTTGTTTTTTCTTATCCTAACCGTTTGAGTCAAATGCCCATAAAGCGGTCGTAAACAATATAACCCTCAATGGTCTTATAAACCAGATCTTTATCTATCAGCACAGTCAGCGCGGACTTGACGCTGCTGATGCTGGGCAACTCATATCGTTTGACAAATTCGTTACTCAGAGGTTGTAGTACGATTCCGACCAGGGTGTGGATACTGCTCACTCAGGATGTGAATGCTGCTCACTCGGGATGTGAATGCTGCTCACTCAGGATGTGAATGCTGCTCACTCAGGGAGTGAATACTGCTCACTCAGGGCGGGGACGAACATAGAACGGAGGCTTGAGAGTTTACCGCCACTAAACTCGGAGTTTACCGCCACTAAAGTCCGAGTTTAGTGGCGGTAAAACTTATTTGGCCACAGACACATATCCAAAAGCTCCTTTGGGGCCTCTCCACCAGCGTATGTGACGGGAAGGTCCATGGTGTTATCCCCCAAAAACCTATTGATGCGTTACTCTCTTCTGTTGAACTTCGCTCGACTTCGGTCGTGACTCGGGATAGTCATCAAGTATACTTGTGACTCTCCTCTCGCTACTCCTTCACTTGAGTTTCGCTCGAATCGTCTCTCGCCCGGCAGGCTGAAATCAGGCTTTCGTCAACGTTCGCTACTCCCTCAGTTCAAAATGCTGATAGTCCTTGCGGGTGGTCCAGTCGCCGCCCCATTCGAAGCCGGCCTCGGTGAAGAGCTTGAAGCAGAGGTCGTCGTGGGTGATCTTGTAGGGGAAGTCCCACGAACGGTCGCAGTAAGGTTCTCCAGTGGCAGGCTCGATGAGCAGCGTGCCGTCGTCGAGAGTCTTGATATAGGGATTGTAGAGCGTGTTGATATCTACTGCCAGTCCACGGGCATGCTTTGAGAGATTGTTGGTGGCAGCGATGTTGCGGTAGCAGAAGCACGACGAGTTGTTATCACGCATCTGTGTCTCGTCGTCGGCATTATAGACATCGGGCAACAGCATGCGCTGGATGGGATATTTTGCATCGAACAGCTGTCGCAAGATGCGCACCAGACGGTCGGCTATCTGCTGGTTGCACACCATCTCGCCCACGTGCATCAGGTTGTCGTAGTCCCAGTGCAATGCCCGCACATGGCGCAGGTCGTCACGCCCGATGTAGGGATTTTCCTTGAAGGTCTTGCCCTGCATCCGCTCCCACACACCGTCGGGGATGGGTTCGACGGCGAAGCACTTATCTATGCCACCAAAGGCGTCAACGTCCGCTTGGCTTACGGTACGACCGGCCTGCCACTCGGTTAGCGGGCGAGTATCGACGGGGAAAGTAAAGTCGGACTTCGTGACGCTTTCACCGTAGATGGTTTTGAAGTCATTCTTCATCGAGATGATATGGTATCCTGCCTCGCGCCATTTCGCCTCGCGTTTGGCACCCTCAGCAAGGTTGGCATGATCGCGGGCATCATCGTCGGCCACGAGCATAAATGCAGCTGTCTTGTATGTCTTATTACCCAGACAGTAGTTGTGCATGGCGCAGTCACCGCTGCTGTTACCGAACGACAGCACGGGCACCTTGCCAATCTCCTGCGAAATCTGCAGCACCTTGTTCGTCTTCAGGTTCTTGACGATGAGCTCGTCGGTGCGCACGAGGTCCTCCTTCTGGCTCATGGTATAATCGACGCCGGCCTCCGTGCCCTGACTGCTGGACATCAGCTTCACATCCATACCGATGACGCGGTTAGGCTCGATGCCGATGCTTTCCACCAGTGCGCGGCAAATGAAGCGGTCGGAACCGCTGACGACGTAATAGGTGAAGCCGTTGGCCTTCAGAAACTCAAAGACCTCGAGCATGGGTTTGTAGAAACTCTGGCCGTAGGTCATGCCCGTGAAACCGTTGGCGGGCTTGGCAGCGTAGGCCTTGACATAGGCATCGAACTCCGCGAGCTTCATGCCGCTGTAAGCCTTCGCTGCCGCGTAGGCATGTACCATGTCGAAATGGTCGGGCAGTTTCTTGCCATTCCTGACAAAGTCCCTAATCGCTTGGCCAGCCTCCATCACGTCTTTCGGCGCCTCGTACGAAGCATCGTCCAGGGCACGGTACTCCAGCAGGTTGTACTCTAAATACGACGGATAGAGTTCGCCGACGAACGTGCCGTCCATGTCGAACGTCGCTATGCGGTCTTCCTCTTTGATGTAGTTCGGACTGTTTGGGTTGGTCACGTCCTTCACATAGTCCTGCAGGGCGGTCAGTGCCTCGCACTGGTTCCACAGCGTGAAATACTCCTTCACGGGCTGAACGATGGCGTTGTTGTCATCGTCCTTGCTGCACGATGTGCATACGTTTGCGCCGCAAATTACGAGGATGGCGGCCATCATCCATAATCTTTTCCTTATCATATTCTATTATCTATAGATTAGTCCATACTTCTCATGCAATTTGCGTGCAAAGGTACAAATTTTTCTTCACTTTCAGGCGATAACAGACAAAAAAATCTGGGAAGTCCCCCGTTCCTCCCTGACTCTTTAGTTTTAGGTATAGCCAATGTAGCTAGCCGAGATTCAAGCAAGAGAGTGGCACAATTCAAGCAAGGTGAAAGGCCTTCACAGAATCAGCAGAATCAAAAAAAAGTCTAGTATCATCTGGCTTTCTGTTTTCTTACTGTCCGCCAGACTTTTCACACTGTCATAAAAATACGCATCAATCGCATTTATAATGATAACAGCATAACCTGGACTATTCCGGCACATAGATGATTTGTCCATCCTCCAGCTCATAGGCGGTGCCAAGGCGACGACCCTTGGTGCCGCCCTGTTTTGTCTGTCCATTGGCTTTATAGGTCTCTATCTGACGCCCCTTCTTCTGAATAATCTCCATATTGTCCTTGCCGGGATTCTTTACTACAGTGAAATCCTCCTGGCTGAACACTTCTGTCATGTTCATATGCATTACCATAGCCACCATCAGGGCTACGGCAAAGACCATTGCAACATCGAATAGATTGACCACCACTGACAGGGGATCACCATCGTCCTGCGACAACAAGTCGTATCTACGCTTCTTTCTCATAGACTTTTTTTCCTTTCATATATTGTGATGCGGCATACTCCAGACGGCTGATGTCCTGCTGATACCAGCGTGACTTCAACTGCTGGGTAAAGAGCCCCACTACGCTGATGACCAGTCCGACAACGGTAGCCGAGAACACGACCTGCATGTTGTATGCCATGCCCGAAATGTCACCTGTGGACAGGCCCACAAGAGCAGGAGACATACTGATAAGAGTGCCTATGAGACCCAGCACAGGTCCGAGCTTCGTCAAGAGACGTGAGAGGTTCACGTCCTTGGCTGCCTCTGCCTCCATCTGAGCGCAGAGATAGTCTGCATAGGCCTCATCGGGCTCATGGCCGATGAGCATGTTGCTGTATTTTGCATAGATACTGCTGCCACCGCCGCCACGTCGTGCAACATACTGCATATAGGTAGTGACAAGGAGAATGAGAGACCTGATGAAGAAGATAATCAGCAGGAGAATGTCAGGAATGAGCAGGATGTTGGCTATTCCGAACAGGAGTTTTGAAATGTAGTCCATAATGATTTGTGGAATGTAGAATGTAGAATGTGGAGTGTGGAATGCAGAATAAGAAATGTGGAGTGTGGAATGAGAGGCAAGAACCAGACAAGCCAGGCAGATAATAATGGTAACAGCGAGATGAAACATGGCACGATCGGCACGAATGGGCAGCAGCCATATAAGAGCCTTTGCCAGCAAGGGAAATACCATTGCAATGGTAATACCTAATATCAGTCCAAGGGTATGGAAATCTGTGCCGGTCATCGTGAACAGCAATTGACATAGCACATAGAAAGCTACAGGCAGGAAAAGCAATCCAGGGTACCAACGTAGACGACAAAGCAAAGCATCCAACAGGCAGACGACTGCCACATCCTGCAATACAGCGGTGGTATGGAGCCATCCCTCAACCTGTAGTTTTGACAAGCCAGCCGCTATGCCAGTTACAATCCAGACAGCTACGCCCACTATTGCATAAAACAGCCACCGCATCCATCCCGCAGGCCACAGACTGAGACGAAGCACTGACTGTACAACGACGAACAAAATGAGGATGTCAACGATGATTTCCATGCTTCAGGCGCAGGGCAACAATTGCTACTATCAAAAAGATGAGAACAATAGAAACGATGATCAGCGAATGAGTGGAGTCACCGTTCGTATCTGAGCTGTCGTTCAAGTCAGCATGAGTACCTTGTTTCTCCAGCACCATTGCCTTTGCCCCAGCAGATGTGTTCTTCACCAGGGACATCTGGCGGTTGTAGCTCTGGCGAGCATCGGGTGCCAGCCTTCCAGAAACGAACTCCTGCAGCTGCAAGTTGTTGCACACGAAGTCGGTGCAGGCGGCTCCGCTCTGCTGTGTCACCTCAGCATGGAGCTGTGCCAGCGACTTGAGCTGTGCTGCAGAGGGCATCCAGTAACCTTTGCGGGCACTTTCGAGCATGGTTGCCGTCATGGCCTGATAGGCAGCGGGATTCTTCTGCTGGAACCAGGAACGGATGCCGAGTTGCCCCTCATCAGCAATATACATCTGAAAGAGTTGATCGTAGAGTTGCGGATCAAGGGCTGACGGACGGGTGACACTCCATCCGAAGACATTTCTGAACATCTCGCCGAACATCTGTGCCGTTCCTTCATCACCCTTCATGCGTTCGCGTACGAAATCGGGATTCAGCAACGAGGTACGAATCTCGACATCGATGGCTTCCTTCATACCCTGCATACGACGGTTCCGAGGATTGCGGTAGTCAGCCATCATGGCGTCAGGTTCCTTGCCGGTGAGTGCTTTCACCGCCAAAGACAATCCGCCGGTAAACTCATATACATGGTCTAATGACACTGGTCCCCAGGTGTTACTCTGGCGAGGCTGCACGGCAAGGTCCACCTGTTGTAGCGTGGCAGCAAAAAGTTCTCGTTGAGCCATTCCCCAATGAGCCTCGTCGCCATAGGCGGCACACATATTATTGAGGTAACCGTCGACAAGTTCGCTCTTCTCACTCCATTTACCGCTACGCTCTATGTAGTCCATCATGCCTGTAGAGTAGCCGTTGTTCACAGGTCCGAACACACGGAGCACAGACATTTCACGGGCCTGTTGTGGAGACAGTCCCTTGTCTATCAGTTCCTTTTCCTGTGCCAAGGTACCCTCACGGACATAATTAGAGTCTCCTTTTTCTGCAGAGGCCATTTGGATGGCTTCGGTAATAAGCTTCAGACGGGAGTCGGCAATGTCGCGCAGCTGTCCGCTTATCTGCACCATCACGTTGATGCGTGGACGTCCCAATTCCCGAACAGGTACCAGATGCAAGCCGCCGATACGTCCCTGACTATCACGTTCGGGCTCTACGCCGAGCATCCAAAGCGCCTGGGCAATGGTAGCACCACCCGTAGCAATGAACTCACCAGCCCAGAAGGTATAGCTCACCTTGCGGGGATAGTCGCCATCATGTCTGGCACGATACTGGGCGATGGTCTGCTCTGCCAGACGTTTGCCATCTTCCCAGGCCAGAGGGTCAGGGGTGTTGTCGGGATTGATGCTGAACATGTTTCTTCCAGTAGGCAGCACATTGTCATTAAGGATGGGGTCGCCACCAGGGGCAGGTGCAATCGTTCCGCCGTTGAGCGCACGTACCATATTGTCCATCTCTGCCTTTGTGGAAGCGAGAAGCTGTTGGCGTATGCGAGGCCATTGAGCAGGGTCGTTGTTCATAGCCTTGGCAGTCTGGGTGAGCTGTTCGTCGGTATAGGGCTGTCCTAAGACGTAATAGGCTCCCTGCATCTTCTCGTTCATCAGTTCCTCTACATGAGCATCGATACGTTCCAGCTCTTCCTGCGTCAACGGCTTATTGATTGTGCTGTCGATACCTAACGTACGGTGAAACCCTTCTTGAATAATGCGCCTTTTCAGCACTGGCAATTTCTGCCCCCCCAGGGCTTTATGGATGTTCTGATGCAGGGAGTTCAGTTTCTGCCTCATGCCGCTCTCGGCGTAGGGGGGCGTAAGATAAGTGAGGAGAACGGCATTCGAACGCCGTTTGGCAATGATTGCCTCGCCTATGTTTCCGGTAGTGTAGTAATAGAAATGGGGCGTGGGACCAATGAGCTGCAGGCTCCAGTCCTGACGGCGCATGCCGGCATCGCGTCCTGGGGTATACTCCAGGTTGCCATGGGTTCCAAAATGGATGATGGCATCGGCCTGGAATCCGCGCTGCATATAAAGATAGGGAGCCAGATAGCTGTGTGGCGGTGCCACCTCCACGCCATGCACTAACCGGAAGTCATCATCGCCCAAGGCCGGACGAGGCTGCGGGAAAAGCAGCACGTTGCCATAGCGCAGACAGGCCACGGCAATGCTGTCGCCACGGGAGAGCAACTGGCCAGGAGCCTCTCCATAACGATCGATGACCTCCTGGTATTTTTCTGGTGCGAGCACTTCTTGGGCCCATTGTTCATACTGCTCCTTAGTGAGCCACAGCGGATGGCCTCTGCGCATGTATTCCTGCTGTGCCCCCTGAGCATAGGAACCAAGCACCAAGCCCTCAGTCTTTACCTCGTGGGAAAACTCTTCAAGCGTAGCGGGCAGGTTACTGACGTTGTAACCTTCCTGCCTCAGCCGCCTAAGCAGATTGTAAAGGGAAGGTATTACCTCCATGCCACTAGCCAAGAGCGCATCCTTTCCAGGACGTTTGAAGTAGGCAATTGCTATGCGCTTTTCGCTATTAGGCTTAGTGCGGAGCAACATACTGCGTGAAATGTGATCCACCAACATCTTGCACCGTTCTACTTCTGCTGTATTGATGTGATAGCCTTCTCTGTTGGGGTTCTGGGTTGCAATGCAGTAAGGGGCTGTGCCACCATCAATCTCAGGGATGACGATGCGGGCATTCTTTGCACCACTGCTCATGGGCAGGTTTTTGTCCATCCACTCATCATGGGTAGCCGTCACAGGGAAAGGACAGAAGAGAGCCATGTTCTTCTCCTGCATCCATTGCATGAGCGTATCATTACCAATGCGTCCCATAGGCATGAATACCACTCCATCGGGACAGAGTTCATGGAGCATCTTCTCACGGTTCTTGCCCGAACAGGTCATGGGATAGACATTGAACCCTTGCTGGGTGAGCAGGGTAATGAGGGTATCGATGTGTTGACGATTACCTTCCATGGGGAAGGTGATGCCGGAAATCAGGGCGAGGTTCTGTGCCCCCTCATGATAGATGTGCTTTTGCTTCAGGTATTTTGTGAGTTCCTGAGCCGTCTTGAAATACTGTCCGTACTGGCGATGATAGTAGATGTTCTTCAGCACTTCGATAGGCGCATCATACTGCTGGTCACCCCATCGTTGCGGGGTGGCGATATGACGCAGATAGCGTAGACCGTTACGGAAGTTCTGACGGCTCTCATTATCGAAATAGGCCTGAAGATCAGCCGTTTGCTGAGGGTTGAGGTTGTGGTTCTCCACGAAGTCGCTGGTGCGCAGGCTTTTGGTGAAGACAGGCACGCCTTTTCCTGCTACACGTTTCACCTCGGACACCTGCTCGGGTTTGAGGAAGATGCGACGGGCATAGATGATGACCGCATCGTAGCCGCTGAGACTGCCCATGTCTTCAGCCTCCACGCAATCCACTTGGATATGACGGCTGTCATTGCTCAGCACAATATCGGCCTGCTGCGACTTCAGCGCATTAACCACCAGTATGCGGGTGGGAACCAGCCACATACGATAAACCCCATAGCCAGCCAAGGCCAGCATGGTAACAACACTTACAACGATCAGTATATTACGGCTCTTGCCTCTCACTTCTGCCTCTTACTTTCTGTCTTTTATCTTTTCTACATACAAGTCCTGAATGTCAGGCACTTCACCCAGACCTTCAAGTTTCACGTCAACAGAAAATCCCTCTTTCTCAAGGGTTTCTTTCCATTCCACGGCGATATCGTTATTGGCATGGTCACCTGCAACGAAGAGCAGGGGAACAAGTATCACCTTCTTACCTTTCATGGCCTTGATTTGCTGGATGGCTGTCTCCTGAGTAGGATAGCCCTCGATGGTGGCCACATGATAATTGGCATGACCTGCAGCACGGAGCATGTAGTCGAGTTGGCTATAGAGTGCTGTGGCGGGGTCTTCCGTACCATGTCCCACGAAAAGCACATGCTCACGTTTCCCGGCATTGGCAGGATGACGGTTCACCAATGTTTCCATCACTCTTTGGCCATCCTCCACGCTATAGAGCAACGGCGTGCTCACCCAGATGCTGTCGAAGAATGGGCGTACCTGCTCTACCTCACGGCGCAGGCGGTCCATCTCAATACCATCGATGATATAAGTGGGCTGAATCTCCACAAGTCTGATGCCCTCACTACGCAACTTAAGCAGCGCATCTGTCGGGTTATCCTTCTTGACACCCCGTTGTGCAAGGCGTTTCATCACAATCCGGGAGGTGTAGGCTTCGCGAACCACCATTTTCGGGAAAGCCGTACGGACCTTCTCGTTGATGGCATCGATGGTCTTCAGGCGTGTGTTGTCATATGTGGTTCCAAAGTGAACCATCAGCAGCGCCTGTCCAGAAACAGCGTCCTGTGCCCAGCACGAAGCTGAACACAGGAACACAAGAAACAAACTTATATAATAATACACATTCTTCATCTCACGCTTGAGATTACTTGATTAGTCTTCTACCAAACGGATTTGCTCGAAATAATAGCCTTCGGCCACCTTTATACCCTCGCTTACTGCACCAGTCTTGACATCGTAGACATAGATCTGAGGCTGGGCGTTCTCGGTGTTCACACCAAAGTAAACCTTATTCACGCTGGGGTCAAAGGCAGAACGCTGTGAGAAACGGCCGCTGCTGTAGGGGATCTCGGTTCCCTTGTAAGCCATCCGAGTGCGAGACCCTGCCTTCAGATCAACCACGCTGTAATAGTGGGCATAACTGTCAATGGCAGTTCCAAGACTCTTTTCATCGTGGCGTGAGTAACAGAATACCTTTCCATTACCCAAATACTGCGTGGTGAGCAGCTTACCATCGCTGCTGGGGAATCCGTTAAAATCGGCATCAATGTTGAACTCGCCTTTCTTGATGCGAAGCAGCTTTCCCTCCTCGCCAATGGAAGAGTCAACAAAAGCAGCCACATAGAGATTGCCCTGCTCATCAAAGAACATGGTCTGCTGGAGCAGCTCTCCGTAAGCAGAGCCGGCTGTCTCGGCAGCAAAGGGGGACAGATTATCCTGCTCTACTACCATCGTCTGGGCATTAATGACTGCCACATGGAATTTGTCCTCCTTGGTAGCAGTACGGCCAGAGCCTTTCTTATTATAATAGAAATAGAACAGCTTGTTATCGCTCTCGCGATAGGTCAGAATACCGCTAGTAGTGAAGCTGTCCCAACCACTTCCCAAACTGATATTCAGCGTACCCTCGCTGATAATGCTCATGTCGTCGGTATTGAGTTTGGTCCATACGATGGCATCCTTGTCACCATTGGCAGCCATGATGACAAGTGTGTTATCGTTGATCCAGGCATGGGTGTACTGACGGGTATTGTAGGTATTCTCTTTAAACGGTCTCTGCTTGATCACCTGCATCTGGTTGTTCTTGAACTGCAACTTCACGAAACGGTCGGCAGAAACAGGCACCTGATAGTAGTACTTACCTTTGACAATAGCCTCCATCGAGTAGTCTGCATTTATCTCTGCACCTGCGTTCTTGAAGTCCACAACAGCACCTTGATCCAACCTGTCGCGACTCTGCATGATAGTAGTCACATCACGTCCCATACCGCCCTGTTTGCCCACGGTAACGGTGAGGTCGAAATGGTGAGGAGCATACACGATAGGTGTTCCTGTCTGTAGGAAGGTAACATCCTTTACATCATCGGCGTTCAGTTCAATGGAGCTGCCGTCGGACTTGGTAATCTTCATCACATACTGTATCTGTGCGCTCACACCGAGGCACATCATCAGGGTTGCAACGACTGTAAGTAAAATTCTTTTCATAGTGAGTTTATTTTATCTTTTTAATACCTTTTTATTATTAATTCTGGAGTGCAGCCTGCATTCTACAAGATACAGCCCACTTAATTATTTGTTCAATACTTTAATGCTGGTCTTTGCCGACTTCACAATGAACATGCCTTTGCCCAAAGAGGTCAGGTCAACATCGGCAGTACCGTTTTCATCTACACGCTGTGTTGCCACCAGGCGTCCATCGGCAGTATACACACGCACGGCCTCGCCCTGCTTGGCACGTGCCACATAGAAGTGTCCCTGTTCCAGTCGCGACTCCTCGCCCATCACCTCTTTGAGGGCGGTATTGGTGACATCCTCCGAAAAACTGTACTTGGCCACATCGCTGAGCGAGGCCGACACTTTTACTTCGTTACCCACCTTCACCTTCAGCTCGCCACCATTGCAGGTGATAACGGGCTGGTCTTCCAGCGCAACGACACTCTGAACACCATTAGCCAGATCGAGTACTAAGTACTGGACGTTTCCGGCTTTCAAGTTAGCGGTCATCAGCACCGCTAACATCATGAGAAAGATTCTAAGTGCTTTCATTTCTTCTTCTATAATAAATTATTGTATTAAAACTCTGAACTTAGCAAACAATGTCCGTCCTGGCTTCTGCAACTTGTAGTTGTCGTAAACCGTATGGTCGAACAGGTTATCACAATTCACCGACAAGCTGTAACGATTCCTGCACCACGAGTAGGTGGCCTGAGCACCGAAGATGTTCTTCTCAGGGATGTGGGCCTTGGTATCAAGCGCGCCATATCCCTCCCACGAAAGATAGAACCAATGTACCCATTGGTAGTCCAAACCAAGGTAGAAATGGGAGGTCTGTGGTATGAGATGAGATACCAGATGACCCAGGTCATAGCGTACTTCTGCCGAGGCAAAGAACCAAGGACGGTTGGGCACATGGTTGTTATAGGTAACAGATTCCTTGCCATCGCTCTTGAAGCGCTGACGGTCACGTGCATCCTGCCAGGTGACATTGCCGACTACCTGAAGCCGCTGCATACAGTCGTAGCGCAGTTCACCCTCCACGCCTTTGATATGAACGGCAGGCACATTCACATACTGCATCATGCCTTCCTTCTCCGACACCTGAGGTTGGATAAAATTATCGACCTTGCGCAAAAACCCGTTCACTTCGTACGAGAAAGTATGTACATCGTTCTTCAAGGTTCCGAACAACCCCGCATTGTAGTTCTCGCTCTTCTCTGGCTCCAGCGCCACGTTAGCATAGATGGTGGAGCCGTTGCCCAGCAGTTCACGCGAAAGTGGCAAACGGACACTATGCTCGTAGCTCACCTTTGCCGACAGAGGCTCTGCCAGCTGGAACCTTATGCCAGCCCCGCCGCCCCAGTAGTTGGTGGTATTGGTGCCTTGCACCTCTCGCGAGCCTGTCACCGTGGGTATGTCTGTCTGTTTGATGCGGACATGGTTAATGTAATCCTTCACAAAGAACGTATTGTTCAATCGTCCGTCAAAAAGAGACTGATTGTACGACAGCCCAATAATATGCTTTGCCAGCACGTCGTTAGCCGGCTCAAAGCTTTTGTCACGTTCATCCCACCGGTCATTACCCGTGCGGTTCAACGCATAACTCAGGTTCAGCATATGCACATCGCTGAACCGGTATCTCAGATCAGCACGTCCGATAGTGAGCGGACGCTTATAATGGCGCAGAGTTCGGGAACGTCCGTTGATTTCGTTGCGCGAGCTCTTGGTAAATCCACCGTCCCAGTTATACTTGCGATAGGTGGTGTCAACTGTCTGAGAGTGGTCCCAGGTGTGCGATGCCGACAGGTTAGCTGTGAGGTTCTTCAGCAGGAAGTGCTGTTTCTGATAGTTCACGCCTATGCTCCAGGCCTTTGTACGTCTTTCTGCCTCACCCACAACCTTTGTCTGTATCTGACCGGTCTGGATTTCCTTGTTCACCTTATTATATGATGCATTTAAGAAAAACTCGTCAGCCCACCACTTGTCAGTAAAGCCCACCTCCATCTGTCCTATCAACGACAAATAATCATCATGGAAACGACGGCGGTTGGCCTTGACATAATCATCGGCCTCCTCGTCCCACACTTCCACACCTTTCATCATATAGTCGTTCTTCGAGTAGTTCACGCTGAAGGTAGGACGGATGGTCAGCCCGTTCCCGAACACATACTGCCCGTTCAGGTCACCTTTGTGCGTATGGTAGGAACCGGCACCGTAGCTCACATCAAGGTAGTTCTTACGGCGGCGGTTGGTCACAATGTTCACCGCCCCGCCCAAAGCGTCACTGCTAAGCCATGTAGGCACAACACCCTTGTAAATTTCGATGTGGTCTATCAGGTTCACAGGCAGGTTTCCCAACGTCACTCCGGAACCTTTCGAGTCCAAGGGCACTCCGTCAATGAAATAACGCACTGAATTACCCGACATGCCATTGATGCTCAGGTCGAAGTCGGAGCCCACCCCACCCTCTTCGCGCAGCTTCACCCCCGCCGTACGGTCTACCAGCGAGTTAAGCGAGCTGATGCTGCCGGCCACGGACTGCACATCGATGGCATTCACCGTCAAGGTGCCCTCACGCAAACGCTGAGCTCTCGATTTACCCGTCACGGTGACACCGCTCAGTGCCACACTGTCGCGCATCTGACTCTTACGGGACTTCTGTGCATGCAGGTCGCCACAAATCAGCAAGCAACATAACATCAGGCACGCACTTACGCTGTAAGCCCGTGTCAGACCATGTCCGTTCTTCACTAAGCAGTTACTACTCACAATCTAACCGTTGTACCTCTATGCACCAAGCATTATAATATAATAATGTACGCAACGCAACCCTATTCCCGGAGTCTGCATCATGCATCAATGTAACGATTGGCAGGTTTCCTGGCTCTCCCCCTGAAGTCCGCCTTCCCGATTTTACTCAGTGGCTGGTATGGACTCCCAGATAAAGGGGATGACAGTAGCGGGTACTGCTCAGGATTTGCACCTGATTCCCTTTTCATGCCCGGATGAAACACCCTGACATCACCAAATCGGATGCAAAGATACAACTTTTTTTTATAACACCACACTTTTTCCTCATTTTTTTCTTTCAGCCTCGTGCATGTCAATATTGTAAAGGCCACTATCCCCGATGAAGGATAGCGGCCTTTGCATGCGAGATAAGCCATAGACTACATCTTCCGCGAAGTGGTTCTTATGTCTATAGACCTTGTTGTAAACCTGTATGTCGGAAACGGTCTTGCTAAAAGCACATAGTCCAGTAGAAGCAAAGCAATTGCCCGCTGAATAGGGATATGCTTCGCTTCTACAGGACTTCTGAGAATCTCTACTTCTTGATTAACGATGCAATCCAGAGAATGGCAACAGCACCAATGATGGCTGTGCCGAGCTGACCTAACAGTCCGCCCCACTCTATGCCCAACAGCGAGAACAACCAGCCGCCAAGGACACCACCGAAGAGACCCAGCACAATGTTCATGAGAATGCCGAAGCCTCCACCTTTCATCAACTTGCCAGCACAGAAGCCAGCCAAACAACCCAGTAGTAGTGAATAAATAATACCCATAATTTATGTTTTTTATTGGTTTGATGGTGCAAAGTTACGAAAAGTCAAGAGCAAAACAAAGAAACTCGTTTCTTTTTTTGCCGAGACGGAGGAATTTCCTTGAGCGTAGCGAAAAAATTCGCCATCTTTGATGGCAAAGTTACGAAAAACGGGAGAAATGAAAAAGGAATATTTCCTTTCCAAAGACCAGCAGGTGCATCGTTTCAACGAAGGGTGATGTTACCCTGCTTGTCAATGCGTGCTTGGCTATGGGGAACGTCTTGAGAGCTGAGCCAGCGTATCTGGCGTGCAACGAGATGCGGATCTTTCTTGTTTCTACGGGGGCCCCGTCCGTAACTCTGAACGAAGGAGTGTATTTGTCCACGCAGGAATCGTCCCTGACGGTCGGTCTTCACCTCCAATACGGGAGCATAGCGGGAAACCCCTTTAAGACTCATGCCGTAAGGTGTACAGAAATTACCGAGACTATATGCAATGAACCTGTTCTTATAGACCTCAACGGCACGTACGACATGAGGTCCGTGACCATAGACCACATCGGCACCACGATCGATGCAGAAATGAGCCAGGCGCCGCAAATGGCCACGCTTCTGATGGAAGAAAGTCTCCATAGAGTCAGGCAAATGGCTGTAACGGGCACCCTCGGCACCGCCATGAAATGATACAACCACAATATCGGTGGTCTTTACCAGATGGTCAACGATGCGGCCAACCGTATGCAGGGTGCTGTCTGTGTGCTGAAGCGTGTAGGGATTATGACCGAAGGCACAGATACCAATACGCAGCCCTTTCCGTTGAATGACGGCTGTCTCTACCCGTCCTGAAAGCCCCGCAAAGGCGATGCCCTGACTACGCAGAGCGTCCTCGGTCTGCCGAATGCCCTCAAGCCCGAAGTCGTTAGCATGATTGTTGGCCATGCTCAGGAAATCGTAGCCTGCCTTGCTGAGCAGGGGTGCATAGCTCACGGGTGTACGGAATGCATACTGATGTTCACCAGCCTTGGTACTCTCCCCGCCCTCGCAGAGTGTACCCTCGAGATTGCCTGCTGCCACATCGGCTTGCTGCAACAGTGGTTTCACATCACGGAAAAGGTAGGCACCGTCCTGATATGGCAGGAGTGTGTCGGGATAGGTGGTCCCCATCATAATATCACCCGTCAACGCAAAAGTGAGCGTGTCGTGGGGTGATGGCAGGGAATGAAGAGAATGAGGTGCAGGGCGTTCACTCAACCACGCGGCGCACGCCAATATAACGAGAAGAATAGAAGCCTTCATTGGACTGGCTGATTTTCACACCGCCAGAGCTGCTGGCATGAATGAAGCTGAAGGTATGGGTCATGGGGTCTACATCCACCACTATGCCTACGTGTCCCACATTGCGGCCTGAGCCTGGACTGGTGAAGAACACCAGGTCGCCGCGTTGCATCTCACTACGGCTGATGGGTTGATTGCGTGCATACTGGTCACGGCTGGAACAGCCTATCTGCATGCCGCTGCGTCCAAACACGTAACTGGTGAATCCAGAGCAATCGAAGGCTTTCGGTCCCTTGCTTCCACTGCGGTAACGTGCACCGATGTGACTCATGGCTTCGTCCATGATGGTATTGACGAGTCCTGCATTGTAATCGAGGGACTCGCCACCGTTGGCATAAAGGAAGTCATAGTTGTCGATTTCCTGGAAAGCTTCGAGCTGCTCGGCAGTAGAAGCCACCTGTTCCACCTTGGCCTTGGCCTTGTGTGCAGAGCGCTTGCGAGGCTTGCTCTGACCCATATTGGCAGAGACAAACAGCAATAGCAATATGCTGGCAAGAATCTTAATATTCATCGTGTTGCGTGTGTATGTGAAAATTAAAGGTTGGTTTTGGTTAAAAAGGAGAATGCGCTTTTCACAAAGGGCAACTCCTAAAAAACGAAAATGTATGAAAATTCAAAATCTTGTGATTTCTACTTAATGATTTCTGCTTAATTGTATTTCAGGATCTGTCCTGGCAGCAGCCTGGGGTTCTTACCCAAACGATTCAGACGGCGGAGCTCGTCGACAGTGGTGCCGCGCTTGCGTGCAATAGCGAAGAGCGTCTCACCCTTCTTGACCTTGTGCAGGCGAGTGTTCTGCACAGATGCAACGGAACGCTTGCTTGAAGAAGCGGAAGCCGTCTCATTGGCAGCAGCAGACCCACTCACGCCACGTAGACGGTTGGCCTGAGCCGACTCACGGCTATAGGTGCTGCGGCGGAAGAGGTAGGTGTCGCCCGTTACATCCTGGTTACGGAAATCGAACATCAGTGCGGGGTTGAGTGCCACGCCGCAGAGACGTGTCTCGAAGTGCAAGTGAGAACCCGTACTACGTCCCGTACTGCCACCCAGTCCGATGGGATCGCCGGCGCGCACATCCTGATCCTCGCGCACCAGGTGCTTAGACATGTGACCATAGATGGTCTCCAGTCCGTTGTGATGACGAATGACCACATAGTTGCCATAGCCGCGTGGCTCGTATCGCACGATGCGTATCTTTCCGCTGAATGCAGCCCTGATGGTGTCACCCGTGTAGACCTTAATGTCCAGTCCCTTGTGCTGGCGTCCCCACCGTGCACCGAAGTTCGATGTGAGCACACGGCTGGAGGTAGGCATGCAGAAACTGCGCAGGTCAATACGGAACGAATCGGGCAATGCACTCTCGAGATGAGCATAGCGGTTGTTCCAATCAGCATAGAGCTCGGCAGCTGGATTATTGTCGGACATTTCCTCGATAATGAGCTGGCGGAGCATAATTGAGTCAACTACTTTCATCTTGCGGTCAATAGGAGCCTGACGTGCCAAGAGATCCTGTCCCATTGTGGGAAGCGTGGCTAATGACATCAGGGCTACAGACAGTATGGTCTTGAATTTCATCATCTTTCTTTAATAATTGTTATTTCGGTTCGTAATTGGTTTTACGTCCCTCCATCAGATAATTACAACCCAATTATACAGATTTTGGGAAAAGAACGCTGCAAAGTTACGAATTAATTCCGTAAAACGTTTCTTTTCCCAAAATCATTAACATTGTTTTGTGTTGTTTTAACACTTAACAATATGTATAAAACATTTTTTTAGACCTTTTCTTCCAGAGTCTGGTCATATCCTCCAAGGGTCTTTTTAGACCTTTTTCTTCCAGAGTCTGGTCATATCCTCCAGGGTCTTTTAGGCCTTTTTCTTCCAGAGTCTGGTCATATCCTCGAGGGTCTTGCCTTTGGTTTCGGGCACAAGCTTCCAAACGAAGAGTGCTGCCACGATGCAGAGGATGCCATAGAGACCGTAGGTGAACCAGTGACCAAAGTGGTCGCCCTCGCTCAGGTGCATGTTGAACATAGGCACGAAGGTCGAGGAGACGATGAAGTTCGATATCCATTGTGCTGCCACAGCGATGGCAACGGCAGCGCCACGGATGGTGTTGGGGAAGATCTCGGCGATGAGCACCCAGCAGATGGGACCCCATGAGAACATGAAGCAAGCAGAATAGAGGAGCAGTGAGGCAGCGGTGACCAGTGCAAGGCTGTCATTACCAAAGGTAACTGCCACACCAAAGGCACCCAGCGCCATACCTAACGAACCCCAGATGAGCAGCGGCTTGCGGCCCCACTTCTCGACGGTGAAGATGGCCACCAGCGTGAACGAGATGTTGATGATACCCATGAAGACAGTGAGCATCATCGGGTTGTCCATACCCATGTCGCCGAAGATACGCGGAGCGTAGTAAAGCACGGCGTTGATACCCACAGCCTGCTGGAATACGCTGAGCATGATACCCACGAAGATACACAGAGCACCGTAGGTCATGAGCTTCTCGGTCTTCACCACCATGGTGTCCTTGATGTCCTCAAGGATCTGGGCGGCCTTGGTTGAGCCGTTGATCTTTGACAGGATGCCCAGTGCTTTCTGGTCCTGCCCTATGCTTACGAGGTAACGCGGTGTCTCGGGCACGAAGCAGATGAGCAGGGCGAAGAGTCCTGCAGGCACGGCCTCGGAACCGAACATATAGCGCCATCCGGTGGTGACGGTCCATTGAGCGGCGGGATTGATGGCGGCAATGCCCTTACCCATCTCTTCCACCAAGGGCTGGATGTGGTCACCCAGGATGAAGAAGTTGACGAAGTAGACCACCAGCTGGCCGAAGATAATGGCAAACTGGTTCCACGATACCAACATACCTCTTATATTACTAGGAGCGACCTCACCGATGTACATAGGACAGATGGCCGATGCGAGTCCCACGCCGATACCACCGATGATACGATAGAAATTGAACATGATGAGCAGCGAATAGGTGGGTTCACCGTAGTTGAAGAACAGGAACTCAGGGTCCATGGATCCGAGTGCCGAAACGAAGAAGAGCAAGCCCGCAATGATGAGCGACTTCTTACGTCCGAGGTTGGTAGCCAGGAATCCCGACAACGCCGATCCAATGATACAGCCAATGAGTGCTGATGCCGACGTGAAGCCGTGCCAGCCGTCCGTATAGGCAAAGTCCTTGGCTTCCATGAAAAACGCCTGGAGTCCTTTCTCGGCTCCAGAGATGACTGCGGTGTCATAACCGAACAACAGGCCACCCAAGACGGCGACCATCACGATACTAATCAGGTAGCTGCGGCTACCGGTTTCTGTTTGTTGCATGTAATAATTTGTTTATTTCGTTGATAATTTTGTCAGAGTGTATAGTTTAGCGTTTGGTGTCGTTCTTGGCCGATGTCTCGCGTATCACGAGTTTCTGCGGCACTATCTTCTTATAAATCTTGGTGTCGCCTCCGATGTTCTGCAGCAGCAGCTTGCATGCTGTCTGTCCCATGAGGAACGACTGGTCTTCTATGGCCGACAGCCTCGGTGTGACATACTGGGCATGCAGATCGTCGGTGAAGCCAATGAGAGCTACATCCTCGGGTATGCGCAGTCCCAGCTGCTTGATAGCAGTGAATGCTGCGAAAGTGATGATGTCGTTGAATGCCAGTATGGCATCAGGCGGGTTGGGCTGGCTGAGCATCTTCACCGTAGCCTCTCGTGCCACGTCAAAGTCAATCTTTCCGCACACCACCACATCGCGGTCGATGGGCAGCCTGTTTTCACGCAGCGCCTCCAGGTATCCGTGCTTGCGCCGGCGCACCATATCCAGGTGGTTAGGTCCTCCGATGAAAGCAATACGCCGTGATCCGGTGTCAATCAGGTGCTGAGTGGCCATCTGTGCCGCCTCGTCGCCATTGGCTGTCACGCTCGAGAAACGTTCTGGCAGGCACGTGCGCCCGAAGAACACCAAGGGTATGCCCATGTCGGCCAGTTCCACGAAGTGGCTGTAGTCGGTGGTGTCCTGAGCCAGACAAGCAATGATGCCCTCGACGTGCAGGCTGATGAAGTTGTCGATCACGCGTGCCTCGGCCTCACAATCCTCATGAGTGTTGGCACTGAACACGCTGTAGCCCACCCGCCTTGCCTCGGCCTCAATGCCGTCAAGCACATTGGCGTAATAGTGGGTCACCAGGTTGGGCACCACCACGCCGATCACCTTCGGCGCTTCTTTCCGAAGGCTCTGTGCAAAGGGGTTCGGCCGGTAGTTCAGCTTCTTGGCTAGCTGCTTCACCTTCTCCTGCATCTCCAGTCCTATTTCGGGAGAAGAACGCAAGGCGCGACTGACGGTGGCAATGCTTACTCCCAGCTCTGCCGCCAAGTCCTTTAATGATGTCCTACGCTTGGTTTTTGCCATTGTTTCCTGATTGATGCGGCAAAATTACACATTTTCACGCAAACTCGCAAACGTTTACGTTGTTTTTTTACATCAAAACGCTACATTTTCCATAAAAACCAAGTACCTTTGCACCCAGAAAAACAAACTACACTTCATAATATAAAAGTAAGATTAAGGTAAATAATGATTGTTTGAACTGAGTAATGAATAGTTGATAATAAGTTAGTTAGAAAAAGCCAGGGCTGTCGTGATGACATCTCTGGCTTCATTTTTTTTACCGCATATCCTGCCGTGATTGTTAATTCTCAAAAAAAAATTTGGAAGTATGGATGGAAAACACTATCTTTGCAGTCGAAACATGCGGTAACCTGTTTGCCGCACTTAAGTCCAACAATTCACTGATTACTAAACAACAAAAACATTTACAAGAACATGAAGAAACTGATGATAGCTGTACTGGCCGCCATCGTGCTGTGCCCTGCAGAAGTGAGTGCTCAGGGTTTTCTGAGGAAACTCGGTGAAAAGGCCGCAGAAGCCGGCAAGCGTAAGTTAGAGCAGAAGGTGGAAGAAAAGGTGGAGCGCGAAGTGGGCAACAAGGCCGACGAGATACTCGATGGGAAGTCTGCATCCACCAGCCGCCAAAACAATGGTGACGACGCTGAGGTGGCTCAGGACGACACACCCGATGCCGTTGCCCAGAAGAGCGACTTCGTTCGCGGCAGTGTGATCCTCTTTGAGGATGATTTCGCTGGCGAGCAGATGGGTGAGTTCCCCTCCAAGTGGGATATCAGCGACGGCAGCCTGGAAGTGGCCTCCGTCAACGGCAAGAAGTATGCGCACAGCAATACCACAGGAACTACTGTTTTCTCCCCTCTGATGCAGAATATGAAGTCTTATCTGCCTGATGTCTTCACCCTCGAGTGGGAGGAGTTTATGTGCAAGCCCGGCGACATTGACCAGATGAATTGGCTTATCTATTTCTATAATGGTGATGACGAACTTGCCAATATCTATAAGATGTTCCGTCCAGGTAATCCAGATGTGTATGGAAACTATAGATTCAGGAAGGGTGGCGGTGCTTCAGATGGTGTGACTGGTGATTTGAACTGGAATGATCTGCAGAAATGTGTGAAGTTTGGCCAGTGGAACCATTTTGCCATTTCGTTCAACAAGCGTGCCTTCAAATACTATGTCAATGGTCATCGCATCATCAACCTGCCGAATGTGGCAGCTCCCAGTCGTTTCGAATTCCATGTCTCGGATGGATACCCCTATCGTGGCGTAGGTCATGTGATTCTTGCCAAGGGTGCGGCTGATCTCTATCAGCGTCAGACCACCGACCTCTCTGCCGTTGAGAAGGCCATTGCCGAGACAGGCAAGTTCGTGACCAACAACATCCTCTTCGAGACCGGCAAGGCCACGCTGAAGCCCGAGTCGATGGACGAGATCCAGAAGGTGGCCGACTTTATGAAGAAGAACCCCAGCGTGCGCTTCGAGGTGCAGGGACACACCGACAACCAGGGCTCTGATGCCGTGAACGACCCACTGTCGCAGCAGCGTGCCGAGTCCGTGGTGAAGGCTCTCGAGGGCTTGGGCGTCGACGGCTTCAACCTTCGCGCAGTAGGCAAGGGCTCGCACGAACCCGTAGCCGACAACAAGACCGATGCCGGGCGTGCCAAGAACCGCCGTGTGGTGTTTGTCAAGAAATGACGAATACCGCCGCGTGGTGTTTGTCAAGAAATGACGGATAGAACTGATTAATCAACCAACATTAACCATTAAAAAACAAAAAACCAACATGAAACTGAAGGCAGCAACCAGGTGTCTGCCGAGGTGAACTTCCCTGCCAATGGCACCGTACCCATGATCATTGCAGCAAATGCCTATGTAGAGTGGGCTCAAGAGCGCGTAGCCTTCAACTGGAAACTGTATAAGAATAATTGAAGTTTCCCATCCCAATAATGAACGTTAAGTTATTATTTATCAAGAATTTGAGAATTTGAGAATTATTATTGCAGAAAAAGAATTGTTTGGAATTACCCGTCGCAAGCGACTGGAACTCTGCGGACTGAAACGGAAATGGCTTGCCATTTCTTCTCTAATTCCCAAAAATTCTACTAAACTGCTAAGGGAGAAATTCTCTAATTCTCAAATTCTTGATTATTCTAAAGGTGGGAAACTTAAGTGGATAACCAGTCAGGAGAATAACATCTGCACATCTCAGTAAGTAATCATAGCACGGCGGGGTACCCTTTTCTGAGGGCGCCCCGCTTTCATTTTGAGTCATTCGTTTCCGATATCCACATGTCTGTGAACCATTTATTTTGATGATTTATCTTCGTAGCAAGATGTGCACCTACACCTTAATGTCACGATGTCACGATGTCACTTTGTCATTGTGAAAAAAGCCATCAACAAAATCCGCAACCTCTTGCGTGGGAGATTGCGGATGCAGAGAGAGTGAGCGATGAGCAAGGTTCAGTCTCTATAACGTTATCGGGCCGTGGCCCATGATGCAGAGAGCGATGCCTAAAACGTTATCGGGCCGTGGCCCATGCAGCTCGTGGTTCCGAGGGCAGTGAGGGCTGCCGTGAGGATGCTGACGATCATCTGGATGATGGTTTTCCAAGTTTCCTTCTTCATGGTGTTTTTTCATGGTGTTAGATGGTTAATAACTTCTTTTGACTATCCAAGCGGCGAAGCCGGACGAAAGAAAATTGCAGTTTCGTTTTGAGGGCTTTCCCGCCACCCAGCTCCCCTCCCTTTTGGGGAGGGGCAGGGGGAAGGCTTCTTAATCGCCGTCGGTGCCAGGATTGTCAGGAGGATTGTCGTTGCCGCCGCTGTTGCCGCCGCCGCCGCTGGTGCCGCTGCCGTTCTCGTCGTCCTTGGGCAGGAGCGAGTCGATGAGCACGAACTCGGCCTTCTTCAGGAACTCGCGGCTGGAGATGTTCTCCTCGGTGGTCTGCTCGGGCAGGAACCGGATGTGCAGAGCCTTCAGGTGCTTGTTCACGTTGAAGTCCTCTTTCTTCAGGGCTCCGTTCTTCTGGTTCTCCAGGGTGCAGTAGAAGGTGCCGAGGCCCTCGATCTTGACCTTCTTCGAGTTGAGCAGCATCTCGATCAGACAGCTGCGGAACTTCTCCAGTACGCCGTACACCACGTCGGGGGTGTAGATCGATCCGTGCTCGGAGATGTGCTGCGCCAGCTTGCGCGTGTTCAGCGTCTCCAGGTTCTTGATCTGTGCGTACCACTTGCCGAAGGCAGCACTGTAGGAGTTCTGGTTCTGCTTCACTTCATACAAAATCTTTGCCATAGTAGTGTGTGTGTTTTTGATGGTATTAGATTCACTTGCGGCCAGCTACATCGGGTGGCCGTCATCCCGCTTTTCATGTCTCTCATAATGACTGCGCGCTTGTCTTCTGATTGACAGAGCATTTCCCTAATGCTCTGCAAAGGTACAACATTTTTCGTGCGCTTCCAAATTTTGCCCTTCGATTTGGGGCGATTTTGCCATTGAATTTGCTCAAATTCGGCAAAGATCATGGGGACAGGTTGTTTGAAGTGAATTCACCGAATTCATTCAAAAACCTGTCCCCATGATTCCCATGATCCCCCCGTAATTGCGTTGCCTCGAATCCGTAATTTTTGAGCCTTGAAGTTTACTTTCCGTCGATAGTGGGCAGGGGGGCAGTTTTGCAATTTTCCGATGACAGATGACAAATGACAGTTATTGAAAATCGGTGAACGATTAAGATTAGTATTATATATATTATAATATATATAATACTAATACCTCTCTTTTCTCAAATTCAAAAAACTGTCATCTGTCATAACTGTCATTTTATGAGATCATGGGGACAGGTTTTTGAATGAATTCGGTGAATTCACTTCAAAAACCTGTCCCCATGCCCCCCCCGTATTTCCGTTGCCTCGAATCCGTCATTTTTGAGCCTTGAAGTTTTCTTTTCGTCGATAGTGGGCAAGGGGAGGCAGTTTGCAATTTCCCGATGACAGATGACAAATGACAGTTATTGAAAATCGGTGAACGATTCAGATTAGTAGAGATGTGCGACAATGACGGCGCCACTGTCCAAGATGTCCTGGCAGGTCAGTTCTTGATATCTACGCCGCCAAGGAAGTTGCTGGCGATGATGTGCAGGGTAGGGGCTGTGCCGTCGGCTTGGCCTGTAGTGTGATTACCGACGCCGCCGATGAAACTGTGGCTTTTTACCATCACATGGACCGTCTTTGGCACGAAGAGCTCGATGCCGCCGCAGAAAGTATGGATGTCAATCTCTTCATCCTCGGTGATGACTGCCTCGCGCAGATCCATGCGGATGCCGCCGCAGAAAGCATCGAGGCGGGCACCGTGGAATGTCTCGCCGCGATAGACGTACTCGTCGCCGCCATAGTGGACTGAGCAGCAGATGCGCTTGCCGTCTTCTCCAAGGGGCAGCGGGCGCTGCAGCCACTGGTCGGGATCGCGTCGGTAGCTCTCGATGATGAGGTGTATTCCAACATATAATAATATAAAGATGCAGAAATACATGGACCATGGTCCTTCGGACATGGTTTCAAACCAACTCCAATGGAGGATGTCCCACAACGTGGCCAGTTTCAACAGGCTGGCTACTACGAAAAGAATGCCGATAACGGTTCTTGGTTTCATGTTCATGTTCATTTCTCTGATTATTTTGATTAAACGCTTTTCGGGTGCAAAGGTACGGAGCAACGCCGATTCCTCCAAATTTCTGGGATAAACAGCACGGAATTGTGACGTATGGCAGCGGAGCAACGTTAAACATTGTAATTATTCCAGCCGATTGCTAACAATCTGTGGAATTATTCGTAACTTTGCGACGTTTAATCATCCAGGCAACAGACGATATGATAATGAATAATATAAGGAAATTGCTGGTGGCAGCAATATTCATATTACTGCCAACCGTAGCAGTTGCTCAGACACAGGACAGCATTACGCTCGTGGTCGACGAGAATCTTGTGCCGATAGAAGAGCTCAGTTCCCTCCACCTAAGGCTTTGTACACCTCGATGGTTGACTCCAGCAACAAGAATCGGTTGGAGTTCAATGCCAGCCGTGCTTCCAGCAGGCTCTGTCGTGCCAGCAGCACCTGCAGGTAGTTGAAATCCTCGTCGTATTTCATCCGCACTTTGGAATTCTCGACCACGCGTGTGAGCTTTTCTATCTGCTGCCGGTTCAGCTCGATAGCCTTACGGGCATACTGCTCGCTTGCCAGGGCGTCGTTCACCTCCTTGCCGGCATCGAGTATGGCCTGGCGGAAGGCTATGCGTGCCGATTCCTGCTCGGCCTTGGCCTTCTGCAGCTCTGCCTTCAGACTGCTGCGATTGATGACAGGAGCCGTGAGCGATGCCAATGCCCTTGCCAGCACGCCTGCAGGGTCCACTACCTCGCCGGCATCGTTCGTCCATCCGATGCTGCCCGACAGGGTGAGCGACGGATAGAATGCCGCACGTGCCTCATTGGTGGTATAGAAAGCGCTCTTGAGTGCCGCCTCGGCCTGCCGGATGTCTGGACGTCGCGTCAATGACTGGATGCTGAATCCCGACACATCTGGCAAAGTCTGGCACAGCGTGTCGAATCCTGTACGCTCTATGTGCCCGCTGGGCCTGCCTAGAACGGCGCAGAGCGCATTCTCGGCCTGCTGCAGCTGCATGGTCAGTTCTGCAAGCGTGGACTCGGCATCGAGCTTGTTGGCTTCCGACTGGTCTATGTCGTCGCTTGTAGCCTGTCCGACGTCCTTCAAGGCTTTCTGGGCTTCTATGCTCTCCTCCCAGCTCTCAATGACCTGGCGTGTATCTTCTATCTGTGCATCGAGCATGGACAGCTGGTAATAGGCTGTGGCTATGGTGGCTATGAGCTCTGTGGCTACCGCCTGTACATAGGCCTGCTGTTCCTCCACTGTGGCGGCTGCCGCCTTGCGGGCATTCTTCATCTTGCCGAATATGTCGGCCTCCCAGCTCACCGTGGCACCTATGGTGTAGGTGGCCTCGTCTTCGCTCGCATCCGAGCTCTCGAAATGTGAGGCTCCTGCTTCGGCACCTATGTCGACCGATGGCAGCAGCTCTCCCTTGGCATTGCGCAGCAGGGCTTTGGCGCCCTCCACCTGCTGCCGTGCCATGTTGATGTCGCTGTTGCTGGCCAGTCCTTCTTCTATCAATGCAGCGAGATGCTTGTCGGTGAACACCTGGCGCCATTCCTTCACGTCGCCGCCGGCTATTGCCCGTGCATACTCCTTGCGCAGCAGGCTGTCGGCATCGGCCGTCGCCGTCTGATAGCTGTTGTAGGTCTTACACGATGTCAGGAACGGAGCGTTGAGACAGACGACTAACAATGTGACGGCAGCGGTGCCCTTGACGCGCTTGGACAGAAACTTCTCTTCAATGTGCTGGAACAGCATGAAGAACAGCGGTACGAAGAACAGGATGGAGGCCGTGCCAACAATCATGCCGCCGATGACGCAGATTGCCAGCGACATGCTGCCTACGGCCAGCGCTCCTTGTGAGAATGCCATGGGCAGCAGGCCGATGACGAGCGTGAGCACGGTCATCAGTACCGGACGCAGACGGTCTTTGGCAGCACTCATGGCGGCTTCTTTGATGTCCATGCCGTCCTTTCGCCGTTTCGTGGCGAATTCTGTCAGCAGGATGGCTGTCTTGGCCAGAAGTCCTATCAGCATAATGGTGCCTACCTGCATATAGATGTTGTTCTCGACTTGGAACAACAAGGCAAACAGATAGCTGCCGGTGAGTCCGAACGTCACACTGAGCAGAATGGAGAGAGGCATGAGCGGACTCTCGAAGAGAGCGGCCAGCACGATATAGGTGAACAAGATGACCAGCAATAGCACCCAGGTGCGATTCTGGGTTGTCTTTATCTCTTCCAGGGCTGTTCCCGTATACTCATAGCCGTAGCCTCGCGGCAGCACTGTCTTTGCCACCTCCCCGATGGCTTTGATGGCATCGCCGGTGCTATAGCCGTCGGCCGGCGACACCTCCATGCTGATGGCAGAATACATGTTGAAGCGTTGGAGCGACTGCACGCCACTGGATTTCTTGAGTGAAACGAGTTCTGTCACGGGGATGAACCGTGAGTCATCGGTGATGACCATGATGTTGTTCAAATCGTCCTGGTCGTTACGCAATTCAGGGTCGGCCTGCATCATAACATGGTAAAGGCGTCCGAAGGCATTGAACTGGGTGGCGTAGTTACTGCCTATATAGCCGTTGAGCACACCCAGCACATCCGAGGTCTCCACACCGTAACGCTTGCAGATGGAGGCATTGACACTGACGTTGTATTGCGGATAGTTCACCTCGTAGGAACTATAGGCCTCGCCAATCTCCTCGCGCTCCGTGAGTGCTTCTGCAAAGCGATCGGTCACGCTCTTCAGCTTTTCTATCGAGAGACTGTTGTAGTCCTGCACAAACAGTTCGATACTGTTGCTGAAGCCATAGCCCGTCACAGTGGGCATGGCAAAGGTGAACATATTGGCGCTCTTGATGCTGTCCATCCTCTGTTCTATCTGCTCTACCACGGCATCTATGTCGTGGTCACTGCCCGAGCGTTCGTCCCAGTGCTTCAGCTTCATGATGAGCATGCCCGCATTGGCACCGTCACCACCCAGAATGTTCCATCCTGCAACGGACGCACAGTTCTCTATCTCGTCAATATCGGCCACTTTGTCGGATGCTCGCAACACCGCCTTCTTGGTCTGTTCGAGGGTAGACCCCGGAGGGGTGCTGATGTCAACAAACACGTTGCCCGTATCCTCGTCGGGAATGAGACTCGTGGGCACGGTGTTGACCAGTGCAACCAGCAGAATGAAGACTGCCACAGGTGCCACTACCGCCAGCCATTTTTGCTTTACGAACAGCGATACGGAGTCCTGGTATTTCCTGGCTATGGCATGGTAAGAGGCATTGAAAGCCTTGTAGATGCGGTTCTTGCTCTCGACGCCGGGTTTCATCATCAGCACACAGAGGGCTGGCGACAGTGAGAGGGCATTCAACGTAGAGATGGCTACAGCCACCGCCATTGTCAGTCCGAACTGCCGGTAGTAGGTGCCTACCAGTCCGCTAACGAACGATATGGGTATGAAGACGAACATGAAGACGATGGTGGTGATAATGACCGAATTGCTGATTTCCCTCATGGCAGTGGTGGTAGCACGATAGGGGTCATGACAGCCCGCCTCGAACTGGCTCTGCACGGCTTCTACCACCACAATGGCATCGTCGACCACGGTGCCTATCACCAGCACCAATGCAAACAGCGTGATGAGGTTCAGCGTAAAGCCTACCACATACATGAACGCGAATGTACCTACCAGCGACACCACAATGGCCAGCGCCGGAATCAGCGTGGCCCTGACATTCTGCAGGAACAGCAGCACGACAAGCACCACCAGTATGATGGCCTCGAAGAGCGTGGTATAGACTTCCTTCATCGAGACATCCAGGAAGTCGTTGGTGTCGAGCAGTGATCTGAATACCAGTCCTGGCGGCATTTTCTCCATAGACTCCTCTATCAGCTTGTCTATCTCGTGATTGACCTCCTGGGCGTTCGACCCATGAGCCTGCGTGATGATGGCTACGGTGCCAGGGTGAGAGTTGACCCAGCTGTTGCTGGAATAGTTCTCCCTGCCCACCTCACAGCGTGCCACGTCGCTCAGCAGCAGGTCGTCACCCTTGGGCTCGGACCTCAGCACGATATTGCCGAACTCCTCTGGGTCCAACAGACGTCCGCGGTATACCATTGTATACTGGAACGTGTTCTTCGAGTCTTCGCCCAGCGTTCCTATGGCCGCCTCAATGTTCTGTGCCTCCAGCACCTCCTCAATATCCTTCGGTTCCAGGCTGTAGGTGGCCATCTTCATGGGGTCAAGCCAGATACGCATGGCATAGACGCTGCCCAGCAGTTCTATGTTCCCGACGCCCTTGATTCGCTGAAGCCGGGGACTGATGTTGATATCAAAGAAATTGGTGATGAAATCGTTGTCGTACCTCCCGTCGGGACTCTCCAGGGCCAGTATCCTCAGGTAGCCTCGTTTTTCCTTGCCCACATGCACACCTGTCTCGACAACCTCATGAGGCAGAATACCTTCTACCTCGCCAAGGCGGTTCTTCACCAGCACAGTGGCCATGTCGGGGTCGGTGCCAGGCTTGAACGTGATGGTGATGCTGGCATTGCCGCTGCTGGTTGATGTGGACAGCACCTCATTGATACCATCTACACCGTTCACAGCCTCTTCAATAGGTATGATGACACTTCGCTGTACTGCCTCGGCACTGGCACCTGCATAGTCGGCACTTACTTCAACCACAGGGGGAGCCACGTCGGGTAACTGCTCAACAGCCAAGCCGTTATAGCCTAATACACCTAACAGCAGGATGACAACCGCAAGGGCTATCGAGAAAATGGGGCGATCGATAAAGAAATTGTTTTTCACAGGCTTACTTCTTAGTCTTCACCTTGGTGCCTTCCCTGACCAGTGCTCCACCTTCGGCAACAATCACATCGCCTGGCTTCAGACCGTCAGTAACGGCATAGGTCTGTCCGTCGTTATAAGGGAATATCTTAATCTCAGTAGTGTGTGTCACACCGTCAACCACCTTCGAAACGAAATATCTGTCCTGTATTTCGAAGGTGGCCTCCTGGGGGATGACGATGGCATCCTTGAGGTGATAGGGAACCCTCAGCACGCCATTGCTGCCGTGGTGGAAGACGCCTTGTGGGTTGTCGAACGAAGCCCTGATGTAGATGGCACCTGTGGTCAGGTCCACATCACCGCTGATGGCGTCGATACGTCCTTTCTGCTCCAGTTCCTTTCCCCAATAGGTGATGAGTGTCACCTCGGGCAGCTTGCCGGGCAGTTCCTCAGCCGAACATCCATAATACTGCTTCAGGTCGTAGAGGGTCTTCTCAGATATGGCTGTGTAGGCCCGTATGCGGCGGTAGTCGGATACGAGGGTCAGCCGCGTCTCCATAGAAGGGTCAACCAACTCACCCAGGCGGTATTCTATCATGCTGATGACGCCATCCGAAGGACTCTTGATCACTGTGTACGACAAGTCGTTGCGGGCTGTCTGCAACTCGGCCTTTGCCTCGTCAAGCGCAGCCTCGGCCTCGGAAAGCTCGTTGCGCGCTTTGTTCATGTCGAAGTCGCCTATTACCTGCCTGTTGTGCAGAGCCTCCCTGCCTTCCATGTTCTGTCGTGCAGTGGCCAGCTGGGCTTTGGCGCTGTTGACCTTTGCCTCGGCACTTCTTACAGCTGCCTGAAAAGGCACTTGGTCGAGCACGAGTATCGGCTGGCCCTTCTTGACCCTTGCGCCTTCCTCCACGCATATCTTCACGATACGCCCAGTGACCTGAGGGCGTAGCTCGGCAGGCTGGGCTGTCTCTATCTTCGACACAATATCACGCGTAATGATATAATCCTGCTGAGCAATCGTCATGGTAGCGTATTCGCTCACCTCTTCTTCTTCGTCTTCATCGTCGTCCAGCGAATAATACCATACTCCAGCTGTCATGGCAACAAGAGCCAATGCTGCAAATATCCACTTGTTCTTATTCATTGTGTAACCATTTTTTACCTGCAAAGATAAGAATAATGATTCATTTAAACATAATTAAACTGTTTTTTTTTCATTTTTTCAGTACTTTTGCTATCTTTACACCCCAAAAACAAATCGTGTTATGGCTTCAATCTTCAAAAAATGGTACTTTATGCTGGCCATTTTCATGGCCTTGTTCTTCATACGCAATCTCATGCTGCCCATGGTGTCGGATGATATTCCCTATGCCTTTATATGGGATGGAACCGACAAGGGGAACCTGCTCGACGGAGTGGGGCCTCGCGAACGTATTGATTCGTTCGATGACATCATCAAATCGCAGTATTCGCATTATATGACTTGGGGAGGACGAATCATCGGCATTGGCCTTACACAACTGTTTGCGTGGGAAGGCAAAGGTTTATTCAATGTCCTTAATACACTGGTATTCATTGCATTATCACTTCTACTCTTCAAGGTCGGAACTGGCAGGAAGCTCAGTTCGCTTAATGGCATCTACATGTTCTGGTTATTGTTTTCACTTTGGTTTCTGATACCCGACCCGTTCCTCACAGTATTATGGATGTGCGGCTCTTGTGTGTTCCTGTGGACTGCTGTTATAGGACTGCTGTTCCTGGTGCCCTACACTCAAGCCTACTGGCATGGGTCCGAAGCAACCGTCAGCCGTAGGTTGTCACCTGCCGCCTCTTGTCTGCTCATGGCCTTTGCAGGTCTTTGTGCGGGCTGGGCTGTAGAGACGAGTGCTGCCGTAATAGATTTTGTCGTCTTCTTTGCCCTCATCTGGTTCTGGCGGCAGAAGCAGCTGAAGGCGTGGATGGTGGTGGGCTTTGTGTTTCTCTGCATAGGTTCTGCCATGCTTGTTTTTGCGCCTGGCGAGACTGTCAGGCTGGAGCTGCAACGGCTGTATGAGTATAATCCTATGCTGCCAAAAGATATGTACTGGACACCGCTGATGTTCTCCATCAATTTCATAGAGTGTTTCTTCCCGGTAGTCAGCAAGCAGATTCCCTTGTTGCTGCTGATAGGCTATTATATATGGCATTTGCCCAAGGGTCAGAGATGGAACAAGACCACGCAGTTCCAGGCTTTCATGGTTGCCGGTTCCATGGTAGTGATGATTATCTTGATATTTGTGCCAGTGGCTCCTGCACGTGCAGGCTTCTTTCCTACGTGTGCCGTTATCCTTGCATCGCTGTCAGCCATTCGGGAGCTGTTGAAGGAGCGGGATGCCATCTGGCAGCGTCACCGTCGGCTGATACAGGGCTTCGTAGCCGTCAGCGTGGTGTTGTGGGTGGCGACGGCTTCCATCTGCCTCAGTATCGAATGGGATGTGCGCCAGCAGTGGATGAGCCGCATCGACTATATCAATGCCCATCAGGATCAGGACGTGGTGGTGGTTCATCAGATAGACCTACCGCCGATAGCCGACCAACTGCCCGATTGGTGGCTTTACAACTGCGTGTCTTGGAATACTGTTGTACTGGCATGGGGCAGCGACCTGGAGCCACGCCCGGAGGGTAGCCATAATCTGATGTACGCGCAGTATTATGGATGGAAGCGTGTCATCACCGACGGCGAGGACAGAAGGAAAATAGAGTAAATGGTGCCTCAATAGGCACCCTGCCGTGGATGAGAGGGCGGTTGGAAGGAGTGGGCACTATCCGGGGATGAGAATGTCCTTCAGTTTCTTTCGTTGGTCACCGATGAGCTGTAGCGCGTACTCTGCCGACAGGCGGGCCATCGTCTCGAGCTGTTCCTGCGTATAGAGGGCATCGCTGCCTTCAACGTTGAAGGTCAGACCCTCCTCACGCATCTGCACCACCAGGAAGAGATGCTGCTCGCTCTGAGGCATCTCAATATGACAACTGGGGTAGTCGACGCCGTATATGTGGGCATACTCATAGATATTGGCGCCACTGACGTTCATCTCTGTGCCCACCTGATCCTCGAGAGGAACCTGAAGGTCTCTCATCTGGTGGAGCCAAGGATAGATGAGGGTGCGCATCGTGCCGAAGAGAACGGCCCGCGTCTGGCCAATCAGCTCTGCCACACTCTGCTCGGGGTTCACGTCGATGCGCAACGACAGACTCTTAAGGAAACATCCCATTACGTTGCCACGCAAGCGTTTGTCTATACGTCCGTGATTGGTAGTCATGAAGACAACATCAGTCGTTCCAGCCATCTGTCCTAAAGCCAAGGCATAGGCAGCCACGCAGATGGTGGTCATCATGTTCTGTTGCTGCTCTTCTGTCAAGGTACCGGCATTCAGACGGATGTGTTTCATCCGGTTATAGTCCAGCAGGTAAAAGGTACGAAGAGTCTTTCCCCAGGGATTATCAGTCTGACGACAGATATCGGTGTATTTGTGCCCCTTGAATTTTTCGCAGGCTATTTGCTTGGCCAATTGATAGGCATCGCTCCCGTAAGAGGCGATCTCCTCCCTGTTCCATATGGCTGCCATGTCACCCTGATCCTCTATGGGGACGCCGTTGATAGCGTTGTCTATGGAAGAACAAACCAGCTTGATAGAGATACCATCAAAGAAGATATGGCAGAAGGAGTAGCATATAACCGTTTTGTGCTCTGTCTCTATAACGCTCAGCCTTACACCAGGTTCCTCCAGTAGTTTGAAGGGACGCGAGAACTCACTTTTGCGAGCCTCCCATTCTTTGTATGTCATCTTGTATCGCCAGACGTTGTTGGGCATATCCGTGCTCTCACTGATCATCAGTTGTCCATCGTCCTGTCTGATCAGGTGGACATGCGTATAATGATTGGTGTCGAGTACTTTCTGACAGCTGGCTGCCACTTCATCAGCAGTCATAATCTTTTCTGGTAATTCATATTTAACTGTGACCAGGAATCCGTTCTCCATCGTCTCCATGTTGCTCTCGCGCAGCATGTCTTCTTGGGTGGAATTTAAGGGGTAAATATTCATATACAAATATTTTATCATGCAAAAATAGCAAAAGCCTCCAAAAAATAGATAATTAATGGTGTAATTTTGCTTTTTTTTAGCATTTTTGTTTACCTTTGCAAATGTTTTTACTATAGACAGTTATTTCATGAAGCTACTTCAACAGATTATAACAAAGTATTGGAAGGGTACGCCTTGGCAAGTGATACTGCTTTTATTCGCCCTGCCTTTTCTCATCCGTAATCTGCTGTTGCCAATGGTAGGTGATGATTTTTCCTACGCTTTCATCTGGGATGGTGATAATTTGGGAAACTTGATGGATGAAATCGGCTCCCGTGAGCGCATACGTTCCTTATCTGATATTGTCGTCTCGCAGTGGTCGCACTATTTCACTTGGGGCGGCCGCACGCCTTCCATGTTTTTCATCCAGCTGTTTGCGTGGATCGGGAAAATATGGTTCGACTTGGCCAACACCATCGTGTTTACGCTGCTGATGCTGATTCTCTACTGGATTGCTGTCGGTGATATCGTTTCTCCTGGCCGGCATAAAGGTGTGTTCCTGTGGGTGCTGGTGTGCATGCTCTTCGGGGTTATCGATTATGTCAGCACCATGCTGTGGATGACGGGGGCATGTGTCTATCTGTGGTCAGGATTATGGGAATGCCTGTTCTTGCTGCCGTTTTTCACACGGAAGCATCCCTCGGCACTGCTGATGGCGCCATTAGGTTTGCTGGCAGGATGGTCTGAGGAGGCGGGCAGTCTGGTCACCGTCCTGCTGACAGCCTGGGTGATGTTTGTCTGCTGGAAGCAGAAACGGATTGAAAAGTGGATGGTGGCAGGCTTCGTGTTCTTGCTGACAGGCTGTGGGCTGCTGATGTTATGCCCTGGCTCTATCCATCGTGAAGAGCTGATGCTCGAATATGCATCTGACTATGTGTTGCCAGTAGAGGACTTGTTCTCAGCAAGAATGTTCTGGGAAAATTTCATAGGGGGCTTCCTACCCATTATCATTTGGGAGAGTTTCCTGTTTATCCCTGTAATTATCTGTTTCTTCAGGAATCGCGGGGATAGGTCGGGAAATCGCGGTGACAGGTCGCATGATTCTGCCGGCATGTCGGCAGGCCAAGGATCAGTCTCCATGCTTCCTGTCCCCATGATTCCTGCACTATTCACTGCCGGTGGGCTGCTGGTGCTCTGTGCCATGATGTTCGCACCCGAATTTGAACTTCGCACGGGATTCCATTCCACTATGTTCCTGACCGTAGGCTCTGCTGCCGCCTTGAAGGAGATAGCCCCATGGCTCAGACAGGCCGTTGTTTCCACCTCTTGGCGCCGGAAGGTGCTGCTGGCAGTTGGCGGCGTTTCTGTGGCTTACGCTCTCTTCGTGCTGATAGGTTGTTTTGTGGTTGAGACATCTTACCGTCAACAGTTTAACGATCGTTTGCGCTATGTCAGGCAGCATCAGGATGCCGACACGCTGGTGGTGCCGTTCTACAAAATCCCTTACCATCTTGACAGCTACCTCGGTCCCCGCTCAATAACCGATTTCCATATTATATATGGTGCCGATGTCGAGTCGAAGACCACCAGCAACCGTTCGCTGATGTACGCCCTTTACTACGGGCTTCCCCCTATTCGGATAGACCGTGAAGTAGACTGGAAGAAACGAAATGGAGACTGAGCGCAATACATTTATCATCTCGAAGGCTCTGAAAAGCTTTCTGCTGGCTTCGATTCTGACGGCCGCTGCCGGACAGTTGGCCAGTACCTTTGATGCCATCGCCCTGGCACAGTTCGTTGGCGAGGAGGCTGTGTCGGCTCTCAGTCTGGTGATGCCAGTCACCACGCTGATCAGTTGTCTCGGACTTATGATGGCTTTTGGCGCTAACGCCCTGGCAGCCCGCGAAATAGGGAGCCACAACCTTGAAGGCGCTTCAGACTTCTTCTCCACTGCCGTCTGGTCCATCCTGACCATCGGCGTCGCCTTCTCGTTGCTGATGTATGCAGGAATCCCTGTCATCATGGATATGATCACCGACGAAGAGTCGCTTCGCGCCCTGCCCGCAGAATATCTGAGCGTCTACGTGCCTGGCGCCTGGCTTGAGATGCTGTCGTACGCCCTCTGTCTCTTTGTAGCGACTGACGGTCATCCGCGCAGGGTGACCATGGCGGCTTTTGCCGGTGTGCTGGTCAATGCCGTTGTTGACGTGCTGGCTGTGGGATTCCTGGACTGGGGCGTCAGGGGTGCCGCTTGTGGCTCACTGGCACAGTTTGCCGTCAATATCTTGCTGCTCACCCTCTACCTTCGCCAGCCCGCCTGCTCCTTTCGTCTGAGGTGGCCAGGACGCAAGAACATTTATTGTTTTTTAGAGAACGTCAAGGAGGGTGCGGCAGTATCATTCAGCAATATCCTGATGGCCGTCACCGTACTCCTTGTCAGCAATATCGTCTTCGATGCACTTGGCGAGCGAGGACTCTTCTTCTGGTCTGTCTGCCTGCAGATGCTGCTAGTGTCGGTAGTGTTCATCAATGGGGTGATAGAGTCCCTGTTTGCTATTGGCGGCGTGATGCTCGGCGAACACGACTTGAGAGGCTTCGGTTTGCTGTCACGGAGGGCACTGTTAACCATCAGTCTGCTCATAGCGTTGATGATTGCACTGATGTACATCCCTGAAGCTATCGGTATCATGTTTGGCATTGAGAGCCCTCAGGAGATGGCGGCTCTCGACCACGTGCTGCGCATTTTCTCTCCGATGTTGTTACCCTTTGCCGTCACACTGGTGCTGGCGTCCGTCTATCAGATGCTCGGGCATATACTTCCCTGTGTCATCAGTGTGATAGGCCTGCTGGCAGCCGTCATTCTCGCTACCAGGCTGTTTGCTTCCTTCAATCCGGAACTTGTGTGGTGGGGGCTGCCTGTGGGTAGTGGGCTTTTCCTCATCGGCCAGCTGGCGCTTTCCTATCTCTACAGCCGCCGTAAGGGCTGTTCTGTGTCGGCCCTTACCCTGATACCTTATCATGAGAAAGGCCGGACGTTCGACAGTTCTGTGAGGTATCAGTCGGATGAGGTGTTCTCTGTGCTGGAGAGAATCGATACTTTCCTCAAAGCGTCGAAGCTTAGCGCATACGACATTATCCGCATGGAGCTGTGCTGCGAGGAGCTCATGACCAACATTTCCCGTCATTCCCAAGGCCACATCATCCACCATTCCTTCGATATCCATATCTATTTTGATGACGAAACTACCTGCGTGACCCTGAAGGACTGCGGCAGGCCTTTCAACCCCATCATGGCAGGCAAGATGGTCGATCCAGACATTGCCAAGGAAGGCTTCGAGCATCTGGGCTTGCGCCTGGTGAACCAGATTGTAGAGGATATCTCCTATAAATACATGTATGGTTTGAATATCGTATTAATCAAAATATAAGCGTATGATACTTTTGAGTTTCGACACAGAGGAGTTTGACGTGCCTCGCGAGCATGGCGTAGACTTCACATTGGAACAGGGCATGGCCGTATCGGAGACAGGTACCAACCGCATTCTCGATGTGCTGAAGCAGAACGGCGTGCGAGCCACATTCTTCTGTACAGGCAACTTTGCGGAACATGCACCGGAAGTCATGAAGCGCATCATGGATGAAGGTCACGAGGTAGCCTGTCACGGCGTGGACCACTGGCAACCCCAGGAGACTGACTTTGCCCGCTCAAAGGAGATAGTGGAGCGTATCACGGGCAGTAACGTGTACGGCTACCGTCAGCCTCGCATGTTCCCGGTAGTGGAGTCCGAGATCAAGCGGGTGGGCTATCGTTACAATTCCTCGCTCAACCCTGCATTCATCCCCGGCCGATACATGCACCTGACAACTCCGCGTACATGGTTTATGAAAGACGGAGTGATGCAGATTCCTGCATCCGTCACACCGCTTATCCGCTTTCCGCTGTTCTGGCTTTCCCTGCATAACCTGCCTGAAGGGCTCTACCACTGGATGGTACGACGTGTGCTTAGGAGCGACGGATATTTCGTCACCTATTTCCATCCGTGGGAATTCTACGAGCTGAAGGAGCATCCGGAGTTCAAGATGCCTTTCATCATCCGCAACCACAGCGGCCAGCAAATGTGCGGACGTCTCGACAGACTGATAAAAATGCTCCTGGCCCATGGCCATGAGTTCATTACCTATAACGAATTTGCAGACAGAGTAAAACCATGATCAGATTAGCTACTGTTTCACCGTGTTATAATGAGGAGGAGGTGTTGTACCACAGCGTAGAGCAGCTGACAGCTCTTTTCGAACGAATGATTGCCGAGGGGCTGATCAGCTGTGACTCTATGATGGTGTTTGTCAACGACGGCAGCCGCGACCGCACGTGGGAGATTATCCGTGAACTGCACGGCAAGAACAAATTTGTACGGGGCATCAACATGTCGCGCAACGTGGGCCATCAGAACGCCATCATGGCAGGCATGATGACCGCCCGCGAATGGGCTGATGCCGTGATAACCCTCGATGCCGACCTGCAGGACGACATAGAGTGCATACCCAAGATGGTGAAAGCCTTTGAGGACGGCAATGATGTCGTCTATGGAGTGAAGGTCCAGCGGCAGGCCGATGGGTTCATGAAGAAGATGACCGCCCAGACATTCTATAAGCTGCAAAGCTCAATGGGTGTGGAGAGCGTTTACAATCATGCCGACTTCCGGCTGATGAGCCGGCGTGCGCTTGACATGCTTGCAACCTATAAGGAGCATAATCTCTACTTGCGCGGACTGATTCCCCTGATAGGACTCCGCCACACCACTGTCGACGATGTCATCAGCGAGCGCTATGCCGGCAAGTCCAAGTATACGCTGCACAAGATGATGCGCCTGGCACTCAACGGCATCACAGCCTTCTCGGTGCGTCCCCTCTTTGCCATCTACAACATCGGCATCCTGTTTCTTGTCGTAGCCTTCTGCATAGGTTGCTATGTGGCCTATTCGCTGCTCTTCAGCACGGTAGAGCCAGGCTGGGCTTCGCTCATGCTTTCCATATGGATTGTGGGGGGCTTCATCCTCATCTCAATGGGCATAGTGGGCACCTACATCGGACAGATATACACTGAGGTGAAGCGGCGTCCGCTCTATCACATTCAGGAGATACTGGCGTAACGTCGGGCGAAGATGTCCTAATGAGCTGCCGTCATCAGTGACGGCAGCATTTTTTCGTCCCGTCGCTGTAGAGTACAATGTAGAGGCCAGGTCGTCGGGGCGTGGAGGACAGCCGTCGACCGTTGAGGTCGTACCAGCCCGTCACGGCGGGCTCACCGTCTGCAGCCAAGTCCGTCACTGCCACCGTTTCGGGTCTCATGAAGTTGAAGGAGATGCTTCCGTCGTCCTGCTGCCTGATGCCGGTAATGGCCTTGCCCATGAATTTCCTGCCGTCGGTATTGGCCCTGTAGAGGATGGAGGCAGGGTCGGAATTGTCGGTCAGACTGTCGTTCACCGCAAGCGTCGTGGGGTCGGTATAGGGGTAGGGCGATGTGCTGAGATAACTGCTGCGCAATTTGTCTTTCATTGTCCATCTGTTAGGATCACTGCCGTTGTTTTTGGAATCCCAGGCTCGGTAGTCCTTGCCGCTGGCATGAAACAGATGGTAGTTGTAACGGCTGTCAACGCTGTTCACGTTATTGTTCCACCAGTTGTTCTGTGAGTAATTGACGTGGAAGATGAGCAGTCCTTTGCCCGGACAGCCGTAGTCCCATCCTTCCTGCTGGCGGTTCTCCAGCAGATAGAATTCATCCTTGTTGCCCGGATTGCGTATGATGAAGGTTTCTCCGCCGTCGTTCACGGGGCGCATGTTTTCAATGCTGGTGCTCTCGGTCAGCTCGGTTGGCGCCCCCCATCCCAGATACATCTTCTCCATGGCAGAGAGGTTGGGCGGACACCATCCGTAGTTGGTGTAGTTGCCTCCGTCCATCAGGTCCCACTCGTCGACAGTAGAGTAACCTTGGGCAGGAGCCTGTGGATAGATATCGGGCAGCCCCAGGCAATGAAAGTACTCGTGGGCAATGGTGCCGATGCCGTACATGGCGTTGTCGGGCCATAGCTCAGAGCTGATGGAGGCGATACGGCATTCAATGTCGCCTGGTAAAGTGTCGAAGACCCATCCAGTGTTAGGCCAGATGTAGCCCGTCTTGTTATTGCCTGAATAGCTGGCAGCTACAAGGATCACCTGATCAACCTCGCCGTCATCATCCCAGTCGTAGATGGAAAAATCGGTCTTTACGGTCTTGCACAACTTCTTCAGGGCTTCACTGATGATGGGCCTGCCCATATATTCGCGTTGGTGTCCGCCCGCTTTTTCCGATACCTGGACAGGACCGTAGATGTCGAACTGGATATTGGCACGTCCGCCGGACTGGTCGCGTATGTAATCGGCCAGGCATCCTGGCCCCACACCGTCGTTGTATCCCTTTTCGTTGAGCAGCCGGTTGTAGTAAGCCACAGGGTTGCCCATCGAGAAATTGACGTCGCTGAATGTGACGAGCACCACCGGCTGGCGATAGACCCTCTGGGGGTCGAAGTTGAAAGGTTCAGGAAGAATGTGAACATTGTCTGAACGTGTCTGGGGAAGGCCGTGCACGCAGCCTAAACGCTGGGCGCTGGCCGTATGAGCAGCCAATACCAAAAGTATGCAGCATATCTGTCTGAAAAGCATATTCATCATTCTCATAGAGGGCAAATTAATCAGGTTTTTACTATTATATAGAGGGCAAATCAATCAGGTTTTTACTATTATATAGAGGGCAAATCAATCAGCTTTTTGCTATTATATAGAAGGCAAATCAATCAGCTTTTTACTATTACGGCTGCAAATGTACATAAAAAACTTGAATTTTAAGCCAGTCCAATTAAAGAATTTATTATTTCTTTAGAGGAAATGTACATAAAAAACTTGAATTTTAAGCCAGTCCAATTAAAGAATTTATTATTTCTTTAGAGGAAAGATACAACAAAGTCCCAATACCTCCAAAACCTGAACCTCTATTCGGAGTGATTATTTGCGCATGGCATTACGGAGTTGACACGTTTTTACTGTCGGAGATGCTCACATTCGGAAGAGATGATGCGTAAGTGTTTCATCAGTCAGCAGAACCAGCAGGATAAGAATGGACAAGCAACTTTGTTCCCGCACCATTGGTGGTAAGGCTGTTGTGAGAACAGTCGGGCTTCTGAGGTGAGAGGACGGGGCTTCGTTGGTGCAAGGACCAATGAAAGCGGGAAAAAGGTGGTAGGTAAAACGCTTTTGCGTATACGCAAAACACCTTGCGCCTATACGCAAAACACCTTGCGCCTATACGCAAAATCTCCTCGCCTTAACGCAAAAACAAACGGTTTTTTCCGGAGTGATCATGGTAATAGGGTGACCTGTTCCTGGATTCCTTTGCAGATTTGGTCTTTGACTTGCCGGTTGGTCTCTGTCTGAATAGAAGTACTGGGCAGAATCAGATGATGTGCAGTTTGTCCAGATCAACAGCGAGACCGATGCTGAAGGAGGTGCCCGTGGTCAGCGGAGAGCAATAATAATAGGATCTGGGCTTGTAGTTGAAGAGGTTGTCGACGGCGGTGTTGATGGTGACGCCCTGCCAGATGTGCTGCTGTAACATGAGTTTCCAGATGGTGTAGCCCTGGTCTACATCCTTCCTTCCAGACTGTGGACGGCCTTGGCTTCGTCCGGAGAGGGCTGTGTCGATGGCGTAGTGGCGTGAGAAACGATGGTCATAGCCCACTCGCCATGTGAAGGAGTGGGAACGGGGCTGGTTGAACTGTGAGAAGTAGACGTTGCCGTTCTCATGCATCCAGGAGTAGTTAAGCTTGAACGACACCCCGCAATCCCAGATATGCCCGAGACTGAGGTCGACTCCCCACACCGTGATGCCGTCCTCGTTCCTGTAAAGCGCACTTTCCATTCCGTTGTAGAGACCGCCGTCGATGGTGGTGATGCGCTTGTCGAAGATGTTGCAGTAGCCCAGGAGTGTGAAGTTGTAGCGTCCGTCCAGGACACCGCTGTTGCTGATGCGGTTAGTACGTTCTATGGCAACGTTGACGTTGTGGCTCTTCTCGGGCTTCAGATCGGGGTTGCCGATGATCATGTATCCCATATTGCCCATGTCGAAATGCATGTACATCTCCTTGAGTGTGGGAGCACGGAATCCGCTGGCGTAGTTGGCGCGGAAGGTCATCCAGGGAAGCTTGTACACTGCGGCCAGACGCTGGGTGAACGCCTTCTGTTCAGAGGCTGAGAAGTAGTCGTAACGGATGCTTCCCACAATGTTCAGCTGCGGGGTGACGTTCCAGTCGAACTGTGCATAGCCGTCGATGTTGTTCTGTGAGTGGCTGGCACCGTGGATGAACTGATAGGTGTTGAGGTAGTCGTTCATGTAGTCAGCTCCCAGTATGAGGCTGTTCCTGCCGAACGAGTTGTGGAACAGTGCATGCAGCACGTGTTGTCGGTTACTGTAGTCGTGGTCGTGGGTTCGTGAGCCGTCGGGCATGTAGTTGGCCTTGTCGTATTGGTCGTAGGCGTACGACAGTTCAAGGCTGCGCTCCCGGTTCCATGCGTAACTGGCCTTCAGTCCGCCTCCGTAGCCGTTGAAGTGGTAGTCGTAGGTGTCGCGTTCGCTGGTGCGGAAGAAATAGTTGCCCTTGGCTGTCAGTGTCAGCTGGTCGGTGGGACGCCACAGGAGCCGTTCCTTCACGTTGTAGGTCTTCTGTCCGTAGAGGCGGCTCAGGTTGGAGTCGTCGTTCAGTACTGATTCGTCGTAGGGCAGCCCTTGCGCCTTCTTCAGCAGTTCCATGGCCACCTCCTCAGAAGAGTGTGGCTTAGGCAGGTTGACGGGGTCGATGCGGGTATGCATGAAATTGGTCTGGGAGTTCCACTTCCCGGAGTTGAAGGAGAAACCGGCACCATGGCGCCATTCGTTGCCGAAGGTGTTGAAGCGTGAACTGACACGGACTGTCCAGGGTTCCAGGTTCTCGCGGCTGATGATGTTGACCACACCGCCCACGGCATTGGAGCCGTAAAGTGCCGAGGAGGCACCTTTTACAATCTCTATGCGTCCGACGTTGTCGAGACTCATGCGGTTGTAGTCCACGTTGTCCATTGTCTCGCCTGCCATCCGTTCGCCGTCAACGAGGAAGAGAACGGCATTGCCACCGAAACCGCTCATGTGGAGAGCCGTTTCCTGACTCATCGCAAAGCCGAACTCCAGGCCGGGGATTTCCTGCGTCAGCAGGTCCTGGATGTTCGTGGCATCGTTGATCTTGATGTCGTGAAGGGTGATGAGCCGTGTGACGACAGGTGCATCCTTCAGAGCCTTGGGCGTGTGTGAGGCCGTGACGACAATGGGGTTGAGGTTGACGGAGTCGCGGATAGTGGTCTGTGCATACACTCCAATAGCTGGCACAGCCAATGCCATGCCAGCTAAAACGGATTTCCTCAAGTGCACCTTCACCACTGCTTACTTCCTGTTTCCTGTAAAGGATGTCTCCATGACCATGGGCATGTTGCCGTACTTCAACGAGAACGTCACAACAGCAGTCTTCTCTCTGAACATGATGGTGATGTCGCTGATGGTATATGCCTTTTCTGCCCCTTGGGCGTTGGCCACTGTACCGGCATAGGAAGCAAGCTTTCCTGTAATGATGTCGCCGCTTTTTGTCAGGGGAATGTTCTTAACGGGAAGGGCAGGAATCATCATCATACCTGATTCTCCGGACGAGGGAATCGTCATGTCAACAGAGGTGTCGGATGCTTTGGCAAACTCGTAGGTGGCTGTGCCGTTGGACGATTCCTCGCCCATTACCTTGATGACCTCATTACCCGTGTATGATCCGGCTACCTGTGTGGCAACGGCTACCTCGGGTTCGTCATCATCACTGCTGCAGGAACATACTCCAAACACGATGGCCACTGCGGCCAGTGTCATTGTCATAAAACTCTTGAAACTCATAAATTAAATCATTAATTGGTAAATACTTGTATGTCTAGTAAAGTTTTGTTATTTCTCAGTGCTCAACTGTTGTGTGGTGTAGTCATACTCAGAACCGTAGGCGCTGTGTGGAATGCTGAAGATAAGGATCATGAACAGCACGGCAAGACAGACTACCCACTTGTTGTACTTCCACTTCAAGGTGACAAGAGCCACCATGAAGAATAGGAAGGAAAGGAGTGTCTTGTTGTCAGTAAGGTCTGTGCCGTAGGGGAATCCTGTCCACCAGGGGCCGAATGCCGCATGCTGCACCAGAGGGCCGAAGATGAAGCCACCGACAAACAGCGTTGCCACCGTGATCTTGAGCCACCGGCTGTATTTCTTGCGTGTGATGACAAGCAGGAAGGTGTAGACCGCGAGCAGCATGGCTCCGAACATCAGCAGGATGTGGGGTATGAGGATGCTGGCAGGCACATCATGGCGGAAACGTATCACGACAGGATCATCGGCAGGATAGTCCTTGCCACCGACGGTGATGTGATACTGCAGTTTCCCGGCAATGGGCTGGACAGGCAGCGCAGCCTGCCATTCACCGTCTTTCCATGAGAAATCCACCGTAGTGTATTCATTCGATGTAGGATAGCGACGGTAATGCAACTGGGGGGACTTGACGTCAGACGGGATGTCTTTGAGTGTCACTATCTCATCGTGCTGCACACCGCTTCGGGGCAGTTTCAGCTTGTAGCTGCCGCCATTCAGCTCAACGCTCACCTTCTTGGGATATGTAGGTCCCGTCATGCGCTGGTAGATGCTTAGCACCAATGTGATGATAACGGCCAGAATCCAATAAACGTAATTTTTCATCTGACAGGAGGAGTTAAATGAACCTGGAACACAATCGTCTCTTCGCCTCGGAGCACTTTCACGGGGATGGTGGTGCCTGCCTGGAGCTCAGAGAGCCGTTCCATGTATTCGTTGATGTCGTTGACAGCCTTGCCGTCAATCTCTTGGATGATGTCGCCGCTGCGGATGCCGGCATTATGTGCTGGTTTCCCAGCCACTACGATGTCGGCACGGAGGCCGGGAGTGCTGCTTGCGCCCATGACGTCAGGCATCAGACCTAAGGTGACCTTGAACTTGGCATGACTCATCTTCTGACTGCTTGGCACATTGATGTAATCGGGTGCCGTAGGCATAGCCGCCAGGCGGGTTATCAGTTCCCGCGTGAAGTCCAGTGTCTGCTGCATGCCTTCATAGTTCAAGGTGGAGGGAACATCGGCAGGGGTGTGATACTCCATGTGCCCGCCTGTGGTGAGGAAGAGTACTGGGATGTCGGCTGCCACGAACGATGCCTGGTCGCTTGGGCCATAGCCGTCGGGGATGCAAGAGACCTTTAAGTCTGCCTGCTGGGCAACATCCTCTACCATAGCCTTGAAACTGCTGCTGGTTCCCGTACCCGATACACTCATGGCATTGTCGCGCATACGTCCCACCATATCCAGATTCACCATCGCCACAATGCTTTTTAAATCTTTGGGGAGGTTGATGCGCTGTGCATCGTCATGTCTCATCCAGTCCAGGAAGAACTTGGAGCCTACAAGTCCCTGTTCCTCTGCGCCGAAGAATGCAAAGATGATGCTGCGTGGCGATTTAATCTTCTTGAACTGTCTGGCCAGCTGAAGTACGACGGCATCGCCGCTGGCATTATCATCGGCACCGGGATGAACCGCCACAGTGTCGGGACGGCGTGAACCGGAATCCTTTCCTCCCATACCCAGATGGTCGTAATGGGAGCCTACGACGATGAATTCGTTTCTGAGCTTCTTGTCTTTTCCTGGAAGCACGGCGAGGATGTTATGGGTTGTCCGCTTCTCAGTCTTCCCGTAGGTGAAGTCATGATAGAAACCTTTCTTCTTCTTTCCCTTGACGACAGGCTTCAGCTTCAGGCTGCGCAGCTTGCCGACAATATATTCTGAAGCGAGGGTGTCGCCCAGGGTAGCAGGGTATCTGCCGCCAAGTTCCTGTGAAGCCAGGTATTCCACAGTTTGCCGCATGTCATCCTGCTTCGTTCCCCAGCTGTTCCCTCCAGGCTGCTGCCTCTGTGCAAATGTCTGTAGTACAAGGACGAGAGCGAAGGTTAAAAAATAGAATCTTTTCCTCATGAATCTTGTTCTTTTCAAATTCGGGTGCAAAGGTACAAAAAACAATTGAATCCCGCAATCCCTATTTATAATGATTTTGAGGAAGTGTCAGCAAATGTCAGGCATCGTCTGTTGCTTGCAGATAGAAATGTCAGACAAATGTCAGGCGAAAAATTCGTCAGCCCACGTATCTCTTCATACCTTTGCATCCGATTAACGACACCCAACTTATGATACGACAAACAACCTTTTCAAGACTCAACACAGGTATGGCCTGGCTGGTTTTCACCATCGCTGCCATTGTGTATTGTATGACTGTTGAACCCACCGCCAGCTTGTGGGATTGTCCGGAGTTTATTGCGAGTGGCTATAAATTAGAGATTGGGCATCCGCCTGGAGCACCATTCTTTATGTTGGTGGCAAACCTGTTCTCACATCTGGCCAGCGACCATTCGCATGTGGCACTTATGGTCAATCTGCTTTCTGCACTCCTGAGTGCGGGCTGTATCTTCTTCCTGTTTCTCACCATCACTCATTTGGCGGGAAAACTGATTGGCCAGGCGAGCGAAGACATGACCGTTTCGCAAGCTGTCTGCATAGAGGCATGTGGCGTAGTGGGGGCGTTGGCTTATACGTTTAGCGACACCTTCTGGTTCTCGGCAGTAGAGGCAGAGGTCTATGCCTTCTCAAGTTTCCTCACGGCTCTGATGTTCTGGCTGATCCTGAAATGGGAGGATGAGGCCGACAGCCTGAGCAGCGACAGATGGATTATCCTGATAGCCTATATCACAGGACTCTCCATAGGCGTCCACTTGCTCTGCCTGCTGTGTCTGCCCGCTATGTCGTTCGTAGTCTATTTCCATCAGACAAAGAAGGTTACAGGGTGGGGGATGCTGAAAACACTCCTGGCAGGCGGCTTACTGGTGGGCATGATCCTCTATGGTCTCATACCTGGTGTGGTGAGAATCGGCGGATGGTTTGAATTGCTGTTTACCAATGTACTGGGTTGTAGCTACAACACAGGACTCACCTGCTATGTCATCCTGCTGACAGGAACACTTGTCATACTATATTATAAGGTACGCGAAAGGGTCTTTAAGTTGACATTGGCTTGTCTGCTGATGATATTGGCAGGCTATAGCAGCTACGGCGTCATCTTGATCCGAGCCAAAGCCAGTCCGCCTATGTGCGAGAATGCTCCAGACAACATCTTCTCCCTGGGAAGCTATCTGAATCGTGAGCAATACGGCAAGACTCCACTTTTGTATGGTCCGGCTTACTGCAGCGAGATCGACAGAGAGACCCAAGGCGACTATATGGTGGCAAAGCAGAAAGAAGGAAAATCCGTCTATCGTCCTGTTTCCGATTCTGCAAGGCAGGAGTATGAGGTTGTACGTCACGATATAGAATATGAGTATAGGAACAACATGTATTTCCCCAGGATGCATTCAGCACGCCATGCGAAGGAATACGAAAACTGGATGGGCGGTGTCAAGAAGAAAGACGGTGTGCCTACTACTGCAGAAAACCTGCGTTTCTTCCTGTCTTACCAAGTGAATTTCATGTACTGGCGCTATTTCCTATGGAACTTCGTAGGCCGGCAGAACAATATCCAGGGACATGGAGAGGTGGAACATGGGAACTGGATCACAGGTTTCCGTTGTATTGACGACTTGTTGCTGGGTTGCGATACATCGAAGCTACCTTCAGACCTTGCCCAGAACAAAGGACGGAATGTGTTCTACGCTTTGCCGTTGCTGCTGGGGCTGCTGGGGATATGGTGGCAGTGGCGCAGCAGTCGTGGCAGGCAGCAACTGCTCGTTGTCATGCTGCTGTTTGTGATGACGGGTCTTGCCATCGTGGTTTATCTCAATCAGACCCCGCTCCAGCCCCGTGAACGTGACTATGCCTATGCCGGCTCTTTCTATGCCTTTGCCATTTGGATAGGCTTGGGCGTGAGAGCTGTTACGGCCCTGATGCAGAAAGCTCTTGGAAACAGAAAGGGCGCTACTGTTGCCGGAGCCTTGATATGCCTGGCAGTGCCTTTACAGATGGTGAGTCAGACGTGGGATGACCACGATCGCTCAGACCGTTATACCTGTCGCGATTTTGGCGCAAACTATCTTGAGACTATGCAGCGTGAGGGCAAGCCAATCATCATCACAAACGGCGACAACGACACGTTTCCCCTTTGGTATAACCATGAGGTGGAAGGTGTGCGGACCGATACACGCGATTGTAATATGGAATACCTGCAGACCGATTGGTACATAGACCAGATGAAACGCCCTGCCTACGGCTCTCCAGCCCTGCCCATCAGCATGAACCACGAAGACTACAAGGAAGGGCGCTTGGAGTATGTGCCTGTTAATGCCGACAGCCTTACCATAGGCAATACGGCCATCTCGCTGAAAGGGAAACAGGTGTTGTACAAGAACGAGCTGATGGTGCTTGAAATGCTGTCACAAGCCCAATGGCAACGGCCCATCTATGTTTCCATCAGCTTAGGCGCTGATAATCTTTCGTTCCTCCGCGACCATCTGGTACTCGAAGGACTTGCCTATCGCGTTACGCCAACAGCTGTCAACCAGCGCATTGACGTGGAGAGGCTTTACGACAATATCATGCATCGGTTCCGCTATGGCGGTCTTGACAAAAAAGGGATTTATGTGGATGAAGACGTAAAACGAATGGCCTTCTACCATCAATTCATCATGAGCGTACTTATCGACTCTCTGCTCCAGCAAGGTGACGTGAAGCGTGCTATGTCTGTATGTAGGAAGTGGCAGCAGGAGATGCCGCGGGAAAACGTTCCTTATACCGAACATGCCCTGTCAATGGCCCGTTGTTGTTATCAGGCCCATCAGCCGAAGCGTGGTGATGAGATAGTCAGTAACTTGCTTCACCGCTCGGCAGAGTGGCTCTCTTGGATAGAAACGATTTCCCATCCGCGCCGTTCTGGTTCGCTCTATTCGCTGCAGTCGTGGATGCAGACGATGGAGGATGCTCTTGTCGTAGCGAAGAAATATGAAAGAACAGGATTATATCATCAATACATCAAGCAATATGAACAGTACGTCAAGCAATATGAACAATATGTCACGCAATATGAATAGTGAGTCAAGCAGTTCTTGCAAGGGTAAATGTCCATGGACCGTCGTTTTAACCAGTCGCCGCATCATACTGACAGCATGTATCTTAATAGCCTTGGGCTATGTGTTGATGTCAGGGCCCGGCAGCACGGAATCGTCCTTCAATCCTGATATCTTCTCACCAGTGAGGATTGGCATAGCCCCGATGCTTTGCCTGGCAGGATATCTGCTGATCATTGTAGGGATTCTCAAAAAAACTGCTCCGAAGGACTTGCCGTCTCAGAAAAAATAATTAATTTTGCAGGCAAATGAGCAACAGCTTCTTTCAATTCAAACAATTCAGGATAGGCCAGGAACGCTGCGCCATGAAAGTAGGTACCGATGGTACGCTGCTTGGCTCGTGGGCTGCTCTTCCTGCTCTTCCTGCAGAAAACCGCAGGCCAAGAGTGCTCGACATAGGGACAGGCACAGGGTTGATCGCGCTGATGATGGCCCAACGCTGTGACAGGGCTTTGGTGATGGCTATCGACATTGACGGGGATGCTGTAGCTCAAGCATGTTCCAATGTAGCTTCGTCACCTTTTGCAGAACGAGTAGAGGTGAAGAAGATTGACATCAGATGCTGGAAGACAGAGCTGCCTGCTATGGAGCGGTTTGATGCGATTGTGAGTAATCCTCCTTATTTCCAGGATGCGCTGAAATGTCCTGATCCCCAACGGTCGGTGGCACGCCACAATACGGAACTGACTTTCGGGGAGTTGATGGAAGCTGCAGCGGGGCTGCTGGCCGACGACGGCGAGTTCTCGCTGATTATTCCCTCGGAATGTAAGTCGCTTGTTGAGGGAAATGCAGCATTGGCAGGATTGTTCAAGAGCCGTGACTGTGTTGTCAGGACTACGCCAGCCAAGAATCCCCGCAGGTGTCTGATGGCATTCAGGAAGCATCCTTGTACGGTAGAGACAACAGAAGGCGTGCTGGAGCTGAAGCCGGGTGTGAGGTCTCCCTGGTATGAAGAACTGACAAAAGAATTTTATTTATGATAGTAACGCTTTTACAAACCGATATCAAGTGGGCTGATCCAGCAGAGAACATCCTTCGGGCTGAACAGCTCATCAGCAGTCAGCCTGCTTCCGACCTTTATGTGTTGCCAGAGATGTGGACTACGGGATTCGCCACAAAACCGATGGATGTGGCAGAGGAGGAAGACCATTCCGTATCGTTGAAATGGATGCGTGATACTGCCAGCAGACTGGACTGTGCCCTCTGTGGCAGCCTGGCAGTAAGGACAGCGGACGGTAAGTACAGGAATCGCCATTACTTCGTATCGCCTGACGAGACCTGTTTCTATGACAAGCACCATCTTTTCACCTATGGACATGAGGACCGCTATTTTACAGCAGGGCAGCAGCATACCGTCGTCAGCTATCGTGACGTCAGGATCTTGTTGCTTACTTGCTACGACCTTCGGTTCCCCCTGTGGGCACGATATGGACTGGCTGGTACTTACGACTTGATTGTCTGTGTGGCCAATTGGCCAGACTCCAGACAACTTCCCTGGCGCTACCTCACAAGGGCACGTGCCATTGAGAACCAGTGCTATCTAGTTGGTGTGAACAGGGTGGGCAGTGATGTCTACTGCAACTACCAAGGAGAAAGCCTTGTCTGCGACTCAAATGGCGAGACTCTAGCCTTGTGCGGAGCTGAGGAAGAAGCAAAGACTGTGACGCTCGACTTCGAGGCTTTGGTAAAGACAAGAGGGAGGTTCAGAGTGCTGGAGGACAGGGATCGGCTTTGAATCTTCTCTGTTTGTTATAGACTGTGAAGCCCAGCCTTCTTCTCTGTTCGTTAGCAGCTTTACGGCTAGGTTTCCTGCACTATTCGTTATAGGCTTTACGGCTAGGTTTCCTGCACTATTCGTTATAGGCTTTGCGGTCGAGTTTCCCGTTGTAGGTGCGTCTGACGGCATCCACCTGCTCGTAGAGCAACGGAACCTTGTAGGCTTCGAGTTTGGAACTGAGGAAACGTGCTACGCGACGTTTGTCCAGTTTCTGCCCGTCATCCAAAACCACAAGCAGTTTCAAGGCCCGTCCAGTGATGGGGTGTGAGGCAGATATGCAGATGCAGTCGCGAATCTCGGGCAGCATCAGTACTGCATCCTCTACCTCGGTGGGAGCTACCTTGAAGCCTCCTACGTTAATGACGTCATCCTGGCGTCCCCCTATGTGCAACATCCCTTCTTCGTCAATGCGTCCGAGGTCAGACATATAGACCGTTCCATCGCGGAGTACTGTTGCGGTGAGCTCTGGCTCACCTATATATCCGCTCATCAGCGTATCGCCTTGACAGGAAATACGTCCCTCAGGAGTGATGATGATGCTGGAATGAGGCATCGTGTGCCCCAGGCAGCCAGCTATGCAGCGTCCGTCGTTGTAGTTGTAGGTGCTGATGATGCCTGTCTCTGTAGAGGCATAGGTGTTGTATAGGCGTGTGTGGGGCAGCAAACGGCACAGTTCCAGCATGTCGGCATGGGGTAGGGGTGCACCGCCACTCTCTATGAAATCGATTTTCTCAGCATATTGGGATAAGCGCCCTGCAGCAAACTGGGTAATCATACGCACATTTGCCGGCACGAAAAAAGTCGCCATTTTCTCGCAGGGATAGTCGAGTGCCTGGAAGAATGTGTCCAGATCCTTCATGCCGTCAAGAATATAGACGGTAGCACCCTGAACAATCAGTGGGAAAATCTTCGAGAGGCTTCCTATGTGGTTCAGCGGTCCGTGGACAATGAATGTCAGTTCGTGTGAAAACCCTTGCCCTGCAATGAGGTTCTCGGCATCGGCCACAATGGTCCTGTGGCTTATCATGACTCCTTTAGACTTGCCTGTGGTGCCTGTCGTGAAAAGCACGTCGGCAATGCCCTCCTGCGCCACGACACCTTCCAGGCTCTGCTCCAGCTCCTGGAAACGCGGTTCAGGCGTGTCCTTCTCCAGCGGAGCTGCCACACAACCTGCCAGATGAATGGCAAAATAGGTGACCAGGAAATCGATATCCTGCGAAGCACGGAAAAGGATGACAGTCCCTCTGGGATGAGAAATAGACTTAGCCCGCTCTCTGACCAACAGCCAGAGGCGGGCGTAAGTAAGATGTTCATTGCCGCACACAACGGCAGTCTTGTCAGGATAAAGACGGGCGTCCTGCTCGAGGTAGTCCTCTAAAGTCATCATGCCTCTTCTTTCTCCTTTATTTTCTTTTCCACCAGAGCAACAATACTGTCCAGTGTCTTCAGGTTCTTCGGAGTAGCGTCTGATGCTTCCAGACGGATGCCGAACTCATCGGCAAGGGTCATGAGGATGGTGGTGACTCCCAGCGAGTCAAGCTCGCTGAAGAGAAACTCCGAATCGAAGTCCACCAACGGAAGCCTGTCTTCCAGCAATTCCCTAATCTTCTCTTTCATCAATCAATTATTAATTATCCGCTCGACCTCTCGTCGCTTTCTTGCGCTCCATAGATGCTTAGAGGCTCCATAGGTGCTCAGGGGCTTTGCGGAGGTCTTGCAAAGAATTATCAATTAATTATTGTACTCCTGCCAAGGCTTGATCTGAATGTCCTCCAGCTTCATAGCGGTGAAGGCCTCGATGAATGCCTTTGCCAGCCGCACATTGGTCATCAGGGGGATGTTGTGGTCAATGGCACCGCGACGAATACGGTATCCGTTGGTCAGCTCTCGCTTCGTATGGTTCTTGGGAACATTGACAATAAGGTCGAACTTGTGGGCAGCAATCATGTCCATCACATTGTTCTCGCCCTCTTCGTCAGGCCAGCTGACAGGAATGGCTGTGACACCGTTCTCGTTGAAGAACTTGGCCGTACCGCCTGTGGCATAGACCGTGAAGCCTTTCTTCTCCAGTTCCTTGGCAGGCTCCAAGAGTGAAACCTTGCCCTTGGCTGCACCAGAGGAGATGAGGACACTCTTCTTTGGAAGACGATAACCTGTTGCTATCAAAGCGTTTAGCAGGGCTTCATTCAAGCTATCGCCCAAGCATCCTACTTCGCCAGTAGAGGACATGTCAACACCCAGCACGGGATCGGCATTCTGCAGTCTGGCAAACGAGAACTGAGATGCTTTCACGCCAATGCGGTCAATATCGAACTCAGACTTGTCAGGACGCTCATAGGGGGCGTCGAGCATGATTTTCGTAGCCGTCTCGATGAAGTTGCGCTTCAGTATCTTCGACACGAAGGGGAACGAACGGCTGGCGCGGAGATTACACTCAATCACCTTCACCTCGCGGTTCTTGGCAAGGAACTGTATGTTGAAGGGACCACTGATGTTGAGCTCTTTGGCAATCTTGCGCGAGATGTGCTTGATCTGTCGGATTGTGGAGTAGTAGATATGCTGTGCAGGGAACACCATCGTGGCGTCGCCAGAGTGTACGCCGGCATATTCCACATGCTCGGAAATGGCATATTCTATCACCTCGCCCTTGTCGGCTACGGCGTCGAACTCTATCTCCTTGGTCTCTGTCATGAACTTCGAGACCACCACAGGGAATTCCTTGCTTACTTCTGTGGCCATGTTGAGGAAGCGATGCAGCTCTTCTTCGTCGTAGCACACATTCATAGCCGCACCAGACAGCACATAGGAAGGACGTACCAGCACGGGGTAGCCTACCTGATTGACGAAGTCCTTGACATCGTCAAAGCTTGTCAGCGCACGCCAGGCGGGCTGGTCGATACCCAGCTTGTCGAGCATGGCTGAGAACTTGTCGCGGTTCTCGGCACGGTCAATGTTCACAGGACTTGTACCTAATACAGGCACTCCTTGACGATGCAGCTTCATGGCCAGATTGTTGGGAATCTGTCCACCCACAGAGACGATGACACCACGAGGCGACTCCAAGTCGATGACGTCGAGCACACGCTCCAGTGATAGCTCGTCGAAATAGAGGCGGTCGCACATGTCGTAGTCCGTCGATACGGTCTCAGGGTTATAGTTGATCATGATGCTCTTGTAGCCCAGCTTGCGAGCTGTGTTGATGGCATTTACAGAGCACCAGTCGAACTCTACAGAAGAGCCGATGCGGTAGGCACCAGAGCCGAGAACGATGACCGATTTGTCGTGCTGATAGTAATTGATGTCGTGCTTGGGTTTATACTGCTCGCCTTGCGGATTGCCAAACGCGGGCACGTGCGTATACGTGAAATAGAGGTAGTTCGTCAGCTCTGGGTGCTCAGAGGCTACTGTAGGTATGCGCTTCACGGAAGGCATTATGCCGCGCTCCTTGCGGTGCTGGCGTACCTGCAGGTTCTCCTTCTCCATATTGGTAGCGGTAGACTTGATGACGAAGCGTGCTATCTGGAAATCGCTGAATCCGCAACGTTTCACCTCTAAAAGGAATTCATCAGGAATTTCTTCCAACTTATTGTATTTTTGCAGCTTATGCTTTAAGTCGACAATGTGCTTCAGGCGCTCCAGGAACCAGATGTCAATCTTTGTCAATTCCTCAATGCGCTCAACGGTGTAGCCTTCCTCCAGAGCCTGGGCAATGGCAAAGATGCGCAGGTCGGTGGGATTGGCCAAAGCATCGTCCAGGTCTTCGAACTTCGTGTGGTCGTTGCCTACAAAGCCGTGCATGCCCTGTCCTATCATACGCAATCCTTTCTGGATCATCTCCTCAAAGGAACGGCCGATACTCATGATTTCTCCTACAGACTTCATGCTGGAGCCGATGAGGCGGCTCACGCCGACAAACTTCGTAAGGTCCCAGCGCGGAATCTTGCAGATCATGTAGTCGAGCTGTGGAGCCACATAGGCGCTGCTGGTGGTTCCCATCTCGCCGATCTGGTCGAGTGTATATCCCAAGGCAATCTTGGCAGCCACGAAAGCGAGAGGATATCCAGTGGCCTTCGAAGCGAGTGCAGAAGAGCGCGACAGACGCGCGTTGATCTCGATGATGCGGTAGTCGTTGGTCTGAGCGTTGAAGGCAAACTGGATATTGCATTCGCCCACGATGCCCAGGTGCTTCACGCACTTGATGGTGATTTCCTGAAGCATCTTCACTTGCTCCTCAGTGAGCGAGCAGGTAGGAGCCACAACGATACTTTCACCCGTGTGGATGCCTAAGGGGTCGAAGTTCTCCATTGAGGCAACAGTGAAGCAGCGGTCGTTGGCATCGCGTATGCACTCGAACTCAATCTCTTTCCATCCCTTCAGGCTTTCTTCAACGAGGATCTGCGGTGCAAAGGTGAATGCGCTTTCAGCCAGCTCTACAAATGTCTTCTCGTCAGGGCAGATGCCTGATCCAAGACCGCCGAGAGCATAGGCGGAACGAATCATGATGGGGAAACCGATATCACGTGCTGCCTTCAGGGCGTCTTCCATGTTCTCGACAGCGTGGCTTACAGGAACCTTTAGTTCAACCTCGGCAAGCTTCTTGACGAAAAGGTCGCGGTCTTCAGTGTTCATGATGGCCTCGACGCTGGTGCCCAGCACTTCTACGCCATACTCCTTCAGTGTGCCGTTCTGGTAAAGTTCTGTTCCGCAGTTCAGGGCCGTCTGTCCGCCAAAGGCCAGGAGAATGCCGTCAGGGCGTTCCTTCTTGATAATTTCCGTTACGAAGTAGGGTGTCACAGGCTGGAAGTAAACCTTGTCTGCAATACCTTCTGAAGTCTGGATAGTTGCAATGTTGGGATTCACCAATACGGAGGAAATACCTTCTTCACGCAATGCCTTCAGTGCCTGTGAGCCGCTGTAGTCAAACTCACCAGCCTGTCCGATTTTCAGAGCACCCGAGCCTAAGACGAGCACCTTCTTGAGTTGTTTCTTCATCGTTAATTCTGTATTTCTTTGTGATTCTTAAGTCCTTTTTTTAATTTTCGCGTGCAAAGGTACGAAAAAATTATTGTTGCGGATGCAAAAATCGGCAAAAAAATAGTACCTTTGCACCGTTTTTTTAAAAGAACATGATAAATAGATGAAATACAATAAGGCGAAATATTACATCATTCCTGCCATTATATGCCTCTTAGGTGTGATGGCATCGGGCTATTATTTTTTCCTCAGCGATTTCTCTTCCCACCCTGAGGTGAACTATGTTTATATAGACCAGGACGATGACATCGACTCCGTGTGTGCGAAGCTTGACACCCTTGCCACCCCACATGGAATGGCTGGATTCAGCATCCTTGCCCGTCACATGAATTATGCAGATCATCCTGTGGTGGGACGCTACGCCATTGAGCCTGGTATGAGCACCGCCAGCGTACTGAGACGCCTGAAGAACGGCCAGCAGGCTCCGCTTCACCTTGTGGTGCCTGAGAGCCGTACCATGAGCCGCCTGGCAGCCCAGCTGTCGGCGAAGCTGATGCTTGACTCTGCCGAGATTGCCGAGGCCCTGTACGATTCTGCCTTCTGTGCTGCTCGGGGCTATGACACGGCAACCATCGCCTGTCTGTTTGTCCCCAATACCTATGACGTGTATTGGAACACTTCGCTCGACCGTTTCATAGAACGCATGCAGAAAGAGCACGACAGATTCTGGGAAGGGAAACGCCGTGAGCAGGCAGCGCGTCTGGGACTCTCGGAGAACGAGGTGTGCACCTTGGCCAGCATCATCGACGAAGAGACAGCCAACCAGCAGGAGAAACCAATGGTGGCAGGAATGTACCTGAACCGCCTTCACCAGCATATGCCTCTGCAGGCCGACCCCACCATCAAGTTTGCCATGAAGCGTTTCGAATTGAGGCGTATCTATCACGGCATGCTGGATATTGACAGCCCTTGGAACACCTACAAGAACCCTGGACTACCTCCCGGCCCCATCAAGATAGCCTCTGTGCAGGGCATCGATGCCGTGCTCAATCGTGTGGAGCACGACTATCTCTATATGTGTGCCAATGAGGACTTCTCGGGTACCCACCGTTTTGCAGTCACCTACAAGGAGCATCAGCAGAATGCAGCTCGCTATGCGAAGGCACTCAATGAGCGGGGAATCAAGTAGGCGGAGTAAAGGTGAATGAGTGAAGCAGGGAAAAAAAGAGAGACATCAGCAGGAAACTTCATAATAAAGAATATACATATCTTAGCAGATCATTAATAAAAACATATGGAATTAGCAAGTAAATATGACCCTAAAGAGGTCGAATCGAAGTGGTACCAGTATTGGTTGGACAACAAGCTCTTTGCAAGTAAGCCCGATGGGCGCGAACCCTACACCATCGTTATCCCCCCGCCCAACGTCACGGGCGTGCTCCACATGGGTCACATGCTGAACAACACGATCCAGGACATCCTTGTGCGCCGTGCCCGCATGGAAGGCAAGAACGCCTGCTGGGTGCCAGGTACTGACCACGCCTCCATAGCTACAGAGGCCAAGGTGGTGAAGAAACTCGCCGAGCAGGGCATCAAGAAGCATGACCTCACCCGCGAGCAGTTCCTGGAGCATGCCTGGGACTGGACCCACGAGCACGGCGGCATCATCCTGAAGCAGCTGCGGCGCCTGGGTGCCAGCTGCGACTGGGACCGCACTGCCTTCACAATGGACGAGACACGCAGCAAGAGCGTCATCAAGGTCTTTGTCGACCTCTACAACAAGGGGCTCATCTATCGCGGCCTCCGTATGGTGAACTGGGACCCCAAGGCTCTCACAGCCCTTTCTACCGAGGAGGTAGTCTATAAGGAAGAGCAGAGCCACCTGTTCCACCTGAAGTACTATGTGGCAGACCTCAACGAGTTGGACGGCATTGACCAGCTGGAGGCTGAAGGGAACGTCATCCACAGGGACCAGAAGGGATTCTATGCCGTCGTGGCCACCACGCGTCCTGAGACCATCATGGGCGATACGGCTATGTGTATCAACCCCAAGGACCCGAAGAACCAGTGGCTGAAGGGACGCAAGGTGATTGTCCCGCTGGTGAACCGTGTCATTCCTGTGATTGAAGACCGCTATGTGGACATCGAGTTCGGCACGGGCTGTCTGAAGGTGACCCCTGCCCACGATACCAACGACTATATGCTGGGTAAGACCCACAACCTCGATACCATCGACATCTTCAACGCCGACGGCACCATCTCGGACCAGTCACCCATCTACGTGGGTATGGACCGTATGGACTGCCGCAAGCAGATTCAGAAGGACCTGCAGCAGGCAGAACTCATGGAGAAGATAGAGGACTATACGAACAAGGTGGGCTACTCCGAGCGCAACCCTGATACCCCCATCGAGCCACGCCTGTCGCTGCAGTGGTTCCTCAAGATGAAGCACTTTGCCGACATCGCCCTGCCCCCAGTAATGAACGGGGAAATGAAGTTCTATCCTGAGAAATACAAGAACACCTATAAGAACTGGCTGGAGAACATTCAGGACTGGTGTATCTCGCGCCAGCTGTGGTGGGGACACCGCATCCCAGCCTATTATTACAACGACACCGACGACTATGTCGTGGCCGAGAATGCCGAGAAAGCCCTTGAGCTGGCACGCCAGAAGAGCGGCAATGCCGGGCTGCAGCTGTCAGACCTCCGTCAGGACGAGGATGCTCTTGACACCTGGTTCTCATCGTGGTTATGGCCCATCTCCCTCTTTAACGGCATCAACAATCCCGGCAATGAGGAGATCAACTACTATTATCCCACATCCGACCTGGTGACGGCTCCTGACATCATCTTCTTCTGGGTGGCCCGCATGATTATGGCAGGTGAGGAGTATATGGGCAAGTACCCCTTCAAGAATGTCTACTTCACAGGTATTGTCCGCGACAAGCTGGGACGTAAGATGTCCAAGTCGCTGGGCAACTCTCCCGACCCCATAGAACTCATCGAGAAGTTTGGTGCCGACGGCGTGCGCATGGGTATGATGCTCTCGGCTCCTGCTGGCAACGATATCCTGTTCGACGAGGCACTTTGCGAGCAGGGACGCAATTTCAATAATAAAATATGGAACGCGTTCCGATTAGTAAAGGGCTGGAAGGTGGCAGAAGGCAGCGCTACTGCCACCAACAAGATCGCTACAGAATGGTTCGAGGCCAAGCTGAGGCAGACAAATGCCGAGCTCGACGACCTGTTCAAGAAATACCGCATCTCTGAGGCCCTGATGGCTGTCTACAAGCTGTTCTGGGACGAGTTCTCCAGCTGGTATCTCGAGATGGTGAAGCCCGCCTATGTCAACGGCGAGGCACAACCCATCGACAGCGAGACCTATGGCAAGACCCTCTCCTTCTTCGAGACCCTCCTGAAGATGCTCCATCCGTTTATGCCATTCATCACAGAGGAGCTGTGGCAGCACATCTACGACCGCCAGCCTGGCGAGAGCATCATGCGCGACAAGCTGGAACTGCCTGCTCCCACTGATGCCGACAACCAGCTGGTAGTAGCCATTGAGCAGGTGAAGCAGATTGTGTCGGGCGTCCGTATGGTACGTTCGCAGAAGAACATTGCTCCCAAGGAGACGCTCTCCCTGCAGGTAGTGGGCCAGAACGCCTATGCCGCCTTCGATGCTGCCATCTGCAAGATGGCCAACGTGAGCGAAGTCAGCGTCGTGGCCGAGAAAGATGCTACGGCATCGGCCTTCATGGTGGGTACCGACGAGTTTGCCGTTCCTCTGGGCGACATGATCGACGTGGCAGCTGAGATAGAGAAGATGGAGACCCAGCTGAAGCACCTGGAGGGATTCCTCGCTGGCGTGCAGAAGAAGCTCTCCAACGAGCGCTTCGTCCAGAATGCACCAGAGGCTGTGGTTGCCTTGGAACGCAAGAAGGAGAGCGACTCGCTCGAAAAAATCCAGTCGCTCAAGGATTCTATTGCCGCCCTTCAAGCAAAGGCTTGATGGTGATATTATAAATCATTGAAACTAAAGTGTTTGAGTCTGTATGAGAAAGGAAATATTGAAAGTTGGAACGATGCTTTTGCTGGCGGCAGGCCTATCGATGTCATGCAGTGACAACGATGAGCACGAAACGCAGCAGGTACGTGTGTTGCGGAACAACGGAGTGTTCGTACTTACCTCGGGCAACAGTGAAACCTTTGCCAAAGGTGCCTTGTCCTATTATGACTATGCCACACAGACTGCTTCTACTTTGGATTCTCTGATAACCGCTGGAGGCGTTTTCCTCAGCCGTCGCACCTGCGATGCAGTGGTCTATGGATCCAGGCTCTATGTGGTGGTGTCGACCGAAAATACCATCTATGTGCGCGATGTGAAGAGCGGCAGGATGCTGACCTCCTTCAGCACCACCGACCTCATGGGCACGAGCAACGGCTTTGCACCCCGTCGCATCACGGCTGCCCAGGGCAACGTCTACGTCTCCACACAAGCGGGCTACGTGGCTGCCATCGACACTGTAGGCTATCAGATCGTCCGGACCTATCAGGCTGGCTCCTTCCCTGAGGGCATCTCCGTCACAGGCAGTAAGCTCTATGTGGCCAACAGCGACGACGGGCGCCACCAGTCGCCTTCCATCTCTGTGATCGACCTTGTTACAGGCACCGCAACTACCATCACCCACGAGAACATACGACATCCGCAGGAGGTTGCGGCAATAGGTAATGCCATCTACTATCTGGACCTCGGCACCCTGGACGAATCGGGCAGCAGGCAATCTGACAACGGCGTCTACCGAATCGAGGGCGACAGCATAGTCAAGGTGGTGGATGCCACAGGAATGGCGGTGGGCAATTATACCTACAAGAATGAAACCACCGTCCGCATCTATACCTACAACAAGCCCCTGGGCACAGACTTCGCAGAATATTGGTACTACGATGCCAACACCCGCGAGACAATGTATTTCACTTCGATAGAAGATGCTGAACCTGCCGCCATTGCCGTGGACCCGCTGTCCGAGGAAGTGTTCATTGCCTTCAACCAGGTGAACAGGCCAAGCATCTGGGATCCACCTGTGCCCGACTATACGAAAGGCGGCTTCGTGAACATCTACAATGTGAACGGGGGCACAGAGAAAGCCACATTCAGCTGCGGCATACGCCCTGTGGTCTTCGCCTTCTATGTGGGTGTGAAATATGTGGAGGTCTAAAATACGTTTCACGACTGACTTATGGCTAGAAAAAAGAAACCCCTACCGCTGTTAGAGAACGTCACCATTACTGACTATGCCGCCGAAGGAAAGTCGCTGGCAAGGGTCGACGATATGGTGGTGTTCGTGCCGTGGGCAGTGCCTGGCGACGTCTGTGACCTGCAGGTGCACCGCAAGAAGCACTCGTTCATGGAGGCCGAGGTGGCACGCTATGTTGAGAAAAGCCCGCGCCGCACGGAGCCTTTCTGCCAGCATTTCGGCGTGTGCGGAGGATGTAAGTGGCAGCAGATATCCTACGACGAGCAGCTTCGCATGAAGCAGCAGCAGGTGTACGACCAGCTGACCCGCATCGGCAAGATTCAACTGCCTGAGTTCCGCCCCATCCTTGGCTCGGTGAAGACACGCGAATACCGCAACAAGCTCGATTTCGGATGTGCCAACAAACGCTATCTCACCAAGCAGCAGATAGAAAGCCTGCCCAAGGACCAGAGCATGAGCCTGAAAGACGTGCCCGCCATAGGGTTCCACATCACTGGGGCCTTCGACAAGATCCTGCCCATAGAGAAATGCTGGCTCATGGACGACCTGCACAACCGCATACGCAACGAGGTCTATCGCTATGCCATGGAACACAGCCTGTCGTTCTTCGACCTGCGTGCACAGGTGGGACTGCTGCGGGACGTCATTATCCGTAACTCGGCTTCTGGCGAGTTGATGGTCATCTTCCAGTTCCACTACGACCAGACGGGAGGCGACCAGGAGGCCAAAGCCCTCCTGCAGCACGTGGCCGACGAGTTCCCGCAGATCACCTCCCTGCTGTATCTCGACAACCAGAAGTGCAACGATACCATAGGCGACCAGGAAATACGGGTGTTCAAGGGCAAGGACCATATCTTTGAGCTGATGGAAGACCTGAAGTTCAAGGTGGGACCCAAGTCGTTCTATCAGACCAACACCGAACAGGCTTACCATCTCTACAGCGTTGCCCGCGAATTTGCCTTTGCAGGAATGCCTGGCGAAGCCGATGGGGTGGGGGAAGGCTCCCCTGAGACGAACCCCCTTGTCTACGACCTCTACACAGGAACGGGCACCATTGCCAATTTCGTGGCGAAGCGGGCACGGAAGGTCATCGGCATAGAGTATGTGCCCGAGGCAATTGAGGATGCGAAGGTGAACTCTGAACTCAACCATATCGGCAACACGCTGTTCTTTGCCGGCGACATGAAGGATATCCTCACCGATGAATTCATTGCAGAATACGGACGTCCTGACGTCATCATCACTGATCCACCCCGTGCCGGCATGCACCCTGACGTGGTGAAGACCATCCTGCGTGCTGCACCTCAGCGCATTGTCTATGTGTCCTGCAACCCTGCCACCCAGGCACGCGACCTTCACGACCTTGACGTTGACTACCGTGTGGCCGCCGTTCAGCCTGTGGACATGTTCCCTCATACCCCTCACGTCGAGAACGTAGTACTGCTGGAGCACCGATAAGAATAGTTGGAGCCGCCATCCCGATTTTCAGATCTGTTTCCTGATGCAAAATTAATGAAAATAACAATGCAAAACAATAGTTTCCCCCAATTTTTTGGGGAAATATCATTTTTTCTTGCAACGGACTTCACGGACTTTCTATAGAGATGGTTCAACTCTCCCCAGTGCGCCCTGACGGGGAAAAACCCCTATATAATGATGAACGGGATAACGCCGTGCCGACACCTGGTGGATAAGACGCCCTGACGGATGGCAGCAGCCGTAAGCCCAGGGCAACGCCCTTGGGTAAACAAGCGTGGAAACCATTGCCCTGTAAGGGCAAAAGCCAAATTACCCTGGCGCAGATTCTCGATTTTGTCGTTGTCTTGCCGAGGGAGCGCGCAGGCGGCGAGAATAGTTCGATCCTGCTCAAAAAATAGTTCAATCTGTAAGAGAGAGCTGTCCTCGCTCTTCTGGCGATTAGTATGCCTGTTATTTACACCCCATACGCCCGTTTGCGTATTCCCGTTTCGTCAGATAACGCTATGGAATATCATTTCTGGCAAGAATTATTAACACAGAGTGCGTGTGTGAGCACAGATGGTTTAGGAAGAGAATATAGATACATTACCCCTTCCCTTCATCCCATTCTGTGAAAATTAAAAATCGAAATGGCACGATGGCCCGTTGGCACGTTTGCAAGTGCAGGGAGAGTACAGGAAGAATCAAGGGGACAGGTTGTACAACCTGTCCCCTTGATTCTTCCAAAAACCTGTCCCCTTGATTCTTGAAAGGATGCAACCCACTTACTCTGCAAACAACGTATCGAGCAGTTCGTAGAATTTGGGATCCTCGCCGACGACGGTTGACAGCACCTTGCCGTTGGCGATAATGACCTTCGTGGGGTAGCTGCTGACCATATAGTCGGTGAGCACTGTCGAGTCTTTGGGCACGAACACGTGCTTCCAAGGCAGTTCGTTGTCGGCTACGGCCTTCTTCCATTTCGCCTCGGTGTCGTGGCAGTCCATGCCGATAATCTCCAGTTTGTCCTTATATTTCTCGTAGTACTTCTTCATGTCGGGGAATCCCTTGATACACCAGGCACACCACGAGCCCCAAAAGTCGAGCAAGATGATTTTCTCATTGCTCATTTTCGACAGCGTGAAGGGCTGGCCGTTGATGTCGTTCAGCGTGAAGTCGGGAGCAGTACTGCCGGGCTTGAGCGTCTTGCCCTCCAACTCCTTCTGCCTCAGATACTCCTTCGAGTCGGCAATCTGCTTGTCGATAAAGCCCTTTAGGCGGCCGTTCCTGATGGCAGGCGACAGTGTGGCGAGCATTTCCTCCAAACGGTCGGAATCATGGCTGCCCACATTTCCAACGAGCACAGCAGCGATTTCGTCGTTGGGATATGTTTTGATGAAGTCGATGGCAGGCTGGGCGCTTTTGTCGTCCTTCACCTTCTTTTGCGCGATGAGCGCTTCGGCGTAGTGCTGATAGAATTTGGTGCCGTCGTAGGTGAGGCCGTTGGCAGGCTTGTCATCCTGGGAAAGTCCCTCAACCGCCAGCACTTCGCCAGGCACGGCATCGAAGAACATGCTGAAACCGCCCTGATGCCGAACTGCCGACGGTGTGAGTAAGAAATAAGTCTTCGCCTCGGACAGAGGGGTTGAGAACAGGAATGCGCCATTCTGATCCCTTACCACCGTATTCAGGCTCTTCATGTCGTCGGTCGGTACTATTATGAGCGTGTCGTCGGGGTTTGACAGTTTGGCCATAAGCACCCATGTGCCAGGTTGTCCTTTCAGGTCGCTTGGCTTCTGATTCTGTGCGAAACCGCTCATGGTGCCGCAAAGGGTGAGGATGGCGGCCAGCATCCAAAGTTTTGTCTGTTGCATTTGCTTAATTATTTTTGTAATTGTTTGCTGGGTGCAAAGATACGGATAATATTTGGGAAATGCAAATAAAAACAGCCCAAAATCTGCTACTTAGTGTTATATAAACCAGTCTGCTACAAAAACCACCACCCTGATTTGGGGCCCTGGTTTTAAGCAAGCATGTTGATGCTGAGGATAAGGGAGTCGCGAAAAGCGACACCCTTGGCGCAACCCAGACAATGGCATTCATCAACAAGTCGGGACTCTATCCCGCTGGTGCTCTCTTCATAACTGCCACTGGCCAAGGCAAGCTCGAGTGCTGCAACAACGGGAAACCCTGTTGTTTCCTTGTGGACAACTGGTTGATCAACCGGAGGGGCAGACAACAAGTAGGATACTAGACGGTAAATTGCCAAGCATGAGAATTTATTTTGATTTTTTTGGTAAAACCTTGCGTATATACATTTTTTTTTGTAACTTTGCAGAAGAATAATGTGGAGGGCTGTTCCGTGCCAATTCGGAATGTTTTTCTGCGGTTCTACTAACCTATTAAATAACCTTTGGAATATGATTATGAAACGATTAACATGGCTTGTGGCGCTGCTTGTTGCTATGGTGGTGAATGTCAGCGCAGAGGAAATGGAATCCCAGCAGGCGGCTGCTGAGAAAGCATCGGTGGAAGTGCCCGCATGGGTGAAGAACATCAAGTTCAGCGGCTACGCTATGCTGCAGTATCAGGGCGTGGACAAGGAAGGTGCCCACACCAACTCGTTCAACCTGCGACTGGCACGTTTTATCCTCGACGGCAAGATCGGCGACTTTGACTGGCGCGCCCAGATCCAGGGCACTAACGCCAAGGGTCCCGCCGAGCCTACTGTGCAGCTGGTGGACCTCTATACGGAATGGAGGAAGTTCCCTGAGTTCAAGATCCGTGCCGGACAGTTCAAGCGTGCATTCACGTTCGAGAACCCCACGAACCCCGTTACGCAGGGATGGCGCGGCTATGCCGATGTCATCAACCGCTTGTCGGGATTCGGCGACCGTAACGGCGAGAAGTCCAGCGGCGGGCGCGACATTGGTGTACAGGTGTCGGGCGATGTGCTGCCCAACGCCAGCGGACGGAAGCTGCTGCACTATCAGGTGGGTGTATATAACGGTGAGGGCGTCAACCGTAGCGACAAGAACAACCAAAAGGACATCATTGGCGGATTGTGGGTGATGCCCATCAAGGGCGTACGCGTCGGTGCTTTCGGATGGAAGGGCAGTCATGGCGGTATGACCACGAAGGACGGGAACAACGAGAACGTGTATCTGAACCGCTACTGTCTCTCGGCAGAATATGACCTGAACGAATACACCATACGTGCTGAGTATATACATTCTCAGGGATGGGGATCAGGTGTGGTAGGCAATACGACCATCAACTATGCCCTCGGCGACAAGGCCGACGGTTGGTATGTCTTCGGCATTGTGCCGATTGTCAAGTCGAAGCTTCATGCGAAGGCACGTTACCAGAGCTACCGCGTGTCGAAGGAGTGGGGAAGCTCTGTCAATCAGGTGGAGTGCGGTCTCAACTATTATTTCTCGAAGAACCTGGAGCTACATCTGGAGTATTCGCGTGTCAACGACCGTACGCTGGCCAAGCATAACTACAACCTGATAGACGCAGAGTTCGACTTCCGCTTCTGATCAACGCAAGGAAGGGGACACCAGGAAAGGGTGTCTCGACTTCCGCAAGTGGTCTCTTTTCAATCAAGTAATTGAGAGATTTGTCGAAGACCCACTGACCGTAAGGGAGATAATTAGAGAATTAAAGAATTAAGTGACATCCTTATTACTGCCTTGGTCATAAGACGCTGAAGGCGTCTCCGATTAGGAGACGCCTTCAGTATCAGTGGGTATCCCGTTTCGTCAGATACCGCTTTGAATACAATTTCTGGTCGAAATTATTCTAATTATTCTAATTTCCTAACACCTATCACTAGCAGATTACCGTTGCTCGTCCTTGTGCATGCCGTAGTAGACGAGTGGTGGCGCTTTCAGCATCAGTGGTTTTCCCGTTTCGTTAAGCGTTCTTGCTGTGACAAGCGAGCATAGCTCAAGCGCTGCTGTTTTCCTGTTTCGTCAAGTAGTTTTCGTAACCTAACAGTTGCAGCGCTGCCCTGGGCTTGGCGCTTTTGGCCTTTCAGACTTGCGGGCTTTTGCTCCTCCAGGCTTGCTGGGTTTAACTTCAGCAGGTCAGTGCCAGTTCTATATTGTGTACTTTTGCCATTTTACGCAGGTTGATCATGGCATAGCGCATGCGGCCAAGTGCGGTGTTGATGCTCACGCCGGTGGCTTCGGCTATCTCTTTGAACGACAGCTCTTGGAAGAAGCGCATGTAGACCACTTCGCGCTGGGTGGCAGGCAGGGCTTCCATCATCTTCTTGACATCGTTCAGCACCTGTTCGTTCACCAGCTGGCTCTCGCGCCAGGTGTCGAGCACCTCAGCCCCCTTCAGGTTCGACAGGTTGTTGTCATCGGGCAGGTCTACCACATGCTCCGTACGCACCTGGCGGTAGGTGTCCATGATCACATTGTGGGCTATGCGGGTGAGCCAGAACATGATTTTCCCAGAGTTGGTGTAACGGCCCTCCTGCAGCCAGACGATGGCTTTGACGAACGTCTCCTGGAATATATCGTCGGCCAGGTCATGGTCGCGGACAACGAACATGATATACGTGAACAACTGCTCCTGGGTTCTTACTAACAACTCATCGAACGCCTTGTTGTTTCCTTCTACATAAAGTAAAGCCAACTGCTCGTCAGTAAGGCTCTCAAACTGCTTCATACTTAATCAATAATTTGTTAAGTAAAGACTGTTTCGATAGGCAATAGGGTTTTTATTGTTCGAGTTGTTAATGATTTTTATTGGTGCAAAGTTACTAATTTCTTTTAATTATGAACTTCTCAGACGTATTTTGTTCATGCGGTTTAGCCTTTTTTAACAATTCTGCATAGAAAAAGTGCCTTTTTACGGGTGTTAAGTTGAAAGAAAATCGTACCTTTGTGGCTGTTTTGACAAGGAAAACCTAAAGAATTGTATAAATATGGTAAAGCTATTTGTTCCTGGACGCCTGTGCCTATTTGGTGAACATACCGACTGGGCAGGCCATTATCGTACGATGAATGCTGACATTCCGCCAGGTGCCGCTATTGTGACTGGTATTGAAGAGGGTATATATGCCGAGGCCGAGAAATCGTCCATCTTTGAGATGCAAAGCACGGCCGAGGAGATAGACGGCCTGTGGAAGGACTTTGCATGCCGTATGGACGAGGCTGAGCTGAAACGTGTGGCCAAGAGCGGGTCGTTCTTCTGCTACTGTGCCGGTGTGGCCAGTTATATGCTGGAATGGTACAAGGTGGGCGGCGTGCGCATCAGGATTACCCGGATGACGCTCCCCATGAAGTCGGGTCTGTCGTCCAGCGCTGCCATCTGTGTGCTCGTTGCGCGCGCGTTCAATTTATTATATAATCTGAACCTGAACACCCTGGGCGAGATGAACATTGCCTACCTGGGCGAGCTGCGTACCAGCAGCCGCTGCGGACGTCTTGACCAGGCATGCGCATTTGGCGTGAAGCCCAACCTGATGACCTTCGACGGCGACGAGATTGAGGTGCAGGCGCTGAATGTGAAGAAAGCGCTGAGATGGGTGTTTGCCGACCTGTGTGCTGAGAAGGACACGGTGAGGATCCTGCGTGACCTGAACAAGGCCTATCCCTTTGCCTCGAACGAAATGGAGAGACGTGAACACGAGGCGCTGGGCATACTGAACCAGCAGATCATTGATCGCGCCATACGCTATATGGCTGAAGGCAAGGTCCAGGAGCTGGGACAGCTGATGACGGAGGCAGAGAACCTGTTTGACTCGCACGTGGCACCGATGTCGCCAGAGGCACTTGCTGCACCCAAGCTCCACGAGGTGCTCAACGACCCGCTAATACAACCCTTGGTGTGGGGCGGAAAGGGCGTAGGTTCGCACGGGGACGGATCCGTGCAGTTCCTCGCACGCGACGAGGAGTGCCAGCTGAAACTGCTGGACTATCTGAACAGCAAGGGCCTGAAGGCATACCAACTGACCATCAATCCCGTACATACCGTACGCCGAGCCATCATACCTGTGGCAGGATTCGGCACAAGGCTCTATCCGTCGACAAGGGTCATGAAGAAGGACTTCTTCCCCATTCCCTGTGCCGACGGCATGGTGCGACCTGTCATCTTGATATTGCTGGAGGAACTGGTGCAGAGCGGCATTGAGGAAATATGTCTCGTACTGGGATCGGAGGAGGAGCGTAAGCTGTATGCCGACTTCTTTGACCGTCCGCTGAGCGATGAGCACTTGAGCAAGCTCAACTCGGAATGCCGTGAATACGAGAACCATATTATGGACATAGGAAAGCGGCTGAGATATGTCTACCAGCATGAGAAACGCGGATTCGGACATGCGGTGTACCAGGCTGCCGACTTTGCCAGAAACGAGCCAGTGCTGCTGATGCTGGGCGATACGCTCTACAGGTCGCTGACGAACAAACCCTGCGCACTGCAGCTCATCGAGGAGTACGAGAGATACAACCGCCTGATTGTGGGACTCTATCCTGTAGAGCTTGCCGATGTCAGCCATTTCGGCATTATGGCTGGTGTGTGGGAAGACAAGGACGAGACCATTCTCAACGTCTCAACGGTCTACGAGAAACCAAAGGCTTCCTATGCAGAGGAATTCCTTGCCGTGCGCAATCAGAAGGGAAAGCGTGAGTACTGCTCCATCTTCGGACAGTATATACTGACACCAGAGGTATTCCAGCAGCTGGCGGATGACATCAGACTGGCCGACGAGCAGGGAAGCTCGCGGGAAATAGAACTGACATCGGCACTCGAGGCAGTGAGGGCGAAAATCGGCATGATGGGTATACGCTTCAACGGAGAACGCTATGACATGGGCAACCCGGCTGCCCTGGTGGAAACAGTAGCAAAGTTCTCACAGCCCCTGAATAATTAAAAAATTGAAAAAATGAAAAAATTAGCGTGTAACCATAGGAGATTGTCGGAGAAAATCATTAACTTTGCACAATTAGAACATAAAAGATAATTCCATAAGTATTAATTGTAAAAAAACAGAAACAAACGTATGAGTCAGAAAAGAGTTTACCTTTTCGGCAACGGTAAGGCCGAAGGTAATGCGAAAATGCGTGAGGAACTTGGTGGCAAGGGCGCTAACCTTGCTGAGATGAACCTGATTGGCGTCCCAGTTCCTCCTGGTTTCACTATCACTACAGATTGCTGTAACGAGTACTATCAGGTGGGACAGCAGAAGATCATGGAGCTGCTGAACGACGATGTGATGGCTGCTGTCAAGCACATCGAGGAGCTGATGAACTCGAAGTTCGGCGACAAGGAGAACCCCCTGCTGGTTTCAGTACGCTCGGGTGCACGCGCCTCTATGCCTGGCATGATGGATACCATCCTGAACCTGGGTCTGAACGACGAGGTGGCCGAGGGTATGGTGAAGAAAACCAACAACCCACACTTCGTGTACGACAGCTACCGCCGCTTCGTACAGATGTACGGTGACGTGGTGCTCGAGATGAAGCCTGTCAACAAGACCGACATCGACCCCTTCGAGGAAATCATCGAGGGAGTGAAGAAAGAAAGCGGCGTGGTGCTCGACAAAGACCTCTCCGTGGAAGACCTGAAGAAACTGGTCCAGCTGTTCAAGGCCGCCATCAAGGAGCGCACTGGCAAGGAGTTCCCCGATGATCCCATCGAGCAGCTCTGGGGCGCTATCTGCGCTGTGTTCCGCAGCTGGATGAACGAGCGAGCCATCCTCTATCGTAAGATGGAAGGTATACCCGACGAGTGGGGTACTGCAGTCAGCGTGATGGCCATGGTATTCGGTAACATGGGCGACACCTCTGCTACTGGTGTGTGCTTCAGCCGTGACGCCGCCAATGGTGAGAACCTGTTCAATGGTGAGTACCTGGTGAATGCACAGGGTGAGGACGTGGTGGCCGGTATCCGTACTCCGCAGCAGATCACCAAGATCGGCTCGCAGCGGTGGGCAGAGCGCGCTGGCATCTCTGAGGAAGAGCGCGTGGCCAAGTATCCTTCAATGGAAGAGGCTATGCCTGAGATCTACAAGGAACTCGACGGCATCCAGAACAAGCTCGAGGAGCACTATCACGATATGCAGGATATGGAGTTCACCGTTCAGGAGGGCAAACTCTGGTTCCTCCAGACACGTAACGGTAAGCGTACTGGCGCAGCAATGGTGAAAATTGCCATCGACCTGCTCCACGAAGGTAAGATCGACGAGAAGACCGCCATCATGCGCTGCGAGCCTCAGAAGCTTGACGAACTCCTCCATCCCGTATTCGACAAAAAGGCACTCTCACAGGCCAAGGTGATTGCACAGGGACTGCCTGCATCTCCTGGTGCTGCCTGCGGTCAGATCGTGTTCCACGCTGATGATGCCGAGGCATGGCATAACGACGGACATAAGGTCGTGCTCGTACGTATCGAGACCTCGCCTGAGGACCTGGCTGGTATGGCTTCTGCCGAGGGTATCCTCACCGCTCGTGGCGGTATGACCTCTCACGCTGCCGTTGTAGCCCGTGGTATGGGTAAGTGCTGCGTCTCGGGTGTTGGTGCACTGAATGTAAGCTACAAGGATAAGACCGTCGAGATTGACGGTGTTGTATATAAGGAGGGTGACTACATCTCTCTGAATGGTACCACAGGTCAGGTTTACGCTGGCGAGGTGCCCACAAAGGCTGCCGAGCTCTCTGGCGACTTCAAGGAGCTGATGGACCTCTGCGACAAGTACACTAAGCTGCAGGTCCGTACCAATGCCGACACCCCACGCGACGCCCAGCTGGCTCGCGAGTTTGGTGCCAAGGGTATCGGTCTTACCCGTACTGAGCACATGTTCTTCGAGGACAAGAAGATCATCGCTATGCGTGAGATGATTCTCGCCGACAGCGTTGCCGGACGTGAGAAGGCTCTCGCCAAGCTGCTGCCCTACCAGAAGGCCGACTTCAAGGGCATCCTCGAGGCTATGGACGGACTGCCCGTGAACATCCGTCTGCTCGATCCTCCTCTCCATGAGTTCGTTCCCCACGATCTCGCTGGACAGGAGACAATGGCTAAGGAAATGGGCGTCAGCGTCGAGGACATCAAGCGCCGCGTAGACTCTCTCGCTGAGAACAACCCGATGCTGGGACACCGTGGCTGCCGTCTGGGTATCACCTTCCCTGAAATCACCGCTATGCAGACCAAGGCCATCCTCGGTGCTGCCTGCGAGCTGAAGAAGGAAGGTAAGAACCCGATGCCGGAGATCATGGTTCCGCTGATCGGTACAATGTACGAGTTGAAGCAGCAGAAGGAGGTTATCCAGCACGCCGCTAAGGAAGTGTTCGCTGCCGAGGGTATCGAGGTAGAGTTCGAGATTGGTACGATGATCGAGATTCCTCGTGCTGCCCTGACTGCCGACCGTATCGCCGAGGAGGCTCAGTACTTCTCATTCGGTACCAACGACCTGACTCAGATGACCTTCGGCTACAGCCGCGACGACATCGCATCCTTCCTGCCCGTATACCTCGACAAGAAGATCCTGAAGGTAGACCCGTTCCAGGTGCTCGACCAGAAGGGTGTTGGCCGTCTCATCAAGTTCGCCGTCAAGGAAGGCCGTGAGGTGCGTCCTGACCTCCGCTGTGGTATCTGCGGTGAGCACGGTGGTGAGCCCAGCTCAGTGAAGTTCTGTGCAAAGATCGGCATGAACTACGCATCTTGTTCTCCCTTCCGCGTGCCCATCGCACGCCTCGCCGCCGCCCAGGCAGCCGTAGAAGAGTAAATATCACTCTGATATAGTAAAGGGACCTGTCCGTTTGGGCAGGTCCTTTTTTGCACTCTAGAGATAAAGATGTCTAACCTATCTCCCCTTCCTATACATACTTGGATTAATACCCTTCATCCTTGTGAAGAAACGGGTAAACGATGCCGTCTCAGAAAAGTGCAGGCGGACGGCAATATCTGAGATGGGGAGTGAGGTCTGCTGCAGCAGGTAGGAGGCCTCCATGAGAAGCATCTGGTTGATATAGTCGATGACGGTGCGACCAGAGATGTCGCGGACAATCTGTGAGAGATAGCGCGGCGAGATGCAGAGCTGTATTAGTGAAACAGATACCTGTCACCTGTTTCATGGTGGTATACTTTTCAATTACTATTTACAGCCCGGACTCTTAAAATCAACAAAACAGTGGCAAAATCAGCAAAATTTGAAGTTTATTGAATGCTTGGCTATGTTTTTCGCGGAGAATTTTGTATCTTTGCACAGATTAATGCAGAAAGGAAAGAAACAAACAATAAGAATTTATGAAACAGAAAGAGACCATTAGATCTTTATGGATGCCGACGGCGGGGACGCTGACCGACGCACGACGGGTGGCGATGCTGCTGCTCACTTTGTTGCTCACCCTGACCGCACAGTCGGCCTGGGCATGGGACGTCAAGTGGACAGATGCGGGCAACTACAGTTACTTTCTGCTTGAAGACGGCGACACCTACTATATTGACAGCGAAGCCGACCTGGCCCTGGTGGCGTATAACGTAAACGCTGGTGTGACGGATTATCTCGGCAAGAACTTGAATGTGACTCGCGACCTCGATATGAGTGGTAAAGACTGGACACCCATCGGCACGAAAGACCATCCGTTCAAGGGTAATTTCGACGGCGGCAACCACGTCATTAGTAACATAACTGTCAATAACCCCTCCGGATCTCTCAACGGACTTTTTGGCAAAGTGAATGGAGACATGAATCTCATGTACGGGGATTATCTTTATGGCAGCAAATATATCCGGAACATTGTCGTGAAGAATGCCGACATAGAGGGCGGCGACTATACTGGTGCCATTGCGGGACAGATGGAAGGAGAGTTTTGCGTAAGTAACCTGGTTGTCGATGGCAGTACGGTCAGGGGAAATAGCTACACCGCCGGAGTAATAGGAAATGCGAAAGGCTATCGCGCCCAAGTGATAAATGTCGAGGCTTACAGCTATATTGAACTCAACAACTTTTTGTTTGTGAACGGAACGACAGTCGATAAGGACAACAAATCGTATCCCGTATTGGGGCATGTAGAGGACGAAGCTAATTGCTCCGGCTTCTATTTCTCGGGAGTTAACGGCGCAGTGGAAGACAACTTCAACCAGCGTACATATCCCATCACTACCCCAGATTTGGAAGGTCTGTCCTTAGAAGTCTATTCGACCACTGGGAGGGAGTATGATGGCGTATTCTATGCCCAAAGCGGAGAGGCACATTTCCGCTTGACATACGATAACTTGAAAAGGAAAATCACCAGCGTCAAACTGAATGGTACTCAGATAGGCACTACGACGGGCAATTATGATTTTACCGTCAGCTCCAGTCAGGCGAGTTACGAGATCACCGTAGAGACCGCAGCTGTCGGTGATTCGGAAAGCGATCCGATGCTTATCAATAGTGCTGCCAACTGGGACACGTTCGCCACGCTTGTCAACAACGGCGATAACTTCAGCGGCAAGTTCCTGAAGTTGGCCGCCAATATCAGCGTATCCACGATGGCGGGCATAGACGATTCCAAGTCGTTCCAGGGTACCTTCGACGGTGACGGCAAGACGCTGACCTTCAACATGGGTACTGCCGAGAGTCCTTTCGGCGAGCAATACTGCGCTCCGTTCCGCCACGTCAAGAACGCCACGATTAAGAACCTACATGTCGCTGGCACCATCTATACCAGTGAGCAGATGGCCGCCGGCTTCGTGGGCGAGTCGCACGGTAATCTGACCCTCACGGACTGCATCAGTTCGGTCAACATCAACAGTAGCAAGAGTGGCGACGGCACCCACGGCGGACTGGTCTGCACGTTGAGTGGAACTGGCAATACCGTCACCATTGACGGTTGCGTGTTCGACGGCTCCTTTGCCACTACCAGCGGCACTATCCACTGTGGTGGATTCGTGGGATGGGGGGTATATAATAAGCCTGTCATCACCAACTCGCTGATGAATCCCAGTAGCGTGGCAGCAGACATGCTGGTCAGCACGTTCGCCCGTTGGTATGGGGGCGATGGTGGCATTTACGAACCCACCGTCACCAACTGCTACTATGTCGCCACCGACAACCTGCCCACCGACCAGGGCACGGAGATTGTTGCTTATGCCACTGCCCCCGCCAACCTCGGTGATTTGGTGATGGACTACGGCATGGTGAAGGCATACACCAACGGCATCTCCTACGACGGCAAATACTATGCTCCCTTAACCATTTCCGGCTTAGGCACGGAGGGCGCCCCCTACATCATCGGCAGTAACGACGAATGGAACACATTCGCCAGCAGCGTCAGCGGCGGCACCGGCTACAGCGGCAAGTTCGTGAAGCTGATGGCCGACATCAGCGTCAGCGAGAAGGTAGGCACGGTGTCGGGCAGCACGCAGGTGAATCCCTTCAGCGGTACGTTCGACGGCAATGGCAAAACCATCACCGCCACGATTACCGACAACAGCAACCAGGGCACCGCCCTCTTCTGCTACATCAACGGTGCAACGATTAAGAACCTCACCCTGGCAGGTACCATCACCGGCAATATGCACGCAGCCGCCCTCGTGGGCTTCTCGAAGGGTGTGGACAACAAGATACAGAACTGCACCGTTACGGCCAACGTGAGCGGCGGCTCGCATATCGGTGGCATCGTGGGGCATGCTATTGACAGCAACATCAGCATCACGGACTGTGTGTTCAGTGGCTTGATGACGGGTGGCGGCACTTCCAAGGGTGTCTTTGTCGGCTGGGGTGACAGCGGCAACTGGACTGTCACCGACTGTCTCTACGTCATGGCCGACGGACAGAATACCAGTAATTTCGATATGGTAAATAACAACGGCACCCTGAACGTGGAGCGTTGCTACAAGACCAGCAGCGCAGGCTCACTGGGCACGCAGGTCTATACCTCTCTCCCCGAGAACGAAATCAGCAAGAAAGTAACTATTCGCAACATTTCGGTGTACTTTATGACCGCATGTGCTGTCAGCGGCATTGCAGCATCTTACTATATGAGCGATGATGCCAGCATCACGCCAGTCGTGACATACGAGACCTCAGGGCTCACCTTCGGCACAGATTTCACCGCCACGCTGAACGGTGTCGCCGTACAGAAACTCCCCGTCAGCATCACAACAATGGGCAACAACACGCTCATCATCACTGGCACGGGCGACTACGCTGGCTCGAAGAGTTACAATGTACTCTTGCAACCGGATAACAAAACCGACATTGAAATTGCCGACGGCTACACCTACGACTTCATGGTAGACGCAGAGACACACTCCGCCACCTACAAGAAGACGCTCGGCGAGGAGCGCGTGGGCAAGCACCAGCCGTGGTTTCTGCCGTTCGACTATACCATTAAGGCTGAGGACACGCAGAAGTTCAACTTCTACAAGATTAACATGATAGCCAATGCTCCAGACCCGAGCACCAATGCCACCGACGACATCTGGGTGTTCCTGAAGAAAGTGGACGCAGGCACCGTGCTACATGCCAACATGCCCTACGTCTTTAAGCCGAAGGAGGCCGTGACGGACTATGCGTTTACCACCGAGAATGCTGTGATGAAGGCGAAGTCTGCCGATGCCTGCCTAACCATGATGACCGCTGAGAACACCTTCACGCTCTACGGCACCTACGAGCCTACATCGCCCAGTGCCAGCGACCAGTTCTACTACATGAACATCAACGGCAATCTGAGCCTCGGCAACGACGGCACCGTCACCGTGGGCGCCTTCCGCTGGATTATGCGTGTGGAGAGCAAGTTCGACGGCAACGCGCCGGCAGCCTACGCCCGTAATATCATTATCTTCGATGGGGAGGAAACCACGGGAATCCGTTCAATTGACAATGGACAATTGACGATTGGCGATAAGGCTGGCGAATGGTTCACCCTCGACGGTCGCAAGCTCGATGGCAACCCCACGACCAAGGGAATCTACGTGAACAACGGACGCAAAGTAGTGATAAAATAAATTGATGATAAATTCGTGGGTAATTATATGATAATTATATGTTGAAAAGAAACACGAATTACCACGAGTAGCCCACGAATTATTCATATATTATTAATGTGAGAATTATGAAAAGGAAATACGATAAGCCCTCGATGCATGTGGTGCTGCTCCAGTACCAGCATCAATTACTTGCAGGAAGTGATAAGGGCTACGAAGTCATCGGAACCGGTGAGCCTAACCTACCTGCCGGAGCCCGAGGTTTCGACGACTGGGATGAGGATGAATTTTGATGCACACGCCCGGACAGGAACAAATTCTTGTTTCATCTAAAAAAGCGCCATATCTTTGCATCGTCGAAAGGAAGCAACCGACACATATGCCATAGTCCTCAGTCGGCATAAATAATGTTCGCGCATGCGCGCACTGCGTGGTTTAAAAAAATGGTTTCACCTTCCACGGATCTGCCCAGTCTCCTTTATTTAAAGGGATTCTGGGCATTTTGCATGCGCGCGGACGTTTCACATTGCTTTCACAGAGCTTCCACAGGGGCTGATACGACAACGGGAGTAGCTGATACGACTGCGGGAACAGCTGTCTCGCCAAAAAACGCTGAGCGTTTTACAGAAAATGGTGAGCGCTTTTCAGAAAACGGTGAGCGTTTTTTTTCTGTGTACAGCTATCTCGCTATTGGCTACAGCTAATACAAACAGGAGAACAGCTGATACAGCAACGAGATAGCTGTTCTCGCCAAAAAGTCCTACGACTTTTGGAAAAGCTGTACGACTTTCTGAAAAGTGGTACGACTTTTTCACGGCTACAGCTGTCTCGTACTCGGGAACAGCTAATACAGCGACGGCTACAGCTATCCCACGCGCAGGTACAGCTATCTCGCGAACCTATTTAATGTGTGAAAGGATTGTGAAACGTTCGTGGAACGTTGGGAACGCCCACGCACACCCACGACCCCTTTATTTACAGGGGTTCTAGCAAATCTGTGAAAGGTGAAACCTTTTTTTGAAAACTGCAATCATGGGAACAGGCATATCCTCGCTGTGCACGCACACATAAATTTGATATTAATCAATTTTTCCACACTTTTCTGCTAAAACACAAAGATTTTCTTGGAATATTGTTCGATTCGTCGTACCTTTGCATCATCAAAACAGAGAATGCAACGCCACACTTTGTACCTTTAGGTCAAAGATAGCGTTCTCTGAATGACAGAAAAAGATAATAAGGATAACAAACATTAAGAAAGGAAATGAAGATGAAAAAGTTAATTAAGAAATGGTTGAAGAGCGAAGCTTACACTGAGTATTGCATCAATATGGCAAGAATGTACAACTTCAGAGCAGCCATCTAAATAACGGACCGAATACCCTCATTATTCCGGTCCGTTTTTCTTTTTTAGAGGTGAGAGGTTAGGGGTTAGAGGTTAGAGGTTAGAGGTTAGAGGATAGAAAATACTGTTTAGATGAAAAATTTTTCATCTTTAATTTTTCATCTTAAATTTTTTTGTACTACCTTTGACTTTCGTCGAAAGTTCTCAAAGAGTGTGGCTTCGCATTCTTTTCGTTCGGAAAAATACAAATAAATTTGTTTTTTCGCTCACTTATTCGTACCTTTGCAGGCAGAATGATAATATACTATTAAAAACAAACGAAAAATGTCTGTACTAACTATCTGTATTGTTGCGGTTTTCGTAACTGGCTATCTGTGCATTGCACTGGAGAGCCTGACAAAAATCAACAAGGCGGCTATTGCCCTGCTGATGTGTGTCTTCTGCTGGACACTGTTAATGGTTGATCCCTTCGGGTACTATCCGATGGTAGAAAGCGGTGACGTGATACATCACATCGCTGAGGTCATTGAGCACCATTTGGGCGATGCAGGTGGCACGCTGTTCTTCCTGATGGGTGCCATGACGATTGTGGAGATTGTCGACACCAACGGAGGCTTCAACTTCGTACGCGACACGATGAAGACGCGCTCCAAGCGCAAACTGCTGTGGCGCGTGGCATTCATGACGTTCTTCCTGTCGGCCATCCTCGACAACCTGACCACGTCCATCGTCATGATTATGGTACTGCGCAAATTGGTGCAGAACCGTGAGGACCGTCTGATCTACGCTGCATTGGTCATCATCGCAGCCAACTCCGGTGGTGCTTTCTCGCCCATTGGCGACGTCACCACCATCATGCTGTGGATCAAGGGCGTCATCACCACCCA
>JAEEGJ010002779.1_pt1 | contig 78747 bp, 70 predicted proteins | sample 8958761 | NCBI WGS metagenome assembly JAEEGJ01 (sample SAMN16246546, study PRJNA631951) | gut metagenome | biome: gut microbiome; feature: rumen; material: RS-attached | host: Bos | place: Iran: Karaj | collected 2018-10 | reverse complement strand
GCCTTCGCCGTTTAAGTTGACGACCATCTCCGTCCTGGCCTCCTGCTTTCCGTGTGTCATAAGACGCTCAAGGATGTAGATTTTTGCGTTTGCGCCGAGATTGGCCTCGGTCTTTCTGAGAGTGGAGTCAACGCCCTTTATCTGGACCATGTCCATCTCACAGTACGAGCCCTCTTCCATGTTTACCACGGTTGTGGGGTTCATTATGCGTTTGCCGTTGCCGTCGCCCGCTCCGATATGTTTCTCGGTGTACTTCACCTTTGCGTTCTTGCCGATGTGGAAGGCATGAATACCGTCGTGCTGCGAGTTCTGATCTCCGCAGTTGTGGATGCCGCAGCCTGCGACGATGTCCACATCGGCGCCCTCGCCGATATAGAAGTCGTTGTAAACGACTTCCTCAACACCCGTGTCGGTGATGATAACTGGGATGTGTACCTTTTCGGCTTTTGTGTAGGGCTTGATTATGATATCAATACCCGGCTTGTCCGTCTTCTGTCTTATCTCAATGTTCTGAGAAGACGCACGGACAAGACCCTGGCCGTTCTTTCTTATATTGAAAGCGCCGTCAGGCGTGCCCATCATGTCGGCAATCTCACCGAGCATGTACTGGTCTGTGGGAGTGAGGCTTGTGGAGAAATTGAAATCCTTTATATCCATTACGCGCCCTCCCCTCTGAATGTGCAGTCACGGCCGAAGCTGCCGAACTCCGTGAGGAGTTTGGGGAAGATCTCGTCCTTCGGACCTCTGCTCATGACCTTGCCGTCTGCGATGACGATAATCTCATCGGCGAGCTGCATTATTCTCTCCTGGTGGGAGATTATGATGACGCTGTTCGTCTCGTTCTTTGCAAGGCCCTTGAAAGTATCAACGAGCATGGTGAAACTCCAGAGATCGATGCCGGCCTCCGGCTCGTCGTAGATGGCGAGGTTTAAGTTTCTCGCCATGAGTGTGGCGATCTCAATACGCTTTACCTCGCCGCCGGAGAGCGATGAATCGACCTCGCGGTTTAAATAGTCCATTGAGCATAGACCTACGCGAGTGAGGTACGAGCAGCACTCGTCCTCAGGAAGATCCTTGCCTGCGGCAAGGGAAAGCAGGCTTCTTACTGTGAGGCCTTTAAAGCGCGGCGGCTGCTGGAAAGCATAGCCTATTCCGAGCTTTGCCCTGTCAGTGACACTCATATTCGTAATGTCCTGACCGTTGTAGATAATCTGACCGGCTGTCGGCTGCTCAATACCCATGATGAGCTTCGCAAGTGTGGACTTGCCGCCGCCGTTGGGACCGGTAATAACGACGAACTTGCCCTCTTCAATCGAGAGGTTGAGGCCCTCGATAATGTGAAGGGAGCCTGAGCCGTCCTCATTATCCACTTTAAAAGAAAGGTTTTTAAGTTCTAACATTATTGCTCCTTAAAGCTGCTCGAGAATCTTGTCGAAAGCAGCATCTATGCCGGGCTTGTCCATGCCTACGGCCTTGCCCTCGTCAACGAGTTCTGCTGTGTGCGGGTCAACCGGAAGCGTCGCAAGTACGGGGACGCCGAGTTCGGCAGCTATCTCCTCTGCCTTGCTCTTTCCGAATATCTCAATCTTTTTGCCGCAGTCGGGGCACTCGACATAGCTCATGTTCTCAACGACGCCGAGAATCGGCACGTTCATCATCTTGGCCATGTTGTAGGCCTTCTTGACTATGAGTTTTACGAGGTCCTGAGGTGTGGCAACAATAACAATGCCGTCAACGGGAAGGGACTGATATACGGTGAGGGGTACATCGCCCGTTCCGGGAGGCATATCCACGAACATGTAGTCGACATTGCCCCAGTTTACGTCTGTCCAAAACTGGTTTATGACGCCGCTGATGACGGGTCCGCGCCATACGACGGGCTTCTCCTCGTCATCGATGATGAGGTTTATCGACATTACCTTGATGCCGTTGCCGGCTATGGCCGGTTCAATACCGAGCTCAGTGCCGACAGCCTGGTCGTGCAGACCGAAAGCCTTCGGTATTGAAGGTCCGGTGACGTCGGCGTCGAGAATGGCAGTATTAAAGCCTCTCTCAGCGCTCTCGCAGGCCAGCATGGATGTGACAAGTGACTTGCCGACGCCGCCCTTACCGGACGCAACGGCAATAACCTTGCCCACGCTGCTGTTTACGTTCAAAGGCTGAAGAAAATCTGCTTTTTCGCACTTGGATTCACAGGTGCTGCAGTCATGTGTGCATTCTGACATAATGTCATCTCCCAATTTATGTAATATTTTATTCCTTACTCATGCGAAGTCTTTTGAAGTGCTCAGTGAGGATTGATCCGCACTCCTCCTCAAGAACTCCGCCTGTCATCTGCGGTTTATGGTTGAAGGGCAGTTCGTTGAAGTCGATTACGCTTCCGAAGCAGCCCGCTTTCGGGTCCCATGCCCCGAAGTAGACATTCTTTATGCGGGCATTCACTATTGCACCCGCACACATGGGACAGGGCTCGAGCGTGACGTAGAGGTCACAGTCCCAGAGACGCCAGCCGCCGAGCGCCTTGCAGGCGGCGTCTATGGCGACGACCTCTGCGTGGGCGAGGGCATTTTTCTGTCCCTCGCGGCCGTTGTGACCGCGTCCGACGATTTCACCGTTTCGGACGACAACGGCCCCCACGGGCACCTCGCCCTCGGCATCAGCCGCTCTCGCCTCGGCGAGCGCTTCCCTCATGAAATACTCAGCATCCATCAGCCTACCCCCACATAGTGTACGGTCTCAAGGCAGATTTTTGCGAGGTATATGAGCGATGCCGTAAACGGTATGGAGAGTACGGCGAAGACATAGGGCTCCCACCTGTACTTATTCTCAATATGAAGTTCGTGACGCTTCTTGTCCACAATCCACACGATGGCGAGGAGGCCCAAAAGCGCGCCGACAATGTTAATTGTGGCAACTATGGCGATGTAGAGACCGCTGCTCGCAACGACATTCAAAGCCGTGAGTGATGTGGCATAGAAGTTGTTCAGAAGATGTATGATGATACCCGTCCAGATACTGCCGGTCTGGATGACCGCCCATGAGATTACCATTCCGAGTAAGAAGGCAAAAGGCGCCTGCATGACGTTGCCGTGCATGAGTCCGAAGAAAATCGCGCTTACGATAATGGCGAAAATATCGCCGTATTTACGCAGCGACTGGAGCATTACTCCGCGGATTGCGAACTCCTCGACAAAGGCCGGAACCAGTGCGACCGAAAAGACCTGCCACAGATAGCCGGCAAAGGATTTCGGATCGGGCATCTCGGCAATATCGAACTCAAAGCCCACAGCCTCCATTCCGAGAGCCGCAAGACTTACGAGAACATTGCTCACAACCACCGTTAAGAATGCAAAGAAGACGAAAGCCACAGTCAGGCTGCCGCTCTTCGGCGCATTGAACGGGATTGAAAGATCCTTTCTCCGGATAAGCTTCAGGATGAGCCAGGCAATCGAGAAAGGAATCATGATTGCAAAAATTGAGTATAAGGCCTGCACGATGTTGTACATTGCCTCAGATGTAAGGATATAGTCGACCAGGGGCGTCTTCTTTATCAGGTAGACATAGAGGTCGGAAAACTTGTTGAAACCGAATGCGGCAATACCGATAACGGCCGTCACGAGCATAAGCTCAATGACAGTCTTTCCGTCCATCTTCTGACGTGTCTTTTTCGGCGCGTCAGGCAGATCGTATTCTATGCTGATGAATCCGTATTCGGTCATGGGATTCTCCTTACGTGTTAAATGGCACGCCCGGCGGGATTCGAACCCACGACCTTCCGCTTAGGAGGCGGACGCTCTATCCTGCTGAGCTACGGGCGCGCATGCTATAAGATTTTATCATTATTATGTAATAGTGTCAAATAAGAAGAAAGTTCATAGATATAGTACATTTACTTGAATTTGACAGAATATATAGTATAATATTAGCATATCAAGGAGGGCTTATTACATGAGAACTTTTAAAAGAATCATTGCCTTGACACTTTGCCTTGTCATCGTATTCTCTTTCGCGGGCTGCAAAAAGAAGAAACCCGCCGAGGAGCCTACGACGAAGGCGACAACAACTGCCGTCAAGCCCGCGGACTACAATCCGCTCACGGGCGAGGACGATTTCGACAAAGACTGCATAGGCAAACGCCCCATCGCAATAACAATCCAGAATTCCGAGGCCCGCTGCAGACCCCAGTGGGGACTCTGCTCAGCCGACATCGTCATAGAGGGCGAGGTCGAGGGCACGGCGACCAAATATCTCTGGCTCTTCGCCGACATAAGCAAGTGCGAGAAGGCCGGACCCTTCCGTTCAGTCCGCCGTGACTTCGTCGAGCTCGCCGAGGGCTTTGACGCCATCCTCGCACACTGCGGTTGGTCCTCAGGCTCATCTATCGGTGCCGCCGAATACTTAAACAGCACGGGCTATGACCACATCGATTCCCCCGTACGCTGGGGCAATGCAGCTCCCAACGGAGCAGTCGGTGTGGGCCAGGAATACTGCTCATACACCAATGCCGAACTCATAACCGAGGCAATTGAAAAGCACGACATCCGCACAAAGACCGATGAAGCTTATCTCCATCCCTTCTCATTCTATGATGAGGCTACGGAGCTTAAGGACGGCAAGTGCTCAAGCATAGCTTTCAGAATCGGCAACAACGATGCCAAGTTCACATGGAAAGACGGTGCCTACTACGGCTCCTACTACGGAAATGACATGAAGGACAACGACGGAACACCCTACGGTGTCGCAAACGTCATCGTTCTCTACCTCAAGGGCATCACCTATCCGGATCACTACCGCTGCGACATGGACCTCTCCGACGGCACGGGTATCCTGGCCTCAAACGGCACCTATCAGGAGATTACCTGGACCAAGGGCGAAGGCCGCGATATGATTAAACTTCTTGACAAAAACGGCAAACCCATTAAAATCAACAAAGGTAAGTCCTACATCGCCCTTTGCAGACTTTCAAATGCTGACAGGACGGAAATAACCGAGTAAACAAACGGGGGATATCTTTTGGATAAACTTAAGAACCTGCCTCTCAAATGGTCGATAACACTGGCTCTGCTCGTAGCTACGCTGTTTATGGCAATCTTCGCCACAGCCTACAAGCTGCCTCAGATCTACAAATATGAAAAGGACCTCGCCGGACGCAACACCGCGAAAAACAACGAGGAATTCCTGAAAAAGTCCATCATCGAGGACGAGGACGAAGCGCCTTACCTCGAGACGGGCATAAATAACTATTTCTATACGGCCAATTACAGCGGCGATATCACCTTCTATCGCTTCAACGGCGAGCAGTTCAAGAAGGTCCGCAGCTCATCCTCGGCAAAGGTCAAACTGCCGGGCACGAAGAACGAGGTAACGATCTACTTTATCCGCAACAATGAAGAAGTAATAGGTATCGGTGTATACAGCAACAAGAAGGCCAAAGAAAAGACCTACGCCTTCCTTAAAGTCATACAGAACAACATCACCGAAAACTACGACTATATTGCCTTCGTGGATTACACGGTCGAGGACTACTACAGCAACAACAAGACCTACGAGTCCGCATTTGCCTTCTCCAAGAGCAATTCCGAAACGGAAGTCATCTTCGAACTCGATCCCAAGACATCTTTCATCCCGATAGACCTCATCGAGGAGCGTAAGGACGGTTTCTACTTCTTCAAAAAGAACGCCGAAAAGGACGGCTACGGTCTCTATCTCCAGACGACCGTCTCCGGCAAGGAAGTCACCATCTCCGAAAACATCGCTCTTCCCCATGCTTTTGTAAAAGACGGCGACCTGCTCCTGCTTGAATATGCCGACATCTACAGGGAGGAACTGAGCCTCCAGAGCACAACAAAGTTTATCCTCACACAGGTCACGGGTATCACGACCGACTACAGGCGTGAGTTTGAGTACGAGCCCGAGACATATATCGTAAAGGGCAACTACATCTTAAGCCCCGAAGAGAAGATTCTATACGATGTAATCGGCGACACAGTCCAGGCTGTCCGCACCGAAGTCGCACTTGAGGGAATCACGGACTTCGCTCTCTCAGACGGAGCGGCAAAGATAGCCCTTATCGGACATGTCGGTACCGAGGCTGACAAATTTGTCTTCTTCGAATTTGCCACAAACCGCGCAGCGACATTCTCAGGCAAGGACATCTTCATGCCGGGCAACGAGAACATAGCTTTCTACACTGAAAACTTCGTAGGTTTCCTGTCGCCGGCATCCAACTCAAACTACTGTAAGAATGTGATCATCCCCTGGGAGGATCTCTTCTGATAAAAAAGTAAAGGCCACCCGGAAGGGTGGCTTTTTTTATGCGAAAATTCTGTTGTAGATATCCGTCAGGTTCTTCATCGTGAGTTCCTCAATCCTCGCGGTGCGCGGTATACCGAGGTCATCCAGGGCGGCGCCGAGAGTCTCCTTTGAGGCGGGGCCGAAGCAGAGGGAGTTCATAATGGTCTTTCTCCGCTTTGTAAAAGCGGTTTTGACCATTGTGAAGAACTTCGCTTCGTCGCCGATATCCCCCTCCCTGTCAGCGCGCAGAGAGAGTCTTATGACCTCGCTGTCGACCTTGGGAGCAGGCAGGAAGGAGTCCCTTCCGACAAAGAAAAGTTTTTCTGCCTGCGCATAATAATTGACAGCGACGGTTACCGCTCCCGCATCCCTCGTGCCGACCTCGGCACAGAGGCGGTCCGCGGCCTCCTTCTGAACCATGACAACTATGGCTTCAACAGGCAGATTCTCCTCGAGAAGTTTCATGATGACGGGAGAGGTGATGTAATAAGGCAGGTTCGCGCATATTACGACCTTCATTCCGGGAAACTCGGTTTCAATGAGTTCCTTAAGATCAAGCTTTAAAACATCTCCGGAGACGATTTTCACATTGTCGAAATCTTTCAGAGTCTCACTGAGTATCGGCGGCAATCTGTCGTCGAGTTCAACCGCGACGACGCGTTCTGCCCGCTGCGCAAGCTGAGCGGTCAGGACACCGATGCCCGGGCCGATTTCAAGCACGCCGAAACCGGCATCGGGAATTGCCGCCTCCGCCATCATCGGGCAGACTTCAGGATCGATGATGAAGTTCTGTCCGAGGGCCTTAGAGAAGGAAAATCCATTCTTTTTCAGAATGGATTTTATGGTGTTTATGTCTGATAAATCGTACATGAATCAAAGTACTCCGTAGACATTGTTTGCGACGAAGGAGATGATGAGCGACACAATGCCGCTTAATGCGACGGCCGCACCGAAGATTATCTTCATAATCTTCAGTTTAGGGTCCTTTGCCGCGACCTTCGTCGGACGTACGACGGCAACATCCGCATACTGCGGTATTGCGTAACCCGTCTGCGCCCAGGTGTCTATCATCCTGAAGAGTTCCTCAACAGCCCTGTAGATAAGCTGAGGAGGAGTCTCGTCGGGCTCTGCCGTGAGTTTCGCGACATTGGCATTTTCCTTATCGGCAATACAGACGTACATAAAGTACTGCTGCATGCCGTTTTCATCGGGCATGGCAAAGACCTTCGTTATCGCCGCGCCCAGGTTGTTTGAAGAGTTTATCAAAGCGCCCTTCGCAAGGTTTATGGCATATTCCCTCGCGGACATCTCGCCCTTCTTGACCGAGTATGCCGAGATGAATATGACATTGCTCAGGTCGACCGCCGTGGTCGAAATATTACCGACAAAGTCCACTGTCTTCGTGTCGGCGAGAGCGACCGTCAGGCCCTTTGAGGCAAGGTTTTTCGCACAGCGCTTTATGAGGTGAATGTCGTAGAGTTCACCTCTCTCCCTCTTGTTCTGGCGCGCGAGAGTGCTTGTCTCCTCCGTCGTCATGCCCTCGAGAGGATCCGAGGCCAGGACGGAGAGGTCCATATTCTCGCGCACGAACTGGAAGAGGCTGTTATTTATGACATAGTCTATGCGCTTGTCATCGAGAGGAAGGACAATCAGGAGCTGCTTTCTGGCTTTAATGCCGAAGCCTGAGTACAGACCGTCCTGTGTGACAAGCGGCGTGGCCGTAGCAGGTATGCTCGCCTGCTCGGCTATGAAGTCATCCGAAAGTTCCGGATGAACGAATTCTATAAGGCCGCTTATCGTCTTGTTCGGTCTGCACTTGAGCGAAAACGCATTGCAGACAAAGTTCCTGAAAGCCTTGAAATACGCGGGTTCGGCGGCAGCGACAATAATACTGTCCTCCGCAACCGCGGTCGAGAGCTCCGTCATAAAGAGCTTCTCATTCGTGAAATTTTTAAAAGTATGGCGCTCGTCAAGGACCTGCACAAAGGCGTTCTCAATCGCCTCCTGTGCCTCCCTGACATTCGGCGTCACTTCGGCGCCGAGAGCAAACAAACTTAAAGCCATCTGAAATCAACTACCTCAAAATCTTAATAGGTCGGTTTCCAATGTGAGTATGAAGCATAAGGATTTGTCTTCTTGTTGCTGTCATACCATGCCTGCGGATAACGGGGGTTCTTGTTTTCCTCAACCTTTGAGGAATCAATCTCCTCGCTCTCACCCGCGCGCAGCATACGTCCGACAACGACAAAGCGTGCGTTGTCAAACTCATAGCTGCAGGTGGAGAGACAGATTATCTTGTCCGTAGGAAGGATATCCGTACCCGTGGCGTAGAGTTTACGCTGGTTCGCCTCTGCGACAAATCCGGCAAATGACTCGACGGAGGCAAGGTTCGGGAAGGTGTAATCAAAGAGATAACCGTTGTCCTGTGCCGAAGAGCCGTTTGTAAGGAATACGCAGTAGACCTTGAACTTGTAATTGGCAAAGAGCGTATTGAACTCAATTATCGGATTCTGTACGAAGGTGCTGCTGTCCTTATAGTCATGAAGACGTGAGAACATCTGCTTGTCTCTCCTCATTGCATGACCGTAGATTACGGTATTGAGGTCGAGACCTTCCTTGTACTGATTCTTTGAACTGAGGAAGACCGTACCGTAAGCGCTTGACTGCTTGCGGAAGTCCCTCTTCAGATAGTAGTTGTCGTCCTGTGCCTGAACTACGGGATAGTCGATGCCGAGACCCGGAATCCTTATCCATCCGATAAGATCCTGGTTCATGGCATAGAGATCTGCAAACTTGGCCTGCATTCCCGAAGGGAAGGTTATATTCGGATATTTCTTGTAGATATCTTCCCAGGCAGCTGCGCTGTTTTCGGAAGCGGCCATGATATCCGCAAGTTTTTTAGCATCTTTCGCCTGCGATTTAGAACTTATGAAAGCATGAAGGAAATACACTGCACACACGATCAGGGCGATAGCAGCCAGGACTGAAACGCATTTGCGTATGATTCCGCCAACCGAGTCATTGCGGTTGGGGAAGATACGGTAAAGGATTCCTTTAAAGCCCGAAGGCGCGTCGGATTCGGAGTAGCTCGAAGGCTCCGCGGCGGGTGCCGCAGGCTTTTTCGCGGCCTTCCTTGCGTCCTTTTCGGCCTTCTTTGCGTCCTTCTCTGCCTTCTTTGCCGCGCGTTTCTCACGCGCCGAGGCTATGAAGTCCTCTTCAATTTCCTCATCAGGTTCTTCTGCCGGTGCTGCGACTGCTGCCGTTGCAGCAGGTACAGCCGTAGTTGCGATAGTATTGATTACCGGCGCTGCAGGCTTCGCATCAGTCGCCTGAGCGCCTCCTGAAAAAGGGAAGCCACCCTTTTCCTCGTTAAGCGGAGGCGGTGTCACCGGGTTCGGTGCGGGAGCGGCGGGCTCAGCCGGAGCCGCCGGCTTCTGCTCGAAGTTGCCGAGCATCTGGTTTATGTTGTTCCAGTAATCAACACCCTTTTCCTGCTCAGCAGCGGGTGCGGATGTGCTGCTTATATCCTGAATTGTGGAATAGGCAGGAGCGTTGGAAACCATGTCAGGCTGAGCGGGCTGAACCGGAACTGCCGGTGCGGGAGCAGCGGCTTCCGCTGCCAGGAACTCATCCGGGACAAGGTCGAATTCGGGTTCTTCTTTTACTACATTTGCTCCGGGCATGAGCTCATCCGGAACAAGGTCGTTCTCAAAAATCGGAGCGGGAGCTGCCGGCGGAGCGACGGGGGCTGCCGGAGCGACGGGTATAACCGGCTCGGAGGGAGCGACGGGCGCTGCCGGAGCAACAGGTATTACCGGCTCGACTGCAATAGCCGGAGCGGCGGGAGCCGCGGGCTCAACGGGAGCCGGAGCGGGAGCTGCCGGTGCTGCGGGAGCAGTACCGTTCATTGAAGCGAACATGCCCTGCATTGATGCAAGGAAGTCAGATGCCGGGATAGCCGGAGCGGCGGGTGCCGCCTCGAATGCCGGAGGAGCCGGATTGATCTCGGTCTTCGGAATCTGCATCTCTTCTCTGTCAAGAGCGGCAGTAGCTGCATCGAATGTGGGATTCTCAGATACGGTCTGCTGCATCTGCTCAACGGCAAAATTGCCGGAGAATATCTCATGGTCGGAAGCGCTGCCGGCGCTTGAAGCCGCGGCTACGCTTGCGGGGTCGAAATTCGGTGTTGTGGACGTGAAGATTGCCTTCTCCGCCTCGAGATTTGACTTGGCGGCCGCCTCGACGGCAGCGGGGTCAAAGTTCGGTGTCTGTGAATTGAAGATATTGAAGTCATCCTCGGCAGGCTCAGTGTTGTCATCGTCCATGATATTTCCGAAATCATGTCCTGCGGTCACTGAATCGCCCTCACCGAAACCGTAGTCGGCAAAACCGACTTCCTGAATTATAACTTCAGGCTCTGCAGGGGCTGCAGGCTGAGGCTGGTCAGGTATCGGCGGTGCAGGCGTGAATGCCTGCGGGTCAATGTATTGCGGCTGCTGCGGATAGTAATTATTCTGATTATCCATTATTTGTTCTCCTTCCCGCTTTGACTGTCTTTGTAGATGTCATATGAATAGACGTACTTTTTAACAAAATAATCGCCTGCATTTTCCTTACCGGCTTTTTTCTCGAGTCGCGTGCTCCTTATCAGGATGCCCATCGAGAAGATGAGTACGACAATACAGATTATCACGATTCCTTTTCGGATGACCTCTGTCATACTGTCGGTGTGTGTGGGGATAATCCATGTCAGGACTTTCGAGAGAGTCTTGTTCTCGGCCACACGCTTTGCGCCGTCGCTCAAGTCACGCTTCGTCGCGGGCTTCTTTGCGACATACGGCAGTTTTATCTCTGTCACCGGGGCGGCCTCGGGCTTCTTGCGAAGTTCCTCCGCCTTTTTCTGCTCCTCCGGTGTCGCGAGCTTCTTTGCCGGAGCCTTCTTCTTGGTCGTCCGCCTCTGGGCCTCTCTGCCCTTCGGCTTCTCCTCAACCTTGACTTCAGGCTCCTCCTCGCTCTTCTCGACAATGGGCTCCAGGACAATCTCCTCCTGTGTGGGCTCATCATCTATCATCTCAAGAGCGGCCAGGACCTCTTTGCTTGTATTTGTAAGCTCCTCCTTTGCCTCCTCGGCCGGTTTCTTCGGAGGTTCCTTTTTGGCAGGAGCCTTTTTGGTCTGCTTTTTCTGAGTGGTCTTCTTCGGGGGCTCCTTCTTCTGAGGTTCCTTCTTCGGAGGCTCATTCTTTTCCTCTTTCTTCTGAGGTTCCTTCTGCGGAGGGGTTTCCTCTGCCCCGCCTATGGGAAGTTCAATCACTTTCTCATTTTTCAGTTTTTTACCGGACTTCCTCGGCATGGGTTTGCTGTCGTTGATAACCTCCGACGGCACCTCAATATTGTAGACGACAATATTGTCGGCATCAGCCGCCTTCGTCTCCACCTTCGGTGTCGTTTGCTTCTTATCAGCCACGGTTATCCCTCCTTTGTTTCTCTGTCATATATTGTTCGGCAAGATAAAGCGCGTTAAGCGCCGCAAGCTGCCGGTTATAATCTCTTCTGTCTTCAGTTTTCGTGTCGAGTGCGACGGTGTAAGTCTCTTTTCCGTCGTACAGTGCGATGTAGATTTCACCTTCCGGGTGGTCGCCGTCGGGGCCGGGACCGGCCACGCCGGTAATGCCGACGGCGAGGTCTGAACCTGCGGCCCGTACCGCGCCCGCGGCCATCTGCGCCGCGGTCTCTTCATTTACGGGCCCGCGCTCGTCGAGGAGCGCTTCGTCGACACCGAGAAGTCTTGTTTTCCTGTCGTTTGAGTAGGTCACGAAGGAGCACTCAAAGACATCCGATGCGCCTGCGACGTCCGTCAGACTCTTCGCGACGAGACCTCCCGTGCAGGATTCGGCAAACGAGATATACAAACCGTCTGCCCGGAGAAGTCCCACGAGCCTCCCGGCAATTTCCGGAATACGCGATGCGGGATCGTCGGTGATTATCGGGTCAAGTCTGATCATCTCTTAAACCTCAAGTGATTTATCAATAACGAGTCTCTCAACCCCTGCGACGGCCCTCTTTATGAGACCATCCATATCGAGGGCAGCCTCTGCCGCCTCAACCTCTTCAAGCGAGGGGCGAAGCTTCGGATGCTTCGGTGTGAAGACGGTGCAGCAGTCCTCATAGGGCTGAATTGAGATATCGAAAGTATCTATTTTGCGCGAGATTTCAACAATCTCGTTCTTGTCTGTTCCTATCAGCGGGCGGAAGACAGGCATGGTCGCCACCGCGTCCGTGCAGCCGAGCGCCCAGAGGGTCTGGCTTGCGACCTGCGCGAGGCTCTCGCCCGTGATGATCGCGCCGCAGCCCTGCTGCTTTGCAAGGTTTACGGCGATGCGCATCATCATTCTGCGCATGATTATGGTGAAAAGTTCCTCGGGACAGTCGTCCTTTATATGCTCCTGTATCTCCGTGAACGGCACAACCAGGAGATTGATTGTTCCGCTGTACTTTGAGACCTTGCCTAGGAGTTCGTGAACCTTCTGCTCGGCTCTTTTGCTCGTGTACGGAGGAGAGGCGAAGTGGATGGCGTCCAGGACAAGGCCGCGCTTGGCCATTGTCCAGGCGGCAACCGGACTGTCTATGCCGCCGGAAATCATGACCGCTGCCCGGCCGGAGGTGCCTATGGGCATGCCGCCCGCGCCCTTTATCTGATTTCCGTGGATGAAGGCATACTTGTCGCGGATCTCCACATTTACCACCAGGTCGGGGTTGTGGACATCTACGCGGAGGAACGGATAATTTGAAAGTATCTCTCCGCCGAGTTCATTGCAGATCTGCGGTGAGTTCAGCGGGAAGGCCTTGTCGGAGCGCTTGGCCTCGACTTTGAATGTCTTTATCGACTCAAAGGAAGTTTTAAGATAATCGACCGCCGTGCTCTTTATGACTTCCATGTCCTTTTCGCAGGCGGCTGCCCTTGAGAAGCCGGCTATGCCGAATACTCTTTTAAGGGCCTCCACGGCCGAGTCCATGTCGGCGCCTTCGCCGAGAGGTTCTATCATTATCGTGGACTGCGACTTCTTTATGTCAGCCTGCATATACGGTGACAGACGGCGCTTTATGTTCTTTACAAGCACATCTTCAAATGTGCCCCGGTTTAAGCCCTTGAGCGCTATCTCGCCGTTTTTTATCAGAATGATCTCTTTCATCGTTTAACTTTCCTGAGTGTTTTATTTGCGCGCAGAAGACAGTCTGCGAGACAGTCTGTCTCCTCCTTTGTGTTGAAGCGGCAGAAACTGATTCTTACTGCCGAATCAATCACCTTCGGATCAAGCCCCATGGCGGTGAGGACATAGCTTCTGTGTCCCTTTGAACAGGCCGAGCCCGTCGAGACATACACTCCCGATTCCGAGAGGAAGTTCCTGAGGACCTCAGAGGGTATGCCCGGAATTGATATGTTGAGTATGAAGGGGAACTGCGCGGGAGAGTTGACGGTGAGGCCGTCAATCTCCGTGAATTTCGAGAGCAGATGCTCTTTAAGTCCGGCGACTTTTTCCGCGTTCGCTTCAATATCGCCGAGCTCTGAGACCGCGGCGGCAAAACCCGCAATGCCGGGCATGCCGTGCGTGCCCGAGCGGATACCGCCCTCCTGGCCGCCGCCCAGGACATAGGGCACAAGCCTTGTGCCCTTCTTTACGAAGAGGGCGCCCTGGCCCTTCGGGCCGTGCACTTTGTGCGAACTTATCGTGAGCAGGTCGACACCGAGCGAGGTGACTTTAAACGGCAGTTTTCCGAAAGCCTGAACGGCATCCGTATGAAGCAGAGCCGGAGCCCCTGCGCTCTTTATGGCGTCGGCAGCAGCTTTTACGGGCTGGATGCTGCCGACCTCATTGTTGACCAGCATGAGGCTGACCAGAATGGTCTTCTCATTTATGCTCTCTTTGAGTGACTCCTCCGAAACACGTCCGCTGCCGTCCACGGGGAGATAAACTACTTCAAAACCCTCCTCCTCAAGTCGCTTCATACACTCGAGGACGGAAGGATGCTCGACGCAGGAGGTAACAATCCTGTTACCCCGACGCCGCAGCGCGTGTGCCGCACCGAATACGGCTATGTTATTGCTCTCGGTTCCGCCGGAGGTGAAGTACACCTCCTCCGGCATACAGCCGAGAGCCCTTGCGACCGTACCGCGCGCCTCTTCGAGCCTGACGCTTGCGGCGTCACCGACACGGTGCAGGGAGGAAGGGTTGCCGAAGTCATCCGCGAGCACTGACACCATGGCATCAATTACGCCCTGTGTCGGCCGCGTCGTAGCGCTGTTGTCAAAATAGCACTCCACTCCGGTAACCTCCTTTTCGAATTAATCAGAAGAACAGCGATTTACCCATAATGCCCGTGAAGGCGAGGCACAAAATCGCAATATACATGAAGAGCACGGGTGTGCCCTTGAAACTCAGGGGAGTCTCAGTGTCGACTTCAAGACGTCTCATGCCGAGGTAGATGAGCCAGGTGGCGATAAAGAACGCAACGCCCGCTCCGAGACCCTGGGCTATAGCCTCATGTACACCGTATGTCGCCTTCTCGGTGATGAACGGGATGGCGAGCACTATGGTGTTGAACGAGGATACCGCCGTCTGGCGGAAAAACTTTTCAATCTCTATGTCGGACCAGTCAGAGGACTTGAGAAGCACCCTCAGTATCGCAACGGATACGAAGTATACAACCGTCAGTACCACTGCGTAGACCGCAAGAGAGGTTATCATTGAACCGTCCTTGAGTGCCGGTATGAAAAGCAGTACGCGGCAGATAAGGCTCGTTACGGTTGAGAAGTATGCAATCATGATTGAGAACAGCATGATCTGCTTAGGTCTGGCCGCGGAGCGTATGGCTTCGCTGGCACCGTAACCGCCCGTGAAGACAAGGTTCTGAGTGAAACTGACATAAAGGAATGCCGCAAAGAAAGCTGCTATGAATTTCATTCTTCTTCACCCTCCTTCTCTGCCGGTTCGATGTATTCCGCCGCAGTCACGGATCTGCTCTGTTTCTCCTGACCGCGTCTGTTGCGGATACGTCTCTGAGGTTTTCTCTGCTCCGCCTTGCTCTCCTCGACAGCCGCGGCGAAGCGTTCCGCGTCGCCGTTTGCCTTGGCTTCGGCGCCCAGGTCGAGAGTTACGAACTCAAAGCGTGAGGTTCTCTGTGAAACGGGAGCCGCAGGCGCCTCGACAACCGGATCTTCCGGTGTCGGAGGGGCGAGCTCTGCCTGTACGGTCGTCTCGACCGGCGGCAGGTTCGCGGAGCGGAGCTCCTCGGCCTCCTCAAGGGTCATGACTTCAAAGGCCTGCTTCTCAGGCTCCGGTTTCGGAGCGGCCCTGCGGCGCTTTCTCTTGGGTGCCGCTTCGGACTTTCTGCGCCTCGGCTCGTTCTGTGAGCCGTCGGCGTACTTTGCTCCTTTGAGCTGTACTTTGGCCTTCTTGCTGCCCTTGATATTTGTTCTGGAATTCGTGACGAGCTCGTCTGCGAGTTCCGGATCGACCTTTCTCAGGAATATGCGGAGAATTGACGCGAGATATGCGATGACTATGAAACCGCCCATCGGCATGAGGAATGACTCTGCCGGCATGATGAAGGGAATCCTGTGTCCCCATACGGTTCCCGCACCGATAAGTTCACGCGCAAATCCGACAACAATCAGTACGGCCGAGTAACCCAGGCCCGCACAGATGGATGTCATGAGGGATCTTCCGATATCTGTCTCGACCGCCTCGCGCTCACAGTTTCTTACGATAAGCGGGTTTACGGCGAGAAGCGGCAGATAGATGCCGAGCGCCAGCATGGTCTCGGGGCTGAACTTGTCAACCAAGATCATGCTCGGGATTACGACCAGCATACCGATGAGGGTATAAAGGCCGAGACGCATCCACTGCTGCAGATGTTTGAGCACGAGCGATGTAATAAGCTGTGCGATTATGAGTGTTACAAGTGTGATGGCCGACATTATCAGCGCAGCCTTTAAGGATGTGCAGATAGCAACCACCGGGCAGAGACCTATGGTGCCTACGAGCACCGGGTTCTTTGCCAGGACTTCACGGAAAAGGTAGTTCTGACTATTCATCAGTCTTGCCTCCTTCCTCATTGCCTTCGACAATCGCGGCCAGAAGGGCCTCGACCTCCGCCGCTATGGCAGGGTTCTCGACCGGCTCCGGCGCGGGTGCCGGTTCAGGCGTCGGTTCGGGAACCGGCTCAGGCTGAGGTTCGGCCGGCGGCGCGGCCTCCGCCTCGGGCGCCGGCTCAGGCTCTGCCTGCGGCTCCTCCTCCGCCTGCGGTGCGGGTTCCTCCTGCGGAGCTTCCGCAAGCTCCTCGCCTTCGGCGAGAGCAGGCGTCAGGCCGTGCTTCGGCCCGCGTGCCTTCGCGCCGCCCTTCTTTATGATGCCGGGCAGCTTGTCGGCCACACTGTCAAATACATCGGCTATGGCATTCATGATGAGCACTACAAAGATTACGCTCTCTTCATATGTGCCCACACGACGTAAGATCATTGTGAGAATACCTGCGGCTATTCCGTAGAGGACACGGCCGCGGTTTGTTGAGGGACCCGTCGCCGGATCCGCAAGGAAGAATACACCGCAGTAGAAGAGCAGGCCGGCTCCGAGCTCCATGAGCACGGAGTATCCGCGGCCGGTCATAATACGCGGGAAGAGGAAAGCAATCACGGCGCATGTGAGAACAAAGCTGAGTGTCGCCCATGCTCCGGGCTGCTTGCGGATTACAAGGTAGAGGAACGTGCCGATCATGAGGATAAGGCAGGACGCGCCCATGGGACCCGGAATTCTGCCTATGACAATATCGAGCACATTCAGGAGATTTGTTCCTATTGAACGGGACTGCGAAAGCATCTCGGCAAGAGATGTTCCCGGCACAAAGCCTTCGGCGGTTGAGACTGTCGAGAGCTTTCCTATTGCGAGGTTCGGATACGCGAACATCAGCGAAGGCCAGCTGAGCGTCACAAAGCCTATGCCGGCCGCGGCGGGCACAAACGGCTGAGTGGTCGTGTCACCGAAAGGCAGCTTGGCTACCGCAATGGCGAATATTGAGCCCATGGGGGCGAGCCAGAACGGAGCTGATGAGGGCAGCGCGAGTGCCACGGCAAGTCCCGTGAAGATTGCCGAGAGGTCGGCAAGTCTTATCGGATTTTTCTTCATGAAGACGACATAGCCTATCACTTCAGTCAGGATAGCCGCCGCTACGGACAGGATTATACTCCACAGTGCCCGTATGCCGTATGTGTAGACGGCTACTACGGAGACGGCGAGGAGCATGATTATCATGTCCATCATGAATGAGCGTACTTTGTTCATACCGTTGCTTTCTCCTTAAGTTCTTTGATTATGGCCGCGGCATCGGGCGCCCTGAAAATGGCACTGCCCGAGACGAAGACGTCAGCTCCTGCCTTTGCGGCCTCCCCGATTGTTACGGTATCTATACCGCCGTCGACCTGAATATGCATGTCATAAAGGCCGCGGCGATTGCATTCTTCGCGTATGGCTTTAACCTTCGGCATCATGTCCGCCATGAAGGACTGTCCGCCGAATCCCGGCTCAACCGTCATGACGAGGACCATGTCCACCATGTCCAGATAAGGGAAAATCACCTCAGCCGGCGTCATCGGCTTTACGGAGATTGACGGGTGGCAGCCCAGTTCCCTTATTCTCTCAATGGTCTCGACCGGGTCGGAATCGGATTCGACATGGAAGGTGATGTAGTCAGCACCGGCCTTCGCGAAATCCTCCGCATATTTCAGCGGGTCCGAGATCATGAGGTGAACATCCGCCAGGCTGTTCATCTGCTTTTTCAGACTCTTAAGCACCGGCGCGCCTATCGTTATGTTCGGGACGAAATGGCCGTCCATTACGTCAATGTGCATCCATTGCGCGCCGGCCTCTTCCATCCTCTTCACCTCTTCGCCCATCCTGGCGAAGTCACATGAGAGAAGCGAAGGTGAGATAATAACCATAATAGTACCTCTAAATAATAATAAATAAAGAAATAATCGATTAAGTATAACACATACGGCGCGAAAAATAAACAATATCGGTAAAATTATTAAGAAAATGACAAAAAACGGCCCCCTCGGTGAGGGGGCCGTTTTTGCTTAAGCCTTTACTTTTTCTTCGGTTTTTTCTTCTGAATTTTCAGTCTTTTCGTCCTCTGCCGGAGGCAGTTCCTCCTCAGGATTGTCGTAGGTCAGGTGTATTACACCCTCCCTGTTTAAAGCGACAATAACATAGAGAATGATGATGAACGCGAACATTCCGACAACGCCGAAGAACTTGAGTCCTATGTACATTATCGAGAGTGTGAGCGCGGCGGGAAGCTCCATCGTATCCGAAACAAGTTTAGGTTCGATAATATGACGGACAACGGTTATGATACCGTAGATGATGAGGAGTCCGAAGAGCATCTTCGTGTCGCCCGTGAAGAGGCAGAATGCCATCCAGGGCCACATGACCGTGCCGATACCAAGTACCGGAAGTATGTCAAGAAGAGCCGTGATTATGGCAATTACGAGGATATATCCGCCCTTGTAAATGCCAATGGCCTTGAGAATTACGAGGCCCAGAGACAGTTCAATGAACGTCATGCTGCATATGACGGCATAGGCCTTTGCGAGTTTACCCATGGACGTCTTCATGACGCGCCTTACGGCCTGGAATTTCTCCGTGGGCTCAGGGCCGATCATACTTTCGATGATTCTGATAATCTCGTCATATTCTATCGTCATGAAGACGGAAAGAATAATACAGATTATGATTGCGACAAGTATTGAAGGAATCTGTTTCGCAGTGGCTATAACGCCCGAAACACCTGAACTTACGCCGCTTGTGAGCTTTTCGTATATTCCCGAAAAATCAAACGAGGAGAGGGAAATAGTATATTCCTTATTCGCGATTTCGGGATCGTTGGACATGAGGATTTCGAGGTTCTCCATCAGTTCATCAACATTGTCCCGAACGGAATCAGAGATAAACGGCGGAAGCGAGTCCAAAATTCCGTAGACCTGTGACTCTATCCACTCGTAATCGGAGAAGTATTCCGAGATGAGCTTTACGAGGCTTATACCCTCAGCCACAACCCTGTCGCCTATGGCGTAGACACCCAGGCACAAGAGGGCGAGGAGAGCAAGCGCAAGCACCGTAGCTACGAGCGCTCTGGGCAGTTTAAGTTTCCTGCTTATGAACTTCATCGGGCGCTGTAAAATGAGCGCGATCAAGAGGGCGATGAAGATAGGAAGCAGCGGATAAAATGCATACTTCAGGACAAGAGCAACGATTGCAATGAGTATCGTAATATAGAAAACATTTATGATAAAATTGCGTCGTTTTTCAATCTGTTCCAAAGCATTCACCTCCCGAAAGATTTATTACGTGAATATTCTACAACACGGACATACAATAAACAATATAAAAAAGAATTAAGATTTTATTTCATTTTAAGATTCATTGTGCTATTATTATTACATTATTTTTCCGAAAGAGAGGACGTGACCGCATGAATGTTGCAGTAATGGGCTACGGAACGGTAGGCTCGGGCGTGGTTGAAATCATAAACAGAAAAGACCTCGGACTCACCGTAAAGTACATACTCGATCTGCGTGAATTCCCCGGTGACGAGAATGCCGCGAAATTTACCAAGGATTTCAATGACATCTTAAACGACGAGACCGTGAAGATTGTCATAGAGACCATGGGCGGACAAAACCCCGCTTTCGAATTTGTCTCAAAGTGCCTCAAGGCCAAAAAGCACGTAGTTACGTCGAACAAGGAACTCGTTGCGGAGAAGGGCCTCGAGCTCATAACACTTGCAAAAGAGAACAATGTAAACTTCATGTTTGAGGCTGCCGTAGGCGGCGGAATACCCGTCATCAGACCTCTGACATTCTGTATGAGGGCAAACAATATCCGCTCCGTAAACGGAATACTCAACGGCACAACGAACTTCATACTCACAAAGATGATCCGTGAGAACATGTCCTTTGAGGACGCGCTCAAAATAGCGCAGGCCAACGGCTATGCCGAAAAGGACCCCACTGCGGACGTGGAAGGCCACGACGCCTGCAGAAAAATCTGCATACTCGCGGCGCTCGCCTTCGGCAACCATGTCTATCCGAAGGATGTCCACTGTGAAGGCATAACGAAAATAACTCTTGAGGATGTCGCGAATGTCGCCGGAAAAGGCGCCGCGATAAAACTCATAGGTACGGCGGAAAAACTTGCTGACGGCCGTCTTTACATCATCGTCAGCCCGGCCGTCGTAAAGGCTGAAAGCCAGCTTTCCGCCGTCTCCGACGTCTTCAATGCCGTCGAGGTCGACGGCGACGCCACCGACCAGGTGCTCTTCTACGGCAAGGGCGCAGGCAAGCTCCCGACGGCAAGTGCCGTCGTGGCTGACGCGCTCGACTGCGCCGAGCACGACGCTGTCCGCAGACCCATATCCTGGGGTCCCGAAAAGCCGGAACTCATAGCCGACTACAGGGAAGTCGAGAACGAGTACTATGTCCGCGGGGCAGCCCTTGATGCTTCGCTGATAAGCGAAAGCCTCGGCAATGACGCCTTCATCACAAAACCCATAACGGAAAACAATCTTCGCGCAAAACTCTCCGGAGAACCGAAGAGCCTGATACGCGTTGCTAAATGCTAAGGAGAAAACAATGGCACTCATAGTTCAGAAATTCGGAGGAACATCCGTCAAGGATGCACCCTCTATCGCCCGGGTCGCCGGCATTGTCGCCGAGACCTATTCCGAGGGCAACGACGTAATTGTCGTAGTGTCCGCGCAGGGCGACACAACTGACGACCTCATCGCCAAGGCGAACGAGATCAACCCCAACCACTCGAGACGTGAGCATGACATGCTCGTCTCCGCCGGCGAACAGATTTCAATCTCCCTGCTCGCCATGGCGCTCGAGAAGATCGGCCTTCCGGTCGTCTCGCTTCTCGGCTGGCAGGCAGGATTCACGACAAACTCCAGTTACACCGCAGCCCGTATCAAAAAGATAAACAAGGAACGTCTTCAGAACGAGCTCGACAGCCATAAAATCGTCGTAGTTGCGGGCTTCCAGGGCATCAACAAGTATGACGATATCACCACCCTCGGCAGAGGCGGTTCAGACACTTCGGCAGTTGCCCTCGCAGCTGCGCTCCACGCCGACAAATGCCAGATTTTCACGGACGTCACAGGCGTATTCACAGCCGATCCGAGAAAGGTCAAAGGCGCGGTAAAGCTGAGCGAAATAACCTACGACGAAATGCTTGAACTCGCGTCATGCGGCGCACAGGTACTCAACAACCGCTCTGTTGAAATGGCGAAGAAGTACAATGTCGAACTCGAGGTTCTGTCCAGCATTGAGAGAGAACCCGGCACAATCGTTAAGGAGGCCACGAAAATGGAAAAAATGTTAATCCGCGGTGTCGCAAAGGACAACGACGTCGCCCGTATATCAGTACTCAGACTTCCGGACAGCCCCGGTATAGCTTTCAAGCTCTTCTCAAAGCTTGCTTACAGAAAGGTCAACGTCGACATCATCCTTCAGTCTGTCGGCCGTGACGGCACGAAAGATATCACATTCACCGTTCCGCGCGGTGACGATCAGCTCGCCAAGGAAGCCGTTTTCGAGGCTTTCCCCGACCTCACTGAAGAGAACTTCATCGTTGACACAAACGTCTCCAAAGTATCTATTGTCGGCGCCGGCATGGAGACCCACCCCGGCACCGCTTCACAGATGTTTGAGGCCCTCTTTGATGCCGGCATCAACATCCAGATGATCTCCACAAGTGAGATTAAAATCTCCGTTCTCGTTGACCAGGGCGACGCGGACAAGGCTATCTCAGCCATCCACGACTCCTTCTTCCCCGAGGACTGATAAAAAAAATAAAAGCCTTACCGCAGCTGCGGTAAGGCTTATTTTTTTACTCACATGCGCTCGGGAGCATCAATTTTCAGCATCTCGAGAACATTTGCCAGAACGCTCTTCGTGCAGACGCACAGGTTGATTCTGGCGGTGCGGAGATCGGCATCCTCCACATTTACGTGGCAGGCATTATAGAATTTATGGAAGAGTGTTGCAAGCTCTATGCAGTAGCGCGTAATCCGCGCAGGATCATAGTTCTTTGCGGCATTTATTATTTCATCCTCAAGCTCCGAGAGATGACGGATAAGCTCTCTCTCCTCGGGTTCATTCAGAAGTTCAAGCTGTGTCTCTGTCGGTTTTACAATAGTGATGCCCTCCTCGGAGAGTTTGCGGAGAATACTGCAGATACGCGCATGAGCATACTGGCAGTAATAGACGGGATTCTGGGAGTCCTGCTTTACGGCGAGACCGAGGTCAAAGTCCATGGTCGAGCCGGCCTCACGCAGGTTGAAAATAAAGCGGACAGCGTCTATCGGAATCTCGTCGAGGAGGTCAGTAAGCGTGATGCTCTTGCCAGTGCGCTTGGACATCTTTATGACCTCGCCGTTTTCCATGAGGCGCACAAGCTGCATCAAAACGACATCGAGCTTGTCCCCTCCGAGACCCAGGGCCTCGAGTGCGCCCTTCATACGGGCGACATGTCCGTGGTGGTCTGCGCCCCAGACATCTATGCACTTCTCAAATCCGCGGTTTATCTTGTTCCTGTGGTACGCGATATCCGCGGCAAAATAAGTGGGATTTCCGTTTGTGCGGATCAGTACATCGTCCTTCAATTCGAGCTTTTCAATGTCCTTATCGGACTTACCCTGTGCCTTCAGGATGGCCGTCTGCACATCGATGTTCTTATACCAGAGCGCGCCCTCTTTCTCATAGGTGTAGCCGCGCTTTGTAAGTTCGTCAATTGTGTCCTTCACCTCTCCGCTCTCATGGAGGGTGCTCTCGCAGAACCAGGTGTCGTAGACGATTCTGTACTTTTCCATCGCGGCCTTCATGCCTGCGATGTTTTTCGGAAGAGCAAAGTCAACCAGGGCCGCCCTGCGGACCTCTTCGCTCTCACTCAGATATTTATCTCCGTTTTCCTTTGCAAACTCCTCTGCGAGCACGGCAATATCGTCACCGTGATAGCTGTCTTCGGGAAGCTCGATATCAACACCGAAATGCTGCTGATATCTCACATCAAGTGACAGAGCGAATTTGTCTATCTGATTACCTGCATCGTTGATGTAGAACTCACGCTCGACTGAGTATCCGGCATAGTCAAGGACTGCAGCAAGGCAGTCGCCGAGGGCGCCTCCGCGGGCGTTGCCCATGTGCATGGGGCCCGTCGGATTGGCCGAGACGAACTCGACCAGAACCCTTCTGCCTCCGCCGAAATCCGAGCGGCCGTAGTCCTTGCCGCTTTCGGCGATCTCAAGCAGGATATCGGCATAATACCTGTCGGAGAGGAAGAAGTTCATAAAGCCCGGGCCTGCGACCTCGAGCTTTGAAAAATACGTGCCGTCGAGGCTTATTCCCGCGGCGATTTCCTCCGCGAGAGCGCGCGGGTTCATGCGGAATGTTCCCGCATTCACCATTGCGGCATTTGCCGAGAAATCGCCGTTTGAGCGGTCCGCCGGCACCTCTACCTTAAACTCACGAAGGCCCGGCTTTGCCGAGTTTATGAGTTCTGTTATCTGTTCTCTTGCCGCGTTTACGACCTTAGACATCTGTTCCTGCTCCTCTTTGTTTCATTTCCCTGACTTCAAGTTCAAGCTCGTTCTCGGAGACCTCTCCGCCTCCTATGTCGAGCGAATATGCAAATTTCAGATTGCCTCCGTCATCTCTCATGTCGGAGTCTATTTTCTTCGCGTAGACGCCCATTTCAAGCCTGCCGTAAGGCGTATCATAAAAGCAGTTGTGGCGCTTTCCTTCTTCAAGGAGGAAGTCTATTCCGAAACTGCCGCCTCTTGAGAGGCGAAGGGAGTCAGGACCCATGACGGAGATGTTCGTCGTAGTGCCCGCGAAATCTCCTTCGTGCTCATTGTAACGGATGACATAACCGTCCTGCGCGACGGCGAGTTCGCCGAAGAGCTCTGTCGTGCTCTCGGACACCTCGCCCGCGACGGTATGTCTGTCACGGATTATTATCTTGTAATTCTCATCGAAGTTTTCAAGAATGCTCAATTGTTAACTCCATTTCTCTTCCGCAAGCGAGATGAGCCTGTCACAGAGCTCACTGTAAGAGATGCCTGCGGCCTCTATCATTTTCGGATACATGCTGATGCTTGTAAAACCGGGGATGGTGTTTATCTCGTTGAACAGCACTCTGCCGTCCGCCTTCGTGACGAAGAAATCGACACGGGCGAATCCCGAGCAGCCGAGGGCCTTGAAGGTCCTCTTTGCAGCATCCGCAATCTCATTCCTTGTCTCCTCGGGAACGAGGGCGGGAATATTCAGGATGCTGGCTGCGTTGCTGTACTTCGCGTCATAATCATAAAACTCATTCGCCGGGGTGATCTGTCCGACAACGCCCGTGAAGAGGTCGTCGTTTCCGAGCACTGCACACTCACACTCATAGGCGTCAATAAACTCCTCAAAGAGGATGCGCGTGTCGTGCTGCAGAGCGAGGTCCAGAGCCGCCTTCAGCTCCGCGGCGTCATGCGCCTTGGAGATGCCGACCGAGGAACCCGCGTTGGCGGGCTTTACGAAAATCGGGAAGCCGAGTCTTGCGGCTATGTCCTCGAGCTTCTTCTCACCCGACTCATACTCATATTTCGTGATACTCTCCCACTTTGCCTGTGCAATGCCGTTTCGGTCAGCGACGGTGTTGGTGAAAATCTTGTCCATGGACACCGCGCTGGAGGTCATATCGCAGCCGACGAAAGGTATGCCGGCGAGCTGGAAAAGGCCCTGCACGGTGCCGTCCTCGCCGTTCTTGCCGTGAAGAACCGGGAAGGCGACGTCGATTCTTATTGTCTCCGCGCCGGTCTCACGCTCCACGATAATGCCGTGGACGTCACGGTCCGGCGAGACGCAGGCCTTTGTCAGCCTGCCGGCTGAAAGCCAGCCGTCGTCGGGCAGTTCCGAAAACGGTCCCTCATAGAGGTACCACTCACCCTTCTTGGTGATGCCTATCATGTATATGTTATATTTTGATGCGTCAATGTTTGAAATAACGGAACCTGCGGATACGAGAGATACATCGTGCTCGCTCGAACAGCCGCCGAAAAGAACCAGTATGTTTTTCATATCAAAACTCCAAACGCAAATTTTTAATAAAGATATCTTATCACAGCGGCAGATTATCTTCAATAAAATATTATAATGACAAATCTTTATCTTTGTGATAGAATATTGCGTGCTTTTAACTTTATCAAGAAGGCGGAATGACAATGATTTCCATTACTGACGCTCTCACGTCACTCATAAAGCAGATCGACGGCACAATGAAGGCCGCGAACCTCGCTCTTACAAGTTCAAATGCTCCGGCAGACGCCGTCGAGCCCATCACCTACGAGGGTGATCTCGGCGAAGTCCGCCTCGAATTCTCCGACAATGTCATAAACGTAAAGTGCAAAAAGGCGGACGGCGAGTGGAAAACTGCCGCCGAGACCCTTTTCGACCCGGGCGAAGACGACTGGGACGAGAAGGCGACCAAGTCCGTTGCCAACACAATCTGTGAGGCAGTCGCCTCCTCTTTCGGCACAGACTGTGTCTTCGCCGGCAAGACCGCAAAGACAGGCGCCAAAGAGAAAGAGACAAAGGTAATCGACGTCACGGAAGCCGTATCTTCCAAGAAGTCAAAGAAGAGCAAGGAAGCGGCTTCGCAGTACGACATCATCACATTCACAAACCGCATGGAGACAATCTTCCCCGACCTCAAGGGAGAGATGCTGAAGAATATCGACAAGTACGATATATACCTCCCCGAGGAGTACTTCGAAACCCTCATAACTCCCCGCGTCATGAAGGCTCTCCGTGAAAACGACAGACCGCTTCTCAAGAAACTCTTCAGTGCCTTCAGCACTTTCTACAACGAGGGTGACAACGACATGCAAAGCCTTATCGTAGTCTCAATCCTCGGCATGAATCTCTCCAAGGAGGAAGACCTCCTCAAAAACTGCGAAAAACTGATGGACGAGAATCTTTACAATGCCCTGATTCCCGTTTTGGAATACCTCAAAACAGGCGGCGCAAAGAAGCGCATCACCTCCTTTGCCTCACCGAAACCGAAGCAGGGAAAATAAATCACAAGTTTACGTTCCTTAAGGTATTAAAAGTCAGGGACTTTTAAATACAGGCTACAGTAGGGCCTCTCACCCGAGAGTGAGAGGCCCTCGGTCTTTTTTAAGAGGAGATACCGAAAGACGGCGGGATGTTTGCCGACGGAAACCACCGTATTATTTGCGACCTACACTTAAAAATCTACAAATCTCTGCAAATACTCGAGGTGAGTTTCCCGGCGGTAAATGTCCCGCCGTCTTTAAGTTGTTTATTACCTTAAAAAGGAGTAAAATATAAGGTAACTTATTTAAAAAGAGGTAAGGCAATGAAAAGAGCAATTGCGGTATTACTGCTAATGACAATGATGCTGACGCTTTCCGGATGCGCCGGCGTCAAGGAATATCTGTGGCCTACACCGACGACGGCGGCGCCGCCTAAACCGACTTCGAACATCACGATTATACCGGGATGGTCGATAGTCCAGGTGGCGGAAAAGCTCGAAGAGCTTGAAATCTGCTCAGCCGACGGCTTCCTGGAAGCGGCAAAGGTGGTACCTCCGGGATACGACACACTTGTAAACGGTCTCGGCACGGCAGAAGGTTATCTCTTCGCGGCCGAAGGACTGATCCTTCCGCAGACCCACAATATTTATCAGAACTCAAATCCGGAGAACGTACTCCGGTTCTTCCTCGACTACACGGCGAAGAGCATAGATGCCATCTCTTATGATGACACAACAGCCTATGCACGCGCCGAGCAGCTTGACATGACAATGTACGAAATCTTCACTCTGGCATCAATAATCCAATACGAGGCAAATCTCGGCTCCACGGACAAGGACTTCGAGATAATGCAGCAGGTATCATCCGTATTCCATAACCGTCTCAACAATCAGAACAACGGCTACGCCTATCTCGGAAGTGACGCAACGAGAAAATACATTGAAGTCAAGATGAAGAAATACATTGAAGACAACAATCTGGACTACGACACCTACTTCAAGGGCTATTGCACTAATGACTCCTACTCGCTGAAGACGGAGGGTCTTCCGGTAGGTCCCGTAGGCGCGCCTTCAATCCAGGCAATAAAGGCCGCCCTCTGGCCCGCTGACACGGATTATTTCTTCTTCTTTACGGACGTTGACAACAACTTCCACTTCTACACAAACTACGAGGATTTCCAGAACGAGTGGAACAACAAGTATAAACACTGAGGATAAACAATGAAGAAATTCATTTCATGGAACGTAAACGGGCTTCGCGCCTGCGTCGGCAAGAACTTCATTGAGGACTTCAAAGCCCTCGACGCCGACGCCTTCTGCCTCCAGGAGACAAAGCTGCAGGAGGGGCAGATCGATCTCGATCTGCCGGGCTATTTCCAGTACTGGAACTATGCGGAAAAGAAAGGCTACTCCGGCACGGCGATCTTCACAAAGGAAGAACCCCTCGCCGTGACGCTCGGCATAGGCTCGCCCGAGCATGACTGCGAGGGCCGCGCCATAACCCTGGAATATGACAACTACTACCTCATAACCTTCTATGTGCCTAACGCACAGGATGGTTTAAAACGCATAGACTACCGCATGGACTGGGAGGATAAGGTACGCAACTATGTCGGAAAACTCGCAAAGAAGAAACCCGTCATAATCTGCGGCGATTTAAACGTCGCCCATGAGGAGATAGACCTTAAAAATCCGAAGACGAATATCGGAAACGCCGGATTCTCATATGAGGAGCGAGGCAAGTTCTCTGAACTTCTTGATTCGGGATTTGTTGATTCCTACAGATATCTCTACCCTGAAAAAACCGAATACTCATGGTGGTCCTACAGGTTTAATTCCAGGGCCAACAACACGGGGTGGCGCATAGACTACTTTGTCGTCTCCGACAATGCCAGAGACAAAATTAAGGACGCGAAAATCCACACGGATATCTTCGGCAGCGACCATTGCCCCGTTGAACTCGACATTGACCTTTAATTCAGGACAGCCGTCTTTTAATATTTTTTATTTGTGATATAATTCTTTTATATACTGTTTTAAGGGAGGATTGTTATGGAGCGCTTCAAAAACCTTTTTATTAATCTTTTCGGAAACCAGCTCCCGCTCCGCGAACGTTTCTTCAACATCGCCAGCCTCGGCGGTGCCGCAGGCACCGTTCTCGCGACAATCGCTTCGGCTATTTCCATTAAACGCGTTGCCGCTGCCGAAGGCGTGGGTTTCTGGAAGCTCGGTGCACCCGGTATGATTGCGTGCTTTACAACAATCATTTTCTTCCTGCTCACATTCTTCATCTACCGTATATCAAAGAATCTGAAGTTCTCAATAATCCTGTGTCTGGTAGGACTGAACTTCGTCCTCTTCCCCGCCCTTCATCTTACGGTAGGCGGAATAGGAAGCGGAATGCCCATCTATTTCGTAATGGGCATTATATTCACGGTTCTGATGCTGGACACCAAGCCTATGATTATAATGTGTTCACTGGAAGCCATATGGTACGGTCTTCTGTTCTTCTTTACTGACAGGTTCTCTGAAGAATTAAACGACACATATTTCCTTATGCCCGAGTGGGCAATGTACCTGGACCAGGCCATGGACTTCTTCACTGTTGCCATTTCAACATCCGTCCTGGTAAAATTACTTGCTCTCTGCTTTGAATGGCAGCAGAACCGCACAAACGAACTCTTAAAACAGCTTGAGGAACTCTCCGTAAAAGACCCGCTCTCGGGCGCGTACAACAGAAGATTCCTCTTAAAGTATATTGAATCCGGCATAGAAAAGCACAAGGAGACCGGCGCGCCTCTGTCGATTATCATGTTTGATATCGATAAATTCAAACGCGTAAACGATGACTACGGACACCTTGTCGGAGACGATGTCATAAAAGGCTTTGCCCAGGTTCTTCTCGCCAGCTGCCGCAACTACGATGTAGTTGCCCGCTACGGCGGCGAGGAATTCCTTCTCGTCATGCCCGGCGCGTCAGAGGAAACCGCCTATGCGCGCGCCGAACAGATCCGCACCAAGGTGGAAGCCTCAAGTTTCTCGGATGAAATAGACAGACCCGTCACAGTCAGCGGCGGCGTTGCCGGCTTTGCAGCCTCATACAGGAATGTTGAGGAATTCATAGCGGCCGCCGATGAACATCTCTACACTGCAAAAGAAACCGGAAGAAACAAAATAGTATGGAAAGGTTCCGAAGATAAGGGAGAGAATTAATCTTGAGAGAAAAAATTGCGGAAGTCAAAGAAAAATACTTCGGGGAACAGGTCCCCACAAAGCGCAAATTCTTTCATTTCATCTGCGTAGGTGCACCCATCTTTTCCTTCATGGCAACGATGGCAAATGTTATAAGCGGTGCTGTCCGCGGAGACAATTCCCCTACGGGCCTCTGGGCATGCCTCCTCTGCACGGTAATCTGCTTTGCCATCTATCCCATATCAAAGCACTTCAAAAACTTTGATTTGTTCATATGCCTTATGGCCTTAGGCCTGAATATGCTCGTATTCCCGCTTCTGTACTTCACGGTCGGCGGAATAGACAGCAGTATGAGCATATTCTTCGTTGTCGGAATTGTCTTCTCCGCTCTGCTGCTGGACAACCGCAAAACTGCATTAGCAGTGGTTGTTGCATCGTTCTTTTGGTATGCGGCAATCATGTTCATCGATTACAAGTATTTTGTTTCCGAGAGATTTTCCGTTCTCGACAGAAGGATGGAGTTTGTCGATACATTTCTCGACTTCCTCATAGTTTCCTCCTGTATTGCGTTACTTGTCAAAATGCTGGCAGTAAATTTTGAACGTCAGCAGGTCAAAACAGACAAGCTGCTTGTACAGATGGAGGACCTCTCTGTAAAAGATCCTCTGACAGGCGCATACAACAGACGTTTTCTTATCCGCTATCTCGACTCGAGCATGGAATCCGCTTTGTCCGACAATAAGAACATCGCCATTGTAATGTTCGATATAGACAAGTTCAAACGTATAAACGACGATTACGGCCATCTGGTCGGAGACGAGGTTATAAAGGCTCTCTCAAACGTACTTATGACATCATGCAGGGACTACGACATAGTTTCCCGTTACGGCGGCGAAGAGTTCCTGCTTGTGCTCCCGGGTGCGACAGAGGAAATCGCATACAACCGCGCAAACCAGATACGGGAAAAATTCGGTTCAATAAAAATCTCCTCTGAGATTGACCGACCCGTCACGATAAGCGGCGGTGTTGCGGAACTCACGCCCGCAATGAAGACACCTGACGATTTTATCAAGGTTGCCGATGACAACCTCTATAAGGCGAAAGAAACCGGACGAAACAGAATAGTAAGTCAGAATTTCAATTCAGCTGAATAAAGAAAAAAGAGCGGTGCCGCGAAAGCGACACCGCTTTTTTTATTCTGTTTTTTCCTCAGGCTCAGGTTCCGGTTCGGTTGCAGGCTCCGGCTGGGGTTCGGGTTCCGGCTCCGGCTGAGGTTCGGGTTCCGGCTCCGGCTGAGGTTCAGGCTCGTCCACTGCGAGATCTTCCTCTGTAAGGCCTCTGTTGGACTCAGGGTCCTCCGCAATGTTGGTCTTTAAGGACTCATCATTCTCAGTGGGTATCTCGCTCTTGAAGGTCCTCTTAAAGCGCTCAAAGCGGCGTTTCTTCGTACGGGCCTTATTGAGATAACGAAGTGTCAGTAAAACGGAAGCGACAACGAATATGACGCCGGCAGCAATCAGAAGCACGATAAGCCAGGTGGGAAGAGTGCTCTTCTCGTTGCCTGTGGCTATTACGAGGCCGTCCAGACTCTCCTGGATATGGTAACGGGCCGTGTCTATCTCATCGAGGGCAATACAGCCCTTGGAGGTCACGGAAATTGCCTCCTCAAGAGAAGCATCAAGCGTCTTCAGGGAAGCTTCGGTATAGAGAACTCTCTCTATTCCCTGCGCCCTTGTGATAAGCGATGTGAGCTCCGTACGATATGTCTCTATTTCATTTAAATAGTTTGCAAGTTCACGGGGATAATCCGTCTCAATGACAGAGAAGCCGCGTTCAATGAGGTCTGACCACGCGGCCTGACGGTCCTCGCGTCCTCCGCAGAGGTCCTCCTTTGTCGTGCTGACAAAGGCTCGGCCCACACCGGCGAATTTATCAAGTACAGGGTACTTGAAAACCGATGAGCCGGATTTTCTGCCGCCGAGTTCAACCATAAACGCTCCCGCGTTTAAAGCATCAGTGACATAGGTCTTGGCAGAGCCGTCATCCTTGTCCGAATTGAAGCTCGCGGCGACACGGCATGCCGAATTGCCGTATTTCGCGGTGAAGGCGGAGATCTCATCGACATTCTTCGCACCGCGAAGGATAAGCATGTCGGCGCACTCCTTCTCGGCCGCGAGTTTATTTATCTCCTCAGCATACTTCCAGCCGTTGTTGATCATTATCATGGCCTTGCCGTCGGCTGCGGCTATGGCGTCAAGGAGAGAGGCTACCTTGTACTCGGTAGGCTCGGCAGTACTGCCGCCGTAACCGGCTTTAAGGAAATACGTATTCTGCAGATCCTCAAGGGTGCAGTCGCTCGCCTTGCCCGCGACTGACACGCCCTCCTTGCCGCAGCATACCTTTGAAAGGTCATTTGTCGAGAGGAGGACAAACTGGCCGTCCTTCGTCTTCTGTACGCTTACGGTTATGATGTCAATTCCGAGGTCAATACAGTTTACTATACCCTCAACGGAGTTTGCGGGGAACTGTCTGACGTTGCCGTATTTTGCTACGCTTATTACCCTTCCGTTCGGATTCTGGAAACTGATTACCTTCTCATTTGAGGCCTTGTCATTGTCACCTGCCGCAAATGCCGGTACGGCAAAGGAGCCTATAAAAAGAAAACATAATAATACACAAAGGATTTTCTTTAATGATTTCATAAAGAACCCTCCTTAATTCAAAGGGGTCTGCACGCAACGTACAGACCCCGATTGATTGTTTATTCTATAATCCGCTCAAGATTATGATTTAAATTAGCCGCCAAGAAGCTTTTTGATGACGCCCATGATACCCTCTTGTGCAAAGGCATTCATGTCTTCGCCGAGACGTCCGAGAGCTGCGCCCATACCGTTGAGAGCTGCACCGCCGCCGTTAACGAGATTCTGAACATCTTCAGCCTTGATGTTGCCGGAGATACCCTGGCCGATCTCGCCGATAGCGCCGTCAATAGCGTTTACAAGGTTCTCGATGTTACCGTTGTCAAGGTTCTCCTGAACCGTGTCACCGATTACACCCATTGTCTGGCCGAATGAATCAAGAGCTTTGCCTGTACCGTCAAGCATACCCATAAGGCCGCTCATAAGACCGCTGAGGTCCATATTGTTCATGGTTTCAGCCATTGAAGACATTGCGTTACCGGCACCGCCGAGCATGTCCATCATGCCGTTCATGAAGGCCTTGATGCTGTCTGCTGCGCCAGGTCCGAAGAGGTCTGTGATAAGACCGTCGATACCCTCGAGTGAAAGTGTTGAAAGCATGTTGCCGATGGCATCCATCATAGGAGCAAGAGCTGCTTTGAGGTCGTCCATCATTGTCATGAGTCCGCCGAGCATCTTGCTCAGGTAACCCATAAGTCCCGCAAGGTCGATTCTGTTGAGACCTTCGAGCATGATGATTACCTGCTCGAGGAGTCTGGTGAGCTGTTCAACCATTACAGGTACGTAAGACAGTGACTCTACGAGTCCGTCCCAGATGACACCGAAGTCGCCCATCATTCCCTTAAGGAAAGGCATTACTGTGTCAAGAATCGGATCGGCATAACGCCAAAGGATGAAGAGAAGTGCGCCGCTGATGACCATCATCATCATAGCTACGAACAAGCAGATGATTGCAATGATAAGTCTGATGTTCGAACGGGATCTTAACTTCTCCTGATAGTCAAGAGACTTGGTAAGTCTCTGAGCTTCGAGTGTGTTTGAAACACGCATCAAAGCTTCACCAATCATCTGTTCCTCAGAGGAAATGGTGCGTCTCCTATCGTCCATTTCAAAGTCCTCACTTTCGCTAATTAAGTCATTTCGTTTGAGCAGATTTTTATCCACTATAAACGCATTATATATTAATAGACGTAAAAAAGCAACAATAATTTTACAAATTTTGTGAAAATGTCCGACTACCTCTTGTGGTCAAAACCGCTCCGGACACTAAATAAGCGATTTATACCCCCAAATTTTTAACAGTTTTGCACAAACATTGCGTAATGTCACAAAAACTTTTTGTAAAAAATGTTTAGTTTTTTTGCACAAAAGTATTGAATGATTTGGCCTTTTTTGATACTATTTAATTTGTATCATTATGTTCTTAAAAGAGGTAAACCAATGACAAAAGAGAGACCGAATCTTGAATATCCCGTATACCTGTTCCATCAGGGAAACAACGCGAATGCGTACGAGATGATGGGCTCGCACAGGGTCGATGAGAACACCGTGGTGTTCAGAACCTGGGCGCCCCACGCTCAGGCCGTGAGCGTTGTCGGAGAGTTCAACAACTGGGATGAGCGCGCAAATCCCATGTACAAAATAAGTGACGGAATCTGGGAGACGGAAATTACAGATTCCATCAAAGAATTTACACTGTATAAATATGCAGTGAAAGCCGCCAACGGCCGCATGATCTACAAAAGCGACCCGTACGGCTACCACATGGAGACGAGACCGGGCACAGCCACCAAGTTCTACGAACTCGACAAGTACAAGTGGCACGACTCAGCATGGCTCAAAAAACGCGCTTCAACGCGTATCTACGACCTTCCGGTCAATATCTACGAGGTCCATGCGGGCTCCTGGCGCCGCTTTGACGACGGCAACACCTTCTCATACAGAAAACTTGCGGAAGAACTCGTACCATACGTCAAGGAGATGGGCTACACCCACATAGAATTCATGCCTCTTTCGGAATATCCGTTTGACGGCTCCTGGGGCTATCAGGTCTGCGGCTATTTCGCAGCTACATCGCGCTACGGCACGCCCGAGGACCTCATGTACCTCATCGATACCTGTCACAAGAACAATATCGGCGTCATCCTGGACTGGGTACCCGCCCACTTCCCGAAGGATGAATGCGGTCTCTACGAGTTTGACGGCGAACCCTGCTATGAATACGCGGACCCGCGCAAGGGCGAACACAAGTCCTGGGGCACCCGCGTCTTCGACTTCGGAAGGACGGAAGTCCAGAGTTTCCTTGTCTCGAACGCCATGTTCTGGATTGACAAGTACCACATTGACGGACTTCGCGTCGACGCCGTCGCCTCAATGCTCTATTTGAACTATGACCGCCGCGACGGCGAATGGATGCCGAACGTAAACGGCGGAGTTGAAAATCTTGAAGCAGTGGCTTTCCTCAAAAAACTCAACGAGAACATCTTCCGTGATCACGGAGATGTCATGATGATAGCCGAGGAAAGCACCGCCTGGCCGAATGTCACGAAGCCGACAGACCTCGACGACAAGTCGCTCGGCTTCAACTTCAAGTGGAATATGGGCTGGATGAACGACGTCATCCGCTACTTCAATCTTGACGGCCTCGCGAGAAAGTACAACCACGACTGTCTGACTTTCTCATTCTTCTATGCCTTCTCGGAGAACTTCATTCTCCCCATCTCACATGACGAGGTGGTACACGGCAAAGGTTCACTTATAAACAAGCACCCGGGCAATCCCGAGAATCCGGAGGAATATTTCAACAAATTCGCCGGACTCCGCTCCATGCTGGCCTATATGTACGCCCACCCCGGCAAGAAGCTCATCTTCATGGGCTCGGAATTCGGCCAGTTTAAAGAGTGGGACTACGGGGATGAACTCGACTGGGGTCTTCTCGACTACGACATGCACAAGAAGACACTCGAGTTCACGAAAGCCCTTAACAATTTCTATAAGAAGCACTCGGAACTCTGGGAAATCGACTACGGCTGGGAAGGCTTCGAGTGGATTATCCCTGACGATAACAGCAACTCGGTTCTCGCATTCAAGCGAATGAACGACAAGGGCGATGAGCTGATTGCAATCTTAAACTTCACGGTTGTAAACCGCGAAGGCTACCTATGCGGCGCCGAAAAAGGAACTTACGAGGTCATCTTCAACACGGATGACCCGAAGTACGGCGGCACAGGCTGGAGCAGCAAGGGCAAAGTGAAGACGGTTGATGAACCCATGCACAACAAGCCCTGCAGCCTCAAGGTGAATATCGCCGGAAACTCGGCGATATTCCTCAGAAAAGTACAGACAAAGGAGAAGACAAATGGCAAGAAAAAATGAATGCATAGCAATGCTGCTTGCCGGAGGACAGGGCAGCCGCCTCGGAATCCTCACCAAGAAAATTGCGAAACCGGCAGTACCCTTTGGCGGTAAGTATCGCATTATCGACTTCCCGCTTTCAAACTGTGTCAATTCCGGCATCCACACGGTAGGTGTCCTGACACAGTACCAGCCCCTTGAACTCAATGACTATATAGGAAACGGCGAACCGTGGGATCTCGATCGCACGGACGGCGGTGTTCATATCCTTTCTCCTTATCAGCAGATAGAAGGCACCGAGTGGTACAAGGGTACCGCAAATGCCATTTACCAGAACATAAACTTCATCGACAAGTACAACCCCGAATATGTCGCCATCCTCTCGGGTGACCACATCTACAAGATGGACTATGCCGAGATGCTTGCTTTCCACAAGGAGAAAGACGCAGCCTGCACAATCGCCATGCTCGAGGTTGACTGGGCAGAAGCCTCGCGTTTCGGTCTCATGATCGTAAACGATGACGGCACCATCTCCGAATTTGAGGAGAAACCCAAGAATCCGCGCAGCAACAAGGCTTCCATGGGCGTCTATATCTTCACCTGGAAGAAACTCCGCCAGTATCTCATCGAGGACGAAGCCAATCCGGACTCCTCAAACGACTTCGGTCATGACGTAATCCCGGCCATGCACGGCGCAGGCGAAAAGATGGTCGCATATCCGTTTAAGGGTTACTGGCGCGATGTAGGAACCATCGACAGCCTCTGGATGGCCAACATGGACCTCATCTCACCCGAAGCCGAAATCGACCTCGACGACCCCACCTGGAAGATTTACGCGAAGAGCCCCAGCGCTCCGCCGCAGTATATCTCCGACAAGGCGTGCGTACGCAATTCCCTCGTTGCCGAAGGCTGCGAGATTGACGGAGACGTCAATTTCTCGGTGCTCTTCGCCAATGTAAAGATAGAAGAGGGCGCAAAAATACACGATTCAATCATAATGCCGGGTTCGGTAGTAAAGAAAGGCGCCGTCGTTGAATACTCAATCATAGCTGAAAACGCAGTGATTGAAGAGGGTGCAAAAGTAGGCGCAAGCGAAAAAGACAGCGCTCCCGGTGAATGGGGCATCACCGTAATAGGCGAAAACGTCACTCTAGCAAAAGACGAAGTCGTCCCGCCCAAATCAATGATCGGTGAAAAGGAGGAAGCATAAGATGAGAGCAAAAGATGTACTCGGCATTATCCATGCACAAAACTATGATTCTCTCACAGCCGGCGAGCTTACTGCAGTCAGAACGGCAGCTTCCGTACCTTACGGCGGCCGTTACAGGATGATAGACTTCCCGCTTTCCGATATGGTAAACGCGGGCATCACCCAGGTCGGCATCATCACCGATACAAACTACCAGTCACTCGTTGACCATGTGGGTTCGGGCAGACCCTGGGACCTCGACAGAAAGCGCGAGGGCATGTTCATTCTTCCGCCTTATAATACGAGCAGTGCGATAATGAACCACAACACCAGACTGTCATCCATCTACAGTATTTCGGACTTCCTCCGCAAGTCCCGCCAGGACTATGTCCTCATGACGGACACAAACGTCCTCTACAACATTGACTATCAGGATCTCTTCAAATTCCACGATGAGAAGAACGCTGACATAACAATAGTTTATAAGCACGGCAAGGCTCCCGCGGCCTCCGGCCTCATGATGTTCGCAGTCGGCGACGACAAGCGCATCAACGAGATTTCCGTCTCATCAGGCACTGATGTCGGCATAGAGACGAATTTCTCATTCGGCATTATGCTCATGAGGAAATCCCTCCTTGAGTATCTTGTACGCGCTGCCGTTGCTCACAACGCTACATCGTTCGAACGCGACGTTATCCAGGCCAATCTTCAGGCCCTGAAAATCTACGGCTATCCTATAACCGGATTCTCCGCTTATATGGATTCCGTAAAATCCTTCTACAAGGCCAATATGGACCTCCTGCACCCCGAGAACAGAAAGCTTCTCTTCGATCCCGCAAAGCCCGTAGATACGAAGATCTGCGACAACGTTCCCGCAATGTACGGTCTCGATGCCACAGTCTCCAACTCCCTCATAGCTGACGGATGCGTCATCGAGGGCACGGTTGAGAACAGCATTCTCTTCAGGGATGTCAAAGTCGAAAAAGGTGCGGTAGTCAAAAACTCCATACTTTTCCAGGGCACAATGATAAGCTCAAATTCGACGCTCAACGCGGTTATCACCGACAAGAACGCCGTTATCACACCGAACAAGAATCTCTCAGGTGACGAATCCTATCCGATTTTCATCAGCAAGAATTCCACGGTTTAATCTCGGAGGTACGCAATGAACATTTTATTTGCCTCAAGTGAGGCCACTCCCTTCGCCCAGAGCGGAGGTCTCGGTGAGGTGGCCGGAGCGCTTCCGAAAGCGCTCGTCGAAAAAGGCGAGGACGTAAGAGTCGTCCTTCCGCTCTACGAATGCGTAGGCGAGGATAAGAGGAAGGACATGCAGTTCCTCTTCCATTTCGACGTTCCCGTAGCATGGCGCTCGCAGTACTGCGGCGTCTTCAAAGCGACGGCCAACAACGTAACATATTATCTGCTCGACAACGAGTATTACTTCAAACGTCCGGGCCTCTACGGTTACTATGATGACGCCGAGAGATTTACATTCTTCTCCCGCGCCGTCCTGGAACTCATTGCATGGCTTGACGGCTGGAAGCCGAACATCATCCACTGCAACGACTGGCAGACGGCACTCATCCCCATCTACTACAACTGTTTCTATGCAAACAGAGACGGTTATCAGGGCATCCGCACCGTATATACCATTCACAACATTCAGTATCAGGGCGTATACGGCCATGAACTCCTGAATGAAGTTATAGGTATCTCTCCGCCTGATTACTCACTCATTGACTATGACGGCTGCGTAAACTTCTCAAAGAGCGCAATCGAGTGCTGCAACAAGGTTACAACTGTCTCCCCTTCATATGCCAACGAGATACTTGATCCGTGGTTCTCACACGGCCTCGACAGTATTCTCTGGAAGAACTCCTGGAAACTTGTCGGCATCTTAAACGGCATAGACACAGACAGCTACAATCCTCAGACAGACAAGGCCCTCAAGTACCACTACTCCGCAAAGGCAAAGGCCAACAAAGCGAAGTGCAAGGCGGCTCTCGAAGACCGTTTCGGATTCGACCACAGACCTGAGGTTCCGATTATGGCCCTCATCTCCCGTCTTGTAACTCACAAGGGTCTCGACCTCATCACGAACATGATCGACGAACTCCTGAACACGACTGAGGTCCGCTTCATCGTGCTCGGCACGGGCGATGCCCAGTATGAGGACTTCTTCAGAGGCCTCGCCGCGCGTCATCCCGACAAGTTCCGCCTGGAACTTGCCTTCGATCCGGCGCTCTCGCGCCAGATTTACGCCGGCGCCGACATGTTCCTCATGCCGTCAAAGAGCGAGCCGTGCGGCCTGTCTCAGATGATAGCCCTCCGCTACGGCACAATTCCGATTGTCCGTGAGACAGGCGGTCTTAAAGACTCCATTACGGACTGCGGCGACGGCGAAGGCAACGGTTTCACCTTCAAGACATACAACGCCCAGGATATGCACTGGGCAATCAACCGCTGTATTGATCTCTTCTACAACGACAAGAAGGCATGGAACGAGCTCGTCACACGCGCACTCAAGTGCGACAACAGCTGGGCCCGCTCCGCGGAGCTTTATATGAACATGTACAAGGAAGCTCTGTCGTAAGCAAAAAAAATGACGGGCAGCAAATATGCTGCCCGTTTTTTCTTATAGTAAACTTGCAATACTTATGTTAAGATAGTCATTGGTCCACGAAGTGACTGTGGAAATACACTGCGGTTCTTTCTCACGGCTCATCTTCTTCTGAACCCATTTGATTGACCTTGTCATATCTCCCATACTGTGGGAGAGGTATGAGGCCACATCCGGGTTTAAGAGGTTCTCATCAAGCCAGGACTTCGGAGCCGCACCTTTCTTGATTGCGGCATAGAGCACGAGATAGGTTGTAAGGCCGTAGACGTGCTTTACGTATTCTTTCAGTTCTTCATCCTTCTGAACCTTGTTACCGAGGGCCATAGCCGCGCGGACTATCGTATCCGTAGTCATCTGCTCGTCCTCGGGTATGTCCGCTATCTTGACACTTCGGTCAAGGCTTATGGTACTCTTTGAGTTGCCGAGCAGGAAGTCACAGGACACATTATAATAATTAGCGGCGCGGACAACGAAATTAAGACCGCACTCGCGCACTCCGTTCTCGTAATGAGAGAGAAGCGCCTGTGAAATACCCAGGTCCTTTGCAGCCTGCTTCTGACTTATTTTTTTATCTTTCCTCAGCTCTGTCAGTCTGGTGGAAAAGATTAAGGAATTGTCCCTTGAAAGATTACTCGGCATAACGCCACCCCATTTATACAATCAGTAATATATTTTCCCGAATCGGAGTTTTATTATACCCGAAATTATACTCGGAGGCAACTATGAAAACCTACAGAATCCACCTTATCAGGCACGGTCTCACACAGGAAAACTTTGACGGCAAGTATGTCGGACAGCTCGACGTACCCGTCTGTGAGCAGGGCCTCCTGCAGCTTAAACAGATGAAAGCGGAGATGATCTACCCTGAGGTGGACGCCCTTTTCATAAGCCCTCTGCTGCGATGCAGACAGACAGCAAGCATAATCTACCCCGAAAAAACCGCAATAGTAATCGACGGCCTCAAGGAGTTCAACTTCGGCGAATGGGAAGGCATGGATGCCGCGGCACTTGAAAAAGAGGCCATCTTCCCCGACTGGCTCGCGGGCGGCGCAGAGGTGGGCCCTCCCTTCGGAGAGACCAACGGCGAATTCGGCGCCAGGATTTCCGGAGCGTTTCTCAAAGTGGTTGAAGGTCTTTTCAAGACCGAGACTCACGACGCAGCCATTGTGACGCACGGCGGCGTAATCATGGGTCTCATGAGCATGTTTGCTCTGCCTGAGCTGCCCATGCCCGAGTGGCTTGTGCCCAACGGCTGCGGCTATACACTCGAAATAGTCCCGAGTTTCTGGACCAAAATCTACAAAGCGGAAGTAAAAGCGGAAATACCTTTTGAAAAAGAGGAAGACACGAATGATTAAAGGCGCAATTTTCGATATGGACGGCACCGTCCTTGACTCCATGCACCTGTGGATGAACTTCGGACCGCGTTTTCTGGATCACATAGGCGTGCCGAACGATCCGGAAGCCATACAGGAAGCCACAAAGACCATGCTCTATAAAGAGATGAACGACTACTTCAACTCGCACGGCTTCACCGACAACATGTCCCTTGAGGAGTTCGCCGTAACTGCGGATTCCATGGCGGAGAACGGCTATTTTCACGAGGTGCTCGTAAAGCCCGGCGTTACGGACTTCCTGAAAAAGCTTAAGGAGAGGAACATCCCCATAGCGCTTGCGACCGCAACCGACAGGTATATGGTTGAAGCCGCATTAAAGCGAAACGGTATATATGATTTCTTCGATGTAATCTTTACCTGCAATGAGGTTTCATGCGACAAAAAAGTCACGACAATCTACGATGCCGCAAGGGACTACATCGGCACACCGACATCCGAAACCTATGTCTTTGAGGACACGCTGACACCGGTCCGGACCCTCGCCCCCACCGACTACAAGGTCGTGGGCGTCTCCGACAAGTGGTCAGCCCACAACGAAGAAAAGATCCGGCAGCTTGCGGACCTCTTCGTTTACAACTTAAATGAAATAGACCTCGATACACTCTGATGTACCGAGGTCTTTTTTTATTTGTTCTTGTACTGCTGCTTCATTCTCTGCTCTTTGTTGAGAATCATTTTTCTCAGCCTGAGCGATTCAGGTGTTACCTCAAGAAGCTCGTCATCGGCTATGAACTCCATGCACTGCTCAAGGCTGAGCACTGTCGGAGGAACGAGGCGGAGCGCGTCATCAGAACCCGAGGCACGGGTGTTGGTGAGATGCTTCGTCTTGCAGACATTGCAGACGATATCCTCATTCTTTGCGCACTCGCCGACTATCATGCCTTCATACACTTCCACACCCGGGCCGACAAAGAGTCTGCCGCGCTCCTGGGTGTTGAAAAGGCCGTAGGCATTGGTCTCACCGGATTCGTGAACGACTATAGAGCCGCGCTCACGCATCTGGATGTCGCCTTTGAACGGCTGATATCCGTCGAATATCTGATTCATGATGCCGTTGCCGTTTGTGTCGGTGAGAAACTCTGAGCGATAGCCTATGAGTCCGCGCGAGGGGACGGAAAATTCAAGATGTGTCGCGCCGCCCTCATTTGCCGACATGTCGCGAAGCTCGGCCTTCCTTGAGCCCAGCTTCTCTATTACGGTTCCGACATACTCAGCGGGAACCTCAACTACGAGAAGTTCCATCGGCTCAAGCAGCTGGCCGTTCTCGTCGCGCTTGTATATTACCTTGGGGCGCGACACCGCAAACTCGTAGCCCTCGCGCCTCATTGTCTCAATGAGGATTGAGAGATGGAGTTCCCCGCGGCCGGAAACTTTGAAAGTGTCTGTCGTGTCAGTCTCTTCGACGCGCATGGCGACGTTGGTTTCAACCTCTTTGAAAAGTCTGTCACGGATGTTTCTGGAAGTTACGAACTTGCCCTCACGGCCCGCAAACGGGCTTGTGTTTACGATGAAGTTCATCGCGATTGTGGGCTCGTCTATCTTGATGAAATCGAGGGGCTCAATATGCTCGGGGTCGCAGCCCGTCTCGCCTATGTTGATGTCTGAAATACCGGAGACGCAGATGATTTCGCCTGCCGCGGCCTCTTCAACCTCTGTTCTCTTGAGGCCTTCAAAGGTGTAGAGCTTGGAGACCTTTACGTTCTCAACGGAACCGTCTGCCTTGCAGAGGGCAATCTGCTGATTGCGCTTTATTGTGCCGCGCTCAATACGGCCTATACCTATGCGGCCGATGTAGTCGTCGTAATCAAGGCTCGAGAAGAGCACCTGAAGGGGCTCGTCCTTATCGCCCTTCGGCGCGGGAACCTCCTCGATTATCGACTCGAAAACAGGCCTCATGTCACCGCTTCTGTCACGGGAGTCAAAGGAGGCATAGCCCTCCTTTGCCGATGCGAACACAACCGGGAATTCTATCTGATCCTCGTCGGCGCCCAGCTCAATGAAGAGGTCGATGACTTCGTCCACGACCTCGGCCGGACGGGCGCCCGGACGGTCGACCTTATTGATAACAACAACGACCTTTTTGCGAAGTCCCAATGCCTTCTTCAGTACGAACCTCGTCTGGGGCATACAGCCTTCAAATGCGTCAACGAGCAGAAGTACTCCGTCGACCATGAGGAGGATACGCTCAACCTCTCCGCCGAAGTCGGCGTGGCCCGGAGTGTCAATGATATTGATTTTCGTGTCTCCGTAGTGCACGGAGGTGTTTTTCGAAAGGATTGTTATGCCGCGTTCACGCTCGAGGTCGCCCGAGTCCATTACCCTGTCTTCGACAGTCTCGTGCGACGAGAACGTTCCGCTCTGCTTCAAAAGCTCATCGACCAGCGTAGTCTTACCGTGGTCAACGTGAGCGATTATCGCTACATTTCTTATGTCTTCTCTGAGTGCCAAATTCCACACCTGTCTTTATATACCATAATAATTACGATTTAGAATTTTAACACTGTAACTTGCAGTTTGCAAGCCTCAATGTTAAAATTGACTTTGCGCAAGTAAAAAAGTTAATACCCGGGGGTGCTGTGTGTTGCACGGCTGAGATTCGGACCGTAAGTCCGTGACCCTAAACTTGATCAGGATAATGCCTGCGTAAGAAAGGAAAGTAACATGAAAACCAACAAAGCAAATGTAACTACGTACAAGCTTGTAGTCACTGCGGCAATGCTTGCCCTTGCAACCGTCTTAAACGAGTTCACCTCTTTTGAGTCACCGTTTCTGATGGGCGGAGGCGTAACCGTCTTCAGCCAGGTGCCCATAATTGCGCTCTCCTGGATTTTCGGTGTGCCCTGGGGCCTCTGTTCCGGTTTCGTATTCTCGGTCATTCAGGCCCTGATAGGAATCAAGAACATAGCCTATGCCCAGACAATCGGCGGATACATTATCGCCGCGCTGTTTGACTATATCGTGCCCTACACGATGCTCGGCCTCGCCGGTATCTTCAAAGGAAAAATCAAGAACACCTATGCCGCTCTTGCAACGGGATCACTGCTTGTCTGCGTCATCCGTCTGTGCTGCCACATCATCACCGGTGTGACAATCTGGAAGGCATACTGCCCCGAAGACATGACGGTACTCGGCTATTCAGTTGTCTATAATGCAAGTTACATGATTCCCGAAACAATCATTACAATAATCGGTATTCTTGCTCTCGCGAAGTTCTTCTTCCCGAGAGTTGATGAAAACGGTATGATTAAATCCTGAAAGAAAGGATGAGTCCTTTTGGCAGTAGCGAAAGAACATACTCCGGACAACGAACTCGAAAAGCTCATAGAGAGCCTGCCGGGCGAGGAGATTCCGATCGACGTCAATCCTGATGGCGACGACAAGATCCCCCTTGACCCCGAGACCGGCCTCGATCCCGAGCAGCTCGAGTCCGAACTCAATGACCTAAAAGACCTGGTGCAGGGCGAAATCGACAAGATGCTTGAGAAAAACCCCGACGCCGAGTGGACTGATATTGTCAAAGAGGCAAAGGAAGACAAGAAGAACAGGAAAAACAGGGGCAATGTAAAACTCTGCGAAGTCTGCGGCGAGAATGAAGTCGCCGAGGACGAGCAGTACTGCGAGCATTGTCTTGATGTCATGAAGCACTACCCCTTCTCATGGTGGAAGTACCTCATCCCGATACTTGCCGTTGTGCTTATTTTCCTGGCACTGAGCTACTTTGCCATCAATTTCTCCGTCTTCAAGGGAACTGTATCGGCCAACAAGCTCATCAAGGCCCATAAGCTCGACTCCGCCCTTTCCGCGTATGACAAGCTCAATGCGGAGATAAAGGTAACAGACGAGAACTTCGGAGGAAGATACCTCAGATACCAGGTAGGCCTCTACGAGGAACTCGGTATTGACCACTACGAAGACGCTCTGAAGTTTATTGAGAAATACTTTGAGGGCAGCAAGATAGATCGCTCATACAACAAGGATGTCAAGGCGTTCCGTGACAAGATCAAGTCATATGAAAAGCTCTATGAGAAGTTCAATACCGCTTATAACGGAGCGGCATCTTATGATGACTTCGTAAAAGAATTCGACTCCCTCGTCTCTGTTTCCGACTATGACCCTGCGCATATTCTCTACTACAAGTACTATGCCGCAAACGTCATGGGTGAGGATATCTCCGTAATGCGCAAGAACGTTGAAGAGATAAGAAAGGTCTCTCCCGAGAGCAAGACCCTTTATCTCCCGCTCCTCGCTGAGATAAGCCTCAACGAAGGCAAGTATGACGACATGGTGAAGTATGCCGACGAACTGGCTCAGGTCAACAAAGAAAGCCCGTACGTCGCACTCTACAAATCCATCGCCTACAGGTTTAAAGGTGATCTTGTAAAGGCTGCCAAGGCCTGCAACGACGGCCTTGCCGTAACGCCCGCGAACTCACTCTTAAACTACCAGATGGGTATAATTTCCCTGCTTCAGGGCAAACAGAAGGAGGCCTTCAGTTTCGCCTCGACGGCTTATGAGCAGGCCGACACGGCAAACGCCTATGTATCGGCTGCGAGCCTCTACTCGCTCTGCGCACAGCTTCTCGGCGAGACGGAAGTCAACGAATCCATAATCATGGAGACGTCTCAGTACGGCTATCCGATTTCCGACCAGGTACAGAAAATCATAGACGGTGACCTCACCATAGAGGACGTCTTCCTGAAGGGAAAGGGGGATTTCGCATGGAACTGATAAACTACATTCTGAAAATCCTCACCTTCCCCGGAGCCTTCCTCAAGGCCTTCCTTGAGCAGCTCGCCTGCCGCATGTATGAGGTGCCGATAGAGTTCGGCCACTACTTCCAGAAGAACGAGCTCTGCGGTCACGTGGAACACCTTCTCGCCCCCAAGAAGGGCAGCTTCGGAATCTGTTTCATGCCGCATATTATAATGCTCTTCTGCGGACTCATTTTCACGATTCCCGCGGCACTCAATCTTGTCTATCTCGGCAAGATAAACTACTTCGGCATCATCTTCCTCTATGTCGGAATATCATGCCTCTTAAACCTGTTCCCCCTCATTGAGGACTCACTCAACATGTGGGAGCACCTCTACGGCAAAGACTCAAAGGCGACAGCAATTTCGAAAAACTGTCTCTTCATACCCGCAGTCATCATGCGTGCCGGTTCCTACCTTGAGCACTACTTCGTAACCGTGCTCACAACCGCCGCGTTTGTCTGGGGAGTGCCGTATTTATTCACACTGTTCATTAGATAAACACAGAAAAAAGCCCCGACCGGCCGGTCGGGGCTTTTTATTTGCAATTATTTGAGTTTGAAGAACTCGAGGAAAGCACGGTATGCCATGTAGACGTCAGTCTTGGCAACGAGTTCGAAGGGAGCGTGCATTGAGAGGACGGGTACGCCGAGGTCGACGACATCAATATCGAGGCCCGCTACGTAGAGTGCGACGGTTCCTCCGCCGCCTGCGTCAACCTTGCCGAGCTCACCGATCTGCCATACGACTTTGGCCTTGTCGAGGAATCCGCGGACCTTGCCCATGAATTCGGCCGAGGCGTCTGACGAACCGCCCTTACCGCGTGCACCGGTGTACTTCGTGATAACGACACCCTTGTTGAGGAAGCAGGAATTCTGCTTCTCCATGACATCTGCAAATGTCGGATCATATCCGGCATTTACGTCTGCGGAGAGACATTCGGATTTTGACATTACATCGCGGCCGTTTGCGCCGAAGCACTCAGCGAGATCCATAATGAAATACTTAAGATAGTTGGAATCGAGACCCGTGTTGCCGACAGAACCGATCTCCTCTTTATCTGTGAGAACGGTTACGACCGTATAAGCGGGATTTACTACATCGAATACAGCTTCTGCCGCAGGATATGCGCAGACACGGTCATCGTGGCCGTATGCTCCGATCATGCTGCGGTCAAGACCTATGTCGCAGGCCTTGAAGGCAGGTACTACTTCAAGCTCGGCAGAGAGGAAATCCTTCTCCACAACGCCGTACTTCTTATTAAGTATGTCGAGAACATTGAGTTTTACAAGGTTTGAAGCCTTGTCGTCCTTGAACGGACGGCTGCCGATGATGACATTGAGTTCCTCACCCTTTATGCCCTCGGCGAGAGGTCTCTTCTCCTGCTCGCGTCCGAGATGAGGAAGCAGGTCGGAGATGACGAACTTCGGATCGCCCTCATCCTCACCGATATTGATTTCCACCTTTGTACCGTCAGCCTTTATCATGACACCGTGAAGTGCGAGCGGAATTGCAACCCACTGATACTTCTTGATGCCGCCGTAGTAATGAGTCTTGAGAAGAGCTATCTCGTCTGACTCATAAAGCGGATTGGGCTTTAAGTCAAGGCGGGGTGAATCGATGTGGGCAATAGCGAGCTTGACACCTTCAGTGATAGGCTTTTTGCCTATGACTGCGAGCATTATTGCCTTGCCGCGATTGAGTCTGTAGATTTTGTCTCCTGCCTTATAGGTCTTGGTCTTGTCAAATTCGGTGAAGCCTTTGGCCTCAGCCTTCTCTTTCATGAATGCCGCAATTTCACGCTCTGTTCTGGCCGTATTGAGGAAATCAATATAGCCGTCGCAGAACTTGTCGGCTTTCTTAAGCTCGGCGTCGGAGATAATCTTCGACGCATGCTCAGCTTCATAATTCAGTTCCTTTGCGCGTTTTTCGCCTTTTGTTTCTGCCATTTCTATCTTCCTTTCAAAAGTCGAGAGTTCCCTCTCCGCTTATTTTAACCTCTATCATTCGGGCGACATAGAGAATCTTCTCTTTAAGCTCCTCCTCGCTACCCGTGTTTTCAATTACAAAGTCCGAGTTCTGACGGAAATAGTCATCGGGAAGCTGCGCATTCATCCTTTTTCGCGCTGATTCCTCGCTCATACCGTCACGTTCCATAATGCGCTTAAGCCTTACATCCTCAGGCGCCACAACCGAAACAACGAGGTTGCAGTTTCTTGCAAAACCGGATTCGAAGAGTTGCGGTGCGTCTATGATGACGGCCTCATAGCCATCCCAGAAAGCGCCATATACCTTCTTTTCAATCAGCCTGATTATCTCGGGATGTGTGATTGAGTTTAACTTGTTGCGCTCATAATCGTTCGCGAAAGCCCGCTCGGCAAGCAGTTTCCTGTTTAAAGAGCCATCCTCGTTGAGTATGTCTTTGCCGAAGGCCTGAGTGAGTTTCGGCAAAAGCGGCGAACTTCTTTCGGTGGCGATTCTTGCTATGAGATCTGCATCTATGACGGCATAGCCGTATTTTTTCAGGCCTTCGGCGACGGTGCTCTTTCCCGAGCCCGTGGTACCCGTAAGGCCGACTTTAATCGCCTTGCGCACGGCTATACCTCCTCAATCTTAAAGTCAGCGGCGCGGAGAAGGCGGTTCATTACCGCAAGGCCGACGCCCTCGTCGCCCGGACAGCGGACGTAGAGCGTGCTGACGCCTTCGTCGTCACATGCGCGAAGCGCGTCAAACAGCTTCGCGGCATGGGCAAGGTCGTCATTCTCCTCACCGAAGTTCTTTGTCTTACATTCTATTTTATCCTCTTCACCGTCAAAAACAAGGGCTGCGACGCCCTCGCCCGCACGCTCGTTCACGAATTTCGCGAAATTCTCAAGTGTGCCTTTGACTATTATGACGTCGGCCGACGGAGAGTAATGCTTGTATTTCATTCCGGGAGATGCAGCTTTCTCTCCCTCTTTGAGTCTGCCGAGAACAGCGTCGTCAATTACCAGTTCATCACCTATTACCTCTTCAATCTCCTCCGGGGTGATCCTGCCGGGTCGCAGAAGTCTCGGCTTTCTTGCGGCAAGGGTGATGACTGTGGATTCGACGCCCACCTCGCAGGGGCCGCCGTCGACAATCGCGTCTATCTTTCCGTCCATATCTTTTATGACATGGGCAGCGGTTGTCGGAGAGGGTTTGCCGGAGGCATTGGCCGAGGGTGCCGCAAGAGGCACTCCGGCGGCCCTGATTATCTTTCTCGCAACCGGATGCGAAGGCATACGGATTGCAACGGTATCAAGGCCTGCGGTAACCTCATCGGGGACCAGGTCAGACTTGTCGAGAATAATTGTCAGAGGGCCGGGCCAGAAGGCATCTGCCAGGTCATACAGGACGGGCGGGACATATGCGGCAAGATCGTCTATTTCGCTTATGTCCGCAATATGCACAATCAGCGGATTGTCCTGCGGCCTGCCCTTAGCCTCGAATATCTTTGCAACGGTGCTTCCGTCAAGGGCGTTTGCGGCAAGGCCGTATACGGTCTCGGTGGGTATGGCGACAAGGCCACCCTTCCTCAGGATGGCACCCGCTTCATCAATCTGATTTCCTTTCAAAAGCAGTGTCTGCATTACTCCGCCTTCAGTTTCTCAGCCGTGTCGGCCGTAATAAGCGCATCGATAAGTTCATCGAGGTCGCCGTTCATAATCTGCTCTATCTTGTAGAGAGTGAGGTTTATTCTGTGATCCGTCACACGTCCCTGCGGGAAGTTATAGGTGCGGATTCGCTCGGAGCGGTCTCCTGAACCGACCATGGATTTTCTCGCGTCAGCCCGCTCCGCGGCAGCCTTCTGAAGCTGCTCCTCATAGAGCCTTGTACGGAGAATGGTAAGCGCCTTGTCCTTGTTCTGGAACTGCGAGCGCTCATCCTGACACTCTACGACGAGGCCGGTCGGAAGGTAGGTCGCGCGTATGGCGGATGAGGTCTTGTTGACCTTCTGTCCGCCCGCTCCGCTTGAGCGGAACACGTCAATTTTTACGTCCGCCATATCGAGTTCGAAGTCGACGGCCTCGGCCTCGGGAAGTACGGCGACGGTCGCGGCAGAAGTCTGGATTCTGCCCTGCGACTCCGTCTCGGGGACGCGCTGCACGCGGTGCGTGCCGCTCTCGAATTTATATCTTGAGTAGGCGCCGTCGCCCCTGACCTCAAAGCTGACTTCCTTGTATCCTCCGAGTTCGGTGGAATTCTCACTCATGATTTCGGTCTTGAAACCGTGCGCCTCGGCATACATCGTATACATGCGGTAAAGCTCGCCCGCAAAGAGCGCAGCCTCTTCGCCGCCCGTGCCGGCACGTATCTCTATGATTACGTTCTTGTCGTCATTCGGGTCGCGCGGAAGAAGGAGGACCTTGAGCTCCTCGGTGAGACGCTCCATGTCCTCTTTGCCCGTCTTGTAGTCCTCCTGCGCGAGTTCTGCGAGTTCGGGATCAAGCCCGCCCTCATCGATGAGTTCTTTCGCCTCGCTGAAGGTCTGCTCGGCCTTTTTATACTCGCGGAACTTTTCTACAACAGGGGTTATCTGCTTGAGTTCCTTCATCAGCGCAGTGTACTTCTCCATATCCGAGACAATGTCCGGCTGGGAGATCTGGTCCTGAATTGACAGAAAGCGCTGTTCGACCTGTTCAAGTTTATCTAACATACTTACTCCTAAACCAATGGTAGATAAAAGTATAACACTTTTTCTTGTCTTATAAAAGGTGTATTGATATACTTTTAGTGTAAGGGAGGGATCCTCTTGAAAGAATACACATTCGATGTTGCCGACGCGGTTGCAAAATGTGTCGCGTGGCTTCAGAACTGGTTTGAAGAAAACGGAAAAGGCTGTAACGCAATTGTCGGCGTCTCAGGCGGCAAGGACTCGTCCGTCACGGCAGCTCTCTGCGTTAAAGCACTGGGCAGAGACCGTGTCATCGGCGTCCTCATGCCTCAGGGCGAACAGCCCGACATAGACTACTCCAGGGACCTCGTTGAGTTCCTGGGAATAAAGAATTATACGATAAATGTTGGTCCCGCCATTGCGGATCTCCTCGCTGAGGCAGAGAAGAGTTTTGAGGTCTCAGTCGCCTCAAGGACCAATCTTCCGCCGAGAGTCCGCATGTCTGCGCTATACCTCGTAGGTGCGTCACACAACGGACGTGTAATCAACACATGCAACCTCTCCGAGGACTGGGTGGGTTACTCGACCAGGTACGGTGACAGCGCAGGCGACTGCAGTCCCCTCGCAAACTTCACAGTCGAAGAGGTAAGAGAGATAGGAAGGTATCTCGGCCTGCCCGAAAAATTTATTGTAAAGCCGCCGTCAGACGGTCTCTGCGGAAAAACGGACGAGGACAATCTCGGCTTCACCTACAAGGAGCTCGACGACTATATCCGCCGCGGTATTGAGGGCCCGAACAAGGAGCGTATAGACTACCTCCACAAGCTCAACGCCTTCAAGCTGAAATACATGGATACATTCAACTACTTTGAATAAAAAAAACCGCCCTTCCGGGCGGTTTTTTCATGCCGTAATAACTTCATCAACCTTCTCGTCATGCGGGTCGGCCGGTATTTCATCAAAGATCTGAAAGGGATAGGCAAGGGCCACCTTAGTGTACTCCTTGTCGCGGTTTCGCTCCAGGTAACGATCGTAGTAGCCGCCGCCGTAGCCTATGCGGTTCCCATGCTCATCAAAGGCAAGGCCGGGCATGAGCATGAGGACTTTTTCATATACGGCCGGCGGCCCGTCCCCCTCAGGTTCGGGGATACCGAATGCGCCGGGTTTTACATCGCAGAGGGAAGTTATCTCGTAAAACTCCATGAGGCCGTCATCAAGTACCTTGGGGACGGCCACTTTCTTGCCGTCTTCAAGCGCCTGCTCTATTATCCGCTCCGTTCTTATTTCCTGATTGTACGGGAGATAAGCATAGATCACATCCGCCGCCTTATAGCAATCCAGTTTCAAAAAGGCCTCCGAAACTTTCAAAGAATATGAGCGTATCTCGGTCCCGTTCATTAAAGATTTTTTCTCTTTTACAAGAGCTCTCAGTTCTTTTTTGTTCATTCTACTACACTTTCACCCGTTTTCAGGTCCTTCGTTTTTGCGCTACACTTTGTAGCGCGTTTCATATATTTTAATACAAATCGTTGTATTTAATAAACTGTAATATTTGTCTTATAATTTTTATGCTATCATTATATCACATTTTGAAAGGCAGGTAATACACAATGGCAAAATCTGATATTGAAATTGCTCAGGAAGCAACCCCCGAACGCATTGACAAGATAGCCGCGAAACTCGGTCTTACGGAAAACGACTTCGAGTACTACGGCTGGTACAAGGCAAAGGTTGACTACAACCTTTTAAACACACCCAAGCAGGGTGATCCCGCAAAGGTAATTCTCGTCACCGCCATCAACCCCACACCCGCAGGTGAAGGCAAGACCACAACGACAGTAGGTCTCGGAGACGCCCTCACAAAGCTCGGTAAGAAGACGGTCATCGCTCTCCGTGAGCCCTCTCTCGGCCCGGTATTCGGTGTAAAGGGCGGCGCAGCCGGCGGCGGATATGCCCAGGTTGTACCCATGGAGGACATCAACCTCCACTTCACAGGTGACTTCCACGCAATCGGTGCAGCAAACAACCTTCTTGCTGCCATGCTCGACAACCACATCTATCAGGGCAACGAGCTCGACATCGATACCCGCCGTATCGTATGGCGCCGCTGCGTTGACATGAATGACAGAGAACTCAGAAACATTGTTGCCGGTCTCGGCGGCAAGGCTCACGGTGTTCCCCGTGAGGACGGATTCGACATCACCGTTGCATCCGAAATAATGGCTGCGTTCTGCCTCGCTACCTCGCTTGACGACCTCAAGGCGCGCTTCGCCCGCATAGTTGTCGCTTACAACAGAAGCGGCGAGCCCGTAACAGCGGGTCAGCTCGGCGCTCAGGGCGCTATGACAGCCCTTCTGAAGGACGCTTTAAAGCCCAACCTCGTACAGACACTCGAAGGCACACCTGCCTTCGTTCACGGCGGACCTTTCGCCAACATAGCTCACGGCTGTAACTCCGTTATGGCCACAAACATGGCTCGCCACTTCGGTGACTACGTTGTAACGGAGGCCGGCTTCGGCGCTGACCTCGGTGCCGAGAAGTTCCTCGACATCAAGTGCCGTCTCACGGGCATCCGCCCGTCCGCCGTTGTCATCGTAGCTACCATCCGCGCACTCAAGTACAACGGCGGTGTGCCGAAGGCAGAGACGGGCAACGAGAACCTCGAGGCACTCGAAAAGGGTCTCCCGAACCTCTTAAAGCACGTTGAAAACATAACACAGGTCTACAAGCTTCCCTGCGTGGTAGCCCTCAACAGATTCGTCGCTGACACCGACGCCGAGATAGAACTCGTCACAAGAAAGTGCGCAGAGCTCGGAGTAAATGTCAAAATGAGCGAAGTATGGGGCAAGGGCGGCGAAGGCGGCATTGAACTCGCCGAAGAAGTTATCAAACTCTGTGATCAGCCGAACAGCTTCGAGTTCTCATATGACGCAGACCTTCCCATCAAGGATAAAATCAAGGCCATTGCCACACGCATCTACGGTGCTGACGACGTTGTTTACGCCGGAAAGGTTGAGCAGGAAATTGCAAACCTCGAAGCACTCGGCTTCGGCAAACTCCCGATCTGTATGGCAAAGACCCAGTACTCCCTTACAGACGACCAGACCAAGCTCGGCCGTCCTACAGGCTTCAAGATTACCGTCCGCAACATTACGGTATCCGCAGGCGCAGGCTTCCTTGTAGTCCTCACCGGTGACATCATGAAGATGCCGGGTCTCCCGAAGGTACCTGCAGCCATGAAGATTGACGTTGACAACACCGGAAAGATTTCCGGACTGTTCTGATAAGGATGATTTTAATGGAAAAGATACCACAGTGGTCCTGCGAAAAATTCGTTGAAGAGACGTACTCCAAAGCGCCCGTGCCGGGCGGCGGCGGAGTCGCCGCCCTCGTGGGCAGCATAGGCACTGCCCTGTCGGGCATGGTATGCAACCTCACGACCGGCAAGAAGAAGTATGCCGAATACGAAGAGGACATACAGAGAATTCTTGCCGACGCACGGGCGCTTCAGACGGAGCTCCTCGGACTTATCGACAAGGACGCGGAAAACTTCTATCCCCTCTCTCAGTGCTACGGATTACCTGCCGAGACAGAGGCTGAGAAGGCGGAAAAGGAAGAGAAGATGCAGGCCTGCCTCAAGGTTGCGATTTCAGCGCCCATCGAAATCATCCGTATATCTTTCAAAGCACTTAAACTTCACGAGGAGCTTGTCACCAAGGGTTCCAAGCTCGCCGTCTCCGATGTCGGCTGCGGAGCCGTCTGCCTTAAGGCGGCGCTGCAGAGCGGCTGGCTCAACGTCATGATAAACTTAAAGTCCATCAAGGACGAGGCTTTTGTAAAAAACGTTGAGGCAGAGCTCCTGCCGCTCGTCGAGAACGGCTCGGCCCTCGCCGATGAAATCTATGAAAACGTAAAACAACAACTCGCATATTAGGAGGATTAATTATGGCTCAGTTACTTGATTGCAAACTTGTTGCTCAGTCCATAAAAGATGATTGCAAAGCCCAGGCTGACGCTCTCAAGGCTCAGGGCATCACACCGAAACTCGGTATTGTACGTGTCGGTGAGAAAGGCCCCGACCTCGCCTACGAGCGCGGCGCCACAAACACAATGAACGAAGCGGGCATCGAAGTAGAAGTCTTCGCCATGCCGGCAGATGTTTCACAGGATGACTACATCAAAAAGTTCCGCGAGATAAACGCAGATCCCTCCATACACGGAATTCTCGCTTTCCGTCCCCTCGACAACATCGATGAGACAGAGGCAATCTCAAATAACCTCTCCGCAGTCAAGGACTGCGACTCCTCCACGACGGAGAACATGGGCAAGGTTGTAATAAACGACCCGACAGGTCTCTACCCCTGCACGGCCGCTGCGATAATGGAGATTATCGACTTCTATGCTGACGAGATCAAAGCTCATGTCGCAAAGAAATACAAGGTTCCCGAACTCGCAAACGACGCTCAGAAAGAGGATGTATGCTGCGGCCTCGACGTCTGCATCATCAACAACTCAAACGTCATAGGCAAGCCCCTCTCAATGATGCTCACAAACCGTTTTGCGACAGTAACCATCATCCATCATCTCACACATGCCGAAATTAAGAACGAGTATATTAAACGCGCCGATGTAGTTGTCTGTGCAACTCCGTTCAAAGACTCAATCACAGCAGACATGCTCGGCGACGACCAGATAGTAATCGATGCCGCCGTCGTACGCGAGAAGGCTTTCGACGAAAACGGCGAGCCGATCATGAACGAGAAGACCGGCAGGCAGAAGATAAACACCTTCGGTTGCTGCGCAGCCGATGTTGAGGAGAAGGCCGCATGGAAGACTCCCGTACCGGGTGTCGGCGGCATAACCTCCGCTCTCCTTGCAAAGAACCTCATAAAGGCCTGCAAGGTTCAGAACAACATTAAGTAGGAGGAAATCTCATGATTATCACCAGAAAGAAACCTTATGAAGAGCTCCTCTCCATGCTCGGCGATGCCAAAAAGGTCGTCCTTGTAGGCTGCAAGAGCTGCGCGACCTCCTGTGAGACAGGCGGCGAGCCGGAGATGGCCGCTCTTACCGAGGCCTTAAAGGCTGACGGTATAGAAGTAGTGGGTACGGTATATCCTGACGAGAGCTGCCAGAAGCTCCTCGTCAAGAAAGAGCTCAAGGCAGTCCGTGACACAGGATATGACGCAGTCATATCACTCGCCTGCGGCGACGGCGCACAGACTGTTGCACAGCTCGTTGACACACCGGTTTATCCCGCAAACAACACGATGTTCCTCGGCCAGGTCGAGCGCATAGGCATCTTCAACGAGATGTGCCGTATGTGCGGCGACTGTGTCATCGGACACACCGGAGGCATCTGCCCCATCACAAAATGCGCGAAGTCACTTGTCAACGGTCCCTGCGGCGGACAGAAGAACGGCAAGTGCGAGGTCAACCCCGAGAACGACTGCGCATGGATCCTCATCTACAATCGTATGAAGGAAATCGGACAGGAGCAGAAATTCATTGACCAGCTCCTTGAGGACAAACCTCACGGCGCACACGCCTATCCGAGAACAGTCAATCTCAAAGAAGAGAAAAAAGGTGCAGAGGAGGCAGCAGAATGAGCGTTTTAAAAGAAGCTTTTGATTCCGGCAAATTCGCCGTTACTGCCGAGATGGCCCCGCCCAAGGGCGCCGATTTCTCCGAGCAGCTTGAAGTGGCTCAGCTCTTAAAGGGCAAGGTCCACGGTATAAACGTAACAGACATGCAGAGCGCATGCCTCAAGGCCTCATCCATCGGCCTCTGCGCAGCGCTCAAGGCAGAGGGCTTAAACCCCATCATCCAGATGACCGGCCGTGACCGTTCAAGGATGGCAATCATGGGCGACTTCCTCTCAGCCTATGCCCTCGGTATAGACACAATGCTCGCCCTCACAGGCGACCACACGACCGTCGGCGACTGCAAGGACTCCAAGCCCGTTTTCGACCTCGACTCAGTCGGCATCCTCAACATGCTCACAAAGATGGAGCAGACAGGTCTCGACTGCGGCGGAAACGAACTTGAAGGCCCCGTACCCATATTCTACAAGGGCGCATGCGTAACTCCCGTTTATGAGCCTCAGATAATGCAGATTGCGAAACTCAAAAAGAAGGTTGACGCAGGCGCTGAGTATATCCAGACACAGGGCATCTTCGACATCGAGTCCTTAAAGCGCTTTATGGACGCAGTCGACAAGGCAAACATAAAGGTTCACATCATGGCAGGCATCATTCCGCTCAAGGCGGCAGGCATGGCAAAGTATATGAACGCGAATGTTCCGGGTATCGATGTTCCCGACTGGATGATTGAAAGACTTGCCGCGGCAGCAGCCGAAGGCAAGGAGAAAGACATAAAAGGCCTTCCCGCAAAGGCGGGCATCGAGATGGCGGCAGACATGGTCCGCCAGATCAAGGAAGAAGGCATCTGCGACGGTGTCCATATCATGGCTATCGGCGCAGAGAAGAACGTTCCGATCATTCTTGAGAAAGCCGGTGTCAGCATATGAAGATTACCGTAATCGGAGCGGGCCCCGGCGGCTACGAAGCTGCCATATATGCCGCAAAGAAAGGCGCCGAAGTAGTCCTCGTTGAGAAGGATCAGGTCGGCGGCACCTGCTTAAACCGCGGCTGTATTCCGACAAAGGCCTTTCTCGCGACATACAACACGCTCAAGACAGTTGAGGATGCCGACGACTTCGGTATAATCCTCCCTGAGGGCGATGTAAAAATCGACTACCCCGCAGTCCTTGAGCGCAAGAACAAAGTCATGGGCAACCTCGTCAAAGGCGTACAGTTCCTCTGCGACAAGTCCGGTGTGACAATTGTCAAAGGCACAGGTTCCCTTAAAGACAAGAACACCGTCATTGTCACAAAGGAGGACGGCACAACCGAAGAGATTGCGACCGACTACATCATCCTCGCAACCGGTTCCGTACCCACGGCTCCTCCGGTATTCAAAGTTGACCACAAGCACGTCGTCACCTCCGATGAAGTCCTGGACTTCTCTGAGGCCCCGAAATCAATGATCTTGGTCGGCGGCGGCGTAATAGGCTGCGAAATCGGTCAGTTCCTCCACTCAATGGGCACGGAGATGACGATTGTCGAGGCTCTTCCGAGACTCATGGCCACAATGGACGAGGATGTCTCAAAGCAGATAGCCCGCCAGTTCAAGAAAGAAAAAATCAAAGTCATCTGCGGTGACGGCATTACGGCTGTCGACCCGCAGGGCGACAGCGTAAAGGTCACTCTCGCCTCCGGCACGGAGCTCGAAGCCGAGTACTGCCTGGTCGCTATCGGACGCGCTCCCTACACGGAGGGCCTCGGCCTTGAGGCCGCAGGCGTCGAGATGGCAGAGCGCGGCAGAGTCGCAGTTGACGACCATATGAAGACAAGCGTCGACAACATCTATGCCATCGGCGACATAGTCCCGAGCGCCCAGCTCGCACATGTCGCCTCCAAGGAAGGCTTTGTAGCCGTCGACAATATCTTCGGCGAGAACAAGACGATGACATACCACGCCGTTCCCGGCTGTGTATTCACAAACCCGGAACTCGCCTCCTGCGGTACACTTGAGAAGGACCTCATTGCCGCCGGCAAAGAGGCAGGCAAGGATTACCGCGTCGGCACCTTTGACTTCAAAGGTCTCGGCAAGGCTCAGGCCTCCGGCCATATCGCCGGCTTCGTCAAAGTCATTGCCGACATGGACGACGTGCTCATAGGTGCCGAGATAGTCGGAGCAAACGCCTCCGATATGCTCCAGGTTCTCACAACCGCCGTCCAGTGCAGACTGACAGTCGAGCAGGTTGCGGAATCTATCTTCCCTCATCCGACAATGTGCGAAGGTATTATGGAAGCCCTTCACGATGTTCACGGTATGAGTGTTCACAAAGCCCCCGCCCTGTGATACAATAAGAAAAAATACAAGGAGAAATAAATATGGCAGATTATAAATACAACAACGGCCATGCATGGGCCCTCATCGAAGGCGATACCGCAAAAATCGGTATCACTCCCTATGCTGCAGAGCAGCTCGGCGACATAGTATATGTTGATCTCCCCGAGGTCGGCGACACAATCTCAGCCGGCGACACTTTCACTGAAATCGAGTCTTCCAAGACCTCATCAGAGGTTCCCGCTCCGCTTTCAGGCGAAATCATTGCCGTAAACGATGCCCTCGATGACGATCCCGAGAACGTAAACGAGGATGCCTACGCTTCCTGGATTATCGAACTGAAGCTCGACGATCCTTCAGAGGCTGACGCCCTCCTTGACGCTGACGCCTACGACGATATCTGCGAATAAGGAAGAAAGACCATGACGCGCCTGAGCTATGCTGAGAGTCATTCTCACGACCCGTATTTCAATCTCAGCTTTGAGAAATACCTCTTCGAGAACGTTCCTGATGACGAGGTAATTTTCTACCTCTGGCAGAATGAGCGTACAGTGGTCTGCGGCCGAAATCAGAACATCTACAAAGAATGCAACCTTACCGCCCTGAACAAACTCGGCGGTAAGGTTGCGCGTCGTCTTTCAGGTGGCGGCGCGGTCTTCCACGATCTCGGCAACCTGAATTTCTCGTTCATCGCCCGCGACGCCCTGTACGATGTCGACAAGCAACTGGGCATAATTGAAGATGCCCTGAAACACATGGGCCTGAATGTCATCCGTTCCGGACGAAACGACCTGACAATTGACGGCAGGAAATTCTCCGGCAACGCGTTTCATAAGGCAAACGGTTCAAACTGCCACCACGGAACGATAATGATTGATGTTGACCCGGAGACAATTGCGGAAGTCCTGACGGTCGACCCCGGAAAGCTCGAATCAAAAGGAGTTCCCTCAGTCGTATCAAGAGTAACAAACCTTAAAGACTTCAAAGAGGATATCACAATTGATGAACTGAAGAAAAACCTCTTTGCAGCCTGCCTCAGGGAATATGACTGCAAGAACTTCTCATCGGAAATAACCATTGAATCAAACATGGTCATCTCCTCAAACGGACGTCTCGACTGGTTCTCCGACGGCTCAATGCTGACCATGCTCCAGTCCCTCTCCGAAAACCGCACTTTCTTTGCTGACGACAAATGGGTTTTCGGCAGAAACCCCGCTTTCACAAACACCATTGAACACCGCTTCGACTGGGGCTCCGTTGAAATCTGCCTCAATGTCGAAGGCGACGAGATTAAGGACTGCAAAATCTACTCCGACTCACTTGTTCCGGATTTTTTAAGCGCCTTGGAGCTCCGTTTAATTGGAACCAAGTATTCTTTTAAAAGTTTATCCAAAATCATTGAAACTGTTTCAAAAGAATGCGATACAGATGTTTCACAAATAGCATTAGATATTACTAGTTTATTTAATCTTTAACAACTAAAAAGAAAGGGCTGCATTTGCAGCCCTTTCTTTTACGCCCATCTCACAGGCGAAATGGGATTCTCCATGCGCGTTCCATCCGGCAACTTGTAATCTAAGAACGTTACCTTTTGAGTTTCCCTATCAACAGATACTCTTCCGAAGACAGTCCAATTGCCCGTTTCCTCGTCACCTTCAAAAGCCAAAAAGTATTCAAAATCCTTCTTATCAGGCTCATCAATTGGGAATGACTCAGTAGCGCTTCCAATGTGTTGCTTTGTATACTCAAATCCCATTATCTTCGCTATCTCTACAGTTGCAATAATTTTTGCTTCATCAATACTTATCATATTATTCTCCTCCAAAAATCTTTGAATAAAACTCTTTATACTCATTGTTAATTCGATTTGAAACAGTGCCCACTGATACTATGCCATACCCATTAAAAACCGCTTTGCGTCCATTTGGCGTAACAATTGCACTTTGAGTCTGGCCGGTAATTTTACTGATTTTTAAAAAATATTTTCTGTCCGCTTCAGAGGGTATCAAATCATCATTGTGCGGATGTGAATGAAAGGCTAGATTTCCTCCGTTCTTTTTCAATCTGTCGAGTAAACCATTTGAAATAAACACACCTTTCTCGTCACCACGTATCAAGTATGCTTTATTTCCTATTATTACCTTGGCAAACTCAACACCTGACTCTTTAGACATAACACTTACATCCTTCATTGAAAAGTCATTCTTTGAACCGGTTATGTATTTGCCCTTCTTATCCAGTTTTTTTAATGCGTTCTTTATGTTTTGAGGAACATCAATTCCTCTGTCCGCATATGTTTCCACTTTTTGAAAAATACCTTCTGCAGCTGTGCCTAAAGTACCGCTAAAGTGTCCGCTATTACCTTTCATTTCTCTTCCTCCTTGCAAAATCACGATTTGTTTTACTGGGAAAAGAAATAACGGTAATTCCTTTTTTATCCAAGTCTTTAAAGCATCTGTAGTTAGCCGATCCCACAACAAGGATAATCTTTGGCGAAACAACTTTCAGCATTTCATTAAAACCGGGCTCAAATTTTTCCCGGTTCAAGCTTTCTCTAAGTCCACTGGCAACTGTGCCTATACAAACTATATCGTTCTTTGGAATTCCATCAAAACAATAGGAGTATGTTTCAGGTGTTCCCCAGCGAACATTATTAATCACTTCCTTGCCGCATAATGTTCCATACCAATACCCAAATGCCCTCATCCTGTAAGTGTTATGCATCTTTATGGGCATTGGAAAATCCTGGTTTACGGAGAAGTCGGGCGTTATGATACCTGCAAAATGCTTTAAAATTTCATACGCCTTTTTAGGTCTAAACCAAATCCCTGTAGTGGAATCAAATTTATAATCATCCATATAGAAGCATACAAATGCAGGATAATAAAACTCTTTATCGTTTTTAATTTCTTTGCGATATGCTGCGCGAGCTTCTTCGTAGGTGATTATCTCTGTGGGAATTGACTTGTTCGTGTTTGGGCAGTAAGGAATGTCATTTCCCGAGAAACTGGCTCCCTTTACCATAAAAGCATTCCAGTTATCCTTACAGCCTTTGCGTGTTATATTTTGCATGATGAAATTCTCCTTTCCATGCAATACAACAGAGTAATTTAATATAGTTTTACTCTGAGGTACTACACCCGAAGATTTCATCGATTATACTCAAGTTCAAATAAAAATATTCGGGTGTAATAATCATATATTAATTTGACTTTATTCCCGAACAATGCTAATATGAACTTACTCAAGTTCGAATAGAAATATTCGGGCAGACGCTACAACAACTGTTCCAGCAGATGTTGTGGCGTTTTTTATAATACATTAAATTCCGGATCCGATTCCCTATACCTTTCGATTTGGTAACGTGCTGCATCTGTTGAAACGCCACAGTTATCCATAATCTTATAAAACTCCATACCATTTACAAGGTGCTTAGGTATAAGTAATTCACCTGCGAAACACTTGGCCTGCCACTCCGGATCTCTGTATGGAATTATTTCTTTTTGTTTATAGTTCCTTGTCAATTTGTATCCCAAAAAACAAACTAAGATATAATGCCCAATTTCATGTGCTATGGTCATTCTATCGCGTCCCTCGCCACGACAAGCACGATCATAAACAGTTTCTTTGATTGATATTTCTCCTGTTTGAATATTGGTGTCTGCATGTATCGATTCAGGAAATGTGTCATTTGGTACAATAATGTAGTTAAATCCGGGAAACACTTTACACATAACATCAAGCATTTCTACCACAGGAAAGTAAAGGCTATCAATAAGTCCTAACTCTTCACGCAATTCATATGCAAGTGTTCTCAATTCCTTCCTCGACATTGCTTCTGCTTCATATTCAAACAAGTTAAATCACCCCTTTCTTTTTTTCAAAATTTTCAGTATTCTTTGGCTGGTTTCGTCGTCTAAACTATCAAATTGACGTGCAAGCGATATGGCTAAATCTCTGTTTACAGGTGAAGCTTCACTAATATCAATTTCCAAATTGTCAGATGACTCTAAAACTGCTGTCTTTAATGCTTTTACTTGTTCTTCGTTTAGATGATAAATTCTTTCAATTTCTGAGTACCATTTTTCCGGCATTTTTTTCTTTCCATTTTCTACGGCCGACAAAAATGCAGAGGAAACTTCAAGTTTGTTGGCCATATCTTTAAGTATTTCGCTATTATCTAACCTTATTTGCCTTAAAAACTTGCCAAGTTCCGTTATCATTGTTTTGCTCCTTTTTTCAACTAATAATCCATTTCTACTGACTGTTGCTTGCTCCATCCTTTCCATTTGAGTTAACCTTTTTCGGTTAACGCAATTCTATCATCTCCTATTATCCTTGTCAACCTTTTTTAGTTAATTTTTCAAACAATCACAACTTAATTTTAAAAGGCAGCCCACATTCCTGCGAGCCGCCTTTTACTATTGAAGCAATTATTCTATACCTTTTATAATTTCAAAGTGAATTTGTCGCCTCTTATGTATTGATGTGAAATATGTAAGGGGCGACCTTTTTGATCATAAATGACCTCGTGCAGGAAGAGGAGCGGCGAGCCGACCTCTATGCCGAGGAGTGAAGCCTTGTTCTCGTCCGCGGAGATGAGCGAGACGTCGTGAGACGCCTTTGACGGCTCTATTCCGTACGAGCGAAGCAGGCTGTAAAGCGAGCCGCGCAGATCACTCTCCAGAAGATAGGAATATACAAAGGAGAAGTGGTTGCGCTCTAAAATGACGGGCTCGTCGTCAGCATAGCGAAGGCGGTCTATCTCGACAACGCGGGACTCGGACGGAACCTTAAGCTCGATTACATCCTCCTTTGTCGCCTTCACCGAGCGGGCGCCGAGGACCTTCGACGACGCCACCCTGCCGACAAGACGGCAGGCGTCGTGGAAGCTCGTGATGGGCTTTACGTCAATCTCCATGGACGGCACGGACACGAACGTGCCCTTGCCCTGTCTGCGGACTAAAAGCCCTTCCTCAGACAGCTCTTCAAGAGCTTTGCGGACCGTAATACGAGAGACCTCGTATTTCTCGCAAAGCTCCTGCTCCGAAGGTATCCTGGAGTCTATCTCATAGACTCCGTTTTCTATCTCTGCGCGAATCCTCGCCACAAGTTGCTTGTAGAGGGGATTCGCGCTGTTTCTTTCTATCTTAGCCGACATATCCTATCTTGTCTGCAAGCTCCTTCTCAAGGAAGACATATGCATCACGATGCATCTTCATGAATGTGCAGGGGCAGTGAGGATCAAGCTTGTCGCCGAGCAGAAGCTGCTTTGCGGCCTCTTCCTTGTTGTTGCTCATTATCATGAGAAGTGTGCGGGCACGCATAATCTGACCCATACCCATTGTGAAAGCGGTGCGCGGTACATCGTCAATGGAGGCGAAGAAACGTGCATTGGCTTCAATTGTTGACTGATCGAGGGTCTCCATATGAGCCTTATCCCAGAGTGTATCGCCGGGCTCGTTGAATGCGAGATGTCCGTCAGGACCTACACCGAGAACCTGGATTGAAACATCGGAATTGTCGATGACTTCATTGAACTCCTTGAGGTTCTGTTCGGGATCACCGATACCCTTTGCTACATATGTGTTTGCCTTGTCAATGTTGATATGGTTGAAAAGGTTGTCATCCATGAAGTATCTGTAGCTCTGGTCATGTGTACCGGGGAGGCCTACATACTCGTCGAGGTTTACGGAGTGAACCTTTGAAAAATCAAGGCCCTCTTCGCTGCAGCGGCGGGCAAGCTCCTTGTACATGCCTACGGGTGATGAACCTGTGGCAAGGCCGAGCGTAGTCTCAGGATTCGCGCGTACTTCGTTGTCGATTAAATCGGCGGCCTTCTTGCAAAGCTCCTCATAATCCTTACAAACTATTACTTTCATGTTTACTCTCCTTACTTTTTTCTGCAGATTATTTCATCTTTATTCTTGTATATATGAGCCTCGGGGACTACGCCGCGTACGCAGCTTGTGGGGTACACGCTGACTTCGCGACACAGGATCGTACCGGGATTCAATACGCTGTTACAACCGACTTCAACATAGTCGCCGAGCATGGCGCCGACTTTCTTTCTGCCGGTCTCGATGTGATCGCCCTCGTTGTTGATGACGACGAGCTGCTTGTCACTCTTTACATTGCTGGTTATGGAGCCCGCTCCCATATGGCTCTTGTAGCCGAGGATTGAGTCTCCTACGTAGTTGTAGTGAGGAACCTGAACATTATCAAATATGATTACATTCTTAAGTTCCGTGGAGTTGCCTACGACACAGTTCTTGCCGACGAGCGCACTGCCTCTTACAAAGGCGCACTGGCGGACTTCAGAACCCTCACCGATAATGCAGGGGCCGTGGATGTAAGCAGTCGGGAAAACAGTTACTGACTTGTGAATCCAGACGTCATCTTCGGGATGATCGTATTCGGAAAGGTCAAGAGTCTTGCCTATCTCGAGGATGAGATCGGAGATTCCCGCGAGAGCTTCCCAGGGATATGTAAATCCCTTGAGATAGTCAGCGGCAACCGTGTGTTCAAGGTCGAATAAATCGGTAATTTTAATATCTGCCATTATTTCTTCACCTCAACAAGATGTCCTGATTTCTCCATCGCTGCGATGATGTAGTCAACGTTCTCCTCGCATTCCGCGTCAGAACCGGCCTCGGCCATTACGCGGAGCACGGGCTCAGTACCGGACTTTCTGAGAAGTACACGGCCGTTGTCACCGAGCTTGTCTGTGCATTCCTGTACAGCCTTCATGACTGCAGGATCGTTCATTGTGCCGTCCTTGTCATCAACAATTACATTTTTCAGAACCTGAGGGTACATGCGGATATCCGCCGCGAGTACCGACAGAGGAAGCATGGTGTCGACAAGGATGTTCATAAGCATAATGGCGGTGATGAGACCGTCACCGGTGTGGGCATATTTTCTGAAGATGATATGACCGGACTGCTCACCGCCGAGCATGTGGTCATATGCCTTCATATTCTCATAGACATATCTGTCACCGACAGCTGTCTTCTCATAGCCTATGCCGCACTTATCAAGGGCCTTGTAGAGACCGAAGTTGCTCATAATCGTTGTAACTACGGTGTTTGACGGCAGCTGGCCGTGGGCTTTCAGATACTTCGCGGCGACATACATGATTACGTCGCCGTTGACCTCGTTGCCGAGCTCGTCAACGGCAAGGCAGCGGTCTGCGTCGCCGTCGAAGGCAAATCCGACATCGAGATTGTTCTCACGTACGAACTTCTTTAAACCTTCAATATGTGTTGAGCCTGCATCCTTATTTATGTTGATGCCGTTCGGCTCGTTGTTTATGACATATGTCTTGGCGCCGAGGGCCTGGAATACGGACTGGGCCTCCATCCAGGAAGCACCGTTCGCGCAGTCGAGACCGACCTTGCAGTTTTCGAAGCTCTTCGTTGCGAGGTTTGTGAGGTAACCAATGTAACGGTTTCTGCCGTTGTAGAAGTCGATTGTCTTGCCGATTTTATCCTCGGAAGCGAAGGGAATCTCGGGGATTTCACCGTCGATATACTTCTCAATCTCGTCCTGGAGATCGTCATCCATCTTCTCACCGTTATCGTTCATGAGTTTGATACCGTTGTCATAGAACGGGTTGTGAGAGGCAGAAATCATTACACCGCAGTCAAAGTTCTCTGTTCTTGTGATAAAGCTGACTGACGGTGTAGTTGTTACGTGAAGAAGATAAGCGTCGCAGCCGGACGATGTAATGCCCGACGCAAGCGCAGCTTCATATGTATAAGATGAAAGTCTTGTATCTTTGCCGATTACAATCTTTGCGCCTTCATGTTTGTTGGAATAGTAGTAGCCGAGATAACGGCCGATCTTAAACGCGTGCTCTGAAGTCAGGTCTACGCCTGCCTTGCCGCGAAATCCGTCTGTTCCGAAATACTTACCCATAGATTTACTCCTTTCAAAATCGAATACGTGTCCATTATATAGGATTTGTGCTCAAAGTCAATATAACATTATATAACATTATAAACAATTAACAATTGACCGCACGATTTTGTTGTGCTAAACTTGTCTTTGCGTTTTATTAATAATGTATGGTGTTGAAGAGAAAGGCATCGTACAAGGAGGTACGAGAATGTACAAAAAAGTTTCACCCAACCTGGACTTCGTTGAACGCGAGAAGCAGGTGCTTGACTTCTGGAAAGAAGAGAAGATTTTCGAAAAGACCGAGGAGAAGAAAGGTCCGTCCTACGTATTCTATGACGGCCCGCCCACAGCGAACGGCAAACCCCACATAGGCCACGTCTTAACCCGTGTCATCAAGGACATGATTCCGAGATACCGCACAATGAAGGGTTACTACGTTCCGAGAAAAGCCGGCTGGGACACACACGGTCTCCCCGTTGAACTTGAAGTCGAGAAGGAAATCGGCATCAACGGAAAGGAACAGATTGAGGCATACGGCCTTGAACCTTTCATCGAAAAGTGCAAGGAAAACGTATGGAAATATAAAGGCATGTGGGAGGATTTCTCCGGCACGGTAGGTTTCTGGGCCGATATGGACAATCCTTATGTCACATACCACAACGACTTTATTGAATCAGAGTGGTGGGCACTCAAGCAGATTTACGACAAGGGTCTCATATACAAGGGCTTCAAGATAGTCCCGTACTGCCCCCGCTGCGGAACGCCGCTCTCATCTCACGAAGTAGCCCAGGGCTACAAGGACATAAAGGAGCGTTCCGCAGTCGTCAGAATGAAGGTTGTCGGCGAGGACGCATACTTCCTTGTCTGGACGACAACCCCCTGGACACTCCCCTCAAACGTCGCCCTCTGCGTAAACCCGGATGACGAGTACTGCAAGGCGAAGGCAAAGGACGGAAAGGTTTACTATCTCGCAACCGCTCTTCTTGACGCAAACTTCTCAAAGCTTGCCGAGGGCGACGAGAAACCCTACGAAATCCTTGAGACAATGAAGGGCAAGGACCTCGAGTACAAGGAGTACGAGCCCCTCTTTGACTATGCAACACCCATAGCCGAGAAGCAGCACAAGAAGGCCTTCTTCGTCTGCTGTGACGACTATGTAACCATGACAGACGGTACGGGCATCGTCCATATCGCTCCCGCTTTCGGTGAGGACGACGCCAACGTCGGCAGGAACTACGACCTGCCCTTCGTACAGCTCGTCGACGGCAAGGGCAACATGACCGCCGAGACGGACTACGAAGGCGTCTTCGTCAAAGATGCCGACCCGAAGATTTTAGTCGACCTCGACAAGAAGGGTCTCCTCTTTGACGCTCCGAAGTTTGAACACAGCTACCCGCACTGCTGGCGCTGTGACACTCCCCTCATCTACTACGCACGCGAATCCTGGTACATAAAGATGACCGAGGTCCGCGACGATCTCATCAAAAATAACAACACGATAAACTGGATCCCCGAAAGCATCGGTAAGGGCCGCTTCGGCGACTGGCTCGAGAACGTCCAGGACTGGGCTATCTCGAGAAACCGTTACTGGGGCACTCCGCTCAACGTCTGGGAATGCGAATGCGGTCACAGACACGCGATAGGTTCCATAGAGGAACTCAAGTCAATGTCCGGCAACTGCCCGGATGACATTGAACTGCATCGCCCGTTTATCGATGCCGTTACAATCAAATGCCCTGAGTGCGGCAAAGAGATGCACAGGGTTCCCGAGGTTATCGACTGCTGGTTCGACTCGGGCTCAATGCCTTTCGCGCAGCACCACTATCCGTTTGAGAACAAGGATCTCTTCGAGCAGCAGTTCCCGGCCGACTTCATCTCAGAGGCAGTCGACCAGACAAGAGGCTGGTTCTACTCACTCCTTGCAATCTCAACCCTCATCTTCAACAAGGCACCGTTTAAGAACGTAATCGTTCTCGGTCACGTACAGGACGAGAATGGCCAGAAGATGAGTAAGTCAAAGGGCAACGCAGTCGACCCGTTCGAGGCCCTCGAGACCTACGGCGCCGACGCCATCCGCTGGTACTTCTATACCAATTCGGCGCCCTGGCTTCCCAACCGTTTCTACGGCAAGGCCGTATCCGAGGGACAGCGTAAGGTCATGGGTACACTCTGGAACACATATGCGTTCTTCGTACTCTATGCCAACATAGACAACTTCGACGCCTCGAAGTACACTCTCAACTACTCATCACTCTCGACAATGGACAGATGGTGTCTCTCAAAGATGCAGTCCATGGTCAAGGGCGTCGACGAGAATCTCGAGAACTACAGAATTCCGGAGGCGGCCAAATACATCGCCGAGTTCGTGGACGAACTCTCCAACTGGTATGTCCGCCGCTGCCGTGAACGCTTCTGGGCTACAGAGCTCACACAGGACAAGATCAACGCCTATATGACGCTCTACACGGCGCTCGTCACAACCGCCAAGGTCGCCGCCCCGATGATCCCTTTCATCACCGAGGACATCTACCAGAACCTTGTACGTGAAAACGACAAGAGCGCGCCCGAGTCAATTCACCTCTGCGATTTCCCTTCGGTCAACTCAGAGTGGATAGACAAGGAACTCGAGGACAATATGGAAGAGGTTCTCCTCATTGTCGGCCTCGGCCGCGCGTGCAGAAACGGTTCCAACATTAAAAACCGCCAGCCGCTCGCGAAGATGTTTGTCAAGGCGAACAAGGAACTCGACTCCTACTGCACGGGCATCATCAAGGATGAGCTCAACATCAAGGAGATCAGTTTCGTGGACGACGCTTCCGACCTCCTCTCATACAACTTCAAACCGCAGATGAGAACGCTCGGTCCGAAGTACGGCCCTCAGCTCAACGAAATCCGTCAGAAGCTCACCGAGCTTGACGGCAGCAAGGCAAAGGCCGAACTCGACGAGACCGGAGTATTAAAACTCAGCATCTCCACAGGCGATATAGAACTCACCGCTGACGATCTCCTCATCGAGACCAAGCAGCAGGAAGGCTACTACAGCCTCTCCGACTTCGGTGTCACTGTCGCAATCGACACCACGCTCACCGACGAGCTCATCACCGAAGGCTTTGTACGCGAGATTATCTCGAAGGTACAGACCATGAGAAAGGATGCGGGCTTTGAGGTTATGGACCGTATCAACATCTATGTTGACGGTTCCGAAAAGATAAAGAAAATCGCCGAAGAGAACAAGTCGGCCATCATGGGCGACGTCCTCTGCGACGAGATTATAGTAGGCACGCTTGACGGCTACACCGCTAAATGGGATATCAACGGTGAGGACGCAACATTTGGTGTCAAAAAGAACTAAAAGAAAAGGCGCTCTTTCGAGCGCCTTTTTTATTCAGTCTTTTTTGCCTTTCGGCTTGGCAAGAAGTATTACCGCAATTAAAATCGCAAGATAGATGAGAAGTATTCCCACTGTCAGAAAAGCCTTGCCGAGTCCCTCCTTGGCTATTCCGATAAACACGAGCATCGGAGCGCCGAAGAGAATTCCGAAAGAGCTTCCGAGGATAAGGTTATTTGCCGCGGGAGTCTCATAATTCGGATCGATCTCACGGAGGAGAAGGACACCGGATCCTATTGTGCCGGTCATCATACCGAACATGGAAAGCAGGCCTTCATAGTAATAACCGTCATAGACCTTCTTACATACAAATGTGAGCCAGAACCAGGTCGCAACCGCGCCGAACGCGCAGATGAGGATGAACGGGACTATGAGTCCCTTGAGGTCCTCTATCTCAATTGAAGCGATACCGGCAACAATCATGATATCAAAGAAGAAACCGGACATACGGTTTAAGAGATAGTTGTTCTGGTACTGCTTCTTGATGATATTCTTTTTCTGTCCCTGCTTGAAGCAGACACGGACAAGTATCGCGACAGCAGAGCCTATGATGAAGTTAAATCCCCAGAGGATGGAGTTTAACATATTGCCTATTCCGATTGCATTGAATGCGGTCGTAAGTCCGATTGTAACAAAATAGGTGAGCATATATACGATAAATATAAGCGCTACCTGAATTGAGAGTCTGTCAATCGAATCGGATACGGGAAGTTCATCCTCACCCTGGAAGAAGCCTACGGAGAGCTCCTGCTCCTTTGCGGCCTCCTTGCGGATTGTGAGCTTGTTCCTTCTGCGGAGCACGTTCAGGATTATTACACCCACGGTGCAGGCAACGATATATCCGCAGGCTGCAACGGAAAGACCAAAGCTTCGGCCGCCTGTAAAACCGGCCATTTCATAGGTCGTACCGACATTGTTCGCCTGGCCGGGTCCCTGGCCGAAGCCCATGGGAAGAAGCATGCCTGCGGCCGGGAAGAGTGTCGGCATAAGAGTCTTCGCGAGAAGAATCGTTATGCTGAGTCCGACAATACCCTGTACGAGATAGGAACTGACTATTATGGCACCTGACTTAACACCCGTGAGCGTACCGCCTTCGCGGTTCGCGTCGTCTGTCGTGCGAAGCGACATTGCGATAAATCCGAGCGCTATGGCGTGATAGACCAGTTTCTCATAGAGCTGTCCGTCTATAAGTTCTATTCCGGCTCCCCTGAAGATATACTTCAGCGCGAGGAGCAGAAATCCCGCTATAACCGCAACGGGCATGAGCGTCTTCTTGATCTGAGGGCTGCTCTGCCTCATGAAATTTGCAAGTAAAAGGGCCGCAAGCAGGATACCTATCTGTATCATTAAAGCCCAGACTTCATAAGCGGAAAAATCCATTTATTTATCCTCCGGTTCTCTGTTTTGCCAGAAAGCGAGATACTTTCGCATGGACGATGTATCGTTCGCCTTTATTTCATAATAACTTCCTTTATAAGAAAAGAGAAGCCTTTTTGCCTGAGTCATGGCCATGTTTGAGATATCGTCCGATAAAAACGTACACATGCCGCAGACAAGTCTGTCTTTCATCTGCTGCAATGTAAATCCGTCACCTAAAACAGTCTCTTTGTGACCGGGACCGATCTGCTTTAAGGTGACATTTTTGTCAGAGAAGAAAACCTCTTCGCTCTCGCGTACATAGTCGAGGTTCTTCAGTCTTTCAAACTGAATCTCATCCCATTCGGCAATGTTCTCAGGACCGAATGTACCTTTGAGAGTACCATTGTCCTGCACCTCTGCGGTGGCTCCGCACCTGAAGCAGCGGACGGTGTCACCCACAGCCTCAAGCGAATCAACATGTCCGCAGCGCGGGCAGATAAAGAGTGCCCTCGGAAGTCCCGCCGCCTTGTCGGTTCCGACATAGGCGACATCCGGGTGCTCCCAGCAGTTGTAATAAATGTCATTCGTTATGGCCTCAAGCACTTCGCCCGCACTCATCTTTTCGAGTTCTTCCGGGGAATAGATGCCTGCGACATTTATCTTAATCTTTCCGTGGCGGCGTTTCTCAGCCCAGCGGGGCTTCGTGAGATAGCCGCCCTCAATCCTCATCGTCACAAGTGACGCTCCCGAGGACTTTACGAGTTTTCCGGTCGCGGAAAAGACGGGCATGGTAATGCCGTTCCACGAGGCTTCGCCCTCCGCCATAAGGCCGACGTTTCGTCCGGCCTTCGTCGCGCGAAGACAGGCCTTGACCGTGTCCGCGCCGGAGGACGCCTTCTTCCTCGGAATCGGCGCCAGGAAATACTCCAGAAGCTTTGAAACAAATCCGAGCCTGAAAATATGCTCAGAAGCGACAAAGGAGATCGGGCTCTTCGGGAATGCGTAAGCCACGAAAAGCGGATCCAGATTATTTGTATGGTTTGCTATAACAATGAACGGACCGTCAATATCAACTACGTCCGTTTCAATATTGTACATAGCTTTGACCACCGGTCCTGTCAGGCGCTGCGCCGCAAACCAGAACCTGTCTGTCCTGCTGACTTGTTTCTCTGCCATGGTACCTCCGAATATTTGCAAAAAGACGGGACTGTAAAATACGATCCCGTCTTTTTATCTGCCAGAATTATTTCTTCATGTCGTTATTGAAAGCTTCTTTCGCAGCTTCAAAACCGGCTTTTACGCCCTTTACGCTTGCCTGTGCAACATCAGAGATGGCATCAACCGCCTCTTTTGCGCCTTCGGCAATGCTTCTGACTGCTTCGCGGGCCTTCTCTTCGCTTTCCTTCTTCTTGTCCTCTTTCTCATTCTTGATAGCGGCCTGAGCTGCTGCAAGACGAGCTATAGGTACACGGAAAGGTGAGCAGGAAACGTAGTCGAGACCAATCTGATGGCAGAACTCAACGGATGTCGGGTCGCCGCCGTGCTCACCGCAGATACCGCAGTGGAGTGACGGATTAACCGGCTTGCCGAGTTTGAGTGTCATTTCCATGAGCTTGCCTACGCCGTTCTGGTCGAGTTTTGCAAACGGATCGTTCTCGAAGATCTTGGCATCGTAGTAAGCATCGAGGAACTTACCTGCGTCATCACGGCTGAAGCCGAATGTCATCTGGGTAAGGTCGTTTGTGCCGAAGCAGAAGAAGTCTGCATTTGCAGCGATCTCATCAGCTGTAAGGCATGCACGAGGAATCTCGATCATTGTACCTACTTCGTACTTGAGGTCGGAGCCTGCTGCTGCAATCTCAGCATCAGCTGTCTCAACTACGAACTGCTTAACATACTTGAGTTCCTTTACATCGCCTACAAGCGGAATCATAATCTCGGGCTTGACGTCCCAGTCAGGATGATTCTTCTTGACGTTGATGGCGGCACGGATGACAGCCTTTGTCTGCATTACTGCGATTTCAGGATATGTAACCGCAAGACGGCATCCGCGGTGACCCATCATCGGGTTGAACTCGTGGAGAGAAGCGATGATAGCCTTGATATCCTCAACGGACTTGCCCTGTGCCTGTGCAAGAGCGGCAATGTCAGCTTCCTCTGTAGGTACGAACTCGTGAAGCGGAGGATCAAGGAAACGGATTGTTACCGGGCAACCCTCAAGAGCCTCATAGAGTTTCTCGAAGTCTCCCTGCTGAAGAGGAAGAATCTTATCAAGAGCAGCTTCGCGCTCTTCCTTTGTGTCGGCGCAGATCATCTCGCGGAACGCGGCGATTCTGTCGGCCTCGAAGAACATGTGCTCTGTACGGCAGAGGCCGATACCTTCTGCGCCGAGCTCACGGGCCTTCTTCGCATCTGCGGGTGTGTCGGCATTTGTGCGTACCTTGAGCTTTCTGTACTTGTCAGCCCAGGCCATAACGCGGCCGAACTCACCTGCTATCTGAGCATCTACTGTAGGTACGAGACCCTTGTAGATGTTACCTGTTGTACCGTCGATGGAGATCGGGTCACCCTCATTGAAGGTAACGCCTGCGAGTGTGAACTTCTTGTTCTCCTCGTCCATGTTGATGTCACCGCAGCCTGATACGCAGCACTTACCCATACCACGGGCAACAACTGCAGCGTGAGATGTCATACCGCCGCGGACTGTAAGGATACCCTGCGCTGACTTCATGCCGGAGATGTCTTCCGGAGAGGTCTCAAGACGAACGAGAACTACCTTCTCGCCGCGTGCTTCCCATGCTACTGCGTCATCAGCTGTGAATACAACCTTACCGCAGGCAGCACCCGGAGAAGCGCCGAGGCCCTTGCCGAGTACCTCGGCCTTCTTAAGCTCAGCTGCGTCGAACTGAGGGTGAAGAAGTGTGTCGAGGTTACGGGGATCGATCATGAGGACTGCTTCCTGCTCTGTCTTATGACCTTCGTCAACGAGGTCACAGGCAATCTTGAGAGCTGCGGGAGCTGTTCTCTTACCGTTTCTGCACTGGAGCATGAAGAGCTTTCTGTTCTCAACAGTGAACTCCATGTCCTGCATGTCGTGATAGTGGTTTTCGAGGATATCGCAGACCTTTACGAACTCTGCATAAGCCTCGGGGAACTCTTTTTCCATCTGAGCGATGGGCATCGGAGTACGTACGCCGGCAACAACGTCTTCGCCCTGTGCGTTGATGAGGAACTCACCCATAAGCTTGTTCTCACCTGTAGCGGGGTCACGTGTGAAGGCAACGCCCGTACCGGACTGATCGTTTAAGTTACCGTAAGCCATCGGCTGTACGTTTACTGCAGTACCCCATGAATAAGGGATGTCGTTGTCACGACGATATACATTTGCACGAGGGTTGTCCCATGAACGGAAAACTGCCTCGATAGCGAGCTTGAGCTGAACAACGGGATCAGACGGGAAGTCTTCACCGAGCTGCTTCTTATACTCAGCCTTGAACTCTTCAGCAAGTTCCTTGAGGTCAGCAGCTGTGAGCTCTACGTCATACTGAACGCCCTTCTTCTCCTTCATGGCGTCGATAAGCTGCTCGAAATACTTCTTGCCGACTTCCATAACGACGTCAGAGAACATCTGGATGAAACGTCTGTATGAGTCATATACGAAACGCTCGAATGCAGGATCGGGATTGCCTGCTATCATAGCGGCTACTACATCGTCATTGAGACCGAGGTTAAGAATAGTGTCCATCATGCCGGGCATTGAAGCGCGGGCACCGGAACGTACGGAAACGAGGAGAGGATTCTCGAGGCTGCCGAACTTCTTGCCGTTGATCTCTTCCATCTTCTTGACGCCTTCCATGACCTGAGTCATGATCTCGTCATTGATTTTGCGGCCATCTTCGTAGTACTGTGTGCAGGCCTCTGTTGTGATTGTGAAACCCTGAGGTACAGGGAGACCAATCTGAGTCATCTCAGCGAGGTTTGCGCCCTTACCGCCGAGAAGGTTTCTCATGTCCATGTTTCCTTCGGAGAACATGTACACCCATTTTTTAGCCATAATGTGTTTCCTCCAATATATAGAAATTTAATAATAAGCGAACATTACTATTGTAACATTAAAAACGACATTGTCAATTATTTGACGAACCATATTTTTCGTTGTATTCCTTAAAGCCTTCGGCAACGAGTTTGTCCGTTCTCTCCTTTGACTTGGCGGCTGCATCGGCATTCTGCTTCACGCCGCTCGTGTCGCTGACATTGGTGATCTCATAGACAAAGCTGTTGTCCTCGCCGTATCTGTTGACCCAGAGAGGTGAGTAATCCACGTGGGAAAGTTCCACTCTGTTGTCGCCGTAACGGGTAAATGTAGTGTATACGAAAATACCGTCCTCCGTGTGACCCGTAGGGCAGGCATTGCCCATGAAGGCTGTCCTCTGGTTGGAGAGGAGGTTACCTACGGAGTAAACGACGAAGGTGTGGTGGTTCGGGTCTGTGGCGGATGTAAGTGTGGCCGCAGGCTGGATTACGTGCGGATGGCCGCCTATGATGACGTCAACGCCCAGGTCGCACATCTTCTGTGCTATGTCCTTCTGGGCCGTTGACGGCGTGAACGAATACTCGACACCCCAGTGGATATAGAGGATGATGGCTTCGGCGCCATCCGCCTTCATATCTTCAATATTCTGCTTCATCTCGTTTACGAGAGTCGTTGTCGTATACCAGGAATTGACATAGTCATTGGCTTCCGCGCTGAGGAGGATGCCGTTGAGCGCCTTCCTGCCTGTTGAAGAAACCGTTTCCTCGGCATAGTTTACAATGCCGATTTTGATGCCGTTGACATCTGCGATAATGTACTTCTTCTGGGCAAGGTCGTTTCTCGTTCCGGTATGGTCAACACCGAGTGCGTCAACTACTGAAACCGTCCTCTTGAGACCTTCAAAACTGCTGTCATAGCAGTGGTTGTTTGCCATGACGAAGCATTTGAAGCCCGCGTTCTTCATGGCCTCCGCAACACTGTCAGGAGACTTGAAGGTCGGATAGGTCTTATAAGGGGCCTCACCGAGTGTGACCTCAAGGTTTACAACCGAATAGTCAGCGGCCGATATCTCGTCCTTGACGGCACGGAAGTGCTTGTTGAAGTCATAACTCTTGTCGCCGCTCCAGTCCTGGGAAGCATCAAGAAGCATCTTGTGGATGATTACGTCACCCGTAGAGAGCACCTTGGCTTCGGCAGCTACATCGTTCGGTCCGAGTGTTACCTCTTCGGTTGTCTTTTCCGGAGCCTTGGTAGTCTTTTCTGACTTGCCGCCGCCCTTGTGGATAACCTTTACCGCAACTACCACAACTGCGGCAATGAGAAGCAGCGCGAGTATTACGGAAACGGCCCTGCGGACCGCCCTGCTCGGGCCTTTCTTTTTGCCGCCGTTGTGCTTCGGCTGGTATCTTTCTCTTTCTGCCATACTTTTACCTCAACTTAAGTAATATATAAATTAAAGTAGAATAAACAATAAGATTATACTCTATTTTGCAGTCATTGACAATAAAAAACCACTTTGCTATAATACACCTTGCGCTCAAAGTATCGAGGCGTAGCGCAGTTTGGCTAGCGCATCTGGTTTGGGACCAGAGGGTCGGGGGTTCGAATCCCTTCGCCTCGACCACAGCACGCCGTCTGCGTGCTCAACACGGGCCATTAGCTCAGCTGGGAGAGCGCCAGGTTCGCAATCTGGAGGTCATGGGTTCGATCCCCACATGGTCCACCAAAGGAGACGTTATTCGGGGTCATTCCCGGATAGCGTCCATATTTTTTCAGGAGGAGAAATCATGCAGAAACTCGAACAACTCTACGAAGGAAAAGCAAAGAAAGTCTACAAGACCGACGATCCGGAACTCCTTATCGTCGACTACAAGGATGACGCAACCGCTTTCAACGGTATCAAGAAGGGTACCATTGTCGGCAAGGGTGTCATAAACAACCAGATGAGCAACTTCCTCATGCAGAAGCTCGAAAAGGAAGGCGTACCTACGCACTTTGTCGAGGAGCTCTCAGAGCGTGAGACACTTGTAAAGAAGGTTGAAATAGTACCTCTCGAAGTAATCATCAGAAACATAGCCGCCGGCTCTTTCTCAAAGAATTACGGCGTTCCCGAAGGCGAAAAATTTGCCTCTCCGACACTTGAATTCTCCTACAAGAACGACGACCTCGGTGACCCGCTCATCAACTCCTACCACGTCCTTGCAATCAGACTTGCGACAAAAGAGGAGCTCGACACCATCACAAAGTATGCTTTCAAGGTCAACGAAGTACTCTCCGCTTTCTGGGCAGAATGCGGCGTCACACTCGTTGACTTCAAGATAGAATTCGGCCGTCTGTCAGACGGCACAATCGTCCTCGCGGACGAGATAAGCCCCGACACCTGCCGTCTCTGGGACAGCAAGACGGGTGAAAAACTTGATAAGGACCGTTTCCGCAGAGACCTCGGCGGCGTCGAGGACGCTTACGCCGAAGTAATGCGCAGACTCAGAGAGCACAACTAACTCCCGGAGGTACAGGTATGTACGACAAATACGAATCTCCGCTTTCCTCACGATACGCATCCGATGAGATGCTGAAACTCTTTTCGCATCGCACCCGTATCGAGACTTGGCGGAAGCTCTGGACTGAGCTCGCACGTGCAGAGAGTGAACTCGGCCTGCCGGTCACAAAGGCCCAGGTTGACCAGCTCGAGGCACACATAACCGACATCGATTTCGACCTCGCCGCAAAGCGCGAAAAAGAGGTCCGTCACGATGTCATGGCACATGTCTATGCATACGGCGCAGCCGCGCCGGATGCCGCGGGCATCATCCATCTCGGAGCCACAAGCTGCTATGTCACTGACAATGCGGACATAATCATTTACAGAGAAGCTCTTTTGCACATAAGAAAATCACTGCTCGCTGTTGCCGCAAATCTCGCGGCTTTCGCGAAGGAGTACCGTGCGACGCCGACACTCGGCTACACGCACTATCAGCCCGCTCAGCCGGTCTCTGTCGGCAAGCGCGCAACACTCTGGATGCAGGACATCCTGACAGATGTTGAAGAGATAGACTTTGTAATTGATCACATCCGTTTTCTCGGCTGCCGCGGTGCCACGGGCACCGAAGCCAGCCTTCTTGACCTCTTTGAAGGCGACGGCAGCAAGATAGACGAACTCAACAGGCGCCTCTGCGCCGCTTTCGGCTTTGACAGCCTCATAGATGTCTGCGGACAGACATATCCGAGAAAACTCGACAGCCGCATCTTAAATGCCCTGTCAGCTGTTGCGCAGAGCTGCTGCCGCATGGCAACGGATATCCGCCTGCTCCAGCATGACCGTCAGCTCGAGGAACCCTTCGAGGACAGCCAGATAGGCTCATCGGCAATGCCGTACAAGCGCAATCCGATGCGCTCCGAGCGCATCTGCTCCCTCGGCCGTTACCTCATTGCCGATGCCGCAAATGCCTCGGCAGTTGCCTCGACACAGTGGCTCGAGCGCACACTCGACGACTCGGCAAACCGCCGCATTTCCCTGCCTGAGGGCTTCCTCTGCGCAGACGCGATTTTACGCCTCGCTCAGAACATTACTGCAGGCCTCCGCGTAAATGAAAAAATCGTCGACAGGGAACTTCGCGAGTATCTTCCATTCCTCGCTACGGAGAACCTGATGATGGAGGCCGTCCGCCGCGGCGGCAACCGCCAGGAGCTCCACGAGATCATCCGCCGCTGCTCAATGGAAGCCACAAGGCAGATGAAAGACGGCGGCTCCTGTGACCTCGTCTCGCGTCTGGCCGCCACCGGCGCGTTCTGTATGACTGAGGACGAAATGAACAGCCTGCTTGACCCCAGGGACTACATCGGCCGCTCAGCAGAGCAGGTAGATGCCT